>Ga0105100_10000173_pt1 | contig 36977 bp, 33 predicted proteins | sample PPLLak12cMay2015_2_FD_87033 | JGI IMG/M metagenome (GOLD analysis project Ga0105100, IMG submission 87033) | Freshwater sediment microbial communities from Prairie Pothole Lake near Jamestown, North Dakota, USA - PPLs Lake P8 Core (1) Depth... | ecosystem: Environmental > Aquatic > Freshwater >... | reverse complement strand
GTCGTGGTCGTGGCCTCTGTCGTGGTGGTGGTCGGCTCGGTGGTGGGCGTGGTCGGGGCCTCGGTGGCGGTCGGGGCCTCGGTGGTGGTCGGGGCCTCGGTGGTGGTGGTCGGCCCGGTCACCTGGAAGGAAGTCGAGGCACAGTCGTCGGCGACGCAGGCGGTCACCGTGTGTGGCCCGACCCCCGCGTCTGGGACGCCGATGCCGGCGCTGAAGCTGCCACCCGAGACGGTGGCCGAGCCCAGACCGGAGCCGTCCCAGGTCAGAGTGGCGGTCCCGTCGGTCAGGTAGCCGCTGCCGCTGACAGTGGCGACGGAGCCTGCCTCTCCCTGTCCCGGCGAGATGGACAACGATGCCGCCGCGGCGGGGTTGGCCGTCGTCACCTGGAGCATTAGCAGGCTCAGGACCAACATGAGGGTCAGCGCGCCTACGGTGACTCGTCCTTGACTGGTTGTCTGTCGCTCCACGGGATACCCCGCACACCCCCCTCCGGCTTGAGGTTACTCGACCACTCTCAGTGTTCGCAGGGGGATTCCTCCCCATTGGCCTCGGGCGCGTCCGAAAGACCTCAATTTGTGTGTACCGCAGCGATTCGAGGGCGGATAGAGGCGGACGTCCCAATGAGACCCGATTTGTCACTCTGGTGAGCGGACCGAGTATTGGAGGTCTGCTTCAGGTCGATCCGCCGACCAGGCCCACAAGGAGGGTTGCGATGTAACGACCGAACTGGCCCTCGGGGCCGGAACCGAAGCGGCGGGACCGTGTGCAACGCGTAACCAAAATCGCCTTTCGGGCGATTACCCGGGAGAGGGCTGGGGAAGACCTTGGAGGGAAGCGATGCGAGGATTGAAGCGATCAGGGATGACGGCCCTGATTCTGGTCGGTCTCCTGGCCGGTTCGAGTGCGGCCATGGCCCAGACCGATGAGGAAGAGGTCACCGAGACCAGAGATCTGACGGACACGCTGTTCAATTTCGGCTATGACCTGATCAACCAGATCCTCGTCTGGAACGTGACGGCCCTCGATGGCCTCTACGACTGCACCCTCGAAAACGGCATCCTGACCGCCACCTACGGTGAGGCATCAGATGATGGTCTGATCCCGGTCGATGAACTGGCTGACGAGACCGGCACCTCCGTCGAGTTCCCCAATCGCCCCGCCGCCGAGGTGGACGACGAGCTGGAGCCTGCCGCCACCGAGCCGATCGCATACAGCGGGGCCGACGGTGAGTGTGGCATCAGCGGCGGCGACGTCACCGGGCCAAATGGCCAGGTCAACCACGGCATGTTCATGAAGTTGTTCAACAGTCTGTACGAGGGCAAGGGTCGCGGCTGTGTGATCCGATACCTCGCCCAATCCGCCCTTGGCAAGGGTGAACAGCAGGTGACTGCTGGCGAAGCCACAGAAATCGAGCGGACGGACACCGGAACGATCGACTTCACCACGGTCGAGGCCGACTGTGAGCACGGCAAGGACAAGGCCGACGAGGGCGACACCGAGCACGCCGGGAAGCCCGACCACGCGGGAAAGCCCGACCATGCCGGCAAGCCAGACAATTCCGGCAAGCCAGACAATTCCGGCAAGCCCGATACTCCGGGCAAATCCGGATCCGCTCCGGGTCAGAACAAATGACCAGCTCTCCCTAACACCAACCCGGAGCCCAAAGAGAGGGGGCGACCACCGGTCGCCCCCTCTCTCGTGCGATAGGCTCGCCCGGTGTCAGTGCCGATGAATGAGGCGGCGCGGCGCAGGGCGGTCGCCGGGATCGTGCTTGCCTTTCTCCTTCTCGGGATGGCCGCGGTGGCGATCGCCCCGCTGCTCATGTCAGACAGCTACTCGGTGATCGAGCACTCGATAAGCGAGTCTGGAGCCCAGGGAGTCGATAACGCCTGGGTGGCTCGATCGGCTTTCCTCTTAGTGGGTTTCGGTCTCCTAGCACTCGCATCGGTGGCCGGTGAGCGCTGGGGTCGCTGGGGTGTGCTGGGTTTCAGGGTCTACGGCGTGGCGACCATCGCAGCTGGTGCCTTTGCCCACGGGCCATGGGCAGGCGTGCCCTTCGACCGGCTCGAAGGCTTCCTCCACACCGCCGCAGCCTTCATGGCGGGTCTCGGATTCGGAATCGGCGTTCTGGCGGTGGGCCTGAGACGGGGCCCGGGGGCAGGCTGGCGTCGGTGGCTCGACGTGCTGGCCCTGTTGTGCGTCGCGGTGCTTCCCCTGACCATGCTGATCTTCGACGCGACGACCGGGATCCAGCAGCGGTTCCTGGCCTTGGTCGGCTTCGCCTGGCTCATCGCCGAGACCGTTCGCGTCGGCTGGGCGGATCAGCCCCGTGCTCTGTCCAACGCGGGCCGGTAGACCCGTTCCAGATAATCCCGGACCATGCGGGTAGCGGTCACCCGTGGACCCAGGGTGCGCCAGGCGTGCCGGATGCGATCCTGGAATACCGGCCGGTGGCCGTGATACTCGTCGCGGATCTCCCAGAGCACGTCGAAGAGAGCGGAAGCCTCCTGGTGGTCCCTGTCCTCGACATGGGGATCATGACTGGCTTCGATCGCCCAGCCGTTCCGACCGTCGAACATCTCGGCCCACCATCCGTCGAGAATCGAGCAGTTGAGGCCACCGTTCAACGCGGCCTTCTCGCCACTGGTCCCGGAGGCCTCCCTGGGACGGATCGGGTTGTTCAACCAGACATCACAGCCTTCGACCAAGGTCGCCGCAATCGCCATGTCGTAGCCGGGTAGGAATGTGAACCGATGGTTCGCTGCCCTGGATGTGGAGAACCCGATGATCTCGGAGATCATGTCCTTGCCCGGGCCGTCGAGGGGGTGGGCCTTGCCGCTGTAGACGAAATGGACGGGTCGGCTGTCGTCTGCGAGCAACTCCTCCAGTCGGTCCCCGTCGTGGAGGAGGAGAGTCGCCCGCTTGTACGGGGCGAAACGGCGGGCGAACCCGATGATCAGAGCATCCGGGTCGAGCATGGTGCCTGTCCGGTCGGATAACAGGCCGGAGAGCCGGATCGAAGCGTTTCTTCGCAGGCGCCCCAACCGATCGTCGTCGATGTCACCCACCCGCTCCCATGCATCGGGATCGCCGTCCGACCATGTCGGACCGAGAACCTCGTCGAATGCGTCCTGTAGCTCGGGCCCCACCCAGGTCCGGGCGTGGATTCCGTTGGTGACCGAGTCGATCATGTCCCCGCACCCCACTCCGGCGAAGAGGTCCCGGCTCACCTCACCGTGCAGCTCCGAGACCCCATTGGCCGCGCTGCACACGCGGAGGGTGAATGCAGCCATGTTGAACTCCGCATCCTCGTCTGGATCCTCCCCCAGAGCCCAGATCTCGTCGACGGCCACTCCCCACTTCTCAGCCCACGGCTCCAGGTAGGGGAGGATCAGCTCCCGGTGGAATCGGTCGATCCCGGCCGGGACCGGGGTATGGGTGGTGAAGACGAGGCCCGGGCCGATCCGCCCCAGCGCCGACCGCAGATCGGACCCTTCGATCACCCTGTCGATCAGCTCCAGGATGATGAAGCCGGCGTGGCCCTCGTTGAGATGATGCACCGGGATCTCCCAGCCCATGGCGACCAGGGCCTTGGCGCCACCGACCCCCAGCACCATCTCTTGACGGAGACGGTCGAGGCGGTCCCCTCCGTAGAGACGGTCGGTTATGTGGCGGTCGGCCTCGGAATTGGTTTCGAGGTGGGTGTCCAGGATGAGCAGGGGGATGCGGCCGACATCGATCCTCCACACCCGCGCCTGGACGTCCCGTCCCGGGAACGGGATCGCGACCTCGATCCCGGTGTCACTCGCACCGATGCCCGATGGGGTGAGGTCGGGATAGGTCTCGGTCTGCCGCCCGTGCTCGATCACCTGGGTGAAGTAGCCCTGCCGGTAGAAGAGCCCGACTCCCGCCAGTGGGATACCGAGGTCACTGGCCGCCTTGAGATGATCCCCGGCGAGAATGCCCAGCCCTCCGGAGTACTGAGGGACGAGTGCATCGACCCCGAACTCGGGTGAGCCGTACCCGATCTGCGGCTCGACCGGGTTGGCCAGCACGCCGTCCAGGTCTTCGATCTCGGCATGGACCCTGGTCATGAAGGCGTTGTCCGCGAGCAGGGCTTCGACCTGCTCCCCGGTGAGCGCAGCAACCACCTGCACCGGGTGTTTCTCGGCTCGCGCGCCCGGAAGGGAGAACAACAGCCGGCGACAGGACGGAGCCCAGGTCCAGCGGTGATTGGCGGCGAGCCAATGCAGTGTTTCGCGCAAGGCGGATGAATCCAAGTCGTTCTCTCTCATCAATGACAACGCCATCGATTCCGGTGTCGTCTGACGGGCCCGGCTCGATGGCCGAGATCAGGTTAGCGAGACATGTCGCACCAGGCCCTGGCCGAGGGGGTCGCGTCACCAAGCGGACGATCAGTGCCAAGCGGGCCGAATACTCTCCGCCCCTCGAGATTTCCCGATCTCACACACCCTTGGGGATGTCGATCGACGTGGTGTTCACCTACGAGAGTGGAGGGCGAAGGATGGTGGGACCTCGTTACCGTCGCCCTGACTGCCTATGGCCCGATTGGTAGGTTTTCGACGATGAGCTCAGATCGTCCGCGCGTGATTGCGATGGTCCTCGCCGGGGGGGCCGGCAAGCGGCTCATGCCGCTTACCAGGGATCGAGCCAAACCCGCCGTCCCATTCGGAGGTCACTACCGCCTCATCGATTTCGCCCTGTCCAACCTGGTCAACGGGGGCTATCGGAAGATCGTGGTGCTCACCCAGTACAAGAGCCATAGCCTCAACCTCCATCTCTCCCGGACCTGGCGGATGTCGACCCTGCTGGGCAACTACGTCACCTCGGTCCCTGCCCAGATGCGGTTGGGGGAACGGTGGTTCCTCGGTTCGGCCGACGCGGTTTTCCAGAATCTGAACATCCTCTCCGATGAGCGTCCCGACCACATCCTCGTATTCGGGGCGGACCACATCTACCGGATGGACCCGTCGCAGATGCTGGAACAGCATCTGGACGCCAAGGCGGGAGTCACCGTGGCCGGGATCCGGGCCCCGATCGCCCTTGCCTCCTCGTTCGGAGTCATCGAGCGGGGTCAGAGCAGCAAGATCGAGACATTCCGGGAGAAACCCGCCGACCCGAAACCGCTGCCTGAGGACCCGAACACGGTGCTGGCATCGATGGGCAACTACATCTTCGAGGCCGAGTTCCTCGAGGAGGTGGTCCTGGCCGACGCGCAGACCGAGGATTCCAGACACGACATCGGAGGCAACCTGATCCCGATGTCGGTGGCGGCAGGTCAGGCCCATGTCTACGACTTCGCCGACAACATCGTTCCCGGCTCGTTGCCGCGTGATCGTGGCTACTGGCGGGATGTCGGGACCATCGACTCCTACTTCGAGGCTCACATGGACCTTGTCGACCCGGAGCCGGTCTTCAACCTGTACAACGACGACTGGCCGGTCTACACCGCCGGCCGGACAGTGGCCCCGGCCAAGATCGTTGCCGATCGGGGCAACGAAGGGGCGGTGGTCGACTCGATCCTGTCCAACGGAGTCATCGTCTCGGGCGGGGTCGTTCGCCGTTCGATCCTCAGCCCGGGCGCCCACATCATGGGCGGAGCCACCGTGGAGAACGCCATCCTCCTCGACGGGGTCCGGGTCGAGCCGGGAGCGATTGTGCGGAACGCGATCATCGACAAGCACGTGTTGGTGCCGGCCGGAGCCGAAGTCGGAGTCGACGTGGCTCGTGACCGTGAACGTTTCGAGGTCTCGCCCGCAGGGGTCGTTGCGATCGGCAAAGAGGACGAGATCATCGAGCCGAAGTGATCTCCTCGTAGAGTCGGTGATACTGCTCGGCGGGTCCCGCCCAAGACCAGTCCCGGGTCATCCCTCGCTCCCGAATCGCCCCGCGTCTCCGGGTCGAGCGCCAGGCCCGCACCGCTCTGGTCAGGGCGTCGACCACCCCCAGGGTGTCCGTATCGTCAGCGACGAATCCGAGCCCGTCGGCCGGAGAGGAGTCGGCGTCGATGACCGTGTCGTGGAGACCGCCCACGTTGGTGACCACCGGCATCGACCCGTAGCGCATCGCCTGCATTTGGGTCAGCCCTGCCGGCTCGAATCGGCTCGGCATCAGATACAGGTCGGAGGCGGCGAAGATCCGGTGGGACAGGCCCTCGTCATAGCCCTCACGGAATACGAACCGATCGTTCATGGCGGCCGCGACCCGCTTCGCTCTCTCGGCCAGGGCCCTCTCACCGGAGCCGAGCAGCACCATGCGGGCGCCCAGCTCAGGCAGGGAGGATGCGGCCTCCAGGGCCAGATCGACTCCCTTCTGATCGGTCAGCCTGGTCACCATCCCGATCAGTGGGTCCTGGCTCGGCTCCCAGCCGAGTTCCCGACATAGCCGACGCCCGATCTCCCGCTTCCGGCCGGCCGTGGCGAGGTCGTAGTGGAGCGGCAGATGGGGGTCCGTGGACGGGTCCCAGGTGTCGGTGTCGATCCCGTTGAGGATGCCTATGTAGCGATCGCCCCGTGCGGCGAGGGCCTCATGGGCCCCGAAGCCGGTCTCGGGACGAAGCGTCTCCGCGGCAAAAGTCGGGCTGACCGTGACCACGGCGTCGGCGAGTGCGACGGCGCCGGTGAGCGGGTTCATCCCGCCGTACCACTCATATGCCTCGGGTCGGCGCCGGAGCCGGCGCAGCCATGCTCCGTCGGCCCAGCCCTGATAGGCCAGGTTGTGGATGGTGAACACAGTTGGTGGAGGTTCGATGAGGAGACCGAGTACCGCCCCGGTGTGCCAGTCGTTGAGATGGAGCAGGTCCGGGTGCATCGACGCGGCCAGGGCAGCCACCGCGGCCGAGAAGGAGAGAAACCGGGTGTCGTTGTCCGGCCAGCCCTCTCCATCGGGGTCGTTGTATGGGTGAGATCGCGCCATGGTCGGCGTGCCAACCAGGGTCACGTCACCGAAGCCGTCGAGAGATCCGTGACGCACCCGGGCCGGGCCTCCCCACCCAGGGACCTCGAGGATGCCCTCACCGCTCTGGACCAAGGGGAGGCCCCCGTAGTCCGGGAGCACCACTTGCATTTCCACCCCCCGCCGGCGCAGCGCCCCGGTCAACCCTGCGGCGGCATCGCCGAGGCCACCGACCTTGACGAATGGGGCGAGCTCGGCAGTGGCGAAGAGGACCCGCATCGGTGAGGTTCTAGCAGCCGGCACATCCGGTCTCGTCTCACGCACGCCACCGGCTCGGATGCGTAGCATCGATTCTGTTCGCGCCGAACGGACCGGAGGTCGACATGAGCGCTGGGAAGGTCGTGATGGTCATCATCGGGGCGATGTTGGCCCTGTTCGCATTTGGTCTCGTCGTCGCAGGCGGTGCCCTGTTGTGGGCATTTGGGACCCAACGCACGGACGACGGGTTCTTCGTCACCCCGACCGCCGGTCTCTCCACGGATACATATGCCCTGACCTCAGCCGAGATCGACCTCGGCGCTCGTCCCCAGGATTGGTTCCCATCGAGTCAGCTGGCCACGGTGAGATTCGACGTCGAATCCGATGTTCCTGTCTTCGTCGGCATCGCCGACGAAGACGATGTCGAGTCCTATCTGACCGGGGTCGGGTATGCCGAGGTGACCCGGATAGGCATCGGCCCATCGGATGTGACCTATCTCACCAGCGAGGGATCGGCGCCGGAGACGGCACCAGGGGACGAGAGCTTCTGGGTGGCCTCCGATGAGGGGGCCGGCCCCCTGACTCTGACCTGGGATCTGGAGAGCGGCGAGTGGGTTGTCGTGATCATGAACGCAGACGGCTCATCGGATGTGTCGGTCGATGTCGCCGCCGGGGCGCGGTTGGGAATCCTGCTTCCGATCGCCATCGGCCTCCTCGTCGGGGGCTTGGTCATCGGTGGGATCGCCGCCGCCCTGCTCGTCGCGGCGGTTGTCCGTCCCCGCGGCACCGTGCCCGCAGTCGGGGCCATTCCGTCAGCGGCCCCCGGCCCGTACCCAGCACGTCTCGAAGGCCGGCTCGACCCGGATCTCAGCCGGTGGATGTGGCTGGTCAAGTGGTTTCTCGCCATCCCGCACTACGTCGTCCTCGCCTTTCTGTGGACGGCGTTTGTTCTCTTGACCATGGTGGCCTGGTTTGCGATTCTGTTCACCGGCCGGTACCCGAAGGGCATCTTCGATTTCAACGTCGGGGTGCTGCGCTGGTCGTGGCGGGTCACCTTCTACTCGTCCGGCGTGCTCGGCTCCGATCGCTATCCGCCGTTCACGCTGGCCGCCACCGATTACCCGGCCGAGTTCGACGTGGATTACCCGGACCATCTCTCTCGCGGCCTGGTGCTCGTCAAGTCCTGGCTGCTGGCCATACCGCATTACCTGATCGTCGGGTTGTTCACCTCCGGTCTGGTCTGGTGGACCACCGACATCGGTGACGACCCGAATGCCGTGCTTCGCGTTGGAGGGGGGATCATCGGGATCCTTGTCTTGATCGCAGCGATTGCACTGCTCTTCACCGGGCGTTATCCCGAGGGCCTGTTCGACTTGGTCATGGGTCTTCACCGGTGGGTGTTCAGGGTCGCGGCCTACGCGGGGTTGATGAGGGACGAGTACCCGCCGTTCCGCCTGGATATCGGAGGCTCCGAACCTGTCATCGCTTCCGCAGAGTCTCCGCCGGTAGCCGGCGGAGACACGGGCACTCAGACTTCGATCGAGTAGAGCCGCACCGGCTGGTCGACGCCTTTCAGCTCGGTCGGCCCGAGATCGACAGCGACCACACCGTCCTTGTTCTTGACGTTGTCATACACCGTCTTCGAGGCAACGATCGTCCCCGGCTCTGCCAGCGTCTGGATGCGCGAGGCGATGTTCACCCCGTCGCCGAACACGTCGCCACCGGTTCGGGTGACCTCGCCGACATGGATCCCGATCCTGAGCTGGAACGTGCCGTCGGCGCGTGCCTCTGCCTGGATCTCCCGGGCTGAGGCGACCGCGCTGGACACCGAGGGGAACGTGGCGAGGATCCCGTCGCCCATCTCCTTGAGCAACTTGCCCCCATTGCGGGCGATGCTCTCACGATGGGCCCGGCTGGAAACCTCCAATGAGCGGAGGGCTCGTGCCTCGTCGCCGGCCATCATCGTCGTGTAACCGACGATGTCGGAGAACATGATCGCGGACAGCTGGCTGCTCGGGCGCCGTTCCGTCGCTCGGATCGCCTCGTCGAGATAGTGGCGCTTTCCCCGGAGAGCTGCTTGGTACTCATCGGGGGAGAGGATGTTCTCCTCGAGCTCCATGTCGACCTTGAGCAGGTTGTCGATGAAGGCGTCGAGACGATCGGGGCTCGAGGTGACCGCCTCCCTTATGAAGCGGGCGTCGATGTTGACGCAGACCGCTCCGACCAGCCCGTAGTCACGGCGGTAAATGGGGATGGTGGTGCATTTGAACTGCCGCTCCCCGATGTTCAGCTCGTAGTTGAGCTTCTCCTGGCCCTGGTGCCCGCGGGTCTTCAGGTCGAGGACCAGGTTGGTGGCGCCCATCTCGAGTTTGCGCCCGGTCACCTCACCGTTCTCGATGGCGACGATGGACCGGCCCGGGTTGACCAGGTTGTGGAGGAGGATCTCGATCCCGGTGTTGGGAAACGACCGTCCCAGCAGCTGCACGATGCGCTTGTAGTTCTCCAGGTACGCCTCGTTGTCGGAGATCACCGAGTCACCGTTGTACTTGTCGTAGAACCGTCGGTAATCCTCGATGTCTGCGGTCTCGAACCGATCGCGCACGAAGCTCTGCTCACCGATGACGACCAGCTCGCGGGCGGCGATGGGGTTGTCGTTCAGGAGAAAGTAGTCAACTGCCTTGTTGAACCGCTCGGGGTCGAACTCGATGTGGCGGTTCTCGTTGACGATGAAAGGGTAGAAGTCATATTCCTCGAGACGCTTGATCTCGGCGTCGGGCCCTGTCGTTCGCCGACGACCGACTGTGTACGCACCGAGACCGACCACGGCGAGCGCTGCGCCGGCCAGGACGATGAGGAGCGGGTCTGACACTGGCGTGAAGTTTGGCACGTGGCCGCGATTGCCGCCCCTACCCTGCGGTCGATGGAGAGCGAAGGCGGCAGGGGAACACTGGTCGCCTTCCTCGTTGGTGCCGTGCTCTCGGCCGGCAACCCGATCAGCGTCAAGTTCAGCAACGTCGAGCTCGACCCGTTCTGGGGGGCGACTCTCCGGTTCGCACTTGCCGCCGCCCTGATGCTCACAGTGATGGCCGTGCTCAGGGTCCGCTTCCCCCGGGGGAGGGCGTTGTTGGGAGCGGTCCTCTACGGGGTTTTCAACTTCGGTCTTGCCTTCGCCTGCTTGTTCTACGCCCTGGTCGAGTTGGGCGCCGGGTTTCTCCAGATCCTGCTCGCAGTCATCCCGCTGATCACACTGCTCCTGGTCGTGGTGCAGCGCCTGGAGCGGCTCAGGGCTTCGGCTGTGGTGGGAGCGGTGGTCGCCTTCGTCGGGGTGTTGCTGATGTCCCAGGTTGCGGTGGGCGACTCGATCTCGCTGACCTCGATCCTGGTGGCAATGGCCGCGGCCTTCTGTCTCGCCGAAGGGGCGGTTCTGGTCCGGGTCTTCCCCCCCGAGCACCCCGTGTCACTCAATGCGGTGGGGATGACGGTGGGGGCGATCATCCTCTTCATCGGCCATCTCATCGCCGGCGATGAGATGGCCCTGCCGACCATGCGGGCCACATGGCTCGCTCTCGCCTACATGGTGGTGATCGGCTCGGGTGTTGTGTTCAGTCTTTGGGTGTATGTGCTGCGGCGCTGGGAGGCCTCCCGGGCTGCCTACAACTTCGTCCTGCTCCCGATAACCACACTTCTCTTTTCTCACTGGATCACAGGCGAGCAGGTGGGGCCGGAGCTCATCCTGGGTGGCATCCTCATCCTGGTCGGGGTCTACGTCGGGGCGCTCCGGCAAGGACGCCAGTTGGTCGAGGTCACCCCGTGACTCACGGCGCCGGATTGGGTCGGGCGCGCCGAACCCGAGCTGAGCAGACCGACTGCGGGAGGGTGGACCCAACCGTATATTGAAGTCCCATGCCCGTCTTCCTCTTCACCGACCTCGAGTCGAGCACTCGGCTGTGGGAGCACCACCCCGACGCGATGCGGGAGGCGCTCGCCCGTCACGACCGGATCCTTCGAGCCGCGATCGATGCCGGAAGCGGTCTCGTGGTCAAGACGACGGGCGACGGGGTGATGGCCGTGTTCCCATCCCCGGACGGCGCCGCCGCCGCCGCGCTGGATGCTCAGATCGCCCTCGCCGGTGAGGGGTGGGAATCGACCGGCCCGCTTCGAGTGCGAATGGGGATCCACGCCGGCGAGGCCGAGGAGCGCGATGGTGACTTCTTCGGGCCGGCCGTGAACCGGACCGCCCGGATCATGGCGTCAGGTCATGGCGGACAGGTCCTGCTCTCCGCCGCCGCTGCCGGCGGCGTCGACGGCCACCTGCCCGAGGGCTCCGACCTCCGTGACCTGGGGGTGCATCGTCTCAAGGACCTGACCGGCCCTGAGCATCTGTTCCAGCTCACGCACGTCGCCCTCTCCGCAGACTTCCCACCATTGGCCACTCTCGATCTCAGACCGAACAACCTCCCCGTGCAGGTCTCCGAGTTCTTCGGTCGCGAGTCGGAACTGGAGACGATTCGCGTGATGCTCGAAGACCCCGCGACGAGGCTCGTGACCCTCACCGGGCCGGGAGGCACCGGGAAGACCCGACTTGGCATCCAGGTTGGTGCCGAACTGCTCGACCGGTATCGGGATGGGGCCTTCTTCATCGATCTGTCCTCGGAGCGCGAGCCCGACTCGGCATTCGAGGCGATGCTGCGTGCGCTCGACCTGGCCGACGACGGCGAGGGCGCCCCGTTGCAGGTGCTCAAGGAGAGACTGCGCGATCGGAGCATGCTTCTCATCCTCGACAACTTCGAACAGGTGACCGCCGCCGCGGTCGGGGTGGCGGAGCTGCTCCAGACCTGTCCCGGGATCGAGGTGGTGGTGACCAGTCGCGAAGCCCTCCGGCTTCGCGACGAGCATGTGCTTCCCATCCCACCCCTCGCCCTGCCCGATCCTCACGCCCCACTTGCCACGATTGCGGCGTCGGAGGCGGTACGACTTTTCATCGAAAGAGCACGATCGGTGAGGCCCGATTTCGCTCTGACCGACGAGAACGCGGCGGCGGTGGCCGAGATCAGCATCCGATTGGATGGTCTGCCGTTGGCCCTCGAATTGGCAGCGGCCCGACTCAAGCTGTTCACCGCAGGCGATCTTCTCGACCGTCTCCGTCAGCGCAGCGACGTACTCGGTGGGGGCGCCCGTGACCTGCCTGCCCGGCAACGAACCCTGCGTGCCGCCATCGAGTGGAGCTATGAGCTACTCGATCACGACGAGTGGAGAGTGTTCGAGTTGATGTCCGTGTTCTCCACGGCGCGTCTGGAGGCAGTGGAAGCGGTTGCCGCGGAGGTCCACGGCGACATCGACGTCCTCGACGTCCTGGCTTCGCTGGTGGACAAGAGCCTGGTACGTGGTTCGGAGGCCGCCGGGTCTCAGCGCTTCTCGATGCTGGCCACGATCAGGGAGTACGCCACCGAGCGGCTGGCCGGCTCCCCGGAAGCCGACGCCGTGCTCCGCGCCCACGCCCGCTTCTTCTCCGAATACAGCTCTGGATTGCGCGGCTCTCTCCAGGGCCCCGGGAGGGAGCTGGCACTGGAGGGTCTCTCCGCCGAGATCGGGAACCTGCGCACCTCCTGGCGATACTGGGTCGATGCGGCCGACCTCGAGCAGCTCTACCTCCTGCTCGACGGATTGTGGGCGCTCCACTATGCCAGGGGCTGGTACCACGCCGCCGTCGAGCTGACCACCGACCTGCTCGACGTTCTGGCAACAGCCGAGCCGTCACTCGACCGGGACCAGGAGGAGGTGACGTTGCGGACGAGTCTCGCCCGCGCCCTCATGGCTGTTCGTGGCTATACCCCAGAGGTGGAACAGGAGTTTCAGCGGGCTCTCGCCCTCTCCGGCTCCGGGGGCTCGGCGGCCAATCGATTCCCGGTACTTCGTGCCCTGTCCTTCTACTACATGAATCTTGCCGAGTTCGCCCGGAGCCAGGAGCTGGGACGTGAGATGATCGAGCTCGCCGAGCAGGAGAACGACCGGGCGATGCAGGTCGAAGCGCATTTCGTGTTCGGCTCCGCCACCGCCTTCACCGGGGACCTCACGACCGGGCTCCTTCATCTCGATCAAGCCATTGCCCTCTTCGACCCTCAGATGCACGGATCGGGCCGTTTTCAGCTCGGCACCAGCCCCGGGGTGGTTTCCCGCACCGCTGCGGCCCTGCTCCGCTGGCAGGCCGGATTCATGGACCAGGCCGCGGCAAGGGCTTCGGAAGCGATCGAGCTGGCCCGTTCGCTGGCGCATCCGTTCAGCCTGGCCTACGCGCTCTATCACGTGGCCTTCTTCGAGGTCGGCCGTCGTCGTTTCGAAACCGCCCGGGAACTGGCCTTGGAGCTGATGACCGTCGCCACCGAGAATGACTACCCGGTGTGGCGAGCATTGGCGTCGGTGATCGAAGGTGTTGCGCTTTGCGGGATGGGCCGGGCAGAGGAGGGGCTGGCCATGACCGAAGCCGGTCTCGACCTGTATCAGGGCTTGACCACTCCACCGGTCTTCTGGCCGCCACTGCTCAGTCTTCGGGCCGCCGCCTTCGCCATGGCCGGTCATCCCGATCGGGCGGTGGAGCTGATCGACGAGGCCATCACCCTCGGTGGAGAGGAGGAGACGTCGGCTCCCGACTTCCGCATGATGCGGGGCGACTTCCTGATGATGCTGCCGAAACCGGACCATGACGGAGCGGATGCCTGTTATCGCGCGGCCCTGGTTGGGTCGCACGCCATCGGCATGCGGCTGGTCGAGCTGCAGGCCGCGACGAGGCTGGTCGATCTCCAGCAGGCCCGGGGCCAGACGCCGGACGAGAGCGATGGTCTGCGCCGGATCTACGAGACCTTCACCGAGGGTTTCGATGAGCCAGATCTGGCGGCGGCCCGGCTGACTCTGGGTGTCGGCTGACGGCGTAGTCTCAGGGGTCTCAGTCGTTTGGGAGGGTTCGGCCATGCTGCGGGTAGGTGATGTGATGACCGAGGTGGTCGGAGGCACTCCTCTGGTCCGGCTCAACAAGACCGTCCCCGACAGCGCCGCCGACGTGTTCGTCAAGCTGGAGTGGTTCAACCCCACCGGCTCCTACAAGGACCGGATGGCGCTGGCCATGATCGAAGAGGCCGAGAAGCGGGGTGACCTCCGACCGGGGATGACCGTGGTCGAGTACACCGGGGGAAGCACCGGCTCGTCACTGGCCTTCGTCTGCGCGGTCAAGGGCTATCGGTTCCGTGTCGTCTCCTCGGACGCCTTTGCCGCGGAGAAGCTGCGGACGATGACCGCCTTCGGCGCCGAGCTCACCATCGTCCCCAGCGAGGGCGGGAAGATCACCCCGGATCTGGTGCCCCGGATGATCGAGAAGGCGAGGGAGATCGCCTCCGAGCAGACGAGCTATTTCACCAACCAGTTGCACAATGCCGACTCGATCGTCGGCTACCGCCAGATCGGTAACGAGATCTACGAGCAGCTCGACCGGCCGATCGATGTGTTCTGCGCCTCGGTGGGCACGGCAGGGATGGCGATGGGTGTTGCCCTCGCCCTTGCCGACGCCGAATCACCGGCCCGGATCGTTGTCTTCGAGCCGGCGTCGACGGCGGTGATAACCGGCGGTGAGCCCGGCAGGCACCGGGTCGAGGGGATCGGTATCGGGTACATACCGCCGCTTCTCGATCCGAACCTGTATCACGAGGCGAGGGCAATCGAAGAGGAGGACGCCCGGAACATGGCGCGACGACTCGCCGCCGAGGAAGGGCTACTCGCCGGGGTCTCGAGCGGTCTCAACGCGGCCGGGGCGGTGGGAATCGCCACCGAGTTGGGACCGGGGCACACCGTGGTGACGGTGGCGGTCGACACCGGGCTCAAGTACCTGGCCGGGGATCTATTCGAGGGGACCTGAGCTCGAAGCCGGCTGACCTCATTTGCCCCGGTTGATCGCCTCGAGCAGTTCCTGGTCGATCAGGTCCTCGTAGTCGGGGTGACGCTGGATCCACGAGGCGATGAAAGGGCAGAGCGGGACGATCTTTGCCCCCTGTCCCCTCACGTCGTCGAGCGCCCCACGGGCCAACGCCGAGCCCAGCCCCTCCCGTTCGTGCCCCGAGTGGATCTCGGTGTGCACGAAATAGAGACGGCTGCCTCGGAGGTGGTAGACGGCAAGGCCGGCCACCTCGCCACCGAGCTCGAGCACATAGCGATGGTTCTCGGGGTCATCCCGGATCACCAAGTCCGGCCCGTGTTGATGGGTCACGGTGTGATGTTGGCCGAGGCCGATTGGCGGAGCAAGCCCGCCACCGGTGACGGGCTGATCGCCGGTCGAGCTCAGGTGAATGCGAGAGCGACTGCGGCCGCGTAGATGAGCAACGTCACGAACAGCATGGCGTAACCACGCAGCCCCCGGTTGCCAAAGTCCTCACTGATCTTGGCGCCGGACAATCCCACCGCCGTCACGAACAAGAGACTTCCGATCCAGTCCATAACACGCCTCCGCCCAACATGGCCTCCACTTCGAAGCATACCGATGGGGCAGTGGCCCGGCACGACCTTCCTACCTCGCGGGCAGTGACTTTGGTCCCAACGCTGACGACCCAGGATGCCGGCCTGCAGCGCCATTTGGAGCCTACGGGCGCAAAGTCCACTCTCCGCAGCCATTGGAGTTGAAGGCAAAGTCACTCGAGGCGATCTCGACGATGGCCCGACCACTCGGCAGATCGTTGGCAATCACGTCGTCGAGGTCTCCCGAGACACCGGACAGACGCTCCCAGTAGCAGACGTCGCTTCCCGGGGCTTCATACGTGCCAGGGGAGATGTGAGCCCCGATCATCCACTTTCCCACGGGGATCGTGCTGAGCGGCTGGTCCAACGGGGTCATCGAGTACCAGCCGCCACAGTCAGAGTCGAAAGCAACATCCGCCGGCATGATTTCCACAACGTCATGGCCCGCAACGTTGTTGTTGGCGAGTATCTCTTCGAAGTCGCCGGAGAGCCCGGCGAGACGCTCCCAATAGCAGCCGAAGAGCTCATCGACGATGCCGGTCTCGTAGATCCCGGGCTGTACGTCCTCCCCGACGATCTGCACCCCGTCTCCGAAGGCAATCTCCCGTTCAGGAACGGTCGTCGTGGTTGGCGCGGTGGTCGTTGAAGCCTCTGTCGTGGTTGTGGTCGAAGCGGGCTCGGATGTGGTCGTGTCCACAGGCGCCGTCGTGGTGCTCTCCTGGGCGGTCGTCGAGGAGGGCACGGCCGTGGTCGTGGTGGTCGCCCCTTCGATCACCTCCGGGTCGTTCCCTCCAAGACTGGCGGCCAGGGCGATGATCACGATGACCGCTGCCGCGATGAACTACCAACGCTGCCAGATTGGCTTCTGGTCGGGGCTTTGCGGCGCCGGGGTGGAGGGAGCTGGTGTCCCGGCCTGGCCGGTCGCCTGAGCGATGCGCTCGGCGGCGGTGAGAGTCGGGCCGACTGCAGCTGCAAACGCAACATCGTCGAGGGGAAGGAAGAAGAGCGGCTCGCCTGCCCCCTCGAGGCTGTACACGCTGTCCTGTCGGGTGAAGGTGATCGACGAACGTGGGTATCGGCCGACCTCGACCGCATTCACGGTCAGAATCACCTCGGTGTCGGTCAGAGTGCAGACTCCCTCGGCCCAGGGTGCGCCGGTCGCCGTGCCTCCCGCCTGAATGTGGCCCTGATAGTCCAACTTCCCTCCTCCACGCCCCGATTGCCTCGAATGATCGCAGGCTCCCAGCCTGGAGGCTCATCACCGCGATGCAGCGATGCTCAGCCCTCGCCTTGCGCGTCGATCGACACTCGAAACAGGTCAACCTCCCCGGCGATCCCCTTCAACGCGACCGTGGCCGCCTGCTCAAACGAAAAGCCCGACTGTTCGGTCGCTCTTGCCACCTCCGAGGTGACCAGCACCTGCCCGGGCCCTGCCTGGCCGGCAACGCGGGAGGCGAGATTGACGGTTCGGCCGAAATAGTCGCCGTCACGCTCGATCAAGGCCCCGGCATGAATCCCTGCGTGGGCGGGCAGTCCTTGCGTTCCGAGAGTGCCGATCAAACCGAGCACCGCGGTCAGGGCGTCGGTCACGTCGTCGAAGTGGAGCATCACCCCGTCGCCGAGGATCTTGACCAGCGAGCCGCGATTGGCGCGGGCCGAAGCCAGGGCCTCGAGCCGAACCATCTCGGAAGTCCGCACCGCGAGGTCGTCGCCCTCTCTTTCGGTCATCGACGTGTACCCGGAAACGTCGACGAAGGCGATGGCGGGGAGCCGGGTGGGGGAGGGGAGGGAGAGCCCGTGCTCGGCCATGGTTTGCTCGAAGCCCTCGATGTTGACCTGATCGATCGCCTGGCGCATGTGCCGCTGCAACAGCCAATGCAGCATCTCGGGGGCGAGCCGCGTCGCCTTCTCGGTGGTCAAGGCGATGACCGCGATTCGATCGTCCATGGGGCGGTCCGCGGAGGCGGTCAACGGCTCGGAGATCTTCTCCACGAAGAGGCGCGCCCAGCCCTCCGAAACCACTCGGGCGGGCTCGCCGATGAGACGCGCCGCCCTGAGCAACGTCTCGGGCTCCACCCCCCATGTGGCGACGAAGTCGGCGAGAATCGCTTCCTCGTCGGTTCGCAGTAGGTGATCCGGGGTCGGGTCGGGCAGACCCATCGCGAGATAGACCGAGGTCATCACATCGCCTTCCACACCCAGCAACGCGGCGAGCTGGGCAAGAGTGTGCCCCGATCTCGGGGCCGGCTCGGGATGAAACCGATCCAGGAACTCGAAGGTGAACAGGCCGCTGTCGAGGGCGGCAGCGATGTCGTCGAAGCTCAGCCCGGCGTCGAGAAACGACCTGGCGGCTTCCACCCGGATGATGTCCCCGGCGATGAACCTGCCATGGGATCCCGGTCTCAACACCCCGATCCCGACCAGACGGCGCAGCAGCTCGGGTTCGCTGTCGCTCTCCTCGGCGAGTTGTTCCAGGCTGAGGGCTCGGGGCATGGCGTGATGGTAGGAAAGCCGTGTCTGGGTTGACCCCGGGTTGGCATAGCCAGTAGGTCGCAACAACCTGGGAGCACTCAGCGGTTCGATTGCCGCAGTAGCGGGGTAGGGCCCGCCCGGCCGGTGACCAACGCCGGCCTCTCTCTTGCACACAGGTCAGGAAGGAGTGCGAGATGTTCAATACCGCCCACTTTGTTGGCGCGCGCCCCGGAATGCTCGGGTTCGTGGTGATCCTGCTCGTGACGATGACAGCGTGGTTGCTGCCGGCCATGGCGGCGAGGGCACAGAGCGCCGAATGCGAGGAGACCTGGGATCGTCTCGTTGCCTGGAGCCACGAGGAGGCCAACCGGGGATTGTCAACCACAGGTTTGGAGAGTCTCCAACTGCTTCTCGACGAAATCGAAGCCTGCTCGGAGGATGGCACCGGTGCCATGGGCGTCGACTCGGAGCGATGGAGAGGGCTCGCCCCCATCTACTTCGACGCGGGCGATATCGATCGAGTGATCTGTCTCATGGAGAAGGAGAGCGGCGGGAACCCGAACGCCCGCAACCCATCCTCGGGGGCCGCAGGGCTGATGCAGCTGATGCCGGCCTGGGCCGTGTTTTCGGGTATGACCCAGAGGACATGTTCGACCCGGTGGTGAACCTGTGGATGGCCAGCCAGATCCGCACCAGCAGGGGTGGTCGGCCTGGAGCCCCTACCAGCGCGGTGCGTGCCGCTAGAGCGCTTCGGCTGTCTGAATCAGGTCTGGCTCCACCCGGTCCGCGTCGAGCGGGTAGGGGCCGGCCCCGTCGAATGAGAAGCTGATGTGACCGCAGCTCTCACAGACGATCCGTTCCATTCCCGCCGATCGGACCACGATCGTTTGGGGGTGCCGGCAGTTGGTGCCAAACAGTTTGGTCAGCTTCCTTCTCACGCAGAGTGTCTCCTGGTCGCTCTTAGTGACATTGTGATGGGGAGAGAAGCAAAACCTGTGGCAATCCGTCACATCCCAGCCCGACCGGCAACGAGACCTCGAAAATCGGTGGACAGGATCCTCTCCTCGTCCCTAGAGTCATCAGACATCTTATGACTTCACGTCCATCGTTTCTGATCGGTTGTGACATCGGGACCCAGAGCACCAAGGGCGTCCTGGTGGCCGAGACCGGTCAGACGGTGGCAACCGCCACTGCGAGCTACGGGATGGAATCCCCGGCTCCGGGATGGGCGCAGCAAGACCCGGAGGATTGGATCGAGGCGGTGGCCAAGGTGACCAGTGCCCTCACCATGGAGGCGCAAGGACCGGTGGTCAGCTTTGGCGTCTCGGCTCAGGTCGATGGGGTGATCGCCACCGACTCTGATTTCACCGTCCTCCATCCCGCCATCATCTGGCTCGACCGGAGAGCTGCCGGCGAGGCGGAGTCGGTGGAGGAGGTCTTCGGAGCGGATGCTCTCTACGAGCTGACCGGGCTCAACTGCGACGCCTCCCACAGTGCGCCGAAGATGCGATGGCTCCTCGACCGGCTCGACACACCACCCCGTCATCTCATGCCGCCGGCCACCGTGGTCACCGGCTGGCTCACCGGGAACGCCGCCCAGGATCATGCCAACGCCTCGTCTTCGATGCTGTTCGACATCAGGGCACGGAAGTGGGCGGACCAGTTACTCGACGCATTCGGGATCGACCCCGTCTCACTTCCCAACGTGGTCGATTCCACCGAAGTGGTGGGCATGGTCCGTCCCCAACTCGCAGACCGTCTCGGTCTGAGCCCGGATTGCCGTGTCGTCGCCGGCACCGGAGACGATCACGCAGGTGCAGTGGGCGCCGGTGCGGTTCAGCCGGGAGTGGTGGTCGATGTCACCGGGACCGCCGAGCCGATTGGTACGACCGCCTACACCCCGGCCCTCGATCCGTTGCGGTTGGTCGAAGCGCACGCCCACGCCGTTCCCGAAGTCTGGTTCATCGAGAACGGCGGCTTCGTCTCCGGGGGGAGCATCCTCTGGCTCTCGCGTGTGCTGGGAATAGACCAGCCGGAGGTGTTCGAGAAGGCGGGCAAGGCCCACCCAGGCGCAGATGGGCTGATTTTCATCCCGGCGCTCTCGGGCTCGATGGCACCACGCTGGAATTCCTACGCGCGCGGGTCGTTCACCGGTCTCGCCATGGATCACGATTCCGACGACCTGTGCCGTGCCGTCGTCGAGAGCTGCGTGTTCGCGGCCAAGGACATCATCGACCGCCTCGACGCCATGTCCCTCCCCATCGAGGAGATCCGGGTAGTCGGTGGCGGTTCGCGAAGCCGGCTGTGGATGCAGATGAAAGCCGACATCCTGAAGCGGCCGGTTCGAGCCGTTCTCAACGAGGCCTCCGCCACGGGTGCGGCCTGTCTGGCCTCGGTTGCCTCTGGCTGGTATCCGGATGTGCCCGCCGCCGCAACGGCCCTGGTGAAAGACCTGGGTCCGCTCTTCGAGCCGGACCCTGGCACTTCCGGCGTGTACGAGGACGCCTACGGCCGTTACCGCGAGGTGTTCGACGCCCTCGAGCCGACCTACGGGGCGTGATGAGCCACGACCTGCGTTCCGACCTGAAGGCGACTCGTCGAGTCGCCGCCGAGCATGGCCGGGACGGGACCATCGGCCTGCAACGGATCGCACTCGGTCCCGACGCGCTCGACCATCTCCCTGCCGCCGTGTCGAGGGTGGCCCGCTCCGAGCGCCTCGTCATCCTCGAAGATGCCACCCCAATGACGGTCGACAATGCCGATCTGAAGGAGCGAAGCGCCGAGCTGCTGGCTGCGGTCGGCACCCCCCACCGGGTGGTCCTCGGCCCTCCCGACGGTGCCCTCCACGCCGATGCAGATGTCATAGCCGTCGCCGCTGCAGCGGCCGGTGACGCGGGATGCCTGGTCGCCGTCGGCTCCGGGACCCTGACCGATGTGGCCAAGGAGGCTTCCCGGATCAGCGGGGTGCCTCTGGTCGCGGTCCAGACCGCAGCCTCGGTCAATGGCTACGCCGACGGGATGGCGGTGATCCTCAAGGACGGGGTGAAGCGGACCGTGCCGTCGGCATGGCCCGTCGAGCTGCTGGTCGACACCCGGGTTCTGGCTGATGCCCCGGAGGCATTGACTCGGTCCGGGTTCGCCGAGATGATGGCCATGTTCACCGCTCCGGCCGACTGGCGTCTTGCCGCCGGGGTAGGCCTCGACCCCCGGTACGACCCGAAGGTGATCGACCTGTTCCGATCCCGGGGCGACGAGTTGCTCACCGCCGCGTCCCAGGTCGGGGCCCGCCGGCCCGAGGCACTCCAGCTTCTCGGCCTGTTGCTCACCCAGTCCGGTCTGGCCATGGGCGCGGTGGGTCGGACCGCTCCTCTCTCCGGGACCGAGCATCTGATCAGCCATCTCCTCGACATGTCGGCCGTGGCTGCGGGGGGGCGGGCGGGATTACATGGGGCTCAGGTCGGTGTTGCCGCGGTCATCGCCGCCTGCCTCTGGGAGCGGGTCCTCGATCGGCTCGACCCGGCCCGCCTCCTCGATTCGCCCCCGCCGGCCGACCTCGCCGAGGAACTGGTGGAGAAGGCGTTTGCAGGGATCGATCCCGGTGGGGCGATGGCCCGGGAGTGCTCGCGGGACTTCCAGAGCAAGCTCACCTCGTGGGCCGCGTTGGATCGGGCCCGGGTCGCCGCTGAGTGGTCTTCGCTTCGCTCCGAGTTGAAGGAGATGGTTCGCAGCCCGGAGATGATCGCCGCCGCCCTCACCGAGGCCGGGGCACCAACCCGATTCAGCCAACTAGAGCCTTCGGTGGATGCAGAACGGGCCCGTTGGGCCGTCTCCTCCTGTCACCTGATGAGGGATCGGTTCACCGTGGTCGATCTCGCATTCTTGACCGGTGGATGGACAGAAGAAGATGTGGACGCGGTACTCGAGCGGGCCGAAGGCGTTGGGGCGGGACTGTGAGCCTTGTCGACCACTATCGGGGTTTTGTCTTCGACCTCGACGGCACCGTGTATCTGGGTGAACATCTCCTCCCCGGCGCGCAACGAGCGGTCCAGAGTGTTCGTGATGCAGGCCGCTCGATCCTGTTCATGACAAACAAGCCTCTGGAGCCTTCTGCCGCCTATGCCGAGAAGCTGACCCGGCTCGGGCTTCCCACCGAGCCCGACCACGTCGTGTCCTCGCTCGACGCCCTGGTCGGGTACCTGCAAGCGAAGCACTCCGGGGCCAGGGCGCTCTGTGTCTCCGAGCCATTGGTTGCCGACACGCTGGCTGGGGCGGGGATGACCGTGGTCGACCTCGCCGACGCCGAGACCGCAGAAGTAGTGGTGGTCTCATTCGACCGCACCTTCGACTACGCCAAGCTCCACTCCGCCTTCAGGGCGGTGGGCTCGGGAGCGGTGATCGTGGCCACCAACCCCGACCGCTACTGCCCGACACCCGAGGGAGGGCTGCCCGACTGTGCCGCAATGCTCGCCGCCATCGAGGCCTGCACCGGGGCGGTGGCGGAGGCCGTGGTGGGCAAGCCGTCACCACTGATGGTGACCACCATGCTCGACCGGTTTGGGCTTCCCACCGAGCAGGTCCTGATCGTCGGCGACCGTCTCGAGACCGATATCCGCATGGCGACCGAGGCGGGGGTCGATGCGGCTTTGGTCGTCTCCGGGGTGACCACGAGGGAGCAGGCGATGGCTGCCAATCCGGCCCCGACATATGTGCTCGACGGTCTCGCCGACCTGATGACCGCCGAGTTCGTCCCTTACGAGAGCAGAAGGTGATATGGAGTTCATATTCATGCTGACCCACGGCGATCGAACTGTGGAGAACGCGGTCGACGTCTACCGAGAGGTTTCCGGAACCGGTCTCAGACTGGTCGGTTTCAAGGACGTCGGGGTCACCGCCGAAGTGCTGCGTCAACTGACCGACCTGATTCACGCCGACCGCCGCCCTGTGTTCCTCGAGGTGGTCTCCACCTCGAGGGAGGACGAGTTGCGATCGATCGAGGCCGCGCTGGAGGTCGGGGTCGACTATGTCCTGGGTGGGACCCACGTCGAGGATGCCCTGGGCCTGATCGACGGGGCGCCGATCCAGTACTGCCCCTTCCCCGGAGTCGTGGTGGGCCATCCTTCCGAGCTCCAGGGGAGTATCGAGGAGATCAGCCGTCATGCCGCCGAGCTCACCGCCCGCCCCGGTGTCACCGGGCTCGACCTCCTCGCCTATCGCCATGGCGGGGTGAACCCGGCCGTCCTCACCCGAGCGGTGGTGGAGTCGGCGGCAGGGCCTGTGATCGCGGCGGGAAGTGTTGACCGGGAGGAGCGGATTCGGGCGCTGGCCGACGCCGGAGCTTGGGCCTTCACCATCGGCGGCGCCGTGTTCGAGGGGCGGTTGCCCGGAGCGCCCTCGATCGCCGACCAGGTGGAGTGGGCGCTGGAGGTGGCAGAGCGGTGATCGGATCCCCCCTCGATCAGCGACAGGCGGTCTGGGAGCGAGCGCGCTCCGAGACAGTCGACCTGCTCGTGGTCGGGGGTGGGATAAACGGTGTCGGCATCGCCCTCGACGCCGTCTCCCGCGGTCTGTCCACACTCCTCGTCGAGCGTGACGACCTGGCGGTGGGGACATCGAGCCGGTCCTCCAAGCTGATCCATGGCGGGCTCCGCTATCTGGAGCAATACCGGTTCGGCCTGGTCCGGGAGGCACTGGCGGAACGGAGGATGCTGGGACGCCTTGCCCCACACATCGTCGAGATGGAGCGTTTCGTGTTCCCTGTCATGGGCCGCTGGTGGGAGGTGCCCTACATCGGAGCCGGGCTCACCTTCTACGACATGCTCGGTGGCCGGCACGGTGGCCGCTACCGATACATGGGCGAGGACGCCGCCACCGGAAAGATCCCCTCGCTGCGCTCGGCCGACCTGCGCGCCGCCTTCGAGTACTCGGACGGAGTATTCGACGACGCCCGGATGGTCATCGCCGTGGCGAGGACCGCCCGCTCGCTCGGTGCGGGGATCCTGACGAGGGCCGAGATGGCCGAGGTGGGGGTTGACGCCGCCGGGGTGAGCCATGCGACCCTGCTCGACCGGCTCACCGGAGACACGTGCCAGGTGGCGGCCCGAGCCGTAGTCGATGCCACCGGCGCGTTCTCCGCCGACTCCGAAGAGGGGGTTGCCCCGAGCCGGGGAGTCCACATCGTTGTCTCCCGGGACAGAATCGAGGCTTCCGCCGGGATGACGATCCGGGTTCCGGGACGTGTGGTGTTCCTCATCCCGTGGCTGGACCGCTGGTTGATCGGCACCACCGATGTTGCCCACAGCGGCCCGGTTGACCGGCCCCAACCCTCCAGCCAAGAACTGACCTATCTGTTCGAATCGGTGGGCAGTGTGCTCGACATAGACCTCGGCCCGGAGGATGTCATATCGGCTTTCGCCGGGATTCGACCACTGGCCGACGACGGGGACACCGATGGGGACACCGCCTCGCTCAGCCGGGAGGAACGGATCACCGAGGTGAGGCCGGGGCTTTTCCGAGTCCGAGGGGGCAAGTACACCACATACCGCCGGGTGGCCCAGCGGGTGGGCGATCGGGTGGCGGCACGCCTCGGCATGGGGGGACCGTGCATGACCGAGGCAATCCCGGTGCTCGGTGCGGCGCCGACTGCGACGCTTGCAGCCACAGGGCGTGCACTCATCGACTCGGGTCTGGACCCTGACATGGCCCGTCGTCTGGTTCGGCGTCACGGCACCGAGGCGGCCGAGGTCGCGGCCACAGCTCGGAGCCTTGACCAGACAGCGAGACTCGTACCCGAATTGCCCTATCTCGCGGCCGAGGCCTGGTGGGCGGTGCACCAAGAGCAGGCGCTGAGCATCGACGACGTCCTGTCCCGTCGGACCCGTGTCGCCGTGGAGGTCAGGGACCACGGCGAGGCAGCCTTGGACACGGTGGCGGGAGTGCTTGGCTCCGCCTTGGGCTGGGACGATGTGGAGCGAGAGCGGGCTGTAAAGGAGTACGGCGAGGCTGCGGCTCACGAGTACGGAGTTCCCGAGACCCACCTGGCCGGGGAGGCGAGACGATGACCCCGACTGCAACGGGCTCGGTGACGGTCGTTGAGGTCACCAAGACCTTCGGGGACCTGCCCGCAGTGGACAGTGTCTCTTTCACTTTGGAGCCGGGCACATTCTTCGCCCTGCTCGGTCCCTCCGGATGCGGGAAGACCACTCTGCTCCGGATCATCGCAGGCTTCGAAGAGCCCGACTCGGGAGTGGTCGAGATCGGTGGGACATCGGTCAACGGGATCCCCCCATACGCCCGGCCGGTCAACACCGTCTTTCAGCACTACGCCCTGTTCCCCCACATGGACGTGGCCTCAAACGTTGGCTACGCCCTGCGCCAGCAGCGGCCCAAGCCCGGGGCCGCCTCGGTGCACAAAAGGGTGAGTGAGTCGCTGGAGATGGTTCGCCTCAACGGGTACGAGAAGCGTCGGGTCTGGGAGCTCTCCGGAGGCCAGCAGCAGCGGGTTGCCCTGGCCAGAGCCCTCATCTCCCGTCCCCAGGTGCTCCTGCTCGACGAGCCCCTGTCGGCACTCGACGCCAAGTTGCGAGGGGCCATGCAGACCGAGTTGAAGACCTTGCAGAAGGAGATCGGGGTCACCTTCTTGTTCGTCACCCACGACCAGGTAGAGGCGATGTCCATGGCCGACCGGGTGGCGGTGATGCGTGATGGGAAGATCCTCCAGGACGCCTCACCGGAGGAGATCTACGACTCCCCTGCGGACAGCTTCGTCGCCGACTTCGTGGGCAAGACCAACCTGTTTCGCGGCCATCTGCTCCGCAGCGGCCCCGACGGTGCCGACGTCAGATGCGCCTCGGGTCTCACTCTATTCGGAAGCGTCTCGCCCGAGGTCCAGCTCAATGGCTCGGCGGTGGCGATAACGGTGCGACCCGAGCGCATCTCCATCGACCAGCCCGGCGGATCCGCCCCCTCGGAGGGCGCCGTCAGTCTCTCCGGGAAGGTGGTGCACCGCTCCTTCCTGGGCGGGCACCTGACTTACCGGGTCGAGGTTGACGGGCTGGGGTTGGTCGAGGTCAACGTGCCGCGTTCCAGCCCCGATCGGACCCTGGTGTTCACGCCTGAGGACAAGGTCCTCGTCTCCTGGCCCCGCGAGGCTGCCCGGGTCATCTCAGATTCAGGTCTCACCGAAAGCGAACAAGAAGGAGGGGCGACTGCCCCCGAGGAAGGAGAAGGAACCGAGGATGAGCAATAACAAGGGAGGAATTGGGCGGGTCTGGCTCGCGCTGGTCCTGTGTCTGGGCATGTTGCTGGCGGCGTGCGCACCGGACAGCGGGGATGGTTCGGACACCACCGAAGCGACGGGCACCACCGCCATGGGAGGCGCAGGAGGGCCGGCCGACCTGGGTGACACCCTGGTCATCGCCACCTGGCCCAACTATCACGACCAGGCCACCATCGATGCTTTCACCGAGCAGACCGGGGTCGCCGTGAGCATCAACGTCTATGGCTCCACCGAGGAGATGGAGGCGTTGCTTCGGGCGGGCGACTCGGGGATCGACATCCTGATGCCCACCCACTACGCGGTCCCGGCCTGGACCGAGGACGGGCTGCTCCAGGAGCTCGACTACGAGGCGATGGGCAACCCTGACCTGTCGGACTGGAACGAGCTGTTCATCGACCAGGACTTCGACCCGGGCAACGTCTACACCATCCCCAAGAACTGGGGGACGACCGGGATCATCTACGGTCCTGACGCCGGTGACCCGGTGACGAGTTGGGCGGACTTCTTCGCCCGTGCGTCAACCGATCTGGACCAGCGGACGCTGATCGTCGACCACCAGATCTCCACCATCGGCTCGGCCGCGGTGTCGATGGGGTACGACCTCAACACCACCGACCCCGACGAGCTGGCCGACATCGAGGCGATGCTCACCGAGCTCAAGCCGCATGTGTGGGCAATCAGCTCCGATGTGCAGCCACCGTTGCGAAATGGTGACACCTGGGCCTCCATGGCATGGACCGGCGACGGCGTGCAGGTGGTTCGGGACAACCCGGATTACGTATACGTCATCCCGGACGACGGTGGCGAGCTGTGGGTGGACAACTGGTCGATAGCGGCCGATGCTCCCCACCCTCAGGCGGCCTACGCCTTCATGGAGTTCATTCTCCGCCCGGAGAACTCGGCGGCGGACACAGAGTTCAGCCTCTTCCCCCACGCCAATCCCGACGTGACGCCGCTCCTCTCCGACGAGGTGGCCAACAACCCGGTCATCTACCCCGACCAAGAGGCGATCAGCCGGATGACCCTGTCCTCGGCCGATGCCTACAACAGCGAGGAGCGGGCCGAGATGTGGGCCAGGGTCAAGGCCTCGTCCTGATCCGATGACCACACCGATCCCAGTCGGCACGATCGAAGAGGGGGTGCGGCCGGAGACGGCCGCACCCCCCGCCGATCGCCGCCTGCGTCGGCTGCTCCGCACGTTGGCCAGCCCCGGGCTGCTCTGGTACATCCTGTTCCTCGTCGGGCCCATGGTGGTGTTGGTCGTCTTCTCGTTGGGCCGAAGGGCCTCGAACGGCGGTTACGAGCCGGCATTCACTCTCGAGCAGTTCGCCAGGTTGGGCACGAGGTGGACCCCGTTCTTCAACACGATGGTGATGGGCCTTCTCGGCACCCTGATGTGTCTGGTGGTGGCCTACCCCATGGCCTATTTCATGGCAACCCGGGGCGGGAAGTACAAGACGCTGCTCCTCGCCCTGGTGGTCATCCCGTTCTGGACCAGTTTCCTGATTCGTACCTACGCCTGGGTGTTTCTCCTGGGCAACCGCGGCCTCCCCACAGTCTTCGAGATGGTCGGGTTGCGCAACGTCCGGCTGCTCAACACCACCTTCGCCGTACTGCTCGGCATTGTCTACAACTACCTCCCGCTCATGGTGTTGCCTATCTATGTGTCGCTGGAGCGGGTGGACGTGACGCTTCGCCATGCTTCCAAGGACCTGGGGGCGGGGCCGTGGGCCACCTTCCGCCAGGTCACCCTGCCACTCTCAGCGCCCGGAGTCTTCGCCGGGGTGCTCCTGGTCTTCGTCCCGGTGCTGGGGGAGTATCTGATCCCGGTGCTTCTCGGTGGTGGCCAGACCTACTTCCTGGGCAACGCCCTGGCCGACCTCTTCTTCCAGTCCCGCAACTGGCCGTTCGGTGCGGCGGTAGCGGTGGCCTTCATCGCCGTGATCATGATCCTGATCCTGGTCTACAACCGAATGACCAAGCGGATTGTGGCCCAGGGCCGTGGGAGCAGGCTGCTGTGAACAGTCGCAGCCACACCCGTTGGATCGACCGGGGGCTGAAGGCGTACGGCTGGGCGGTCTACGCCTTCTTGTTCCTGCCGATCCTGGTGGTTGTCGTGTTCTCCTTCAACTCAGGCCGCCATGTCGCCGAGTTGACCGGGTTCTCCTTCCAGTGGTACGTCACCGCGTGGACCGACCCCTTCGTGGTCCGGGCGTTCCGCACCTCGATCTCGATCGCACTCACCGCCGGGTTGATCTCCACCGTGCTCGGGACCGGGGCGGCCATCGCCATGCCCTCCCTGCCGAGATTGGTACGACGCAGCTTCGACACGATGATGAACTTCGCCATCGTGGTCCCCGGAATCGTGCTCGGGCTCTCCCTGCTCATCTTCGTGGTCTCCGCAACCGGCTGGCTCAACGACTGGATCACCTACCTGTTCCCGGACACCGGTTTCTCCCTGGGACTCGGCTTCCACTCTGTGGTGGCCGGGCATGCCGTGTTTGGCTCGGCCATCGTCGCCATCCTGGTGCGGACCCGTCTCGCTTCCCTCGACCCCGAAGTGATTGAGGCCTCGAGTGATCTCTACGCACCGCCGCTCAGGACTCTGTTCACCGTGACGCTGCCGCTGCTCGCCCCCGCCATCCTGGCCGGCTTCCTGCTCGCCTTCACCTTCAGCTTCGACGACTTCATCATCGCCTTCTTCACGAGGGGGCAGGCACAGACCCTTCCCATCTACCTGTTCGCCTCGATTCGCCGTGGGGTGTCGCCGGTGATCAATGCCACCGCATCCACCCTGCTCGCCTTCTCGGTGACCATGTTGATCGTCGCCTCATTGGTGAACCGGAGGCGGTCACAGCAGCGACCGGTGCCTCGGTGAGCCTGGCAGCATCCCAGCCGAGAAAGCTCCTGGCAGACACGGTCAGGGACCGGATCCTGGACCAGATCCTGGACGGGTCGATGCCGCTGGGCTCGAAGCTGCCCGCCGAGCCGGAGCTGTGCGAGCAACATGGGGTGTCGCGAGCCACCATCCGCGAGGCGGTGCGCGGGCTGGTCGAGGAGGGGTACCTGTCCCGGGCCCACGGTTCGGGCACCTTCGTCAAGTTTCGTCCCCGGGTCCGGCACAGCCTCGAGCGCAACCTCAGCTACACCGAACTGATCAACCAGGCAGGCTTCGAGGTCGGATGCCGTCTCCTCCAGGTGAATAGTGACAAGCCCAGCGACGAGGAGGCCGAGCGGCTCAGAATCAACACCTCGGAGAGTGTCCTTCGTCTGGAGAGGGTCCACACTGCCGACGGGCGACCGGTGATCTACTCCACTGCGGTCATACCCCATCGAATCGTCGACGGCGTCGACCAGGAGAGCCTTTCCGGATCGCTCTTCGCACTTTTCGGCGAACTGGGATATCCCGTGGCCCACGGCGAGGCGAGCCTGATCCCGGTGCTGGCCGGGGCCCGTCACAGTGCTGTCCTCGGGCTGGAGAAGGGAAAGCCACTTCTCCAGATCACCCAGGTGGACTACTCGACCGTCGGCGACGTGGTTATGTTCTCCAGGGAGTGGCATGTCCCCGGTGTCTTCGAGCTGACCCTGGTGAGACGCCCCCGGTAGGCACGCGCGGTGGGTGCCAACAACGAGGCTTTGGGTTGACCCACGTGTTCGATGGGTTAGCCGCCCTGGCCGAACCTCTCCCTGAGCAACCCGTGGCGCAGACCCCGGTCGCTGACGGTGAGCGTTTCCTGACCGAGCTTGACCATCACGGTCCGGACGATGCAGGCGCCGGCCAGGATGACGTCGGCCCGCTTCGGTTGGAGACCCACGATCGAACGACGGCTCTCGGTGTCGCGCGACCGGTACATCTCGATCTGACGGTCGATCTCGGCTCGGTCGAGGATCGTCCCTTGCACCACGTCGGGGTCGTAGGTGGCCAAATGATGTTTGACCGCGGTGATATTGGTCACTGCACCTCCCATTGCCACCAGTGCGTCGGGTGGAGTGCGGCCGTCGAGCGTTGAAAGGCCGGCGGAGATCGACTCGAGGGCGGATGTCAGAACCTCCGGCTCCACGGCACTGTCGAGAGCGAACTGCTCGGTGTACCGGACCGCTCCCACCGGCACGCTGAATCGCTCGAGCACCTTGTCACCGTCGCCGAAGGTGAACTGGGAGCTGCCACCACCGGTGTCGAACACCACCAGGGAGCCCCGTTCCAGACCGAGCTCTGTCTTGACCGCCAGATAGGCCAGACGACCCTCCTCCTCACCGGAGATGGCTTCGACGACATAGCCGGTCCGTTTCCTGATGTGCTCGATCACGTCGTCACGGTTCGAGGCCGTGCGCAGGGCCGCCGTCCCTACCAATGCGATCGCCCTGGCCCGGCTCTGTCTTGCCTCTTCGACCATCCCTGCGATCGCCTCGGCGGTGCGCTCCATGGCTTCGACCGCGATGGCGCCGTCCTTCTCCTGCCCTTCCCCAAGACGGGTCAGTTCGGCCCGGTCGATGATGGCCCGCCATTTCCCGTCCGCGTCGAGCTCACCGACGTGGAACTTGACCGAGTTGGTGCCGACATCGATCACGGCATACCGGGGGGCTCGGTCGACGAGGATGCCGGTCAACCCCCGGACGAAGTTGTGGTTCACGCGGTCCTGCAGACCGGCGGCCTCGACGGCTGCGATCACGGCGTCGGGGTCCTCGGACTCGATGGCGATCGTCCTCATCGGAACCCCATCCACGACCAGATCGGTGAGCTCGGCCATGCACCCGTCCAGGGTGTAGCGCACCCGTTTCTTGTGGATCGGCACCGCTGCCACCCGGGGATGGGGCGCGATCACCTCGGAGAGAAGCTGATCGAGCGTGTAGGTATCGCGGGCGAGCCCTGGCGCATCGATGTCCAGCATCGAGAAGACCCGCGACACATCCGCCGCCGCCAGCGGGAACGCCTCTTTGAGCACCGGTGTCCACTGCTCGAGACCTGCCGCGCTCACCTCCTTGAGGACCTTGACATCCATGAGACCGCTGCGGATCTTGACGATCGGGCCCGACCCCGTGCGCATATAGAGCTCGTCGGACTCCTGGATGGCTTCGGGATCCAGGGCGGCGAACACGGCTTCGGCGTGCCCGAATTCGGCACCGAATGTGCGCCATTCCCAGCGGGGGACGATGGTCGTCATCGAACCGGTCTCCTCTGACTTCCGGGATACTCCTACACCGCCGTGGCGAGGACATCGCCCGACCTGGATGATGCACCGATCGATGCGGGATGGTTGGATTGCACCACCGAGCGGACGTTACGCCCGTGGCTGCACCCTTCGAGGTGAAATGCGATGACAGATCAGATGACCGGGCGGGCCGAGTGGTATGCCACCGATGCAGCCGGCGTGGCCGGCGCCCTCGAAGTGGATCCGCAGCGCGGGCTGAGCGTCAGCGATGTCCAGGACCGTGTTGCCAGGTACGGGCTCAACCGTCTCGCCGAAGGCAAGAAGGAGTCGGGATTCCAGGCGTTTCTTCGCCAGTACGAGGACTTCATGCAGATCGTCCTCCTCGTCGCAGCTGCGATCAACCAGTTGGTGACCGGTGACACCGCCACCACGGCCGTCCTGGCCGGTTTGACCCTTTTCAACGCGGTGATAGGTCTCCGTCAGGAGGCGAAGGCCGAGGAGAGCGTTGCCGCCCTGGCCTCGATGATGAAGACCATCGCCCGCGTTCGCCGCGAGGGTCAGGTGCTCGAGATCGCCGCCGAGGAACTGGTGCCCGGGGACGTGGTGCTCGTCGAGGCGGGGAACCTGATCCCGGCAGATGGGCGGATCATCCTGGCCGCCACGCTGGAGATCGAGGAGGCAGCCCTGACCGGGGAGAGCCTTCCGGTCAGCAAGGACATAGCCCCGGTGTCCGGTGTGGATGTCCCCCTGGGTGACCGCACCTGCATGGCCTACATGAACACGTCTGTGACCCGGGGTCGCGGCGAGATGATCGTGACCGACACCGGGATGACGACCGAGATCGGTCATATCGCCGGGATGCTCGCCGGCACCGAGTCGGAGAAGACACCGCTGCAGAAGCAACTCGATGGCTTGTCCAAGATCATCGCATCGATCGCGGCGGTCGCCTTGATCCTGGTGGTGCTGTTGGGGCTGGCCCAGGGCCAGACCTTCGACACTCTGTTCATCACCGGGGTGGCGTTGGCGGTGGCGGCCATCCCGACCGGGCTCCCCGCGGTGGTGACGGCGCTCCTCTCGATCGGCACCCGTGAGATCGCCAACCGGAACGCGATAGTGAAACGTCTCCCCGCGGTGGAGACCTTGGGCTCGACCTCGGCGATCTGCTCGGACAAGACCGGGACGCTCACGCTGAACAAGATGACGGCCAGGGAGCTGGCCATCCCCGGTCAGAACGTTTTCAAGGTTTCCGGTGAGGGCTACTCCACCGTTGGCGAGATCAAACATGTCGGGGGAGAGAACATCGATCTTGACCCGTATCTGCTCCCCATGGTCCTTTGTGCCGATGCGGTCCTCGACGGTGAGAGTCTTATCGGTGATCCCACCGAAGGCGCGCTCATTGTCCTCGGCGCCAAGGGGGGTCTCGACATCGATCAGACCAGGGCCATCTACCCGCGTGTCGCCGAGGTGCCCTTCGACTCGGACTACAAGTTCATGGCCACCTTCCACGAGATGAAGGATCGTGACGGCTCACAGGTGATCCGGTGCTTTGTCAAGGGTGCCCCCGATGTGCTGATTTCCCGCTCGTCCTCCTTCCTGAGACCCGACGGCGAGGCGGTGTCGATCACCGAGGACAATCGATCACTGGCGCTCGATGCCAACGATCGGATGGCGGCGTCGGGGGAACGGGTGATGGTGGTGGCCCGGCGTGACTTCGACCCGGCTGACTTCGATGCGGGTGGGAACCTGATCGACCTGGTTCGCGATCTGACTCTGCTCGCCATGGTCGGTATCGTCGACCCGCCCCGTGCCGAGGCGAAGGCTGCCATCGCCAAGTGTCATGATGCGGGGATCCGGGTCAGGATGATCACCGGCGACCACGCCACCACCGCCGCAGCCATCGCCGGGGAGCTCGGTATCGAAGGCAGGGCGATCACCGGGGCTCAGTTCGCGGCCATGAGCGACGAAGAGCTGATCGGGCAACTGCCCGACATCGGGGTGATTGCCCGGGTCGCCCCCGAGGACAAGGTGCGTCTGGTCCGCATGCTGCAACAGTCCCAGAACGTGGTAGCGATGACCGGGGACGGGGTCAACGACGCACCGGCGCTGAAGGCGGCCGATATCGGGGTGGCGATGGGGATCACCGGCACCGAGGTCTCCAAGGAGGCGGCGGTGATGATTCTCACCGACGACAACTTCGCCACCATCGTCGGTGCCGTCGAGTACGGGCGGTCCCTCTACGACAACCTACTCAAGTATCTCCGCTTCCAGATGTCGACCCTGGTCGCCTACATCGCGGTGTTCATCGGCGCCGGGATCTTCGCAATCGCGGGCGGGATCCCGCTCAACCCGCTTCAGATCCTGTGGCTGAACATGGTGATCGACATCCCGCTGGCGATCGCCCTCGGCTTCGACCAGGCCACCCCCGGTTTGATGCAACGCGCCCCAAGGCCGGTGGGAGCCCCGGTGCTCTCCTCCCGGAACTGGGTTCGGCTCTGTGTGCAGGGGTTCGTGATGACCGTTGGCACCCTTGCCGTCTACCTGGTGGCCGAGCCGGAGTACGGCGCCGCAGTCGCATCGACGATGCTGTTGACCACCTTGTCGCTGTTCCACCTGGTGGCCGGTTACATGGCCCGGGATCAGATGAACACGATCTTCGACAGGGCTGCGTTCCCTGGCGCCACTCAATTGAGACGCTACGGGGTCGCCCTGCTGGCAATCATCCTGGTCACCACCATCGGGTTCCTCCAGCGCATCTTCTCCACCGTGGAACTGGGGTTCAACCAGTGGGCGATCTGTGCCGGGATCGCTTTGAGCCTGCTCGTGGTCGAAGAGCTGATCAAGGTCTTCCTCCGTCGCAGGGTGTCGGCGGTTGAGCCTGCGCCTGCCCAGCCGGCCATGGCTGTGTGAAAGGTTTCCTTGTTTGGACCACGGTCGTGCCGGGACCGACCGGTCGGGTCGTCCGAAGAGCGGATCGGGTCAGCCAATGACCACGTCGGTTTTCCGGTCATATTCCTCTAGCCGCGCTCCAACAGCCGGATGACGATGGACTGGAAAGGAGGTGTGTGGTGACCCACACGAGGCGGCAGTACTACCGCGGTCTGTTCGGGATCGCGGCGATCTACGACACGATCCTCGGCGTGGTCTTCCTGTTCTTCGGCCGGTGGGCGTTCGAGGCCCTGGACATCTCGGATAAGTACCCCGAAGGGGGGTTCTTATCGCTCATCGGTGCCTTCGTCCTGGTGCTGGGTATCGGGTACTACCTGATCTGGCGCGGGGACCTATGGCAGAACCGGGATCTGATCCTGGTCGGGACGCTGTACAAGCTGGCCTACACCGGTGTCGGCGTCTACATCTCGATCACGTCTGAGGTTCCCCATGCCCTGTTCCTGTGGGGCTTCGGGGTCGCGGATGCGGTGTTCTTCGTGCTCATGGCCGAGTGCGTCTACTACCTGCATCGGCATCGTCCTGAGCCGGTGTTGCCGGTCGAGCAGAAGCAGCACGCTCTCACCTAGTCGGGAGGGGGCTCGATCACGTGGTAGATGGGGATGGTGCGGTGCTGGCCCTCACATGATCTGGCTCAGCACCAACACCGTCCCCACCACGACCAGGCTGGCGTGCACCGAGATCAGAGCCCAGCGTCCTCTCGAGAACGGGTCGTCCAGCCTTGCCGGCACGGGTAGCCAGCGGTACCAGAACCATGCGCCCAGACTGGCGCCAATCATGACTCCGGCGGTGATCAGCCACCAACCGATCAGGGCAATGGCCGGGCCTTCAAATCCAAAGTCCACCATCAGCAGCCCCGTCGTCACCATCAGGGCAGGGACGAACAGCAGGTACCGCCACCGAGGCTGTGCGAGCCCAACATAGAGCAGGGCGGGCATCAGACCCCAGCCGCCCAACAGCAAGGCCAACTCCACCAAACCGGCGTCGGTGGTGGCCAAGGCGAGCATTGTGATCAGCCCCAGCGCCACCGAGCTCACCACGATCAGACGCCTCAGTCGTCGCTGGAACCGGTCATCGAGGGACATCTCAGCCGGTATCGAGGGACCGAAAGCGCGGGTGTCTCTCATGCCACCGCCGCCACTCCGGCAGCTACCTGGTCCTTGAATCCCTGACGACGACGTGCCGTTGCATCCTTGGAGTAGATGCGCATGGCCAGGGCAACCCCGCTGGTTTCGAGTTCTTCGACAGTCATGTTCTTGGGGATGAAGTTGACGTCGAAGAGCGTGCACTTCTCCCAGGCGCCGGGCTCGATGATCCGACCCTCGTCGAGCAACCGGTCATAGAGCGGGGTCCCGGGGAACGGTGTGAGCACGGTGATCTGCACGTCGAAGGGATGTGTCTCCTCGACGAAACGCTCGATCGCCTCGAACACACCCAGACCGTCGCCGTCCAGAGCGAGCACGAAACAGGTGTTCACCGCTATTCCGTGAGCCTGGATGGTTTCGACGGCCCGCCGGTACTTCTCGATTTGACGGCGCTTCCAGTTGCGCTTCAGCTCGATACCCTCGAGTCCCTCCTCGGTCGGGCTCTCCAGACCTATCAGGAGCTCACGACAGCCTGATTCCTTGAGCAACCTCAGCAGTTCAGAATCCTCGGCCACCGAGATGTCGGTCTCGGTGAACCAGCGCAGCCCGAATTGACCAATCGCCTCGGCCAGCTCACGTCCGTGGTGTTTGTTGACGAACGTGTTGTCGTCGGCCAGTTCGATGAATGGTTCCGGCCAGATCTGCTTGATGGCTTCGATCTCGGCGACGACCTTCGCCACCGGCTTCTGCTTGTACCGGGACGTCAGCAGGATCGAGCTGGCGCAGAACTCACATCGCCATGGGCAGCCCCGCTGGGTCTGCACGGTGAGCCGGTTGTAACGCTCCGGATCGAGCAGGTCGTAACGGGGGATGGGACCCTCGGCGAAGTCGAACTCGACACCCCCGGCCGAGTACACACCCCCGAGCCTTCCCTTCTCCATGTCCTCGACCACCCGGGGCCAGGAGCTCTCACCCTCGCCGACCACCACTGCGTCACAGTGCTCCAAGGCCTCTTCGGGGAGACATGTCACGTGTAGACCACCAATCACGGTCGGCACCCCTTTGGCCCGATACCGGTCGGCCAGCTGGTAGGCGTCCTTCACCTGTGCGGTGTAGGAGGAGAAGGCGGCAAGGTCGCAGTCCGGCAGATCTTTCAATTGCTTGATATCCGCCACTTCGACGTAGTCGATCTCGTGACGATCGGGGGTGAGGGCGGCCAGGGTCAGCAGCGAGAGACTGGGAAGGGAGGCGATCGTCTTCCCTCGTTCCACGAATCCGGGAAGGGTGAGCCCAAGCTCGGTGAGGACCGGGTTGTGGGCCCGCACGCCACTCATCGCGATCAATGCAATCCTCATGCGCCGACCTCCGACAGATGTCCACTTC
>Ga0105100_10000172_pt1 | contig 37149 bp, 31 predicted proteins | sample PPLLak12cMay2015_2_FD_87033 | JGI IMG/M metagenome (GOLD analysis project Ga0105100, IMG submission 87033) | Freshwater sediment microbial communities from Prairie Pothole Lake near Jamestown, North Dakota, USA - PPLs Lake P8 Core (1) Depth... | ecosystem: Environmental > Aquatic > Freshwater >... | reverse complement strand
TGCTTTCCATATTCAGCACCAGGTTTTCACCCATTACGGCCAGGCCGATGAGGCCAATGTCTGCTTTCTTTTCCATGTGTCGATGTATTTATTTGTTGATTTGTTGATTTGATTCTCTTTTTTACCCCCTGGTTAAAACCTGCCTGACGGTAGGCAGGCCAGGGGCAATAGATATCTCGCCTTTAATAGCCCTGGCGCTTTGATTTGTTTTCTATTCTCTAATGTCTAACTCGTTTATTCTCTTTTTTACCTTTTCCCTGCTTGTCCCTTGTCCCTTTCTTACTGCTCCATCCTAAATCCCAATTTCATCAATAGCTGGCTGATCCCTGAGTGTTCATGCAACAGCCTTATCGTATAAGCCGGAAATTCCCGCCTGAGGGGATAATTTGCGCGTTGCTTCTCAAATGTCTCAACCGAGGAGCGCAGGCGATGGTCATCTTGTTCCACCTGGTAAGTGGCCAATATTGCCTCCCCCAGCGCTTGTTCAGCATCCATGTGCTTGCAGTTAAGCAAAATTACTTTCTTTTCAGGTACAGGAATATCTTCCGGTTCCCAATCTTCTATTCCCAGGTCAAAAAACAGGCTCAGGGCCTGTACAACTATAGCCGTACCTTTTGCTTTTCCGTCGGCTGAATATCCTGCGATATGAGGGGTTGCAACGGATGACATAGCCAGCAATTCCCGGTCAATTTCAGGTTCATTTTCCCAAACGTCCAGCACCAGGCTTTCAACCTTTCCCTCCGATTTTGCTTTTTTCAGCGCTCCGGTATTCGCAACTTCTCCGCGAGAGCTGTTGATAATAACAGTACCGGGATTTAACGCTGACAACATAGTTTCATCTGCCATGTGATAAGTTTTATCAGGCCCGTCAAAGGAAAGCGGGACATGAAAAGAAATAATATCGCACTCCCGCATAATACTTTCCAGGTTAAGAAAACCACAAATTCCTTCCTTTCTTACCCTTGGGGGATCATTGAGATATACCCTCATATTCAGCAATTCCGCTGTCCTTACTACTTTGCTACCAACATTGCCAACACCGACAACGCCCAGTACCCGGTCTCTTAATTTAAAACTCTGTTGATGTGATAAGGTCACCAGTGCGGAAGCTATATATTGGTTAACTGAAGCAGCATTGCATCCCGGAGCGTTGGTCCAATGAATGCCATGCTGATTGCAGTATTCAGTATCGATATGGTCATAGCCAATGGTTGCCGTTCCGATAAACCGCACCCCGGAACCTTCCAGCAGATTCCTGTTGCATTTTGTACGTGTCCGGATCAACAGGGCATCTGCATACCGGATTCGTTCGGGTGTGATCTCATCACCGGAACAATACTCAATATCCGTATAAGGTTCCAGTGCACCTTTTAAGAATGGGATTTTATCGTCAGCAATTACCAGCATACTAATAAATTTACAAGATTAAGTCACTTTTACCCAGGATCAGATCCATAATCTGTTTTATCCCTGTCTCTTTTGCATTATCATGAGGCCCGATTAAATCTGTCCTTTGATGCCCATAATCCCAGCGCAGGATTTGAAATAAAGAATACCTCTTCTCCGTCAGGCAACCTGTTATAACCGTCCTTAAGCATACTGACCTGATATTTTTCAGTCATATCTTTCAGGTTACCAAAGTGGTATTGAACACTTTCAATTTCTTCTTTTGAAAGCCTGCCCGGACAATAGGTAATGCTGAACCGGTTCTCGGAAGAACCATGAATCAAGTGCGCAGCGGCGCTCAGATTATTTTTCAGCTCATCATTCCTTCCGGTGTGTTCGAGAACGCGCTCTGTATTGCAATATCCATATTTACGTATCAGGCGGTCTATTTCCTTATCCTCTCCGAATTCATAAAGCCCCGGGGCCAGAACAATAAGCTCCGCACCGTCAGCAAGTGCCATCCGGGTTCGATAGATACTTTTATTTCCCAGCCAGGTTGATTTGAATTCTTCAGGATCAAGATAAACAATGCATTTATTTATCGGTTTGTCAAGATGGGTAAAATTAACCTCCAGTGAAAGGTCAGCAGCACTATAAAAGCCGGAACTGTCATCGCTCATGTACAGCCCCCTTATGACCAGACCGTCTGCCGTGTTTTCCACAACGGTATGAATATATACAATGGGGAATGAGCGTGCAAAATTATCCGAAGCATAATTCAGCACTTTGCGAACCGGATTATCGGCACGGCCCATAATTCTTTCCATACCATAGGCGGCACCCAGAAAATGGCTTTTATTAATACTTTCAGGACCTCCGGTCCCTACAAAGATATTTTTATTGTAGTTGGCCATTCCAATCACTTCATGAGGTACCACCTGGCCAATGGAAAGTATGAGATCGTAATCCCCTTGCACCAGTCTTCTGTTTACCTGGGCTGGCCAGGAATAGTTAACTTTGCCTTCGGAGACCTCGTGAACGAATTCCGAAGGAACTTCACCCAGTGTCGTAACATCAGTACGCCAGTTATGGACGCGGAAAAGTGACAAGGGTGTCCTGCCATACATTTTCCGTATCTGGTCTTCCGTCATGGCCACATGGGTTCCCAGTGCGGGAAGGATGTCCGTAATCCGGTTTCCGTAATATTCCCATGCCATTTCTGTCAGTATGCCTGCACATGAATGGTAGCGTGTAAAATCGGGGGGGACTACCAATATCCTGTTGCGTTTTCCCAGTTTCCCAAGTGCATCATGAAGTCCATTCCGCAATTCTTCATGCGTGAGATGATCATTCTTATGTCCCCTTGAATAGTATAGCATTTTATTAATGTTTATGTTATTAGTTCCAGCAGGCTGCAGACTGTCAATTAACAATGAACAATGAACAATAAATATTGGACAATTGATCAATTAACCATTATACTCTTCAGCCTTATGCCTTATGCCTTATGCCTTATGCCTTTTTTCTTTTGCCTTATGCCTTTTGTCCGCAACTACCTCCTCACCCTTGCATTTCCTTCCCAGATGCTCCATACCATTTCTTCATCAGCAGGCTGTGCATAATCAGTAAGGAATGTGGTGGCCAGTGCCCCGCTAGCCCAGCCAAACTGCACCCATTTCTGAGGTTCCCATCCTTTCAGAATACCATAGAGCATGCCGCCGACAAAGCCGTCGCCGCCGCCAATACGATCCAGTACATGAATCTCGCGCGGTTCAATCACATGCCAGTTGCTGCCTTCCAACATAATAGCACCCCAGTGGTGGATATTGGCATGGGTGACCTGACGTAAGGTGGTTGCAAACACAGATGCATTTGGGAATGCCTTTTTGACCCGGTCTATCATACCTTTAAAGCTTTCCGTTTGGGCTGCAACGTCTTTTCCTCCTGCTTCCGGTCCTTCAATACCCAGGCATAGCTGAAAATCCTCTTCGTTGCCGACCAGGATATCGGATACCGAGGCGATTTCTTTGAATATATCGTGCAGTTCCTTTTCACGGCCTTTCCAGAAGGAAGCCCTGTAATTCAGGTCGAATGATATGCGTGTGCCGTATTTACGGGCAGCACGGGCCAGTTCAAGGCAGAATGTACTGGTTTCGGGAGACAGGGCACCGATTAATCCGGAAAGATGTATGATCTGAACCCCTTCTTTTCCGAAAATCCGTGCCAGGTCAAAGTCATTTACATTCAGGGTTCTGCCAACCTCTCCGGCCCGGTCATTCTGAACGCGTGGGCCCCGTGAACCAAAACCGCTGTCGGCAATATTAAACTGATGGCGGTATCCCCACGGACCACCCTGAGAAACTTCCGCACCTTCGTATGCTATGTGACGGCTGGCAAGATTATTCTTAATAAGCTGTGCTATAGGGCTGCCTTTCACAAAAGTGGTCAGCACTTTTACAGGAAGTCCAAGATATGCTGCAATACTGGCTACATTGGTCTCGGCACTGGTTGCCTGCATAACAAACAGTTCGCTGCTGTGAACCGGTTGCCCGTTAACAGGAGTAATGCGCACACCCATGCTGGTAGGTACCAGAAGGGACCACATAAAGTCTTTTTTAAGTTGAATACTCATGGAATATTGGTTGATTTGATGATTTGTTGATTTGTTGATTTAATAGTTGCGGTCATGCGGTCATGCGGTCTTGCGGTCTGCAGGCTTTAGGCTAAATCGCTAAACTGCTAAATCGCTAAAAAGCTATATTCCTAAACTCGTCCCTTGTCACTTCCTTGTTCCTTGTCCCTTGTCCCTTCTTCTAAACTCCCCCGTATGCACTGTATCCGCCATCGACAGGAAGAATGATGCCGTTGATAAACTGTGAAATATCAGAAAGCAGGAACAGCGCTGCGCCCTGCAGATCCTCCGGCGTTCCGTATTTTCCTACGGGTGTGTTAGCAATAATTTTCAGTCCCCGGGCAGTCGGAGCGCCGGTTTTTTCATCCGTCAGCAGGAAACGGTTTTGGTTGGTGAGAAAAAACCCGGGGGCTATGGCATTCACACGGATCCCTGTTTTGGCCAGATGCACCGCCAGCCATTGCGTGAAGTTATTAATGGAGGCTTTTGCTGCAGAATAGGCAGGTATTTTCGTCAGCGGCCTGAAAGAATTCATGGAAGAAATATTCAGGATCACACCTTTATGCCGTTTCAGCATTTCGTCAGCAAAAACCATGGTTGGGAGCAATGTTCCGGTAAAATTCAGTGCAAAAACCTTGTCAAATGCTTCCATTTCAAGACCGAAGAATGACTTATCCAGTTCGTTGATATCCATGATCTGTTCGACCTGTGTTGTTGCTTTTGGCGAGTTGCCACCGGCTCCGTTTATCAGGAACTCAATATTTCCAAACCGGGCATTTACATTTTTCCTGGCTTCGATCAATGAGGCTTTATCCAGCACATTGGCTTTAAAACCTGCTGCCTCAGTGCCTGTGACCATTTTAACATTTTCAGCGGCTTTGCTGGCCAGTTCTTCATTGATGTCCAAAAGGGCTACTTTTACACCGGCATAACCAAGTCCTTCAGCCAGAGCAGACCCGATAACGCCAGCTCCACCCGTGATCACGCAGACTTTTCCTTTGAGATCATCAAATGTCGTATTCTTCATATAGATATTGGATTAAATGGATGTTTCGAATTGCGTTCCTCAATATAGTCCTTCCTTCAATATGTCAAGCCTGTGATAACGATAGTTTTCACGTGTCAGTATTTCGATGGGCAGGTAGTATTCCCGGTTAATGGATTTTCTGAGAATGATCAGGTTGAACAATGCCCTTATTCCCATATATCCCTGATCGAAAGGTTTTTGACTGATAAGGAAATCAACGGTACCGTCTTCCAGGAACTCAATATTTTCGTTGATAATGTCATATCCGATCAGCCTTTGTAATTGTATTTTATTGTACTTTAAAAAGCGGGCCACTTTAAAAACCCTGGAATTGGTAACAAAGACCCCATCCAGGTTTTTATGGCTGATAAAAATGCGCGAAAGCGAATCATTCACTTCTGCTTCCCCTGTATCTTCAATATCATAAACATACACATTTGCCCTTCCCTTGAAGCAGGTATGAAAATATTCCTCAAAGCCTTTCTGACGGCTCATAATATGTTTATGGTTATTCAATGATCTTGCCAGATTAATGACACAATAGGATGATTCGGGGGGCATTCCGTATGTGAGCAGCTTGGCTGCCAGAAAACCGCTCTGGAAGGAATCCTGTCCCACAAAACCATAGTCATTTAATCCGTCAATCGTTGAGTTAATAAATATATAAGGTATTCCCAGGTTTTTACAGGAAGAAACCAGCTCAATCGATTCTTCATAATATACCGGAGCGATAAGCGCGCCATCGGGTTTGTATTTAATCAATGCCTTGGCCTTCTTACTAAAGGAAGTACGATCGAACTGGTTAAATAAAAATTCTTCGCCGACAACGTTGTAGAAATCGATTTCATTGATCGCCTTGTGGACCCCTTCAAGGGGAGTTTGCCAGAATGAGCTGTCGGGATTTGACCGCGGGAAAAGCACACCAAAACGGCACCGGCTCTTTGATGCCAGCCTGCGCGCCAGGATGTCCGGCTTATAGTTCATATCGTTGATAATGCTCATGATCTTCTGCCGCGTACTGTTGGAAACCTCTCCCCGGTTATGCAATACACGGTCAACGGTTCCGATGGATATCCCGGCCAGCTTGGCAATATCGATTATCCTGATCTTTCCTGTTGTCTGGATCTCGATTTTTGGGATTTTGCTTTTGTATCTCAATCTCATGATTGCTTTTTCCGTGTACGCACACGATTAATTTTTGACAAATATAGGAATTTTTTTTTGCCTGATAAAAAAATAATGTAATTTCGTGTCCGTACACGGAAGTTAGTTTTTAACCAATATAAACAACCATGAAATTAGGAAAATATTCAATGGGCATAGGTGATCGGTTTGGATTGCAGGGAATATATCAGTTACAGGCTTTTGAAAAAGCCCTGCAAGCCGGTGTTGAGATCACACCGGTATGGAACAAATCAAACCGGGAGCATACCATTGTTCATTCTGCACCGGATGATGTCAGAACGGAAGCTGATCATGCGGTAAAGGAAAGGAAATGGAGAAAGGATTATTTTGTTGATGCTGACCATATCAACAATTCCAATGTTGAAAAATTCCTTGATTCGAGTGATTTTTTTACCCTTGACGTCGCGGATTTCATCGGGAAGCCCGCACAGGAAAAAGATATTGCTGCCTTTCTGTATTTCTTTAAAAAATACCAGGGCAGCCTTATGGTCCCGGGAATAGCATGGCCATTTGAGATCACAGAAAAAGCACTTCAGGAAATTGCCGGTAAATACCTCTTTGCTGTAAAGGAAGCCGCGGCAATTTACAGGACAATTGAAAACAAAAAAGGGAAAGACAATTTCATTGCTGAAGTATCCATGGATGAAGTTAATAATCCGCAGACCCCTATTGAGCTGTTCTTCATCATGGGAGCCCTTGCTATGGAAAAGGTATCATTCAGCACAATCGCTCCCAAGTTTACCGGAAGGTTTAATAAAGGAGTCGACTACGTGGGTGATATTAAAACTTTTGCAAAAGAATTTGAAGAGGATATCCTGGTAATCGATTTTGCGGTAAAGGAATTCAGCCTGGAGCCTGGTCCTAAACTGAGTGTCCATTCAGGCAGTGACAAATTCAGCCTGTATCCCGAAATAGCCAGGATCATGCGGCAGTATAACAAGGGTATCCATTTAAAAACGGCTGGTACCACGTGGCTCGAGGAGGTAACAGGACTGGCAATGGCAGGAGGGGATGCGCTTGAACTGGCCAAGGGAATTTATGCAAAAGCATACCAGCGCCGTGCGGATCTGTGCGCTCCCTATGCATCGGTAATTGATATTAATCCCTCCAGGCTGCCATCACCGGAAACGGTCCATGCATGGAATGCAGATAAATTTGCCCATTCCCTCAGGCATGTGCCGGGGCATCCGGATTTTAATCCCGACCTGCGCCAGCTGATTCATGTCGGATATAAAATTGCAGCCGAATACGGCAGTGTATACCTTAATGCCCTCCTGGTAAATGCCGATCTGGTAGGCAGTCAGGTTTTTGAGAATTTATATGAAAGGCATATCAGAAGGATCTTTCTATAATAAATAACAGGTGAAAAAATCAGGAATACAGAGAACTGTATAATACACCTGCTGAAAAACCGGTATATATTAAAGTGGTTTTGTTAAACAAATAATCTTGTTTCCTGTTTTGATTATCCAGTAAATTCATTAATTTTATTATGGTTTATCCTCCAAACCGGGATAGCCATAATTAACCTGCCGGAATCCCGGAATTTCCCTGATTGGGGAATTTATGGGAGACAATATGAATCATGTATTTATTGGATATTTTTATATAATCAGAAAATCAACTACTATGAAAAAAGAATTATTTGTTATTTTATTCGTCCTGCTTTGCATGGGTATAAATGCGCAGTATACACTGCCCGTTTATTTCGAAGAGGTGGAGGAGGATACTAACTGGAATCAATTTGCGAATGCCGGTGAAGCTGCGGAGAATCTTGTGCTGGCTGAAAATCCGGATATGTCCGGCATTAATCCATCGGATTACTGTATCCTGTTTAACGTGCTGGTTAATGCCGATCCCTGGGCGGGAGCTTATTCTGATGCCTATGGCGATATTGAGATCAACAATGACCAATTCATGCTGCAAATGATGGTCTATAAAGATGTGATCAGTGATTGTCTTTTAAAACTTGAAGCAGGAGCTGACGTAGTTGAGGTAAGGACTCCCAATACGCTGACTGGTGAATGGGAATTGCTTTCCTTTGACTTTTCAGGGGTTAATGGCAAAACCTACACACGATTGGTCTTTTTCCCGGATTTCCCTGCAACCCGGACGGCCGGTTCTTTAAGTTATATTGATAATATCGGTTTCGAAGGCACATTTGATTTTGGTACATCATTGAAGAATAAAAGCCAAATCAGTTTCAGCCTCTATCCTGACCCTGCTGAAGAAATGATAAACGTACGGTGTGAAGGATTAAAGCGGATAGCCATTACCAACCTGACAGGGCAGAACATCAAATCGTTTCAGTTTCAGCACTCCGATTTTGAGGTTCTGGATATATCCGACCTCACCAGGGGTATTTACTTCATGACACTGGAATCAGTTACAGGGACTGTATGTTCCAAATTTGTTAAAGAATAGCACTGATTCTGTCCGGTAGATTCCGGGATTTTGGATCTGTCCATATAAAAAAACTGCCAGGTACCTTCCGGTATCTGGCAGTAGTTTTTAATTCTATAACGCTTTACGGCAATAAGGAGAATTTGTATAAATCAATCTGATGGTATTTTTCACCAGGCCGGAGGACCGGGGATACAAATTGGGGCTTATTGGGTGAGTCAGGGAAATGCTGGGGTTCAAGGCAAAGCGCACAGCGGTAAGTATGGACCTTCCCTTCCTTTCCGGTAAAGGTACCATCGAGGAAATTGCCACTGTAGAACTGAATACCGGGTTTTGTGGTTTGTACCTGCAACACCCTGCCGGAAATGCTGTCAACTACTTCTGCCGCCAGGGCCAGACTTCCGTTATAATGCAGTGCGAAATTATGATCATATCCCTGCCCATATAGCATTTGCTGATCGGAAGCACCTATCCTAAGCCCGACTTTGGTTAGTTTTCTGAAATCGAATGGTGTTCCTTCAACACCGGCCAGCGTTCCTGTGGGGATGAGCGTACTGTCAACCGGAGTTATCGAATCGGCCGGTATCATGAGATACTGATCGAGAATGGTAGGCTGTGCACCTGCAGAGAGGTTATAATAGGCATGATTGGTAAGATTCACAATGGTGGGCGTATCCGTTTCGGCCCAATATTCGATTTTAAGGTCGTTGGAACCATTGCTGAGCGAATAAATAACCTTTACGGAAAGATTACCGGGATATCCTTCTTCGCCGCTAACACTGGTATAGGATAATTCCACACCAACCTGAGCAGAGTCGGATATTTCTTTAACACCCCACATTTTTCTGTCAAATCCAACAATACCGCCATGCAGGTGATTAGGTGCATTATTGCAGGCAAGGGTATAGGCTTTGCCGTCAATGGAGAACTGACCCTTACCGATACGGTTCGCGTAACGGCCAACGAGGCTGCCCTGAAAAGTATTGTCGGCTACATATCCGGCCACACTGTCAAAACCAAGGATGACATCACCCATTGATCCATTTTTATCAGGAACCATGATGGAAGTAATCCTGCCACCATAATTTGTGATGGATACTGTCATTCCCAGTGCGTTTGTGAGCGTATACAAGGTAGTTTCCGTACCATCGGCCAACTTCCCAAATGATTTCTGTTGAATGCCGGAGGTAACGGGAGCCTGTTGCTTGCAGCCCATCAAAAACACCAATAAAGCTAACGGAAAGAATCTGATTATTTTCATACGTTTATTGTTAAGTTAAAAAATTAGCAGGGTGCAAATTTAAAATTATTATTGGTAACAGGAGGACTGAAGGAATTGAAATTTTTGTCTATTTTTCCGTTTTTTAGTTATATTTATGCTTCGAATCCCAAGCACAATCCTATGCGAAAGAGAATCTCCCTGCTCTTTTTTCTGAATTTCCGGGTGTCATGGTTTGGAAATATATTCCTAAATGCACCTGCGACTGTTTTAGGGGAAACTTATCCGGAAAAGCCTGATTGAAAATGGCACCAGCAAAAAAGGCACCGGTTTGCCTGGATGATTTGAAGTCAGGTAATATGCAGTCTTTTGAATTGCTTTTTAAGGAATATTACCGTCCACTGGTTGTTTTTGCCATGAATTACGTCAGGGATCCCGATATGGCAAAGGAAATTGTACAGGATTTCTTTGTTAAATTTTATGAAAAAAGGCTTTCGGTCTTCATTGATACATCCCTGAAATCATACCTTTATCGTTCGGTTTACAACGGCTGTATCAATCATATCTCACACATGGAAATGCGTATGAAACATCTTAAAAACATAGCGATTCAATCCGAAAATGTATTTGACGATGATCAGGTTGCAGCTATTGAATTACAAAACCGTATTTATGCCTGCATTGAGAGTTTACCCGATCAGTGCAGGCGGATATTTAAAATGAACCGGCTGGAGGGGCTTAAAAACGATCAGATCGCTGAGCGGTTAAAACTTTCGAAGAGAACCATTGAAACTCAGATCAGCAAAGCTTTGAAAATTATGCGAAAAAAGCTTGCTGACTATTTTCCGGTTATAGTCCTTTTAAAATTGTTCATAAATTAAATAACTGATTTTCAATTTTATATTATATTTAATAACCTGCAACGATTGCCTGCAAGTAAGTGCAAATGAATAATTAAATGTCTTATAATTAGCTTTAGATTTTTACCATGAATTTTAATCTCATTTCAAAATTCTTTAATCAGACAGCCAGCAAAGAGGACATAGATGAATTGCAGCGTTGGATGAAGGAAAAACCTGGCAGACGGGCTGAAGTTGAAAAGCTGCAAACCCTGTGGAATGAATCTTCACATATTAAACCCTTTGAAGATATCGATACCGAAGTTGACTGGACCATCGTACGGCAGCGAATTGGCAGTCCTTATAAACTGAGGCACAAAGCCATTTCATTCCGGCAATATATGCTTAGAATCGCAGCGTTTGTTTTACTGGCCATCGGTTTATCTCTTGGACTGATAAAGATTTTTCATACGGTTGCCAAAGATCCTTCGCATTACACATCCGTGGAATCCCTGGAACAGGTAAAATCCGTAACATTACCGGATGGATCCATGGTTACCCTGAATGTCAATTCATCCTTGCGGTACAACCGGAGTTTTAACCATGATTCCCGGGATATCATATTGCAGGGAGAAGCCTATTTTGAAGCAGAACATAACCCGAAACTTCCCTTCAGGGTCTACACGGGTAATTCCGTTGTTGAAGTTACCGGAACACGTTTTTCTATTTTTGAGGATACTGCTTATGTCCGTGTGTTGGTTCTTTCGGGTAGTATTTCGTTTCAGTCCTCCGAGAATCCTGCTGTCGCAACCATAGTTTCAAAGGATGAATCCGGATTCATGTTCAGGGATAACACGGTTGAAAAACATCAACAGGTGAACCTCAACAATATATCCTGGAAAACCGGTCAGCTTGTTTTTCACAAGACTCCTGTTGAATCGGCTCTTCAGGATATTGCCCATCACTTTCATCAGGAACTGCATATTGAAACCGCTATAGACGACAGCCTTACTGCACAGTTCACTGAACAAACACTGGATGATATTCTGGAAGAACTTCGTTTGCTTACATCCCTAACCATTAATCAGGCAGAAAATATTATCGTTGTGAAACAGTAGGGATTTTTGTAATTTTCGAATTATGAAATCCTGCTTCCGAAATACCGGTGTTCTCATCCTGATTACATTATTTTCCTGTTTTTCGATTAAGGCTCAGAAATCCTTGCTGGATAAAGAGATCAAATTACCAACAGGGCGGAACAGTATCGAAAACTTTCTGGATGAGATCAGCGAAGAAGCAAAAATCGAGTTTTCCTATACATCAAAAGTGCCGGTTTACAGGATCGTCACCCTGTCAAAATCAAAACAGACCATCCGCTCGCATCTGACCGAGATCCTCAATCCTGACAGCATCAGGTTTGTTGAAAGGAACAATAAAATTTTGCTGATTGCAGAAAGACAGCGGCCGGTTATCAAACCCAATCTTGCTGTCCGATATATACGGGGTGTCGTACTGGACAAGAAATCCAGAAAGCCCTTGCCCTATGCCAATGTTTTCATCGTCAACAAAAGTGTCGGCACCATTACCAACGCATCCGGGGCTTTTATGCTGAAGCTTTCGGATATCCCGCCGGAAGACACATTAGGTGTATCCTACATCGGTTACAGTTTGTTCCGTATGCCCGTTTATGACATCGACACGAATCATCTTACCATCCGGTTATCTAACAGCCACGTACAGATTGATGAGATCATTATCAGGCCTTACGATCCGATTTATATTATAACAAAGGCCATTGAGAGTATTCCGGAAAATTATGAGCTTAATGCATCTGTTTTAACAGCATTTTTTCGTGAATCGACCAAACAGAACGATGACAATATATCCTTGTCAGAAGCCGTTATTCATATATTCAAGGAATCCTATATCTCCTCCCGTCCAGATCAGGTGAAAATATTCAAAGGAAGGAAAGGCAACAACATTGCCAACAAGGAAAATATTGATTTCATTGTTCAGGGCGGATTGTACAATAACCTGCAGCTGGATATAGTAAAAAACGGGATCACTTTTCTTGACAAGGATTATTTTCATTTGTATGATTATATTATCGACAAAATAATCTATCACCATGAAAGGCCTACCTATATTATTTCATTTGATCAGCGCAGCGGTGTAAATTATCCATGTTACAGGGGAAAGCTATACATCGATGTGGAAAGCCTGGCGATCATCGGTGCAGATTTCGAACTCAGCCAGGAGGGGATGAATTATGCTGAGGGGCTCTACGTCAAAAAATGTCCGCGCAAACTAAGGGTAAAACCCGTCAGCGCAAGTTACCAGGTATATTACCGGCAGTATAACAACCGGTGGAATCTGAGCAATGTCAGAAGTGATATCAGCGTGCGGGTCAGACACAGAAAGGATAAATCACAGGACAAGCTAAACTACATGTTTGAATCCGTTTCCGAATTTGTGGTTACCGGTATTGACAGTTCCATTACCGCCCGTTTTAAATTTAACGAGATATCACGTCCGCGCGATATACTGGTACAACAGATCCAGGAAACGGATGAGTCATTCTGGGGAGATGAAAACATCATTATCCCCGAGGAGCCCATTGAAAAAACAATTCTGAGGCTTGGGAAAAAGGAGGGCATTCAGTTTGATCAGCGTTTTGCGATCCGTAAAATAAATGATACAATACCCGATACAATTAACCATGAATAAAGGTAAGTGAATTATGGTCTCATTCAGTACACTCCATACCGGCAAATGGAAACTTCTGGCGGGTCCTGTCATCCTAATACTTGCTCTGGCAGCCTCCGACAGCGTTCTCCTTCCTGATCAACCCGGGGATAGAATTGATTGGTACAACAAGCAATATCCCATGGAGAAAGTCTTTCTCCATACCGATAAATACCTTTATAAGGCTGGTGAAACAGTATGGTTTAAAGGGTATATTGCTTCCCTGAATGGTGATCGTACTCCCCTGTACAGTAATGATTTATATGTAAAACTACTGGACCAGCAAAACGACGAGTTGATTTACCGAAGGTATCCTATCGTCAATAATGTTGTCTCCGGATACCTTTCTTTGCCAAAATCAACCGAGCGGGGCAAATATTATCTGCTGGCGTATACAAGCTGGATGAAAAACAGTGATCCTGTTCAATTCTTCAGCAAAGAAATGATCGTGGTAAAAAACAATAAGAGAAGGATTATAGCGGACTTCAGGATGCTTGACAAAGCAACCTGCAACTCCGATACATTTGCTGCAGTCCTTAGTGTCAGGACTCAAACCGGTGAACCCGTGGGAGGTGCATCAGTGACCTATTCCATCCAGGGGATCCATAAGAACATGAAGCAGGGAAATTCCATCACTGATCCGCAGGGGCTTGCTCAAATCAAAGATGGTATTCCTTTGCACAAGATCCGGGAAGTATGTTTCATTAAATTTATCATCAGCAGCAAACAAGGCACCGGCAAATATATCTTTCCGCTGCCATTGTTATCAGGGGATATCCGGCTAACCTTCAATTCAGCCCAACCCTACCTGCTGAAAGGCTGTGAGAACCGGGTCAGTTTCAGAACACAAACCCCGAACGGAGTACCGGTTTGCTGTGAGGGAGAAATTATAAACCAGTCAGGCAAAGCGATTTTGTCGTTTAAAAGCGGAGTCAATGGCCATGGCGAATTTTCGTTCGTGCCAAATGACCGGATATACAGGGCAAGGATTATCGTCCCACCCGGCGACAGCCTCTACATCCTGCCTCCTGTTGCCGGGTCCGGAATCTATATTGATTACCAGGGCATTAAGAACAACGATTTATCCTTTGCGGTGAAAGCTTTACCGGAGAATACATCCGTTAAAACATTATGGATAGCATCCTCATCCCGTAAGAAATACTGGTCATCGACCATTGAAATGACCGGTGAAGCCATAGTTGATGTACCACTTCCGGAAAACAGGGAAGGGCTGGTTCAGGTTTCGGTATTGGATGAAAAAGGAGGCCTCCTTTATGATAATCTTCTTAAGGGGAAAAGCATGATCAATCCCGTCAGGATAATTACAGACAAGAACCGCTATGGCAAGCGTGAAAGGATAACCGCTGAAATCCTCCTGACTGACAAGGGCAACATAAACGGCAATCTCGATCTTTCATTATCGGTTACCCAGAAACATTTGGCGGAGAATTATCATGGTGTGAATATTGATGAGTACGTGAACTATGAAAACCGGCTCCCCGATGTTATTTTCAGATCGGAAGCCATGGATACCAATGCATATTTAATGTCATCCAAGCCTTTCCCGGTGAACTGGGCATCCCTGGCTTCGCCTACCGGGGACAGCAAGGTAAGGTATTATAACCGCGATGGGCTTACCGGCATCGTCTACGACAAAAGAAAAGTACCGGTCGGTTATGCCAAGGTCAAAGCCATCAACATAGCGAACTGGAAATCGTACGAAACACAATGTGATGAATCAGGCATATTCAGGGTTTTATTCGGTTCGGATATCATTGATTTCAATTATTTGAACATCAATGCATTTGATGCGTCCGGAAAGACGACATTATGGCCAATCGTGGACCAGGATTTCTCGAAATCTGTAAATAATTCATTGATGATCAGCGAAAAAAATCTAACAGAACAAAAAATCGCCGATATTTTCAAATTCCCCTATCCTGATGTACTGGCAACTTTCCAGTATCCTGAAAAAAAGAAAAAGAGTACTGACCGCGAAGCAAAGAAGATATCCAGTCCCCAGCAATATGTCGATTATTCAAGCGTAATGGATATCATCATAAACCTGAAACCGCTGGATGTAATAAATGATCAGATATTTTTCAAAGGAATACAGAATGTATACACCAATCCGACCGGAGCCCTGATCCTGGTGGATGGCTTGTCACAGGGAACTCATGTCAACGTTATCCACAACTTGACTCCTCCTGACATTGTCTACATTGATATACTCACCACCCCGTCAGAGATCAGACGATATACAAGCCTTAATTATCTGGCTGTTATCGATATTATAACAGTGCGGGGAGTTGCCCAGAACAGAATGCTTCCCGGTTTGTCAGGAATTGATATGCTGGAGCTGAACCGTGAATTTCGCTCTCCCGATTACAGCCTTGAAAAAGCCTCCGCAGATGATATCAGGACAACCTTATACTGGAATCCGGGACTTCTTATTCCGGCACAAGAGGACCGGATGACGGTTACCTTTTATTCATCTGATGTTTCAGGTACTTATGTCATTCTTGTTCAAGGTATGGATGATGCCGGGAAATCCGTTAGCGCATCGGCAGAATTTACCGTTAAAGAGTCGGGGGTAGCCAGGAAGGAAAAATGGAGATTCGGAAGACAATAAAAAGTAACCGGTAACGGCAGGCGGTTACTTTATATTATCCCTGAGATCATCCAAAAACTGCTTCATTTTCACAAAGCTTTTCTCATTGATGATCTCCTTAAGAAAATTAAGGCGTTCACCAATCCTTTCAATCTGATCATGGGTATAGGGACTGAACAATATCTCAGCCAGGAGATAATCATCTTCTGACAAAACGCCGCGGGCTATTTCATAATGTTTTTTAAAAGTTGTTCCTGGGGCTTCCTGCTTTTTCATGCATGCAGCAAATACCATGCTGGAAGCAAACGGTATGGAAAGGGAATACGCAATGGTTTGATCATGTTCTGTAAACGAGTACTCAAAAATATTAAGATTAAAGCCATTGAAAAAATTATGGAAGAATTTTTTCCCTTCTTCATCCGACTCACTGATAATAATGGCATTCTGCCCGGCAAGACTTTTGATGTTGGCAAAAGTAGGACCGAACATAGGGTGGGTTGATACAAATCTTCTTCCCTGTTTCAGATAAAAATTGCGCAATCCGTTTTTAACCGAAGTAATATCTGCCAGCAGGCATTTTTCGCTAAGAAGCGGTATGATGTCATGGTATACCGGTATGGTTCTTTCAAGGCTTACAGCATTGATAACCATATCAGGATCAAACGCTGTAATTTCCTCGTGCGTAACTAATTTTATGGTATTAAATAAATATTTCAGCCGGTTGAGATCCGTATCAAAAGCGGCAACTTCATGATCAAGGCAAAGGGATTCAATCAACCAGGTGCCCATTTTTCCGGCTCCGACAACTAAGATTTTCATAGATGCTGTTTTATGTTTTGTTTACTGACTTGCCTGCCTTAACCATGGCGAAGGAGGGTCATTGTTCACTGTTCAATGTTCACTTTTCGTTTCCCGTTAATGTGGGTTCTTCCGGTCGAACCTCAATTGCTGCCTTTACCCCATATCCTGGGGATCAATCCTGCCTGCATCATGAAATCTGTCAGCACGATGGCTGTGGCAGCTTCAATCACCACAGGTATACGCAGCGCAATACACGTATCATGCCTGCCTTCAATCTCAAGGTCAGTCATTTCGCCAATGTTGACATTCATGGTTCGCTGTTTCAGGTGTATACTTGAAGTAGGTTTTACCGGGACCCTGAAAACAATCTCGTTGCCATTGGTAATTCCCCCGTTTATTCCACCGGCATAATTGGTCGCTGTTTTTCCGTCGACGGAAACCAGTTTATCATTGTGTTCGCTGCCTTTCATTGTTGCAGCGGCAAAACCTGATCCGAATTCAATCCCCTTGATAGCAGGTATGGAGAGCATCATATGGCTCAATACAGATTCAACTGAATCAAAAAAAGGTTCACCCAAACCGACCGGTACATTCATAACCCTGCATTCGATAATTCCGCCGATGGAATCCTTTTGCTCAACAGCCGCCGTTATGGCTTCCTCAATATTTTTATTGCCACCGGCTTCCATTATTCGGGTGCTTACCTTCACCGGAGCAATGATTTTTTTAGCGATCACTCCGGCAGCTACAAGGCCAAGGGTGAGTCTTCCCGAAAAATGACCGCCTCCCCGGTAATCTTCATACCCGCCAAATTTCTTCATCGCCACAAAATCAGCATGGCCCGGCCGGGGGATATCTCTCAGTTGGGCATAATCGCGCGAGCGGGTATTGGTGTTTTCGAACAATATCATAACGGGGGCTCCGGTTGTGTGATCATGGAAAACACCGCTTTTAAGGCCCGGCTGATCGGTTTCTGTACGGGGTGTAGTGCCCCTGGCACCGCTCCTGCGCCGGTTAAAGTCTTCCGCAAATTCTTCCACGGTCAGCGGCAGGCCGGCAGGACAACCATCGATCACCAGACCGACATTGGTACCATGTGATTCTCCAAAGATGCTTACCCGAAATAATTTGCCAAAACTGTTCATGCTTCAGATTTGTTGAATGGATGAAATAAATTCCTTCAGCCTAGTGTACCTTATCTGACCCGGGGCAGTCGGATCCCCTTCATCCATGGCTGCATATGTAAACTCCGCACCCAGGAACGGCGCTACAATGCGGGTTATTTTACCGAGATCCCCCATGCCGAAGGCAATCAGGCGGCCCGGACTCTTGTATAAGGAAAGTATTTTTGAATTATCCCGGTTAACCCTTACCAGGGTCACAATTTTTGCAATATCACATCCCTGGGCAAAGCAACCCTTCATTATTTCCTCAAGTTCCTCCACTTCAGGAGTCATCTCAAAATTATGATAGGATATGATCACATAGCATTCATGATGATGTGCAAAATCGATTAGTTCCTGTTTGTACTCATCCGGTGCCTCATATTCGATATCCACGTATGTTGCCCCGCATTTGATGGCCTTTTTCAACATTTCCATTTGCTTATCCATCGAATGTTTTAGAGGTCTGCAGGTAGCAATAAGCCTTTTGCGGCAGGAAAAAATCCGCTCTATCTCATCGTCACCGAAATCGGTCATATCGAGACGGATCTCAGATATTTCCGTCTTTTCAATAATAGCATGACACTTATCGATGTCCTTTTCACAAATACTAACGCAAATCATGGATTATTTCCTCCAGTTTGTTGTAGGTAATTTTTTCAATTACAGCTTCTCCTATCTTTTTCAGCAGGACCATATGAACAGCATCGCCCTCCCTTTTCTTATCCTGTTTCATAGGTGCCAATGCCAGTCCTGGTTCCATCACGGGTTTAACCGGCAGTTGCAGCCGGGATAAAAGACGTTCAATGCGGTTAGCCTCTTCCGCTGCCAGAAAACCAATGTCACGCGACAGTTTGGATGCCAATACCATACCCATGCTCACGGCTTCACCATGAAGAATTTCTGCCATATTTTCAAAAGCATGGGCAAAGGTATGACCGAAATTTAGTTTTTTTCTTTCCCCTTTTTCCTTTTCATCAGCTTCCACCACCTCAGCCTTAATCCTGACGGATTCATAAACCAGGTTTTCCAGCACTTCCGGGTCAGCCATCAAGGCTTTTTCCGCATTTTCCTCAAGATAATCAAACAACGGTGCTGACTTAATAACGCCGGCTTTGACGATTTCAGCAAATCCTGCGACAAACTCATTTTGCTGAAGTGTTTTCAGCATCAGGGGATCACAGATAACAAATTCAGGCTGGTTGAAAACTCCAAGCATATTTTTAAACCGCCGGAAATTAACTCCGTTTTTCCCGCCGACACTTGCGTCAACCTGTGACAACAAGGTGGTGGAGACAAATCCGAACTGGAGCCCACGCATATAAACCGAGGCAGCAAATCCGGCAACATCGCACACAATACCCCCGCCGATACCGATAATAAAGGTGGTGCGGTCGGCTTCCAGGTCGATCAACCTTTCGAAGATATGGGTAAGGGTCTCCATTGTTTTATGCTTTTCTCCAGTGCCAATAGTAATCACCGGCATGGGTGGCAGCGCTCCGGCATAATAACGAAGGATATTGTCATCGGTAATGATGATGGATTTACCCGGGGGGAGGTAATTCCCCAGGTTTTTCAGTGATTCACCGATAAGGATCCGTGAAACTTTGTTTTCAGTGGTTATGGCTATGGATCTCATATGAGTATTTGTTGACCTGCCTGCCGGCAGGCAGGTTTGTGAACTGGTAAATCTGTAACCTGCTTTATTGTTTGTTGTTCATTGCTCATTGTTCATTGTTCATTGCTCATTGTTAATTGCTCATTGTTCATTCATAACCCTGGTCTGATGATTGATGGATTCTTCATGAATGGCCCGGAAAACCTTGATGATGAATTCCTCACTCAATCCTTTCTGTGCCGCCTGATCAATCCGGTGTTTCAGTATTTCATCCCAGCGGTTGGTCTGGAGGATGGTAATATTGTTGTTTTTCTTATAAAGGCCGATTTTTCGTGCCACGGCCATTCTAAGTTCGAATATTTCCACCAGCCGGTCGTCATATTTATCAATTTCATGGCGCAGTTCTTCCAGGGTTGACAAAAGAGCATTGCTTTCGATGTTGGCTTTCCTGAGGATCAGTCTGCTGAGCAATTTCTGCAGGTCGCCAGGGGTGATCTGCTGCTGTGCATCACTAAGTGCTTTATCAGGATGGCAATGGGTTTCAATGATCAGCCCATCAAAATCGAGGTCCATTGCTCTTTGGGATACTTCAAACAACAGGTCCCTGCTTCCGCAAATATGGCTGGGATCAGTTATGATAGGCAGATCCGGTATTCTTCGTTTCAGCTCAATGGGGATTTCCCATTGCGGATGATTGCGGTACAGGGTCTTGCTGTAAAGGGAAAATCCCCGGTGAATTGCGGCAAGTTTTGTAATGCCTGCCTGGTTAAGCCGTTCAAAGGCACCAATCCATAATTCCACATCAGGATTGATGGGATTCTTTATTAGTATCGGAATATCCACGCCTTTTAAGGCATCTGCGATTTCCTGGACGGCAAAAGGATTCGCCGTTGTCCTTGCCCCCAGCCAAAGCATGTCAATTCCGGCTTTCAGCGCATCGTATACATGTTTCACATTGGCTACTTCGGTAGCCGTATACATTTTTAATTCCTCTTTTACGCGTTTCAGCCAGGGCAATCCTTCCTTTCCGACTCCCTCAAAAGCACTGGGGCGTGTGCGGGGTTTCCAGATGCCAGCCCGGAATATTTTTATCCCGGCATTTTTTAGTTGTATGGCTGTTTCCATAACCTGTTCCTCCGACTCAGCGCTGCATGGACCTGACATAACCAGGGGCCGCTCCTCCGGAACACCTTCAAAAGTGAAGGGCGTTAATTTAAGTGTAATACTCATGGGATTATTCTTGTATTGCCTTACCCTTGAGATACTCTCCAAGGATCTGAAGATGGCTTGTAAATGGTTTAATAGCTTCCAATGCCTGAAGATATAAGGGATAATCATCAATTTCCACATCCACAAAGAACTGATATTCCCAGTCTTTGCCAATAATAGGCATGGACTGTATTTTAGCCAGGTTGATATTATAATAGGACAAAATGGACAATACTTTCGAAAGACAGCCAATTTTATGAGCCAGGGCGAAGGTGACGGAAGCTTTGTTCGCAACCACTGATATCAGATTTTTTCCGTTTTTCCCTTTCAGTATAAGAAACCGGGTATAATTCATTTTGTGGGTTTCAATGCTCTCTGCAATAATTTCAAGTCCGTACTGACGGGCTGCTTTTTTGCCTGCAATTGCCGCTCTTCCCATGATCTTCCTGTCAGCAATTTCCTTTGCACATAAGGCTGTGTCAATACTGTCCACCAGCACGATGTGCGGATAATCGTCAAAGAAACGCATGCATTGCAGAATGGCCATGGGGTGTGAATGCACTTCCCGGATATCTTCTATTCGCTGGCCGGGTAAGGCAACCATGTTTTGCTCTATCCGCAGGAATATTTCCCCGATGATGCTCAGATTGGATTCCAGCAGCAGGGTATAATTCGGTAAGATGCTTCCTGCAATGGAATTTTCAATGGCCGTGATCCCATAATCCACAAAACCTTGTTTTAATGCCTGGAATAAGTCTTTGAATGTGTTTCGCGGTATGATCTCAATTTCTTCGTTTTCGAAATAATTCAAGGCTGCAATCTCGTGGAAAGCGCCATAGCCTCCCTGGATTGCGATTCTTTTTGGCTTTACAGCAGTTTCATTCATAATTAACGTTCAAGGTGACAGGTTATAAAAAAAAGGAGCCCCGTTTTTCCGGGACTCCTTTATATAATGCCTTAGTTTATTATACAAACAAAGCCCCTTCAGGTTTTCCGGAAGTAAAAAAAATAATAAAAATAGAATGCTATGGTTGTATAATTATTCATATAATCTTATTGGAGTGCAAAAATAAACAAAGTTTTTGAATATTCAAAATCGAACTGCAGCAGACAAACCAGTGGTTGAAATTAATGGATTATTTGGTATTTTTGACAGTAGCCGGTGGCTAAAAGGCAAAAGGTAAAAGGCAAAAGGCATAAGGCATAATTGTTAATTGTTAATTGTTAGCGGTTACGCAAAGGCGATGCAGGCAGGCTGTATGACTTATTTATCCAATACATCACCTCATGAACAGGAAAGAACGATTTGCCAGGGTAATTGAACGTTTTCAGCAGCATATGCCTGTTGCGGAGACTGAGCTTTTATACAGAACTCCCTACGAACTCCTGGTAGCTGTTATTCTTTCAGCCCAATGCACTGACAAACGGGTCAATATGATCACCCCTGCCCTGCTGCATCGTTTTCCGACCGTTAGCGACATGGCCGGTTCTACACCACAGGAAGTGTATGAATATATAAAAAGCTGTTCCTATCCGAATAACAAATCGAAGCACCTGGTCGGAATGGCGCGTACTTTGTTGAACGAATTCGGAGGAATTGTACCCTCAGGGATTGAAGATCTTATGAGATTGCCCGGCGTTGGCAGAAAAACGGCCAATGTGATTGCAGCGGTTGTATTTAATCAACCAGCACTTGCGGTGGATACGCATGTTTTCAGGGTTTCAGCAAGACTCGGGCTGACCCGTAATGCCAGGACTCCTTTGGCTTCAGAAAGACAGCTGGTTCAGTATATTCCTGAGAAGCTCATTCCAATTGCCCATCACTGGCTGATTTTACATGGAAGGTATGTATGCACTTCCCGAAGACCCAAATGCCATCTTTGCCATCTTGCTGATATTTGTCCTTACCCTGATAAAAAAATCCGGACCTGATCGGGCAAATTGTTAATATCTGTGAACAATAATTGCTGCTAAACCATTTTGAAAAATGTATTTTTGGAAAAATATCGATTTTACCGATGATTGCTCCGTTTAAAGTTATGCTGGTTTCACTGTTATTTCTGGTTCCGCAAGGTTTTTCCATTCGGAAAACCGACTTCTCAAAAGGAAAGCATAACAATGTCTGCAAGGATTTAAAAGATAATGTATTGGTTTACATTATTTTTGTAGACAGTCGCGAAACTGCGCCCTGGACAGAATTTGACATACGCACCACATTGGATTCGCTAAACCTCGCCGTACGATGGTTGTCTGAACAAGCAGGCCAATATGAAAAACAGCTTAATCTCATGACGGATTATTATATTGGTCCCGAATATACTCCTGTCAAAAGGGCTTTGCCTCAAGGTACTGTTAAACAATCTGTTACTGAAGGAAGATTTAACCAGGGGGCAGCACTGTTAAATGAATGGGCTGATTATGTGGCAAAAAGGGCCGGCAGCACGCTGAATATAGAACAGAAAGATGGCATACCGGATATTCCGACGCCAAAAAATGTTGAACGGCTGATCGCTTTTCTTCGCGATGAAAAACAGGCAGAAAGTGTCGCCTTGTTGTTCATGCTGAATAATTATTTTCGCAATGACATTTCTATTCCCATGAATCATCTTGATGACAAGGATATTGAATTCGCCATTATCAGTTACAAATATCCTGCGGTTATTGCACAGAACATCCTGAGCCTGTTCGGAGCAGCTGACCTGTATGAGACTGTTTACAGGAGGAACGACAAAAAGATCAAAATGGCAAAAGACCTTTTGCCCAATGATATAATGCAGGATACCTATGCAGGGAAGATTGACCATTTTGTTATGGGGAATCTGACACGGTTCCTCATCGGCTGGGAAAATGAACTTGAAGATAAGTACAAGGCATTGTTAACAGATTGATATACTGAATGTGAAATTACATGATTGCTGAAAACGCATGGGGCAATACGTTTTGAAATAAGAAAAAATATATTAATTTTACTATCACTATATTTATATGTAAATTAGACAGTATAAATAAACCTATGAATCCATGTATCTAAAAAACTTTACTATCAGGGTCTTTCACGCCTTTTTGCTCTTTTTGCTGTTTGCTGCTTTTCCTGCCTGCAAATCAGATAAAAGTAAAGAAAAAGGTAAAGAAGTAAGTTTGGATGAATTTATTTCGGGTGAGGATATTTTTGATGACATTGACAAAGCCAAGAAGATCTTTTATTCCCTTCCCTCTCCACTCGAAACCGCTATGCTGATTAAATCCGCCGGTGCGGATTATAATGAACAGCTGTTAAATCCCCTGGGAAATGTTGAGAAATACACTACCAATAAAAGTATGGCGTTGAACCTGGGAATTTATACCACCGATCTAAGCTTTTGCAGTTTGTTTGATCAGACTCAGACATCCCTGAATTATATGGATGCTACGCGGAAACTGGCTGAGGGCATGGACATAAAAGATGCCATTGACGAGGAAACCATGATCAGGCTTGAAGAAAACCTTAACAACAGGGACGTAGTTATGGATATCATATCGGAGACTTTCCTGAACTCCAGTTCATACCTGAAGGAAAACGAAAGACAGGCCGTGGCCGCCATTGTTCTCGTCGGAGGCTGGATTGAAGGATTGTACCTGGCTACCCAGCTTGTGGGAGATAAATCGCTGGAAGAAAATAAGCTGGTAGACAGAATAGCCGAACAAAAATTATCCTTCTCTATCGTCGACCGTATGCTGGAAGACAATAAAGTCAATGAGAAAGGAGAGCAAAATGTGGATATAGTAAATCTTATGAATGAATTGCAGGGTCTTAGAACTGCATATTCCAAAATTATCGTTCAGACTTCAGCCGTAAAGGTTGAACCAAATGAACAGACAAACGTTACTACGTTAAAATCACAGACCAAGATAACGGTTTCACCGGAGGCATTCTCTGATCTGCGGAATGCGGTTAATTCTTTGCGAACCAATTTTATACTATAAAAATAAATCATTATGAAAAGAACCATACCTGCACTCCTTTTATTAGCAGCACTTTTAGCAGTTAATTTTACAGTACATGCTCAATGCAAAGGGTTTGCAAAAAAAATCTGCAAGCAGGAATTAACACCCTATATTCATGACGGCAATTATCATGCAGCCATACTTACCGAAGGAGAAGAAGCTGAACTATATAAAACATTTTACTCAGGCCAGAACTACCGGATTGCTGTATGCGGCGCTGAACCTCTTACAAAAATTGAATTCCAGGTTGTGGATGCTTACAAAAATATACTTTATGATAATCGGGATCATAATAGTGCCTTGTCATGGGATTTTAAACTGGAGTCTAGCCAACAGCTTAAAATAATCATTAAAGTCCCTGTTACCAATAAACAGGCTGAATATCCCTTCAGCAGCTGTGTTGCTATTATGTTTGGCTTTAAGGAGAAGTAAACTTAGATAACATCGAACCAGAAAAAGCCTGTTGACTTATAAACAGGCTTTTTTTACATAATGATTATTAACCAACCCTCCATATCATGAACAGAATATTTATTATAGCGGTTGATTTCATCCAGAAGGTATTTGGATCAGTATTAATGGAATAAAGGCTACAGGCTATAAACTACAGGCTATAGACTACAGGTTAGAGACAAAAGACTGAACATTGATCAATACATTTTTCGTTATTCGTCGTTTGTAATTCATTTCAGCTTTCTCCGGAGAAATTGCCCCGTATACGATCCTTCACAACGGACAAGTTCTTCCGGTGTTCCCTCACAAACAACATACCCCCCTCCTTCTCCACCTTCGGGACCAAGGTCAATAATCCAGTCGGCTGTTTTTATCACTTCCGGATTGTGTTCAATGATCAAAATGGAATGGCCCCGCTGGATTAATGCATTGAACGCATCGAGCAGTTTTCTGATGTCATGGAAATGGAGACCCGTGGTAGGTTCATCAAAAACAAACAAGGTGGTGACCTGTCCTTTTTCACCTCCCAGAAATGAAGCAAGCTTCACCCGCTGGTTTTCTCCTCCGCTAAGGGTGCTGGAGGACTGTCCGAGTTGTACATAACCCAGGCCGACCTCGGCTAGTGGCAGAAGCTTCCGGATAATTGATTTTTCAAGGGTCCCGTTTTGTGATGTAAAAAGCGAAATTGCCTCATCAACGGTCATCTCGAGGATATCATAAATATTCCTTCCCTGATAGGTGACTTCCAGTATGTCATCCTTATAGCGCTTGCCATGACAACTTTCACAAACCAGATGCACATCGGCCATAAATTGCATTTCAACCTTTATCTCGCCTTCTCCCTGACATTCCTCACATCTCCCGCCATCGATATTGAACGAAAAATGTGAGGCGGTAAAGCCGTTGTACTTCGACAACTGTTGTGATGCAAACAGTTTCCGGATGTCATCAAAAGCCTTGCTGTAGGTAACCGGATTAGATCTTGTGGATTTACCAATGGGATTTTGGTCAACAAATTCAATACCTGACAATAAATGGATATCCCCGTCAATTTTCCCATACTGACCGGCCTTTTCACCAGAGCCATAATAGATTTTATTCAGGGCAGGAAAGATTATGGACTTTACCAGGGATGATTTGCCTGAACCGCTAACCCCGGTGATCACCGTCATTACATTCAGGGGAATTTTGACGTTGATACCTTTCAGGTTGTTTTCCCTGGCTCCGTGAACTTCGATATAATTATTCCATTTTCTTCGTACCCCGGGAACTTCGATCGTTTCCTTACCGGTAAGAAATGCGGCCGTAAGGCCTTTGCCCTCTTTTAGAAATGCATCATATGGGCCATGGTATATCACTTCTCCTCCATTCCTTCCTGCCAGTGGTCCAATATCTACAATATCATCTGCAGCCTTTATGATCTCTTCTTCATGTTCGACCACCATCACCGTGTTTCCTATGTCCCTCAGGTTCTTTAACACACCCACCAGACGGTTGGTATCCCTTGGATGTAAACCAATGCTGGGTTCATCAAGAATATAAAGCGAACCTACCAGGCTGCTGCCCAGTGTTGCGGAAAGGTTGATGCGCTGTGATTCACCGCCCGAAAGCGTGGATGAAAGCCTGTTGAGTGTAAGGTACTCCAGGCCGACATCACATAAATAACCGATCCTTGATTTGATCTCCTGCAAAATACGCCTGGCTATTGTTTCTTCATATGGCGTAAGCTCGATTGTTTCCACGAATGCTTTCAGTTTTTCAACCGGCATCATCACCAGATCAGTGATAGACTTGCTGTTAATCTTTACAAAGCCGGCTTCCTTTTTTAACCGGGCCCCCATGCAGTGCGGGCAAATGGTTTTACCCCGGTATCTGGAAAGCATCACACGGTACTGAATCTTGTATTTCTTTGTTTCGAGGTAATCAAAAAAAGCATTAATGCCTTTAAAGAATTTGTTGCCTTTCCACAAAAGCGTGCGCTGTTCATCCGTAAGTTCATAATAAGGGCGGTGAATAGGGAAGCCAGCCTGATCTGCATGAATGATCAGCCGGTCTTTCCATTTCTGCATTTTTTCTCCTTTCCAGCAAACTACCGCATCTTCATATACCGAAAGTCCTTTATTGGGAATCACCAGATCTTCATCGACGCCGATCACTTTACCATATCCTTCGCAGACGGGGCAAGCCCCTATAGGATTGTTAAAGCTGAACAGATGCACGGAAGGCTCTTCAAAACGGACACCCTCTGCCTCAAAAGCATCGCTAAAATACCTGCCGGAGGATGCCTTATCCGCTTCCTTTATCAGGCAGATCCCCTCTCCAATGCGAAATGCTATTTGCACCGAGTCGGCATAACGGCTTTTGGAATCCTCATCATGAGCCACTACGATCCTGTCGATAATAACATTTACATCGGACCTGGCAATACCGGAGGCAGACTGAACAAATTCTTCAGCCTTTACCATGACCCCATTGACCTCAAGTCTTGTAATACCTTGGTGTATAAGGTCTTCTACATGCTGTGTCAGGTTGAGCCTGGTATTGTCTTTCAATGGAGCAAGAATTAAAACCCGGTTTTCCGGTGAGAATGTGACTATGTAATCCACCACATCCGTTACGGTGTCCTTCTTTACCAGGGAACCCGTAGAAGGTGAATAGGTTCTGCCAATACGGGCATATAACAACTTCAGATAATCGTATATTTCAGTCGAAGTCCCGACTGTTGACCTGGGATTCCTGGTATTCACCTTTTGTTCAATAGCAATAGCCGGGGGGATGCCCCTGATAAAATCCACTTCGGGCTTGTTGGCCCGGCCCAGGAATTGTCTGGCATAGCTTGACAGGCTCTCGACGTACCGTCTTTGTCCTTCTGCATATATGGTGTCAAAAGCAAGTGAGGACTTGCCTGAACCTGATAATCCCGTGACCACGATCAGTCTGTTCCTTGAAAGTGTAAGATTGATATTTTTCAGGTTGTGGACACGCGCCCCTGAAATTACAATAGCTCCGGAATCTTCCCTTTTACCTTCAGGCCTACCGTTGGGTCTACCTTTAGGATTTTCTTTCGGCATAATTTTTGAGTTAACCCCCTTGGGTATTTGTTTTTAACAAAATTTAACTTATTTTTGAAACAAAAATATTGGTTTATTGACAATAAATACCTTATTTCAACTCAAAATTAACCACACCAGGGAGGATCGCCTATAGACACAATTCTACCGTTAATTATGCAATAACCTTAAAAAGGAGGTAGTTTTGAAAACATGTGTTCTTTCTGACAACGAGCTTGTAAGCAACTTTGTCAGTGGCGATCAGTCAAGTCTTGAAGTGCTGATCACACGATACAGAAAACAGGTTTATTCATATATTGTGCTGTTGATTAAAAATCAACACCTTGCAGAAGATATTTTTCAGGATACCTTTGTAAAGGTGATCCGTTCCTTGCATGAAGGCAGGTATCGTGATGACGGTAAGTTTCTTGCCTGGGTTGTGCGAATTGCACATAATCTTGTAATTGATCATTTCCGGCGTGAAAAACAAATGAATTCTGTCTCCAACAACGAGTTTGGGATGGATGTCTTCAATTCAAAGCGTTTCGCGGCAAAAACCGTTGAAGATGACATCATCCATGAACAGATTGAACAGGATTTAAGAAATCTTGTTGATTACCTGCCCGATGATCAGAAAGAGGTATTAATACTTAGACATTATTGTGGGCTGAGCTTCAAAGAGATCGCTGACCAGACCCATGTCAGTATTAATACAGCCTTAGGCAGAATGAGGTATGCGCTTATTAACCTCAGAAAACTGGTGAAGGAAAAGAATCTTATTCTTTCTGAGCAATAAGATTAAGGCACAGCAAGGCCTTGCTGAATTTTCGTCACAGATAATATTGACCTTATGGCAGTTACCTAAGGTAATAATATTGTTGACATCATTAAAAATATTTTATATCTTTAGGATAATAAAAGATTCGTTTGGGGCGTTTATAAACTGTCTTTAGTTGAACCCTAATTTTGTGCCTATGAACAGAACTTTTACGTTGCATGGTTCAACAGGTTCATTCTCAGACGAAAAAGAAAGCGAGTTAATAAAACTCGCCGGGTTTTTAGAAAATGAAGATCTGGAATTAATTGAAAATTACCTTGATAATCTTCAAACCGATGTTCGGGATGAGGTAATTGACAGGATTCTGAACTTCTCCAAGAACTGGAATACAGAAAAAGCCCGAAATGAGAATGCAACTATGAACCTTTGATGAGGAACTGATAAAAACCGCTGGATTCGTCTAGCGGTTTTTTGTTTCCATCCTGTCCAGAACATCCATCATCTCCTTTACGGAATCAGCGCTCGCATAGAGTTGTCGCTTCTCTTCATCGTTCAGTTTCAGTTCAATGATCCTTTCTATGCCATTTTTTCCCAGCACTACAGGGACCCCAACAAAAACATTCTCAAGTCCATATTCCCCTTCAAGCTTTACACAACATGGAAATACTCTTTTTTCGTTACCGGAAATGGCTTCGGCCATACGGGCTGCTGCCGAACCCGGAGCATACCAGGCTGAAGTGCCCATCAGTTTCACAATTTCGCCACCGCCAAATCTTGTGCGTTCGATGATGGCATTGATTTTTTCAACCGGAAGCAATTCAATTAAAGGTATACCACTCACGGTTGTATATCGCGGAAGGGGTACCATAGTATCTCCATGACCTCCCAGCATGACCGCCTGGACGTCCTTGGGTGAAACATTCAGTTCATCCGCGATAAAAGCCCTGTACCGTCCTGTATCCAGTATGCCTGCCATGCCCATCACCCTTGTCCTTGGGAATGCGGAAGTAAGATAGGCCTGGTAAGTCATAACGTCGAGGGGATTGGAGACAACAATAATAATGGCACAGGGCGAATATTGTATAACACTCTCGGTAACCGATTTTACTATCGCGGCATTGGTCTCAATCAGATCATCCCGGCTCATCCCCGGTTTACGGGGCAGTCCGGATGTAATAATGACTATGTTGGAATTGGCCGTTGCTGTATAGTCGTTGGTGACCCCGATGGTTTTTGTGTTAAAACGATCGATAGGAGCACTTTGCCAGATATCAAGGGCTTTGCCTTCGGCCAGACCGGGCTTAATATCAACCAGAACCACTTCATGGGCGGCATCCTTGTGAGCCAGAACATCGGCACAACTGGAACCTACATTCCCCGATCCGATTACCGAAACTTTCATAGCATACGGTTTTAGTAAAGTACTGTTAATGTGATTTCCAGAAACAACAATGATAAGAAAAATTAATCAGATTTTCCAGCGAAAAATTGTTCACAGTCACAGCTCACAATTCACTTAAAAGAACGGCAACCGGTAACCAGTGATTAGTAGCTAACGGTGATTAGAACTATATAACAGTGATTTACCATACTGTGTGACTGATTACCGATCACCGGTTGCCGGTTATCGATTGACCACAGTTCTCACCATAATTTTTATTACTTTTACGCCGTCCCAGTGCATCCTTCATGGAGATAGCAGAAAATATTCAGCGGTTGAAACATAGCGTTCCGGCATATGTCAGGATTGTCGCGGTATCAAAGACCATTCCGGAAACTGACATCTTGGAGGCTTACCATTGTAATCACAGGATCTTTGGTGAAAACAGGGTGCAGGAACTCCTCCGCAAACAAACAAACCTTCCGCGTGACATCGAATGGCATATGATCGGACATCTGCAGTCAAACAAGGTAAAATATATCGCTCCTTTCATCGCTATGATCCATTCCGTTGATAACCTGGACCTTCTGTCAGTGATCAACCAGGAAGCCATCAAAAACAACAGGATCATCCATTGCCTCTTGCAAATCAGAATAGCACAAGAGGAGACAAAATATGGATTATCACCGGAGGGCGCACACGAATTGCTGTCTGCCCCTGAATTCCAACAGATGAAAAATATCAGCATCTGCGGTTTGATGGGGATGGCAACATTTACCCAGGATACTGCCCGGATCCGTTCAGAGTTTCGTTCCCTTGCCGGTTGTTTCAGGCAAATCAAATCCGATCATTTTAGCACTTATGAATCCTTTTCTGAACTTTCCATGGGTATGTCAGGGGACTATCCCATAGCCCTGGAAGAGGGTGCAACCCTGCTGAGGATCGGAACCCTGATATTTGGTGAAAGAACTTAAACATCAAAATAACCAATAACTGTATGGCAAATCTAGCAACAAACTACCTCGGACTGAAACTCAGCAATCCTTTGATCGTGAGCAGCTCCGGATTGACCAACACCGTGGAGAAGATCCGGCAGCTTGAAGAACTCGGAGCCGGTGCGGTAGTGCTGAAGTCACTGTTTGAAGAACAGATCCAGGCTGAAGCAGGACGAATGCTTGGTGAGAGTTCCTATCCTGAAGCACAGGATTACGTTTTGCAGTATACCAGAAGCCATTCGCTTGAAGAATACCTTCAGCTGATCGAAGATGCAAAGAAGTCCGTCAGAATCCCGGTTATTGCCAGCATAAACTGCATCTCTGCATCGGATTGGATTGGTTTCGCAAGTGATATTGAGAAAGCCGGAGCTGATGCACTTGAATTGAACATCTTTTTCCTGCCCACCGATAAAGATATTCCTTCAGAGAAGCATGAAGAACTCTATTATGATGTGATCTCCAGGGTCAGAAAAAAAGCCGGAATACCGATCGCGGTCAAAATAGGCATGCATTTCACCAACCTGGTGAAACTGGTACATAATTTATATATAAGAGGTGCACGCGGAGTGGTTATGTTCAACCGTTTCTATGCACCGGATATTGATATTGACAATATGAAGATCACCGCAGCCGATATTTTTAGCACTCCTTCCGATATCCGGAATTCCTTGCGATGGGTTGGAATCATCTCCCACCTGGTGGAAAAAATTGACATTGCAGCTTCAACGGGTATTCATGATGGCAAGGGGGCTGTCAAACAAATCCTGGCCGGTGCCAAAGCTGTTCAGGTCTGTTCAGTGCTTTACAGGGAAGGGGTTGAATATCTTCCTGTAATAAAGAAAGATGTCGAGCAATGGATGGAGAAACATCATTTTAATTCCATTGAAGCCTTCAGGGGAAAACTAAATATTCATAATATCCCTGATCCCACCGTTTATGAGCGGTCACAGTTTATGAAATATTTTTCCAATCACATTTAAACCATTTATGGCTGGTTAATTAATGATACAAAACTTTTCATTTCATAAAACTGCAGCTAAACTGATCCTTATTACGGTATTAATTGCCCTGGTGTCCGGTGAGCTTGTCGCCCAAACCGAATCAGATAAAAGGCCTAAAGTAGGCGTTGTATTAAGCGGTGGTTCAGCCAAAGGTATTGCCCACATCGGTGTTCTGAAAGTAATCGAGGAAGCCGGAATACCGATTGATTATATCGCGGGAACCAGCATGGGAGCGATCATCGGCGGTCTCTATTCAGTCGGCTACGGGGCAGACAAGCTGGAGAAAATAACCGTTGGACAAAACTGGAACAAGCTTTTTTCCGATAATATCTCCCGCACGGAAATATCCATTGAGGAAAAAAACGAAGAAGATATATTCTTTGTTTCCTTTCCTTTCGGAAAATCAGGGGTCAGGGTTCCATCAGGCATCATATCCGGGCAGAATATTGAGAACCTCATGAATACCTTATGTTTCCCCGTTTACAGGATCAGGGATTTCAATCAGTTACCCATCCCCTTTCTATGCGTGGCGATGGATATAATCTCAGGGACTGAAGTGGTCATCCGCGACGGATATCTTCCTGATGCTATGAGGTCCAGCATGGCCATACCTTCTCTGTTCGCCCCTGTTCAGCGTGATTCTCTTTTGCTGGTTGATGGCGGCGTCATCAACAATTTTCCTGTTGACAGGCTGAAAGAAATGGGGGCTGATATTATTATCGGTGTTGATGTCGGCTATCAGAAGCCGGAACCATCGGATATTTATGATGCATTCAAGATATTTGAACAGACTATTTTTCTTACCTCAGAAGCCCGGGCAAATGCAAACCGGAAACAATGTGATATATTGATTAAACCTGATCTTACAGGCCTGGGGTCATCTGATTTCAACAAAGCGGATTCACTGATTGCACGCGGAGAAAAGGCAGCCCTGTCACAGCTGAAAGCCCTTCATGAGCTAAGGGAATCCCTGCAGAAATACGACACGTTCACCTGCAAGAAGCCCGTCCTTCCTCCGGTAGATTCTATATTTCTGAAGGAGATCCACATTCTTGGCCTCAATAAAGTTTCTGCCCGTTTGCTTACCGGTAAGCTGGAGCTTACCCTGCTTTCCTGGATAAAGCCTGAGGAAGTGGCAACAGCCATTGACAATGCTTTTTCAAGCCTTTATTTTTCCAAGGTTACTTACGATCTGGAACCCATTGAAAATGAAAAAGCAACTGACAACGTAAGGATGCTGATCCATGTTACCGAAAAAGAAGGCGGACTTTTGCGCGTGGGACTTAACTACAACTCCAATTTCAATTCGTCTATCATTATCAATGCCACTTTTCGCAATATGCTGTTAGACGGATCCAAATTATCGCTGAACCTTGGATTGGGTGATAATCCAAAAGTACTGGCCTCATACTTTAAGAACAATGGTGCAAAACCAGGCTTCGGCGTAGATATTGAAGGACAAAAACTGGATGTTTATCTTTACCGGGGAGCCCATAAAACCACAACCATTGATTACACTGATATTTCCTTCAGGTTATTTACCCAGTCCATCTTTAGACATTCTTTCGCCATCGGAGGAGGTTTCGAATATGAGTTCGTTAACCTGAAACCCCTGGTAGGAGACGTTTTACCAGAGAAGGAATCGAACCGGTATTACAACGGCTTTTTCTTCATGAACCTCGACCAATATGATGATATAAGCTATCCATCAAAAGGCAGCAGGTTCCATGGAATCTACAAGCTGGTGAATGCAGCCGATATTTCTTCTGTTCATTTTTTCCATTTTCGCTATGAGAAAGCGATTCCGGTTGAAAAAAGGTTTACTCTTATACCTTCTGTCTTCGGAGGATATACGAGTGCCGATTCCACTACCTCAGCTTACCTGTTATATGTTGGAGGGATGAATCAAATGATTCACAAAGGCCTTCTGCCCTTTGTCGGCCTCGACTTCATGCAGATAAACAACAGGATCATGAGTGGGATTGGCCTTAATCTGCAATATAACATCTGGCGCAATAATTATATTGTGCTTAAGGCCAACGCAGGGAGCACAGCATGGATGCTGGGGGAAATATTTACCCGTGGCAGCGGATTGTTTGGGTTCGGGGTAACGATCGGCAATAACAGTATGATAGGGCCTATTGAATTTACGTTAATGGCTTCCAATGCTCATCATGATTTGTTGTCCTATTTCAATATCGGGTACTGGTTTTAAACAAAAAACTACCCCATGATGGAGCAGGATATAAGGGGCGATACTGGACTTGTTTCATAATTTTTGATAACCATAATCAGCCATACTTTGGAATAAATGGTGATAAAGCATTTTATTTTTCTGCTGGTCTACCTGCTGCTGTTTCAGGATCTGGACGCACAGGATATCCTTTATGCCCGCAGGGTTGTGGAAGACTTAACAAGTTCTGCCATGCATGGCAGGGGATTTACACAACAGGGTATCAACAAGGCAGCAACCTATATAATAAAGGAATACAAAAAAAATGGTGCAATACCGGTCAATAGCAGCTATAGTCAATGGTTCCGTTTAAACATCAATACCTTTCCCGGTCCCGTTGAACTGGCTGTTAACGATACCCTATTAAAACCCTTAACAGAATTCCTGCCCGATCCTTCTTCACCGGGCATAAAGGGGACCTTCGGACTTGCTGAGATAAATACACTTGATATACTATCCGGTTCCGGTATGGTAAAATTGCAGCGTGCAACGCGGGATCAGTTGCTGTACCTAAACCTTTCTGGAACAGATACCCTGAACCGGGAGCAAAGAAATGCCGTCACAAATTTTAAAGCGCATCTGAAAAGCGACAACCTCACAAGGGCAGCAGGAATTATTGAGACTGCCCAGGATAAACTTATGTGGTATACCTCCGGGCAACGATACAACAAGCCCTGGATAAAGATGAACCAGGCTGTCGCTGTTGATTCTCTCAGCCGGATTAAAATAGCATTGAAAAGCCGATGGTTGCAGGAACATAAAACAAGGAATATTATAGGTTTTTACAGGGGGGCGCTGAAACCTGATTCCTTCATCCTATTGACCGCACATTATGACCATATCGGTTCATTGGGAAAAGAAATTTTTTTCCCCGGTGCCAATGACAACGCCTCAGGAATAGCGATGCTGCTCAGCCTGATGAAATATTATGCTGACCATCCGCCGGCCTATTCCCTCTTATTTCTGGCCACTTCAGCCGAGGAGTCAGGTTTTCTCGGAGCCCGGCATTATGTCGAAAACCCGGTTGTCGAACAAGAAAAAGTGCGTTTTCTGCTCAATTTCGATCTGGTCGGAACAGGTGAAGAAGGTATAATGGTGGTGAACGGCAGTATATTTCCGTTGGAATTCTCAACACTGATGCGCATTAACGACAGGGATTCTTTACTGCCGGTTATTAAAACGCGCGGGGAAGCATGCAACAGTGACCACTGTCCCTTTTATCTCAAGGGTATTCCCTGCTTCTTTATCTATACCCTGGGAGGAAATGCAACGTATCACGATCCGTTTGATACAGCCGATGCCCTCAGCATGGCAGCGTTTGAGAACTATGCCAGGCTGATGATACGGTTTATAGCAGCGTTGTAGCTGTCCGCTGCCCTGTTGTTTGCCGGCGTGATTGCATAAGTTTTCAGTGTGGTTATACCGTATTATCCACCTGCCTGTATGACCCTTTCCCCATAAACACTGCCATAGGTAGTGATGATGAACGAGATGATCAGGGTAACAAGTCCGGTTACCAATACTGCATAGGTACCCCGATTTACCTGTTTCCATTCTTTCAGGATCACGCCTACAACATAGCTGAAAAAGATGAGCATGGACATGTGGATGACCCAGCTGACGAACTGGAAATTTCCCATGTAAACGTGACCCATTGCATAGAAAAAGAATTGTCCCGCCCAAAGACAACCCGCAAACGCCGACCATAAACCATTTCTAAATCTCGTTTTGACGGATAACCCTGACCGTGAAGTGAATTCTTTGAGCGTTTTTTCACGGATACCGGCAACGATAAACCATACAAGGTTTACGACCAGGCAACCCGATGTGGAGACGATTTGTTTGGCATTGCCTTCAAAGTGTCCTGCCCCTTTTGCAGCAGCCATGTCAGCGATAGGTTGACCAAATTCAAGTGAAATATTGAAAACTCCTGACAACACGCCGCCAACAATGGCAAGCAATAACCCGGAAAGCATGTTAAACTTCAACGATGCATTTTGCAGCCGGCTGTAATCCTTTTCTTTCCTGAATCCGGCTAATCCGCAAATGGCAACACCAATCATGGAAACTGCCATTCCGCATAATACAATATTTCCGCCGGGCCGGCTGAAATACGCTGCTAAACCGCCGAATACCATTAAGGGGATCAGGGTCCCCAGTACTGCAGAGATGCCTATGGAAATAGTGTATGTAAGCGAATACCCGATATGTTTGATGGCCAGGCCAAACGACATACCGCCAAAACCATAAACGGCCCCCAGTGCAAATGCCATCCAGAATGGTTTTGACGGGGCGTTTGCCAAAATACCAAAAAAATCAGGTACTGTCAGCCACCCGATTAGTGCCGGCATGAAGAGCCAGGCAAAACAGGATTGTACAATCCAGAATGTGCCCCATGACCAGTTTTTGGTTCCCTGTGAAGGCAGATAACAGGTG
>Ga0105100_10000170_pt1 | contig 37151 bp, 33 predicted proteins | sample PPLLak12cMay2015_2_FD_87033 | JGI IMG/M metagenome (GOLD analysis project Ga0105100, IMG submission 87033) | Freshwater sediment microbial communities from Prairie Pothole Lake near Jamestown, North Dakota, USA - PPLs Lake P8 Core (1) Depth... | ecosystem: Environmental > Aquatic > Freshwater >... | reverse complement strand
GCGCGCCCGGGGCGACTCGAACACCCAACCTCCTGATCCGTAGTCAGACGCTCTATCCAATTGAGCTACGGGCGCTGGGATTGCCAATTATCGCAGCGGTTTCCGGCGATGACCAGCCGATAGAGAGCATGCTAGGCCAGATCAGACTCTGACCGCCGTTGACGATCGAATTCCGCACTTCCCGAGTTTCTGTGGGTCCCCCGCATGAGTCGAACCTCTGCCAGCGCTCGTCCAGAGCCTGATTCTCCGTTGCGAGGGATACGGCCGACCAGCGTGCCAGAACCATCGCGACCGCAGGGAGGTAGCGTTGAAGCGTGGAACGGTCTACCGGCCATGATAGAACGGCCGCTCTTTTCGACGGGTCCCTGCGAACGGCGGTCGAGTACTCTCACCTCAAGCTCCTCTCCCGAGATACGATGGCCGAGCTCCTTCGCCACGCCACCCGATATCCGGTGGCAGCTGGTTCGACGATTCGACGGGAGCGTGACGAGGCCCCCCATTTCGAGCTGGTCCTATCAGGCTTGCTTCGAATCTATGTGACTGCGCTGGACGGTCGCACCCTCACGGTCCGGTACTGCCGCCCGGGCTCGATCATGGGGACGGTGTCCCTGTTCGCCTCGCCGTTTTCCATGCCCGGCTCGACGCGGGCGGTGACTGACGCCGTCCTTCTCGCCTTCCCGCCCACCATGATCTTGGAAGCGTCCGCCCAGGACGTCGAGATTGCCAGAGCATTGCTGAACGAACTATCGGAACGCGTGTTGGCCTTCGCAGCGGAGATACCAGGCAGCGCATTCACATCGGTTCGACAGCGCGTCGCTCGCCATCTCCTGGACCTCGCCTCAGCCGACCAAGTCGGCCCCGGCCTGGTGGCGAAAGTGAGTCAGCAGGAACTCGCCGAGGCTGCTGGAACGGTGCGTGAAGTAGTGGTTCGAGTGTTGAGAGACCTACGTAAGGAGGGCATCATCGAGACGAGGCGCGGAGGAATAAACCTCGTCGATCCACAGCGACTGACGGAGGAGCCGTATCTCCCCTCCGGAACGAACGTTCCATAGCGAGGGAACCAAAGTCGCTGACAAGACTCGGCTCATGCGCGAGAGTCGGCGCGTGGCCGAGATCATGACGGTGAACCCATCCGCGCTAGGAGCGTTGGAGGCGTCAATTCGGGGCGAGATATTCCGGCCTGGCGACCGCGGCTATGACCAGCACCGGAGAGTTTGGAACGGCTCGATCGATCGCCACCCGATGCTCGTCGTCCGCTGTCAAGACGCCCAGGATGTGAAAGCCGCTTTGCTTTTTGCCCGCGAACACAACCTCCTAACCGCGGTCCGGGGCGGTGGGCACTCGTTCCCGGGCCTTTCGACCTGTGAGGGAGGCATGGTCATCGACCTCGGAGCCATGAATGGTGTCCGGTTCGACCCCGAGCGGCGGGCGGTACGCGCACAAGCGGGCGCGCTGCTCGCCGACGTCGATCGGGAGACGCAGGTGCTGGGCCAAGCAGTCCCCGCGGGCATCGTCAGCCACACCGGGATCGCAGGCCTCACCCTTGGTGGGGGAATTGGCTGGCAACATAGGAAAAACGGCCTGACGATCGACAACCTGCTCTCGCTCGATCTGATGACTGCAGATGGGGAGTTCGTCACCGCGACTGAGGACGAGAATGCCGACCTCTTCTGGGGAGTACGGGGTGGAGGTGGCAATTTTGGCATAGTCACCTCATTCGAATTCCGGACGAACCCAGTGGGCCCTATCGTTCTCGCTGGGCCGATCCTCTGGCCGGTCAAGACGACCTCGAAACTTCTCGGCTTCTATCGCGAGTGGGTTGCTGATTGTCCCGACGAGCTGATGACAATCGTGGTTCAGCGCCGTGTATCGCCGGGACCGCGCGTTCCACCGGATCTGGTGGGACAGCGAGTCGTTGGTGTCGTTGTGTGTTACGTCGGGCCAATCGAGAACGGCGAGGAGGTTGTCAAGCCGCTCAGAGCCTTTGACTCGCCTGTGCTTGACATGTGCGAGCCGAAGCCCTTCGTCGACCACCAATCCTTGTTCGACGCGTCCTTTCGCCACGGTTGTCACTATTACGTCCGATCCTGCGACGTCGACTATCTGAACGACGACGTGGTCGACATCGTCGCCGACTATGGGGGCCAAATCGAGTCACCGCTGACTTCGATTGCCATCTGGCAGATGGGCGGCGCGGTCTCTCGAGTCGGTGACAACGAGACGGCTTTCAACGGTCGCGATGCCGGATTCACCTTCAACATCAACGGCAACACCGAAACCGCCGAAGGCTTCAACGAAGAACGGGAGTGGGCCCGGTCCTACTGGTCGGCTTTGTCAGCCCACCACACCACGGTCTATGTCAACTTCCTCATGGAAGAGAACGAAGACCTCATCCGAGCCGCCTACGGCCCTGAGAAGTACGAGAGGCTGAAGACCCTCAAACGCATGTACGACCCAACGAACTTCTTCCGACTCAATCAGAACATACCGCCAACCTGACCGGGGTGACACGTGATACAGGTGCTGATAGCCGGGGGCGGAGTTGCAGGGTTGGCCCTGGCGGGACGGCTGGCCCGGGAGGGCGTCGGGGTTGATATCGTGGAGAAATCAGCCGCTTGGGATCGCGGCACCGGGATTTACCTGCCCGGCAACGCAGTGCGGGCCTTGCGGGATCTGGGTGTGGCCGATCAGGTGACAGCGGGAGGACGAGTCAACCAACGGCGGCGCTACCTGACCGCGAGCGGTCGCACATTGTTCGACATCGATGTTGACCGCTATTGGCAGGGAGTAGCCCCGTCTCTCGGAGCTCACCGCCAGGACCTCCACGCCGCTCTCCTCGCCACCTCCGAAGGTGTTCCGATCCAGCTTGGCACCAGCGTGACCGAGCTCAATGACGAGGGCGGCGGGGTCACCGTGACCCTCAGCGACGGACGCCGCAAGGGGTACGACTTGGTAGTGGGGGCGGACGGGGTCCACTCGGTCGTCCGACGGCTGGCGTTCGGTGCGGGTGCCGAACGTCCTGCCTCGCTGGGCAGCATCAGCTGGCGATCGGTGGTTTCCAATGTGATCAAAGCCGACTGCTGGACGGTCTGGACAGGACCCAGGTCCTTGTTGTTGACCGTCCCCATCGATGACGAACGCATCTATGTCTTCGCTTCGATCTCTGCAGGCGAGGAGGGGGAAGCAACCCAGGATGTGGAACAACTCATAGCCGCCTTCGAGGATTTCGCGTCACCGGTGAAAGAGGTGGTGGAGACGATGGCGGCGTCTCCGGAGGACATCTACCGGTCACCGATCGAACAGGTCGACCAACACCCTTGGCAGCGTGGTCGGGTCGTGTTGATTGGTGACGCCGCCCACGCCATGGCACCCACCATGGCCCAAGGGGCGGCCCTGGCGATGGAGGACGCTCTGGTGCTCTCCGAGCTGCTCGCGACTGAGCTCGACGCAGAAACGGTGGGGGGTCGGTTCGAAGAGCGTCGACTACCACGGGTCGAGTGGGTCAGAGCACACACCGAGCGCCAGGCCCGTTTGCTCCACCTCCCCTACCTGGCGCGCAACCTCGCTGCCTCCATTGCCGGCCGCCGACTCTGGCGACGAAGCTTCTCTGTCCTCCGACATCCTTATTAGGCCAGGAATCGACGGCAGTTACAGCGTCTGATGCCGGGGTTTACGCTCGTCGCTGACCCGCGTTTTCCCTGTTCCCCACAGCGCTCAGCGCTGGATACTCCGTAGTCAGACGCTCTATCCAATTGAGCTACGGGCGCGGGAATCGTCAATTATCGCAGGGGTTTCCGGCGATGACCAGCCGATACAGAGCATGCTAGGCCACATCGGACGCTCAATCCCATCGGTGGCCGGATTACGCCGAATCCTCAACCGCCACATGGCTTCTCGGGGTCTGACCCGATTGAGTTCGAGATCCGCCCAGCGCTGACACAGCGCCTGATTCGGTGCCCGGAGCCACCCGCATGGTCTGAAACCCGCGGTCGGGGAGCGTCTGGGTCTTGATGAGGGGAGGACGTTGATCAGGTCGGCTGTGGAACCGACGGCGTCCCCGCCGAGGCGAGCCAGGCACTTCTGACGGGGACTCGCCAGAGGTTTCTCGCAACCTCCGCAGGGCCCAAGTGGTGTCAACGCTGCTCAGAACCCCCATCTCCACCCCATCCGGGCAGTGTTGACACCACACGGAGATTCGGCGAGGCAGCGTGGCCCGCCCATCGATGCGCCTGACCATCGGCGATCGCTACGGCACCCGGTCGAGGACCTCGTCGGCGGCCGGATGGTAGGCACCGGGCGAGCGGCGGCTTCGCACCACCCTCTGGAAGGGGCGGGTCAGGTACCCCAAAGGGAGGGTGACGATATGGACCAATCGGGTGAACGGGAACAACACGAGGAAGACGAAGAAAGAGATGACATGGGCCTTGAGCACGATGGGGAGGGCTGACACCAATTCGGGTTGAGGCTGAAACGTGATCAGAGAGCGAACGTAGGGGACGAACACGGAAGTCCCCCAGAAGGACCCCCATCGGTAGCCGACTGCGATCCAGACCCCGGTCAGGACCTGGATCAGGATCACTCCGAGGACCACCAGATCCATCGGCGTGGTGACGGCCCTGATCCGGGAGGACCCGAGCCGCCGGGCGAGGAGGACGATCACACCGAACAGAGTCCAAAGCCCCAATGCCAGCCCGGTGCCCTCGAGCAGATAGAGACGGATGGGCTCGCCATTCCAGGCCTCGAAGCCCTGGGGAACCAGGAGGGCGGCCAGATGCCCGAGCAGGATGATCACCACGCCCCAGTGGAACGCGATCGAGCCCCAGCGCAAGCGGCGGCTCTCGAGCAACTGGGATGAGAGAGCCGATACGGTGAAGGGGAAGCGCCGCCACCGGACCACCGACCCGACGACCGCGATCGCCAAGGCAACGTATGGGAACACGACGAACAGCATCTCGGTCATGTGCGCTCTCCTGACAGGGCTGCATCCGCTGCAGCCGGCACGTCGCCCACCACGTGGGCCACGGCGGCCAACAGATGCCGGTAGGGGTTGTCAGCCTCGGCCTTCTTCAGCTGTGCGACCATCTCCTCCACTGCCCCTGGAAGCACTTCGAGGAGGTCGGGGAGTGGGTCAGTGACCGAATCGAGATACCGGAGGATCGGCTCGATGTGGTCGGGGAGCTCACCCACCGGATCGATTCCAGCCTCCCGCTCGGCGCCCTTCAGTTCGGCCATGAACTCGCCGCGTCGGTAGTTCTCCCCCCAAACCACGTGACCCACATATGGCACGAACAAGGGGGAGAGGTCGAGGGTTCGGGTGTGAAGTTCCTCCCACTCTCCCAGTGAGAGTTGTGAGATCGCGCTCACGAACCTCTCCATGTCGCTCTGCGCCGAGCCGGGTGGCATCTCTCGCACCGATTCCCGGAGGTCGGCGGCAGAACCGGGACCGGGATAGCGGAAGCCGCCGGCCACGATGGAACAGATACCCATCACGCACCCCTCAGCGGGGGTTGGAGGTAACCGAGACCGGCCTCTCCCTTGTGGGCGAGCGGGTCCTTCAGGTCCTCGATCGACATCTCGCGGTGATACGGCGGGAACACGAAGCGCTCGTCGACCGTCGGCAGAGTGGTGAGCCGGTAGATGGCCTCCACCTCTTCCTCATTGGTGCCCGCCGACTCGAGGAGAGCAAGGGTGGCGTCGTCGATCACACCGTCGACGCTCTGTCGCCGTTTGTAGATGCGCACCGCGAGCATCTTTCGCAGCACACGCCGTATGACCTCCTCGTCTCCCGCGGCGAACAGGTTGGCCAGGTACTGCACCGGGAGGCGGGCCTTGTCCAGCTCGTCGAACAACTCGAAGTCGACCCGTTCCGCAGGCAAATCCAGCCTGGTGAGACTCCTCTCGATGGTCGAGACCACCGGTGACAGCGGCGGGATGTAGAACATCATCGCCATGGTCCGGTATTCGGGGTGAAGGGGCAGGGCGAGACACCACTCCTTGACGAACTTCCAGGCCGGTGAGCGCCGGGCGGCGTCGATCCACCCGGTGTCGATGCCGGCGGCATTGGCTGCGGTCACCACCCTCGGGTCCCAGGGGTCCAGGATGGCCTCCAGTTGGGCGGAGAGAAGCTCGGGCTCGGGCGCCGAAGCTGCCTCTGTGATCAAGTCCTGGTCGTAGAGGAGGACCCCCATGTAGCGGATCCGACCGACACACGAGTGGGCGCATGCCGGTGCCTGGCCGGTCTCCATCCGGGGGAAACACAGGATGCACTTCTCGGACTTGCCGGTCGCCCAGTTGTAATAGACCTTCTTGTAGGGGCAGGCGGCGACACACATGCGCCACGCCCGGCACTTGTCCTCGTTGACCAGGACCACGCCGTCCTCGGACCGCTTGTAGATCGCCCCGGATGGGCAGGCGGCCACACATGCCGGGTTGAGGCAGTGATTGCAGATCCTGGGCAGATAGTTGAAGACGACCCGTTCGATCTCCTCCATCTGGGCGCGCACCTCGTCGGAGACACCTTCCATCGAGAGGTCGTTGCGGGCGTAGATGTCCGATCCGCCCAGGTCGTCGTCCCAGTTCGGCCCGGTGCGGATCTCGATCTCATCGCCCGTGATCATCGAGATGGGCCGAGCCGTCGGCTGCTGGTCACCCTGGGGTGAGTCGAAGAGATCCTGGTAGCGGAAGGTGAAGGGCTCGTAGTAGTCGTCGAGCTCTGGTAGGGCGGGGTTGAAGAACAACCGTGACAGGGCCTGCGGCCGTGACTGCAGGGTCAACCTGAGCCGGCCCTTCTCGTCGCGACGCCATCCTCCCTGATAGTGGTCCTGATCCTCCCATCCGGTCGGGTAGCCGGTCCCGGGCCGGGTCTCCACGTTGTTCCACCACATGTACTCGGCGCCCTTGCGGTCGGTCCACAGGTTCTTGCATGCCACCGAGCAGGTGTGACACCCGATGCACTTGTCGAGATGGAAGAGCATGCTCATCTGGGCTCTGACTTGCATGGCTTCCCTCCTCAGAACTCGGGCCGGTCGATCCGGCGGACGTAGACGAACGTGTCACGGTTGACACCGGTCGGGCCCCAGTAATTGAACGCGTAGGTGAACTGGGCGTACCCGCCGCTCATCAGCACCGGCTTGAGCCGGGTCCTGGTCAACGAGTTGTTCATCCCCGCCCGCTTCTTCCGTCTCGGGGAGATTGGGATGCCGACGGTGCGTTCGGTGGCGTGATAGACGAACACGCAGCCGCGTGGGATCCGGGACGAGGAGATGGCGCGCTGGACGAAGACCCCGTTGTCGTTGAACAGCTCCACCCAGTCGTTGTCGGAGATGCCGAGGTCGGCCGCGTCCTTGTCGTTCAGCCAGATCGGATAGCCGCCCCGGGACAGGGTCATCATCCGGTTGTTCTCGGAGTAGGTGGAGTGGATCGACCACTTCCCATGCGGGGTTATGTAGTTGAACAGCCTCCCACCCTGTCCCTCAGCCAGGGTCTGCTCCGTCTCGGAGAGCATGGTGTGGTCCGGCCGTGGCTTGTAGACGGGCAGATGCTCGCCCCATTGGAGGTATCGCTCGTGGTCGAGGTAGAAGTGCTGCCGGCCGGTGAGGGTCCTCCAGGGGATGAGATGCTCGACGTTGAGAGTGAACGGGGCGTAGGCCCGGCCCTTGGAGACGAGAGCCGACCAGGTGGGGGTGGTCAGGACCCGTCGTGGCTGGGCGACGATGGAGGCGAAGTCGTAGCGAACGTCTCGTTGGCCATCCCCGAGATGGCGGAGCATCCGCCCGGTCTTCTTTTCTTCGGCCTCGAAGGCCCGGTAGGCCAGCTCCCCGTTCGAGGCCGGGTCGAGGGCGAGGATCGCCTCGCAGACATCCCGATCACGCTCGAGGGAGGGCATCCCGATCTCCTGGCGCGACTGGCGCCTCACCAGCTCGTCATACATGTCCTCGACCGGGATCTTGAGACCGTGAGCAGCCACCCCATTGGCCCGCACCCCCGGTCCGAGGGACTTCATCCGCTCCGCGATCTTGGTGTAGTCACGGGTCACCACCCGGAACTTGGGCATCGTCTTGCCGGGGATCGCCTCGATCTCGCCCTGCCGCCAGTCCTTCACAGTTGGCTGGGCGAGCTCGTCCGCCGTGTCGTGAACCAGAGGGAGCATGACCACGTCCTCGACCGGGTCCGGGAGGTGTCGTTCGGCGAGCTCGGACACCTTGTCGGCCAGGGCATTGAAGATCTGCCAGTCCGATCTCGACTCCCATGCCGGCGGCACAGCCGCCTGCATCGGGTTGATGAACGAATGAAGGTCGGTGGTGTTCAGATCGTCCTTCTCGTACCAGGTGGCGGCCGGGAGGACGATGTCGGAGTAAAGGGCGCTGGTGTCCATCCGGAAGTTCAGATCGACCACGAGATCCATCTTCCCGATCGGGGCATCGGGTGGCACAGTGACCTCGGCAACCCCGTGATCCTCCGGCTCGCCGGCTATGGCAGTCGAGTGCGTCCCCAAATAGTGACGCATGAAGTACTCATGGCCCTTCGCCGATGTCCCTATGGCGTTGCCCCGCCAGATGAACCAGGTGCGCGGCCAGTTCTCCGGAGCATCGGGGTTGTCGATCGAAAGCTCGACCTCACCTGTCTCGAGCCCTTCGACCACGCGATCCACCACGTCGGGCTCTCCGACCACCCCCTCACGACGGTATCCCTTGACCAGGTCGAGAGGGTTCTGGGTGAACTGAGGGAAGAAGGGCAGCCACCCCATCCGTACCGCACGCGCCTGATGGTCGATCGTGTGGTCGAAGCGGCCCTCCGAGGTGGCTGCGGGCAACGAGTCGTACTCGCGGTAGCCCCGCTCATAGCGCCATTGATCGGAGTGCACGTAATGGAAGGAAGGGGTGTTCTGATGTCGTGGCGGCATTCCCCAGTCGAGACCGAAGGCAATCGAGCTCCACGATGCTTGATTGACCAGTTTCTCCTGGCCGACGTAGTGGGCGAGACCGCCACCATTGACCCCGACCGAACCGGTGAGCATGAGAGCGACGATGGCCGACCGATAGAGCAGGTTGTTGTGGTACCAGTGGTTGGCCCCGGCCCCGATGATGACCAGGTTCTTCCCGTTGGTCAGCTCGCCGTTGCGACCCCACTCCCGGGCGAAGGAGACCACTGTGTCCCGATGGATGCCGGTGTACTGCTCCTGCCAGGCCGGGGTGTACGGGACATCGGCGTCGTCGTAGCCATGAGCGTCGTAGCCGCCGAGACCGCGATCGACGCCAAAGCGTGCCATGACCAGGTCGAAAACGGTGGTCACCGCGATACGGCCCTCTGCGGTCTCCAGATACCGGATGGGGAGCCTTCGCCGCACCCCGCCGAGCCCGCCGAAGTCGTCGAAGTCGACCTGGACGACCGCATCGTGGCCATCCACGAAGCTCAACCGGGGCTTGATCTTGTCACCGACCACCGTGTCGGACAGCTCGAGATTCCACAGGCCCTTCGCTTCGTCGGCCCATCGGTAGCCGATGGTCCCGTTCGGCATCCGAGGCTCGTCGGCCTCCTCGTCCCACATGAGCAGCTTCCATTCGCCATGCTCGACACCCGAGTACCGGTCGAGCCGGTCCGCCCGGACCATGCGGCCCGGGCCGTCCTCACCGACCTCGACCAGGAAGGGCAGGTCCGTGTACTGCCGCACGTAGTCCTCGAAGTAGGGGACCTCGCGGTCGCGATAGAACTCGGTGAGCAGCACGTGGTCGACCGCAAGCCAGAAGGCGGTGTCCTGGCCGGGGTTGGACGGGATCCACCAGTCGGCGTACTTGGCGACCTGTGAGAAGTCGGGGCTGAATACGGTCAGCTTGGCGCCGGCGTGACGCACCTCCGAGATGAAATGAGTGTCGGGGGTCCGGGTCATGTTCAGGTTGGAGCCCATCACCGCAACGAAGCGCGCGTTGTACCAATCGGCAGATTCGTGGACGTCGGTCTGCTCGCCCCAGATCTCCGGGGAGGCGGGGGGCAGGTCGCAGTACCAGTCGTAGAAGCTCATGATGACGCCACCGAGCAGGCTCATGAACCGGCTCCCCGCGGCGTAGCTGATCTGGGACATCGCCGGGATCGGCGAGAATCCGGCCACCCGATCGGGCCCGTGGGTCTTGACCGTGTGGATCACCGAGGCCGCTGCCATCTCCAGGGCCTCGTCCCAGCTGACCCGTCGAAAGCCGCCCTTGCCCCGGGCCTCCTGATAGCGCCGGCGCCAATTGGGGTTCTCCTGGATGAGCCGCCACGCCTCCACCGGATCACCGAGGGCCTCGGACCTGGCCTGGCGCCACATGTCCACGAGGACTCCCCTGGCGTAGGGATACTTGACCCGGATCGGGCTGTACAGATACCAGGAGTAGCTGATCCCGCGCTGGCAGCCCCGCGGCTCGTAGGGGGGAAGACCCTCCTCCAGTTGCGGATAGTCGGTGGCCTGGAGCTCCCAGGTGACGATGCCGTCCTTGACGAAGACCTCCCAAGAGCAGCTCCCCGTGCAGTTCACGCCATGAGTGGTCCGCACCCGCTTGTCGTGCTGGAACCGATTCCGGTACATCTCCTCCCACCGGCGGGCTCCCGGGTCGACGACCTCGGATATCCAGTTCTCGTTCATCGTCGTCTCCTCAGGCGATCGGCGTAGGTGAGGCGTTTTCCGGGGGCAAGCACGGCTACAACAGCCAGCAGGACCACAAGACCGGTGAGACCGCCCAAAACCAACCAGTCCGGACCGGTCTGGGGAGCAGCACCCTGGTTCTCGGAAAAGAAAGCGGTGAGATCGGTGATCTCGGCCTCGGTGAGCGGGCTGCCGGCGAACTGGGACTGCATGTTCGGGGTCGCCGGGCTGACGAGCCAGGCGGAGAGACCGGCGGGCCCGCCGAGGCGGTCGACCACGTCGGTCAAGTCAGGGCCGAGACTCCCGCCCTGGGTGACCGGCCCGGCGACATGACAGGCCACGCATGCCGTCCCACCCGCGGCGAGGGGCGTGGTGCCGTCGAAGAGGCTCTCGCCGTTGGCTGCATCGCCGGCCACAGGACCGGGCGGGGCGGTGGTGGTCGTCGTCGACCCGTCGGTGGGCGGGGCGCCAAGCGCTTGCACATATGCGGTGAGAGCGGCGATCTGGGTGTCGGACAACTGTGGGAAGGCAGGCATGACACCGTCGAAGGCCACACCGTTGACCTCGATCGGGCCGCTGAGACCGTTGCGGACCACATCCTCGACATGGGCGGTGTCGTCGACATTGGGGTTGTCGGCCAGTGGTGGGAAGGCTCCTTCGACACCGGTGCCGCCAGGCTGATGACAGGACTGGCAGTTCTCCTCGTAGAGGGCGCGTCCTTCCTCCTCGGTCTGGGCCGGAGCAGGCAGTTGCGTCCCCAGGACGATGACGATGGTGAGCAGGCTCAGCTGCAGCCGACGACGGTCTCGACTGGCGTGGTTGCCAGGCTCTGCCTGATGGCGTCGCGAGCCGGAAGCCAGGCGTCGTGGAGGGCGCACAGCTGGTCCGACGGGCAGGGCCCATCCCTCAGCACGCATCGTCCGCTGACCGTTGGTCCTTCGATCGTCTCGATGACGTCGAGGATGGAGAGAGTGCCCAATGACACCGAGAGCTCGTAGCCACCGGTCGGTCCCGGATCGGAGGAGACCCAGCCTTGCCTGACCATCGGGCCCATGACCTGGGACATGAAAGCCTGGGTCGACCCGATCCTCTCGGCCAGTTCCGCCGACTTCATTCGCCCCGACCGCCGCAGGCTGCAGAGAGCCCTCACGGCCAGATCGCTCTTTCTGGTGATTTCCAGTCTCATGATGTGCGATCTCCATCCCACTGTTCAGCACGGCTTCTCCGCCCCTTTCCTGGTGTAGAACCACCAGTTGATGAGGACGTTGACGGCATAGAAGACAGCCGTCCCGATGAAGAAGACAGTTGGGGCCCCGGTGGCGGCGATCGCTGCTCCGATCAGGGCCGAGAAGACGAATGGCCCGTAGGCGGCGATGGCCGCCGTCCATCCGATCACGCCGCCGGCCTGACGCGGCGGAAAGATCATCGGTATCTGCTTGAAGGTCGACGCGTTGCCGATCCCGGTGAAGAGGAAGATGGCGAGCATGAACCCGACGAACCAGGGGAACTCGGATAGGGAGTCGGGGCGAAGGAAGAAGATGACGCCCACAGTCGAGACCAGCAGGCCCACCGCTGACACCTGGGTGACCCGCGCACCCCCGAACCGGTCAGAGACCGGGCCTGCCGCCACCCGGGCGGCCGAGCCGACCAAGGGGCCGATGAAGGCGTAGGTGAGGGGATCGGGGGCGTTCTCGAAGGACCCGTACAACTCGCGGATGAGCAAGGGAAACGCAGCCGAGAACCCAGCAAAGGAACCGAAGGTCATCACATACAGCGAGGTCATCACCCAGGTGTGCTTCTCCCGGAAGATGTCCATCTGCTCTCTCACATTGGCCCGAACCGGGACGCTCCTCAGGATGAACCAGGCCGCCACCGAGAGCACCGCCACGATCGGAATCCAGACCGCGGCTGCGTTCTGCAGCCAGATGTCTTGTGAGACGTCGTCCTTGGTGTAGGTCTGGGGATCGCCTGCGAGGGCACCGAAGGCGGCGAATCCGATGATCCAGGGGGTGATGAACTGGACGAGGCTGACGCCGAAGTTGCCGATTCCTGCTTGGAGACCGAGTGCGGTTCCCTGCAGGCGTTTCGGGAAGAACAAGCTGGTGCTCGGCATGAACGAGGAGAAGTTCCCGCCTCCGAGGCCGGCCAGGAAGGCGAGCAACATCAGAACCCAGAACGGGGTGGTCGGGTCCTTCACCGCGATGAACAGACCGATCAGCGGGACGAGCAACAGGAGGCTGGACAGGCTCACCACCTTGCGAGTGCCGAACAGCGGCACCAGGAAGGTATGGAGGATCCGGAGGGTGCCCCCGGCCAGGCCGGGCATGGCTGCCAGCCAGAACAACTGCGACGTGGTCAGGTCGAACCCGACGTTGGGGAGCCGGACAACGAGCGCACTCACCACGAACCAGGTGGCGAAGGCCATGGTCAGGTTGGCGGTGGTGATCCACAAAGTTCGCCAGGCGATCCGCTTGCCGGTGGACTCCCAAAAGGCTGGATCCTCCGGATCCCACGTCGCCAGCAAACGGGTGGACGTGTCGGCACCGCTCATTGTGACAACGCCCCCTCATGTGGGGGATGCTCGAAGTGCTGGCCCATCTGCGGGGCCGCCTTGTTCATCATGGAATGGACCACCAGATGCATCCACACCAGGCTGACCAGTGTGAATGCGAGCAGCACCCAGAACGTCGACTGGGGCAGACCCGACCAGACCTGCGCCCAGGCGAACATGATGGGCAGGAAGAATCCGCCCAGGCCGCCGACCGCCCCCACCAGGCCGCCCACCGCTCCGACGTCCTCGGGGAAATACTCTGGTATGTGCTTGTACACGGCGGCCTTGCCGATGCCCATCGCCACCCCCACCAGGAAGACGAGGATGGTGAACAGGACAGGGCCCATCTCGAATCGCATCACCTCTCGTATCCCATCGGGCTCTATGCCCGGGGGGAGATAGAGGGTGATGTGGCCGTTGGGCGCGGAGAGGACCAGGAGGGCGATCAACATCGCGCCGAACACCCAATACATCACGCGGCGAGCGCCGAACAGATCAGAGAGATGGCCACCCACTGGCCGGAGCAGAGAAGCCGGGAAGATGAACAGCGCAGTCAGGAGGCCGGCGGTCTTGAGGTCGAAGCCGAAGACATCGACGTAGTACTTGGGCAACCACAGCGCCATCGCCACGTAAGCCCCGAAGACCACCACGTAGTAGAGACCGAACCGCCAAACACGCAACACTTTGAGCGGTCGAATCAGAGCGGCCCAGGAGCGGCCGGCCCCCGGCCGGTGATCCGGGTGCGGGGTTGTAACCCACATGACGGCGGCCATTGCCACGAGCATCAAGGAGTAGATGAATGGCACGAACCGCCACCCGCCCGGTATTAGACCACCCATGGCCCCGGCGGCCGGCACAGCAGTGACCAGCCAGGGTGCGGCCAGCTTGGTGATCGAGGCGCCGACGTTGCCCGCCCCGAACGTTCCGAGCGCGAAGCCCTGGCGGTTTCTCGGGTACCAGGCGGAGACCCAGGCGATCCCGACGGCAAAGGTGATGCCCGCCATCCCGAGAAAGAATGCGAACACGAGAAGTTGGGTGTACGAGTTGGCCCGGCTGACCATGTAGGTCGGCACCGCGGTCACCGCGAGGAGGAAGCTGAACATCAGCCGGCCGCCATAGCGATCCGTCCAGATCCCGAACGGGACCCGAAGAACCGATCCGATGAGGATCGGGATGGCGACCAGGAGAGCGAACTGACCGTCGCTGAGCCCGAACTCCTCACGCAGCGGGACGCCGACGATGGCGAACATCACCCAGACCGCAAAGGCCACGGTGAACCCGACTGTCGATAGGACGAGAACCCTTCGGGCGGCCGGGTCGGTCTCGACCGGCTTTGAGGTCTCTTCGACGATGGTCGTCATCGTGGCTCCGGGTCGGGAGAGACGCCGTGAGCGGCGGTCCGGGCGACCAGAGCGCCGTGCAACATCATCGTCCTCTCCCGGCTGAAGTCGATCGGCTCCGACCTGGCCAACATGCCCTCCTGGGTTTGAATGCCAAAGTCGTTGAGTCGTCGACTCATGAATACGGCCCCAAGTCCCAGGAGCCCGGGCCGAAAGACCCTTCTTCCGCTGATGCCCGGTAACGGACTATGCCTCGAGGCCGGAAAACGGCTTGGTGTCCGGGCCATCGAGGAGAGGCATGGGACGACAAGGTCAAGGCCCGCCGGGGCCGCGTCGAAACATCGTGCGCGCCGCCGCGGTCTCTCTCTTCGCTCAGCTGGCTGCGACCTCGGCCCAGGCAACTGATGAGCCGGCCGCCGAGGAGAGCGGCCTCCCGGTCGCGGCGGTCATCGCGATCGTCCTCGTGGTGGTGGTCTTCGCCGTTGTGCTCGGTCCCCGGGTGATCAGGGTCATCGACCGACGCACCTTGTCATGGCCCGATGGGTGGCTGAAGAGCGTGGTCATCGTCGTCTACTTCATCGTCTTCACCGTCTTCCTACCGTCCTTCGTCCTCCAGATGTCGACGGTGGCTGCGCTGTCCCGCCCGGCACAAGAACTGGTCGGCTCGGCGGTCTGGGCTGTTGGGCTCGGTGCAGGCCTGGTGGGTCTCTGGTACGCGCAACGGACGAGCCGGATATGACGCAGCCGGCCACCCTGTCCACAGCCCTCTCCTTCTACGACGCCAACATCCCGTGTCTGGCGGCGTGCCCGGTGCACACCAACGCGGGCATGTACGTTGCGGCCATCGCCGATGGCGACGACGAGCTGGCCTATCTCACAGCCCGTCTCCCCAACCCCTTTGCTTCGGTGTGCGGCCGGGTGTGCGCCGCACCCTGTGAAGACGCCTGTCGACGGGGCCAGATCGACGAGCCAATAGCAATCAGGGCCCTGAAGAGATTCGTCACCGAGCAGTTCGGCACCGAGACCGCGAGCGGCGGGTCATGGGACAAGGTGGCCGCGCCCCCCATCGAGGAGCGGAGGGAGAGCATCGGCATCGTCGGTGGTGGGCCGGCCGGGATGGCATGTGCCCACGACCTGCGCAGGCTCGGGTACCAAGTGACCGTCTATGAGGCCACGGAGCGTCTCGGCGGCGCGATGTGGCTGGGAATCCCCGAGTACCGGCTTGACCGAGGGGTGCTCGCGGCCGACATCCAGGCCATCCTCGACCTGGGGGTCGAAGTCAGCTACCAGACCCGTCTCGGACATGACGTCACCCTAGAAGAGCTGCTGGAGCGACACGACGCTCTGTTCCTGGGCATCGGGGCCACCCTCGGCCGCGGGCTCGACATCGAAGGCGGCGATGCCGACGGGGTGTTCAAGGCGATCGAGTTTCTCATCAACATGAACCGTGGGTTCGAGGTGTCGGTGGGCGATCGAGTGGTGGTGATCGGCGGCGGTGACGTGGCCATGGATGCCGCCAGGACGGCTCTGCGTGCCTCAGAGTACGCCGTCGGTGCCTCCATCTCGGACAGGTACGAGGAGGCAACCGAGCGTTCGGCCATGACCGAGGCGCTCGACGTCGCCCGAACCGCTGCACGGGCCGGGGCGCGCCAGATCACTGTCGTGTCACTCGAGTCCAAAGACGAGATGCCGGCCCACGACTTCGAGATCGAGGAGGCGGAGAGGGAAGGCATTCGCTTCGTCCACCGCCGCGGCCCGGCCCGAGTGCTGACCGATCAGGGACGGGTGACCGGTCTGGAGACGATCGGTGTGACTTCGGTGTTCGACGAGGAGGGCAGGTTCGCCCCTGTCTTCGACCAGGACGACCGGGTGCAATTCGACTCGGACACCGTGATCCTTGCCATCGGCCAGGCCATCGACCTCGAAGCACTCGGTGACTCAGGGCCGCTGATCAGCCCGCGTCGCACCATTCAGGTCGACCCCGAGACCGGGGCCACCTCGATGGAGAGGATCTGGTCCGGGGGTGATGCAGCCAAAGGGCCGCGCACCCTCATCGACGCGATCGCCGACGGTCGGCGCTCTGCGGCCGATATCCACCGCTACTTCGGTGGCGACGCTTCCGACCCGCGACCCGGGCGCATGGTCCAGCTCCGACAATTCCATCGGCTCGACGACCTGTACGACCGCTGGGAGCGGGTGGACGTCCCCACCCTCGCCACCGGCCGCCGCATCGGTTTGGCAGAGGTAGAGACGGGGTTCACCCCGGACCAGGCACGTTGTGAGGCCGCCCGGTGCCTTCGCTGTTTCGCCAACGTGCTCCTCGATGTCGAGCGGTGCGTCCTCTGCGCCCTGTGCGCCGACATCTGCCCGGTCGACGTCCTTTCCCTGGTCCCCTCGGAGGAAGTCGACCCTGATCGCGGCGGAGGCACAGCGCTCCTGCTCGACGAGATCAGGTGCATTCGCTGCGCCCTCTGCATCGAACGTTGCCCCACCGACGCACTGTCGATGGGCGTCTGGACCGGAGTGGGAGTTCCCGCATGAGTGTGACCGAGCACGAGAAGACAGGTCTGCTCACCAGGCTGAGACACAGCATGGTGGGGCGGTCGATATGGCGGATCCCCGATAGGGCGACCCCACGTGATCGGGCGGCCGGTCATTGGGCCAACTTCCTGCTCCACATCTATCCGGTGAAGATGCGCCGTCGCGAGATCGGCTTCCGGTACTCGTGGTACCTGGGAGCCATCTCCATGGTCCTCTTCGGCTCTTTGATCGTGTCCGGCATCTACCTGATGTTCTTCTACGTCCCGGCCCCCGGCTCCGCCTACGTGGACATTCAGACCATCCAGACCGACGTCGCGTTCGGCCAGTACATCCGCAACGTGCACCGCTGGTCGGCGCACCTGATGGTGCTGGCCGTCTCGGCCCACCTGGCTCGTGTCTTCTATCGCGGCGCCTACAAGAGCCCCAAGGAGTTCAACTGGGTGATCGGCGTGGTCCTCCTCGTCCTCACCCTCCTTCTCTCCTTCACCGGATACCTGCTCCCATGGGACCAACTCGCGTATTGGGCGGTGACGGTCGGTACCGAGATGGCAGGGTACGTCCCGTTCGTCGGGGAGTGGGTTCGGGAGGTCCTGCTCGGGGGTTCCACCGTCAGCTCCGAGACCCTGCTCCGTTTCTATGTTCTCCACGTGGCCGTGCTGCCAACCCTCATGGTGCTGGTGCTCATGTTCCATCTCTGGAGATGGAGGAAGGACTCGATGCTCGACGCCGATCGGGAGCGGTCCGATGACTGATCAAAGACCCGCCGATAACCCCACCCAGCCGGTGGTCATCGATGGCAAACGCGTGCTCGGTGTCGTACCCGGGAAACCGGCGGCCGGCGATCGCAAGGAGCTCGCAGAGCAGGACGCGGTCATGGTCTGGCCCCACCTGCTGGTCAGGCACGGTCTGGCCGCCATAGTCACCCTCCTGCTTGTGCTGCTCCTCGGTGTGTTGTTCGACGCCCCTCTTCGCGATGTGGCGAACCCGACCCTCACACCGAATCCGGAGAAGGCGCCGTGGTATTTCGCCGCACTTCAGGAGTTGTTGGCCCACTTTCATCCCATGGTCGCCGGAGTCCTGGTCCCCACCGCGATCCTCCTGGGGATGGCAGTGCTGCCCTATCTGGACAGGAGCCCGTATCTGCAGCCGCGGCACCGCAAGGTGGCGGTGACGGCGTTCACCACGTTCCTGGTCATCTGGATCATCCTCACCCTGATCGGTTTCGCCTTCCGCGGGCCGAACTGGGGATGGGTGTGGCCTTGGGAAGAATGGCACGGTGAGCTATGAGCGACATGATCAGACGGCGGGAGTTCCTGTCCAAGGCCTGGAAGTGGTGCCTGGGGCTGATCGGCCTCGCCGGGGTGTGGACGACATGGGACGCCCTTCAGCCACTGCCGGCGAGCGGCTTCGGTGGGAAGGTCCGCACCGTCGCACCCGAGGCGATCCCCGAGACCGGTGTCGTCGAGATCCCGGCCGCCCGCGCCTACCTGGTGCGGATCAACGGGGAGATCCGGGCCCTTTCCGAGAAATGCTCCCATCTCGGCTGCCGGGTCCCCTTCTGTGAGTCCTCCAGCCAGTTCGAATGCCCCTGCCACGGGTCGGCGTTCAATCGAGCCGGGGAGTACCGAACCGGGCCTGCCCCCCGGGGAATGGATCAGTATCCGGTCGAAGTCGGCGACGACGGGCTCATCTACATCGACACCTCGGGGCAGATCGACGGCCCACCGCCCGGCCCGGAATCCATCGATGAGCCGACCACCGGACCATCGTGCACCGAGTCCAGCCACGGGGGCGCATGATGCCCCATGGGTTCAATACCGACCCTGGGCTCGAGGAGTCCACGAATCGAGTGATGCTGTGGGGCGCCGTCCTCATGGTGGCAATGGCCCTCGCCTTCCCCTTCTACCGCTGGTTCGAACCCGAGGCGCGCGCCGCCGCCCGAGAGGCGCAGACTGCGTCGCTCGCCGCCGAAGGTGAGGGGATCTGGGGCTTCAACTGCGCCTCGTGTCACGGGCTCGACGGGGAGGGAGGGGTGGGCCCCGCCCTCAACTCGACCCAGTTCCTCCAGTCGGCCACAGACGATCAGATCGCTCTCCTTGTCGCAGTGGGCATCCCCGGGAGCCAGATGGGGGCCTACTCCCAGGACCACGGCGGTCCGCTCACTTCGGAGCAGATCCGGGCAGTCACCACATTCATGCGATCCTGGGAGCCCGAGGCGCCCGATCGGCCCGACTGGCGGGCGATGATGGGCGGCTAGCCATTGGTTGGTCGGATCGTGAGTCCGTCGGAGGCACTGATCGGCGGAGAGGGAGGGATTTGAACCCTCGAGGAGGCTTATCGCCCCCTACTCGCTTAGCAGGCGAGCGCCTTCGACCACTCGGCCACCTCTCCGGAAGCGGCACCTCATAGGCGCCGAATCCACAGGTTATACCCGCCCGGTCGGCTGAGATACTCGAGGCGCGATGCGTCCGCGTCCCGGTTTTCTCAAGTTTCTTCGGGCATGGGTCGATTAGGTGAGCAGTGAGCACGGCCCTGGTTCCCCCGCACCACGCCAGAGCCTCGCACCGGGATCTGATGGCACTGGCCCGTTTCTGGGAATGGGAGCGCACCGTCGAGCGTGAGCTGCCCCGGGTCATCGCCGACGGCGAGATCGACATCCTCTTCCAGCCCATCTACCGCATCGACGATGGTGTTATCGCCGCCCGCGGGTTCGAGGCGTTGTCCCGGTTCCCGGTGGCTCCGCGAATCCCCCTTGGTCTCTGGTTCCTGACGGCCCGTGACAAGGGTCTGTCACCGGCCCTCGAGATTGCCGCAATCGAAGCCGCGATCAGAGAGCTGGGACGGGTACACCGAGAGGCATTCCTCTGTGTCAACGCCTCCCGGGAGTCGCTCCCGAGACTGGCCAATTCGATCCCAGCAGCATTGCAGGGACGACTGGTCATCGAGCTTCCCTACTCGGCGGTGAGACGGCCCGGCAGCAAGTGGCTCTTCGAGCTGCTACGACGAGCGGGGGCGGGAATCGCCGTCGACGACCTGAGCATCGAGGATCTCCGCGATCGCCGCACCGTGCTGTCCGAGTTGCAGCCGGACTGCATCAAGGTCGACGTCAATGCAGGGCTCGCCGAGAACCACACGGCACGAGCCGACCTGGCCGAGGGAGCGGCATGGTGCAGGGAGGCCGGCATCGCCCTTATCGCAGAGCGGGTGGAGCGTGTCGCCGATCTCGGTGTGCTGGAGTCAGCCGGGGTGGAGTGGGCCCAGGGATACAGCCTTTCTCCGCCGATCGACCTGTAGCTTCCCCGTGGCCAAGATTGAAACGTCCCACCGACGGACGTGGGTGGTGGCACACGAGGCAGGATTGGGGCGGAGGGGGTGGGATTCGAACCCACGAGACCCTATTGGGCCCAACGGTTTTCAAGACCGTCTCCTTAGACCACTCGGACACCCCTCCAGGTGTCTAAACCCCCTGGTCAGAGAAGGGTTCCTACGGTCGGGCATGGACCGCGGCACTCGCATCGAGGCAGGCCATGTCCCGGACGTGTGCTTCCTCCGACAGTCGGCGTGGGTGATCAGGGTAACCAGGGAGGCGACATGTCCGAGCCGGGTTGGCTAGGACTGGATCGGGGTGGCCAGCTCCCCCGACGAGGGGTCGATCACCAGATAGGTCGGCATCGTCCCGACCCCACGCAGCTCCATCGGCCCCCTGGGCTCAAAGGCGAAGATATCTCCCGCCAGTAGACGGGTCTGGTCACTGACGTGGACTCGTCCGGCGACACCGGTCTGTTCGAGACGGGCCGCGATGTTGACCGTGTCCCCCCAAACGTCGAAAGCGAACTTCCGGCTTCCTATCACTCCGCCGGCAGCAGGACCCGAATGGATGCCGATGCGAAGCGACAATTCCGGAAACCTGCCATTGGGCCCGGTGCTCTCCAGCATGGCGAGAGCCAGACCGATCACTCGCTCGGCATGGGAGGGCAGCGGGTCGGGGAGCCCGCCCACGGCCATGTAGGAGTCACCGATCGTCTTTATCTTCTCCAGTCTGCGTTCGGTCACCAGGTCGTCGAAATGGGAGAAGAGCCCGCTGAGCATCAGGATCACCTCGTTCGCGATCAGCTTGGAGGCCATCGGTGTGAACCCAACGATGTCGGCGAAGACGACAGACACCTCGGGGTAGGTGTCGGCGATTGGATTCTCGCCTGCCTTGAGACGTTTCGATATCGAGGCAGGGAGCACATTCAACAGCAACCTCTCCGACTCGGCCTTCTCCGCCGATAGCGCCACGCTCTGCTCGGAAATGACCAGACGCTGATGCCACTCAGAACGCCGGCTGCGCTCGATGAGGCGAAGCCCGACGAGGCTTCCCACCCCGGCAGCGGCAAAAAGGAACGAGTCGAGGAGCAGGCTTCCCTCACCGTCGTAGGTGGCCACTGCCACACCGAGCCCGACCGCGATCACCACGGTCCGAGCCACGCCGTACACGAATCTGGTGCGGGAGACGAACCCGTAGACGAACAGCAGGATGATCGCTGCCACGGCGTAGCCCTCGATGACGCCCGCCGCGTCGGCAAGGAGGAGGATGACCAGGCCGTTGGCCGAGGTCAGCATCGAGGCCAGGGCATGCTGGCGATTCATCGTCGTTGCCCATCCGGAGGCCGCCAGACAGCCCGCCCCGGCAAGAGCCATCACTCCGGCGATGGTGAAGGCGACCGTCGACGGGACCTCGGTCCCCGAGGTGAAGACGAACGGCGCCATCGCCCACAACAGGACGGTGGCCCCGGTGATCACCCGATATCCCGGGAGCCCGGCTGCACCCTCCTCCGTTTGGAAGCGCCCTTCCAACTCGCCGTCCATGAAGCGAAGCGTCAACGGATGAAGGGCCCCACGATCGATGATCCCCGCCATGGGCTGAGCCTACGTGGTGATGCCCGGGTCGCTCCAGTCCGGAACGAAGCGGAGGGGGAGGGATTCGAACCCTCGAGGAGGCGTCAGCCCCCTACGGCATTTCGAGTGCCGCGCACTAGACCGGACTATGCGACCCCTCCGGTGATGGCGCTACGCGCCGTCAGCTCACGATATACGTCGTGGGTTGCGCGGACGACACGGCCACGGGCGGAGGGAGAGGGATTTGAACCCTCGAGGGAGCGTGAACCCCCAACGGCATTTCCAGTGCCGCGCACTAGACCAGACTATGCGATCCCTCCGGAGCACCTGCAGGAACGAGCAGGCGAAGCAAGGATAATCCGCACTGATGACTGAGCCCATCCCGTCCGACAGCTACATCGATGCGATGCGGACCGCGCTCGACGCGGCCCGCGCCGCAATCGTCAGCGGTGACGTTCCGATCGGGGCGGTGATCCTCGACGACGGTGGCCGGGTAGTCACGGTTGATCACAACCGGCGAGAAGAGCTCTCCGACCCGACCGCCCATGCCGAGAGGCTGGCCATATCTGCCCGTGCCCGGGCCATCGGTGATTGGCGGCTGACCGGGCACACCCTCGTCGTCACGCTCGAGCCCTGCGCAATGTGCGCCGGCGCGGCAGTTCTGGCGAGACTGGATCGGATCGTCTACGGCGCCCCCGACCTCAAGGCAGGGGCGGCGTGGTCCTTGTACAACATCCCGCAGGACCGAAGACTCAACCATCGGGTCGACCTGGTCGACGGGGTCCTCGCCGAGGAGTGCTCAACGTTGCTGGCCGGGTTCTTCGGGGAGAAGCGCTGAGTCAGGCGATGGCGGGCTCGACGACGGTGCGCCGATCCCATATCGAGTACACCAACGCACCGAAGGCGAGCGCAATCGCCACCGACCCGAACGCCACCCTGTAGTCGAACCCGTCGATCAGGGCGCCGACCGAGGGAGCGGCCATCAGCAGTGCGATGTCGAAGATCGAGGTGAAAATCGCCATGGCCGATCCCCGCTCGGCGGTTCGCGCCCGACTCACCACCTGGCTGGTGATCACCGGGAACACGGCTCCATGCGACACACCACCGGCTACTGCACCCGCGATGAGGACGGGCATGGAACCCGCCACAGCCATCAGACCCAAGCTGAGCCCGTAGGCCACCAACGCGGCGACCACGAATGGCCGCTTCGGTACCCGGTCGTAGAAACGACCACCGGCGATCCGCATGGCCGCCGCGGAAAGCCCGTAGACGCCGAAGAAGAGCCCGGCCGACCCGATCTGTCTCTCGTCGACGTAGGTGCGGGTGAAGGTGAACAAGGTCTCGAGACCGATGCTGAAGAACAGGGTCACCCACCACACCGGTAGGAGGTCCCTCTGGGCCAGCGCCGCCCAGAACCCCCGTCGCGGCCGGTGGCCGAGCACCGGGAGCAGGGGGAGTCGCAACACCAGCAGCCAGGAGGCGACACTGGCCGAGGCGGCCAGAACGAACAACCCGTCGAAGCCGAAGGCTTCGATCACGAGGTCTCCGGCCACGCCGCCAAGGGCGATGGGGAACAGCCCGGAGAGGCCGAACAGAGCAAGCCCCTGCGTCCGGTGCTCGACGGGAAGCGAGTCGGCACCGTAGGTGAGCATGGTGGTGAAAAGGGCGATCTGAAGCACACGCTGGACCAGAAAGAGCGCCCAGAGGAGGGGGCCCCAGGCAACGGTGAAAGCGAGTCCCAGGACGACGAGGGCGTTGAACAGACCAGCCGCCAGGAGCACGGTCCTCCGGTGGGTGAGATCGAGGATCCGTCCCAGGGCTGGACGGAAGAAGAGCGAGAGGATGGCCGCTGCGGCGTAGAGCAAGCCGATGAGGGCCTCGGTGGCTCCCAGTCCCTCCAGGTATCCGGGGAAGTGGACCAACAGCGAGAAGGACATCTCCTGGAGGAGGGCTGCAGCGAAGATCTTCCCGAAGTTGGGGCCGTAACGGTCGGACATGGCCGACCGAAGGTAACAGCCTGGAGAGCCCGGCCCATCTGGCCCTACCCCCCAGGCGTCGGTACCCTTCGCCGCGATCGTGATAGGCGGGGCGCTAGGGGTGCCCTGAACCCGAAATCCTCTACATGCGGGGCTGAGTTCCCCGCCTGAGGGGCCACGTGACACCGCCCGGCGGTGGAGACGAGACGCTGACGGTTGGGTCCTGCGCGGCGGAGCACCATGAATCGGGTCAGATCCGGAAGGAAGCAGCCATAAGTGGATCGCTCCGGGTGACGCAGGGCGGCCTGACCCGAGTCGACGTCCAGTGCCGACGGTGCGCACACGGCTTCGAAGGCGGGGGCACGATCATCATTGGCGGATGACTTTTCCCTCGCCACCCCTCACCGATCCGTCACCGCTTCTTTCGTAGACGCACTCCGTAGACGAACCCGAATAGGCCCATCCGCCACACCTCCTCGACGGCGAGACCGTGACCGGCGAACAGGGTCTCCGGCGGCGGCAAGGCGTCCAGCGTCTTGTGCAGGTACCAGTACTCCCCCGGGGCGCCCGCAAAGAGGAGCCCGACCAATGGGAGGATGATCGCCGTGCCCACGCGGTGGAGAACACGAAGGACGGTGTTTCGAGGCCGGGACAGATCGACCACCACTGCGGCTGCGCCGGGCTTGAGCACCCGGGCGACCTCGGAGAGGGTTGCACCCACCGAAGACAGGTTGCGAAAGACGTAAGCGCTGAACACCCCGTCGAAGCAGGCGTCGGAGAAGGGGAGTGCCTCGCCCACCCCGACCACCCGGTCCCGGACCGGGCTCAGGGCGAGCATGTCCACCACGGGGTCGAGATCCACGACCGATCGCCCTTCGAATTGGGTGGCGCCTGTCCCGCTTCCCAGGTCGAGAACGTTCCCCGGGCCGAGCATCGCGATCCCTCGGTCACGCCACTTTCGCTCTTGACCGAGGGAAAGGATCCGGTTGATCAGGTCGTATCGGGCCGCGATCCGGGCGAATATCGGATCGGAAACCTCACTCACGGTTCGAGGAGATCGAATCCGGTGTACTTGCGAAGTGCCTCGGGGATCACCACCGAGCCATCGGGCTGCTGATGGTTCTCCAGGATGGCGAGGATGGTCCTTCCCACCGCGCAAGCGGTCCCATTGAGGGTGTGCAGCACCTCGTTGCCGGTTTCGGTCTTCATCCTCACCTTGAGGCGCCGGGCCTGGAAGTCGGTCGTGTTGGAGCACGAAGTGATCTCGCGGTAGCTCTGCTCTCCGGGGAACCACGCCTCGATGTCGTACTTCATGGCGGCGGATGCACCCAAGTCGCCGGCCGCGATGTTGACCACCCGGTAGGGCACCTCCAACTCGGAAACCAGCTTCTCCTCGACCTCGAGGAGAAGGTCGTGCTCGGCCGGCGACTGATCCGGGGTGGTGAAGACGAACATCTCGACCTTGTCGAATTGATGCACCCGGAAGATGCCAGCGGTGTCCTTGCCGTAGGTCCCGGCTTCCCTGCGAAAACAGGTGGAGAACCCGGCATATCGGATCGGCAGATCGTCGGCGGGCAGGATCTCATCGGCGTGGTAGGCGGCCAGGGGTACCTCCGCGGTGCCAACCAGGTACAACTCGTCCCGAGGGACCTCGTATACCTGCTCCCGGGCCTCGGGAAAGAACCCGGTCCCGACGAGGGCCTCCTCTCTGACCAGGACGGGTGGAACCATCGGCGTGAACCCTTCGGCCACCAGATGGTCCATCGCCCAGCGCACCAGTGAGAACTCGAGCATGGCCCCTTTCCCCTTCAGGTACCCGAAACGACTGCCGGACACCTTGGCGCCTCGCTCGGTGTCGATAATGCCCAGTCGCTCCCCGAGGGTGGCGTGATCGACGCCTTCGGTCGAGGGGTCGCCGACCCGCTTGATCTCGAGGTTGTCCTCCTCGGTGAACCCCTCCGCCGCATCCGACGCGACCAGATTGGGCATCTCGAGAATGGCGAGATCGAACTCGGATTCGAGCCGGTCGGCATCCGCGTTCGCGTGTTTCACCATGGCCGCCAACTCGGCGACCTCCGCGATCGCCTGCTCCTTCTCGGCGCCCTGGAGACTGGCGATCTCCCGCCCTGCCTCTTTCTGTCTCGCCCTGAGCTCCTCGGCCTGTCGCCGGGCGGCGCGCAAGGCCGATTCCATTTCGATCAGGGCCTCGAGGTCGACCTTGGAGCCACGCCGACGCAAGGCGACGCGCAGCGCGTCCGGATCGTCTCGGAGGAGTCGGGGATCGATCATCGGTGGCTCGATGGTACCGGCGAGCGCTCAGCCGGCCTCATCCTCGTTCACCGTGAAGGTGACGGCCAGTCGGTTGTCCTCGAAGTCGACGTCATTGGTGAGCTCGACCAACTCGGCGATCACCTCATAGACGCCACCCGTCTCCACGGCGAGGTCGGTGAATTGGATGGCGGTCTGCTCTCCCGGCTCCAGGGGGCGAACCCGCTCCTGGCCAACCACCGGCTCGGCCGCCCCGAGCAGGGAGAGGTTGATCAACTGCTGCTCGCTGACGACATTGCCGACGTTGGTGACCACCACTGAGAAGTTGGCGACCTCGGTGGCGGGCATGACCGCCTGCTCATGAGGGCTGACCCTCCACAGCGGATTGGACACGATGGAGCTGACCATCAAACCCGGTCGCAGCGCGAGCCCGCTGTTGACCGCACGCGCTGCCTCGACGTAGGCCTGGGAGATACTGAAGATCTCGCCTTCGGCGGGCATCATCAGCACCTCGGGCATGGGCGCCACCGGCTCAGGCACTTCGTCTCTCTCCAGCTCCTGGACCAGCTCCAAATAGAGCCGATCGCCGGAGCGAAGCTCGTTGAGGGAGTTGGCGATGTTGTCCACCACCACGGTGTTGGCAGGGTCGTCTGCCGCCGCGAGCACGGCCGAGGTGAAGCCGCTCAGGCCCACGGTCCACGCTTCGACTGCCTCCCGATACAGGGCATCTGCCGCGACCAGCGACGGCGACGGCGGTCCCGAGTCGGTCAGTTCCATCGCGGCGGCAAGGTCGGCTCCGATGGCATCGGTGGCTGTCACCAACTCGTCCCGATCGATTCGGGAGAGACGGGAGATCACCACGCGAAGGGTGTCGCCACCGAGTGACAGCGCCGTGGCGTGGTCGTGCATCTCGCCGAGATAGTCGAGCTCGGCGCGGGTGTCTGTCCCCGCGCCCGAGACCACGACGGCGACGACGGCCGCGGCAGTGACGACAACCGGCCAGAGGAAACGACTCAGCGATCGTCTCTTCGGCTTTGCGGTGTCGAGCATCAATTCCCCTTGCGCTCAGCGCGGTCCATGAGAGCCCCCGGCCTGGTTGCAACTTTGGTGGTGGGCACAAGAGGAGGATCGGCCCCTCCTCGGGGTGGGCAGTGGGCGAGGGGGGACTTGAACCCCCACGATCTTGCGATCACAGGAACCTGAATCCTGCGCGTCTGCCAATTCCGCCACTCGCCCGGTTCGAGGCGAAATCGTACCGTCGAGCCCCGTGTTCCGGTAGTTGGCGACACTGTCCCCCACCCACCGTAACCTCTCCGTCGTGAGCCTGGCACGAAGTCTCGAACGCCGGTTGGAGCGTCTCTTCGAGGGCGCCGCCGGACGCGTCTTCTCCGGTCGTCTGCACCCATCTGAGTTGGCCGGGAGGATCGCGCGAGAAGCCGACCTCAGCCGGTATCGGCACGAATCAGGCCCGGCTACAGCCAACCAGTATGTCCTGTCGGTCCATCCCGCCGACCTGGACGTCGACCCCTCGGCTCTCGAGCGCCAACTGGAGAAGGCCCTCGCCGAGTACGCGGCCGGCGCCGGCCTGCTCTTCGAAGGGCCCCCGACCGTTCGCATCCGTGCCTCCGAGTCGGTTTCCCCCGGGCAGTTCGAGTGCGAGCCGTCTGTGGCCCCCGGACCGATGCCACCGTGGGCCCGGCTCACCGGCTCAGGGTCCACGGTCGAGATAGGCGCCAACCGGGTGATCGTCGGAAGGTCCGATGAGGCGGATCTCGTGCTTCCATTCGACAACGTGTCGCGCAAGCATGCTCTCATCTGGCGCTCCGATGGCAGGGCCTGGGTAACCGACCTTGGCTCGTCAAACGGGACGTCGGTAGATGGCGAGGTGGTGACGAGCCGGCCGGTGTCGCTCCAGTCGGGCTCGGTGATCAGCTTCGCAGGTCATCGCTACAGGTTCCACGAGGGCTAGCCGTGCCGGACATCATCCTCGCACTGCTTCGGATCATCTTCCTTGGACTGGTCTACCTCTTTGTCTGGCAGGTGGCTCGAGCCATCGGGTCGCACCTGGGGATATCACTGCGACGACGGAGAAGGGAGGGCACCAAGCTGGTCATGGTCAAGTCCGACACCCAGCAAGGCACGGAGCTCGAGGTCGAGGACGTCACGGTGCTGGGACGATCGGCGGAGGCCGACGTGCTTCTCGATGATCCCTACGCTTCAGAATTCCACATGAGGCTGGTGGCTCAGGAGAACGGTCTGGTACTCCACGATCTGGGGAGCACGAACGGCACCTACATCAACGGCCGACGCGTCACCGCGCCGACGGCGCTCCGCCGCGGGGACACGGTTCAGGTGGGCAAGACAGTGATGGAGGTCCGATGAAGTACCTGTGGGCGGCAGCCACCCACCAGGGAATGGTCCGCCAGAACAACGAAGACGCCATCTTCCCGGACAAGGCCGGAGAGTCAGACGGGCCGGCCGTGCTCATGGTCGCCGACGGGATGGGGGGCCATGTGGCCGGTGAAGTGGCCTCCAGGCTGGCGGTCAACGCGGCCGCCTCATCCAGCCTCGACCCGGCGGACCGCGTCGCTGCGGCCAATCGCGCCATCCGTGAGGAAGTGGCGCGCCAGCCAGATCTCGACGGGATGGGGACCACGATGACCCTCGTGGAGCTCTCACCCGATGGCGTCGCCCGATTCGGTCACGTCGGCGACAGCCGGGCTTACCTGTTCCGCGGCGGCAGCCTCCAACAGCTCACCGCGGACCACACCGTCGCCGCAGAGATGGTGGCCATGGGCCAGATAACTCCCGAAGAGGCCGAGGACCACCCGCGCAGTCACATGATCCTCCGCTGTCTCGGTCTGACCCGTTTCATCAATGTCGATGAGATCGAGTTGGAGCTGGAGACCGGTGATCGGATCCTCCTCTGCTCGGACGGGTTGAACTCGATGGTCCCGGCCGACTCCATCGCCAAGGGCCTGGCGGAAGGGACCGCAGAGGAGGCGGCGTGGAAGTTGATCGAGCTAGCCAACAAAGCCGGCGGTCATGACAACATAAGCGTCATCCTCATCGACGTCCTCTCCTGACCCAATGACCCGAAACGCCGAAGGCGCGACCATCGTGGCGGCATCCGTGCTGGCCGGTTTCGGAGTCACCCTGGTCAACTTCGCCCAGGACCTGACCATCGACGCCCAGGTCGCCCTTACCTTCCTCGTGTTCCTGATCGGCTTCGGAGGGCTCCATCTCGCGGTACGCGCCTTCGCCCCGAAAGCCACTCCGTTCCTGATCGCCCCGGTGGCCGCACTGACCGCCCTGGGGTTCTTCCAGATCTACCGCCTCGATCTTGCCCTGGGCACCAACCGTGCCGGGCTGCAGCGATGGTGGATCCTCATCGCCGCAGGCCTGGCCGCGCTCACCCTCGCCCTGCTCGCCCGAACCTCGATCACAGTGCTCCGCCGCTATCGGAACATAACCCTGCTGGTCTCGGTCATCCTCCTCCTGCTTCCCAATTTGCCCTCAGATTGGGGTCTTCCGCTGCGCGGGCTCTCGGTCAACGGCTCACGGCTGTGGATCGTGCTCGATGTTGGCTTCACCAGCCTGCAGTTCCAGCCGGCGGAGATCGCCAAGCTCGGCCTGGTCATCTATGTCGCCGCATATCTGGCCGACCATCAGCAGGCGCTGCGGGAGGCACGGCGCCACCTGGGGCCGATCGCCATGCCCGAGCCCCGGCAACTCCTCCCCCTGTTGATCACCTGGGGGATCAGTGTCCTCATCCTCATCTCCCAGCGGGACCTCGGCGCGTCGCTGTTGTTGTTCGTCGGCTTCGTGCTCCTCCTCTACGCCGCCACCGGGACCGCCGGATACCTGGTGGCAGGCGGCCTGCTCGGCCTGATCGCCGGGGTCGCCTCGTTCATCGCATTCGACCACGTGCAGCGCAGGGTGATCGGCTGGTTGGCGCCATTCGAGCACTACGAGGACGAAGGCTTCCAGATCGCCCAAGGGCTGTTCGCAATGGGAACGGGCAGCCTGTCGGGGGCCGGTCCCGGCTTGGGAAGGCCGGATCTGATTCCCAATGCATCCACCGACTTCATCTTCGCTGCGGTGGGCGAGGAGCTGGGATTCGCCGGGACCGTCTCTGTGATCGCCCTGTTCGCACTGGTCGTGGCGGTTGGGCTGGGCATCGCCTTTCGCAGTCGTGACACCTTCCGCAAGCTGCTCGCCGCCGGTCTCACGTTTGTCCTGGCGGTGCAGACCTTTCTCATCATCGGGGGCATCGTCCGGCTGGTTCCTCTCACCGGGATCACGCTGCCCTTCATGTCCTACGGCGGCTCGGCCCTGGTCGGCAACCTGATCCTGGTCGCTCTGCTCCTCCGCATCAGTCACGAGGAGACACAGTGAACGGGCCCGTGCGCAGGCTCTCGATCGGGGTGTTCGCGTCCTTTTTCGTCCTCCTCATGGCGGTGACCTGGATCCAGGTGATCCACGCCGATGCCTTGAAGGCCGATCCACGGAACACCCGGCCGGCACTGGCCGACCGGGGGAAGGAGCGGGGGTTGATCGTCACCATCGACGGCACGGTGGTTGCCCGTTCGGTCGAGGATCCCGAGGACCCGCGCTCGTTCGTCAGGGAGTATCCCGAAGGTGAGGCCTTTGCCCACGTCGTCGGCTACAACTCTTTCCTGGTCGGCTCCTCAGGTCTGGAGGGTGCCTACGCCCAGGAGCTGCGGTCAAAGGTCGACCTGACCATCAGTGACCTGGTGACCGTGATCCTCGGCCGCGACCTTCGCCCGGAGAGCCTGGAGACGACCCTGAACGCCGACCTGCAGCGGGCGGCCTTCGAGGCGCTGGGTGGCCTGCGAGGAGGGGTCTTCGCTCTCGACCCGAGGACGGGCGCGGTCCTGGCCGCGGTCTCCTCGCCTTCGTTCGACCCGGAGTCGTTGCTGGGCGCCGACACACAGGCGTCCTGGGATGCACTGCTCGCCGATCCGAAGAGTCCGCTCAGTGACCGGGCCACCAAAGAGATCTACCCGCCGGGATCCTCGTTCAAGACGGTGGTGGCCTCGGCAGGGATCGACACCGGCGAGGTGGAGCCGAGCACCGTCTTCCCCGACCCGGAAGAGTTCCAGTTGCCCGGCTCCACCGCCACCATCTCCAATGCCGGCGGCGGTGTCTGCAACGACGGACAAGGGATCACGCTGCTTCAGGCGTTCGTCGTCTCCTGCAACACGGTGTTCGCCGACCTCTCCATCCGGCTCGGGGCGGAAGACATCGGGATCACTGCAGCCGCCCTCGGCTTCAACACGGACATCCCGTTCCCCTGGACCGTCCCTCAAGCCGCCTACCCGGTCGAACTGCTCTCGGAGGATCCTGCAGCCCTCGCGCAGAGCGGGATCGGGGAACGGGACGTGCGCGCAGCTCCCCTGCACATGGCGATGGTCGCCGCCGCCGTCGCCAACGGAGGCATCACCCCGACCCCCTATCTGGTCAACCGGATCTTCGATGCCGATGGGAACACGGTCGAGACCTTCGAATCGAGCCCGCTCGGGCGCGCGATGGCACCGGCGACGGCATCGGTGATGTCGCAGATGATGGAGAGGGTGGTCACCGAGGGGACGGGCCGCGGGGCCGCCGTCCCCGGAGTTCGGGTGGCCGGCAAGACCGGCACCTCGACGGGCCCAGAGGGTCTGCCCAACCCGTGGTTCATCGGGTTCGCGCCGGTGGAGAGCCCGACCATCGCCCTGGCGGTCTTCCTCGAAGGGAGCAGTGAGCTCGGGGAGTCGGCCTCCGGCGGCGGGGTGGCCGCACCCATCGCCGCCGACCTGTTCGAGGTCTGGCTGCAGAGATCCCCATAGGTTGGAACCTGAGCATTCCTACAATCCATCGACCTCCATGGAAGCCCAGACAGCACTGACCGATCGATACACGATCACCTCGCATCTCGCCCGGGGCGGGATGGCCGATGTCTACGAGGGTGTCGACACGCTGCTCAATCGACGGGTCGCGATCAAGGTCCTCCATTCTCAGTACTCGGCGGATGAGGCCTTCGTGAAGCGCTTCCGGCGTGAGGCCCAGGCTGCGGCCAACCTGAGCCACCCCAACATCGTCGGGATATACGACTGGGGCCAGGCCCAGAACACCTATTTCATCGTGATGGAGCTGGTCGACGGCCGCTCGCTGCGCGACGTGCTCAAGTCGGAGGGGGCGCTGCTCGCCCGCAGGGCGACCGAGATCGCGGCCGAGGTTGCGGCCGCCCTGTCGGTGGCGCACCAGGCGGGCCTCGTCCACCGCGACGTCAAACCCGGGAACATCCTCCTCGCCAAGGACGGCACGGTGAAAGTCACCGACTTCGGCATCGCCCGCGCCTGGGACGACAGCCAGGAGCTGACCCGCACCGGTGCCGTGATCGGCACCGCCACCTACTTCAGCCCGGAGCAGGCACAGGGCGCCTCGGCCGACGCCCGAAGCGACGTGTACTCGCTGGGTGTGGTGCTGTACGAGATGCTCACCGGACGCCCGCCCTACACCGGGGACAGCCCGATGTCGGTCGCCTTCCAGCATGTCTCCACGGAAGCGCCGCCGCCGAGCGCGCTCAACTCCGATGTGCCGCCCTCGCTGGACGCCGTGGTGACCAAGGCGATGCGCAAGGATCCCAACGCCCGCTATCAAACCGCGGATGAGATGCGAGCCGATCTCCACTCGGTGCTCCGTGGCGAGCCGGTGGGGATGCCGATCCCCGTCCCCGTCCCCGCCAGCGGCAACGGCGACCAATCCACCCGGGTGATGACCACAACGGTGCCCCCGGCAACCGTGCCCCCCGACGAGGTCTATCGCGGCCTCGAGGAGGAGCCACGGTCGCAGATGCCGTTCATCCTCACCGCATTCGGGCTCCTGATCGCTCTTGGGATCCTGCTGTTCTTCCTCTTCCGTCTGGCCGGAGGTGGCAGCGGTGAGGGCGACCTGATCGAGGTGCCCAACGTCACCGGTCTGACCCAGGAGGAGGCACTGCAGCGCCTCCAGGAGGACGGTTTCCAGGTCCAGGTGCTCTTCGAGGCGAGTGACGAGATCGAGATCAGCAGTGTGATCCGGACCAATCCGACATTCGGCACTGAGGTAGAGCAGGGCTCTCTGGTCGAGGTCTACGTGTCGTTGGGGCCGGAGGAGTTCCCGGTTCCCCCGCTGGTCGGGCAGACCCTGGAAGACGCGCGAGACCTGCTCGAAGAGGCCAGTCTCACCCTGGGCAATGTCACGGAACGGCCCGATCCCGATCGGGCAGAGGGAATCGTGATCGAGCAGAACCCGGCAGCAGGTGTCGAGGTGGGCAGTGGGGCCCCGGTCGACGTCGTGGTCTCCACCGGTCCCGAGTTGGTGATCGTCCCCGAGCTGGAGGGGTTCACCCAGTTGGACGCCATCAACGAGCTTCAGGATCTCGGTCTCCGTTTCACCACGAACGAGGAGTACCACGACGACATCGAGGAAGGTCGGGTGATCCGGACCGACCCGGAGGCTGGGACCGAGCTGCAATCGGGCGACACCGTCCTGCTGGTCCTGTCCAGGGGCCCGGCACCGGTGGAGGTACCCCGTCTGATCGGGCTCACCCCGGGTCAGGCCGAGGCGGTCCTCGACGACCTGGGCCTGGTTCTCAATGTCTCCACATCGACCCAGCCGGTGGCAGACTCCGACCAGGACGGCCGGGTGGTGAGTCAGATCCCGAGTGACGGAGCCACGGTGTTCCCTGGGGACATCGTGACGGTCACATTGGGCAAGTTCGAGCCGCCTCCCACCACCACGACCACCACGACCACCACGACCACCACCACCACGGCACCGCCGACCACGACCGCCCCTTAGGCGAGAGCGCTGCCGATCTGGAACGTCTCCGGAGACACTCCCAACTCTCCCAGGTATTGGACGAGGTTGTACGTGGACGAGTCGTTGTGGTCGAGGACGAGCGTCCTCGGCCCGCTCGTGTCGTCACCGATAGTTGGTGGTCATGAGGAAGCCGGCAGCGATGGCAACGAGCCCGATCACGAGAACGGTCTGGTCCCATTCGAACACGAATCGGAGGATCACCAAGATGACTCCCAGCACCATCAGGCCGGCCATCAACGCCACGTACCACGTCGGGCTCGGCTCCTTGGCCTTGACCGCGGCCTGCGCCGATTTGGCGGACACCGACGGGCTTTTGGGCTTGCGTCGCTTCGACTCGGGCACAAGGCGAGCGTAGTCGCTCGGTCCATGGCTGAGAACCGAGTCAGAGGTGTCTGTTTCTCCACATCTTGTGGAGAAACCAGAGGAAAACTACATCATTGTGATTACTGATCGGGGCGCCAGACTGGGACCATGTCCTCCCGGCAATGACGTGGGGCGGCTTCGTCGAGGACATTGACCGCTTTCATGGTCAACTCTGCACCGCAGACCGTGCACTTGTAGTCCTGATCGACCTGGACCACATCCTCGGGGTTCACCTGGGGAGGTGGAGTCGAGAGCATCCGGATCAACGTGATCGACACCCGCCAGATCAGATAGCCGCCGACGACGGCGAGGATCACAGTCAGGACGTTGTTACCTGTCACGCGGGCGCACCCCCCGCCAACGAGGTGCCATCGAGGAGGGTCACACCCGTTCGATGATCAGGGCGTTGGCCATTCCCCCACCCTCGCACATGGTCTGAAGACCGTACCGGCCACCGGTCCGCTCCAACTCCCAGACCAGTGTGGTGAGCAAACGTGCGCCGGAAGCGCCGAGCGGATGTCCCAGGGCGATCGCTCCCCCGTTGACGTTGGTCCGTTCCCAGAGTGCCATCGGGTCGGCGCCACCGTGCTCGATCCGCCAGGCTGCGGTCACCGAGGCGAACGCCTCGTTCACCTCGAAGAGATCGATGTCGTCGATGGTGAGACCGGCACGAGCGAGGACCTTCTCCGTCGCCGGGATAGGCCCGGTGAGCATCGTGACCGGATCGACGCCGGCCACGGCAAACGCCACGAAACGTGCCTTGGGCTGCAGACCCAGGCTCGCGGCCTTCTGCTCGGACATGATCAGGATGGCCGCCGCACCGTCCGAGATCTGGGACGAGTTGCCTGCGGTGACCACGCCGTCGCTCTTGAATGCAGGCTGGAGAGCGGCGAGCTTGTCTGCGGAGGTGTCCCAGCGGATTCCCTCATCTCGGGTCACGGTGACGGTCCTGCCGTCGTCACCGGTCACCCCCACCGGCACGATCTGACCTTCGAACCTGCCCGCTTCGCTGGCACGTGCGGCCCGGCGATGCGACTCCAACGCCAGCTCGTCGAGCTCTTCACGCGAGATGCCCCACTTCTCGGCGATCATCTCGGCAGAGAGGCCCTGGGGCACCAGGCCCTGGGCGTAGCGCTCCAACATGCGGGCCCCAAAGGGGAGACCGGGGCCCTGCTGGGCGGTGATCCCCATCGGGACCCGGGTCATGTTCTCCACACCGGCTGCAACCACCACGTCCTGGACGCCGGCCATGATCGCCTGGGCGGCGAAGTGGGCGGCTTGTTGCGAAGAGCCGCATTGACGGTCGATGGTCACACCTGGCACCTCTTCGGGGTAACCGGCGGCGAGGGCGGCGTTACGCCCGAGGTTGTATGCCTGTTCCCCGGTTTGGGAGACGACACCCATGACCACGTCTTCGATCATGGAGGGATCGATCTGGTTCCGCTCCACGATGGCCTCGAGCGGCCGTGAGGCCAGGTCGACCGGGTGGTGGTCCTTGAACATCCCGTTGCGACGCCCCACCGGGGTACGGACCGCATCGACAATTACGGCATTTGTCATCTCCGACTCCTAGTTCGTCAACAGGGCGGGCATCCGGTCAGGACCGGACGCAACACCAGGCGTGGAGACGATGGGACTCGAACCCACGACCCCCGGCTTGCAAAGCCGGTGCTCTTCCAACTGAGCTACGTCCCCGTGCTTTTGTCAACTAGTAGCTGATGATTCGCTGTCCGTGAAGGCCTGTGGTGTTCAGCACAGCGCTCGAACAGCGACCGGCCCTGGGGCCAGTTTAGGATTCCCCTGCACCTGGCAGTAGCCCATGGACTCGATCATGCTCTCCAGAGGTTTGCCGAGCTCGAGTACGGGTGCGATGGTCTTGCGCCAGCTTCGAATGGGACAGTGACATACGAAGATAGGAGCGGCGCTCTCGCCGTTTGACCGGTCAGATCTCGAGCAGGTGGCGACCCGACATCGACAAGAGGATATGAACGGTGTATGAGCGGATCGGACGTGTTGCTCGATTTCCCGCGATCGACCCTGTTGTCAAAGGTGCCTGAATCCGGCTTTCACTCGAAGGTCGAAGACCCGGGCTCTCCGAGGGGTGACGGTGTTCGACAATGGCGGCCACAAAGTCAGTGATTCAGGACATCCACATGAAGCCGAATCCGTCGACGAGAAGCTCCAACCGTGCGATCTTCGGCGTCCCGGGGCTACATGGTGTGATTCGGGGCCGATCCCCGAGCCGCCCACACCGCAAACGACATGGTGAACGGTGGAGGAGGAACCTCCTCCCGGCACATTTCGGCGAGACTGGCTTGGCTCTCCGGATCGAGGCCGGCTACGTAGCGACCAGCGGGACCCACCCCGAGCGTGAACGGCTCCCACCATTCCTCGAAGCTCGCATGCTCCACATCAAAGGTCAGGGCCTCCCCCTCAGCGTCGCTGATACCCGCCTTATGGAAGATGTCCACCAGCTCGCCCTCGCGCGCTCCGGGGAAATCCGACTCGTCCCGGGCCCCCGGGTCGAACCGCTTGACCGCCCGCCAGAACGGGCCCAACGGCGCCCGACCACCGGCGAGGTCCCAGACACAGGCGGCCAAGGTCCCACCAGCCCGCGTGACCCGGGCCATTTCGCCGACCACTGCTATTGGGTCAGCCCTGTGATGGACCACGAGCTCGGCGAGGGTGGCATCCAACTCGCCTTCGGCGCAGGGAAGATATACGGGCAGAGCCTGCAGGCCCCT
>Ga0105100_10000167_pt1 | contig 37281 bp, 36 predicted proteins | sample PPLLak12cMay2015_2_FD_87033 | JGI IMG/M metagenome (GOLD analysis project Ga0105100, IMG submission 87033) | Freshwater sediment microbial communities from Prairie Pothole Lake near Jamestown, North Dakota, USA - PPLs Lake P8 Core (1) Depth... | ecosystem: Environmental > Aquatic > Freshwater >... | reverse complement strand
CTGCTCCACGCGCGAGGCCACGCCCTCGACGTCGGTGCCGCGGGTCTGCTGCGCCTGCGCGTGGGCGGCCTGCAGGAGGCCCGCCACGAGCGTCTCGAGCTCCTGGAGCAGGACCTCCTGCTCCAGGCTCCGGAGCACCTTGTCGAAGGCGAGGTGCCACACGTGGTACGCGGCGTCCGTGGTCACGAAGACCGGCCACCCGTCGTACACGTTGTTCTGGTACGCGAAGTGCAGGAGGAGGTACTCCTCGGGCACCACGACGAAACCGTCGTCCTCGAGCGCGCGTCGCACCCGCTCGTCCGAGAGGATCTCCTTGACCTGCGGAGACATCGAGACGTCCTTCACCGAGTGCGGCGTCCGGGGCCCCGCGTACGGCTCGGCGTCCGGGCCGAGCAGTGGCACGTCGGTCATCTCGGCGAACAGGACCAGCGCGCCCGGGATCGTGAGGGCCTGCACCGGCGGCGAGGCCGTGGCGCTCGGCGCGGGTGCGACGGACGGTGAGGACGGCGTCGGGCTCGACGTCTCGCCCTCGTCCGAGGTGCACGCTGCCGCCACCACGGTGAAGACGGACAGGATGAGGATCGCTCGACGGATCATCGCGGGCTCCTTTCCAGCACGATCGGGTCGAGGGCGCCGTCGTCATCGACATCGGCGCACGCGGGGAGGCCCGAGCCGCTCAGCTCGGGCAGCGGGACGAAGCCGAACCCGCCCCATCGCCACGCGCTCGTGGCGACGACGGCGGAACGGTCGAGGGCCGAGTAGGCGACGGCGAGAAGACCATCGCACGGGGTGAGCGCGACGACCGGTTGGAGCAACGTACCCGCCACCCACCGCGGCCGCAGGTCACCCGGCCGGTACATGCCGACGTGGGCGGTCCTGCCCAGCGCATCGACGAGGGACGTCCGAGGGAACAGCACGTTCATCTGGGTCCTCCGGAAGGGACGGCGGAACGCGACGATCAGGTCGCGGCGGCCGTCACCGTCGACGTCGCCGAGCGCCGCGTCCACGACGTCGCCTTCGAACCTGGCGGGGACCCCAGGACGGCGGATCCGCGCGGGTACGACCGACCGCGCGAGCGTCCACCACGCGCCCTCGAGCGCCGATGCGTCGCCGCGCGGCGGACGCCAGGCTCGGAACGCGACGGGGCCGTCCGGGTGCTCGGCCGTGCCGATGCGGAACGCGCGCACGCCGTCGACGCCCGCGAGGACCTCGAGCAGCGCACCGCGCCGCGTGCGGGGTGCGTGCTGGTCGAACAGCAGGTTCCCGAGGCTGGTCGCCACGAGCGTGGGTCGCCCGTCGCCGTCCGGGTCGAGGACACGCACCGGCTGGACCACGTGGGGGCCGTGACCCCAGACGACATCGGCGCCCCACGACGCGAGGAGCCGTGCCAGGCGCATCTGCCGGGGATCGGTGGTCGGGACGTACTCGAGACCGCCGTGGATGCCGACCGTCACCACGTCGGCGACGCGGCCTGCCTGCTGGACCGCCGATCGCACGAGCTCCTCGTCCCATCCGGCGACCCCGAGCGAACCCGAGCCATCGGGGCGTGGACCGGTCCCGCTGGTGTCGATCGCCAGGAGCGCCACGCGGAGGCCGTCGGCGACGACGATCCGTGCCGAGAGCGCCTCGGCCGCGCTCGACCCGCTCCCGAGCGCCGCCAACCCCGCCGCTCGGAGCGCCTCCACCGTGTCGGCCACGGTTCCGGGGCCGGCGTCCCCGGCGTGGTTGTTCGCGACCCCCATCGCGTCGAACCCGGCGTCGCGGAGCAGCGAGGCCGACCCGGGGACGGCCTCGAGCGCGTTCGGACCCGCCGAGGGGAGGTGCGGGCGCTCGGTGAGCGGCGACTCGAGGTTCGCCACGGCCAGGTCGGCCGACGAGACGACGTGCCGGACCCCCTCGAACAGCCCGGCGGGATCGAGCGCGGCGACCCCGCGGCCGAGCATCACGTCGCCCGCGAACAGCAGGCGGGCGGTCCCGCCGCGGACGCGCTCGTCGGCGCCACCGGTCGGAGCGCCGTGGGTGGAGCTCGCGGGCGGTCCGGCGCAGGCGGCGAGCACGACGAGAGCGAGCACGAGCCGCCGCATGTCCGAACGTAGGACCGTGCCCAGGACCGGTTCGGTCCCTCCGGGGACCGGCGCGCGGGAGGGTCAGCGGCGGTTGCGGAAGAAGTCGCGGAGCAGGTCCCCGCAGTCCTCGGCGAGGACGCCGGAGGTGACCTCGAGCGCGTGGTTCAGCCGAGGGTCCCGGACCAGGTCGCCGAGCGAGCCGACGAACCCGGCCTTCGGGTCGGCGGCGCCGAACACGAGTCGGTCGATCCGAGAGAGCACGAGCGCGCCGGCGCACATCGCGCACGGCTCGAGCGTCACGTACATCGTGCAGCCCTCGAGGTGCCAGCTGCCGGCGGTGTGCGCGGCCGAGCGAAGCGCGAGGATCTCGGCGTGCGCGGTGGGGTCCTGCTCGCGCTCGCGAGCGTTGCCCGCTCGCCCGAGGACCTCGTCGCCCCGCGCGACCACCGCGCCGACGGGCACGTCGCCGCCGGAGGCGGCGTCGCGGGCGTCCTCGAGCGCGAGGGTCATCATCCGCTCGTCGAGCACGACGTCCATCGCCGTCAGTAGGCGCCGAGCTCCCGGAGCCGGTCGTCCGAGATGCCGAAGTGGTGGGCCACCTCGTGCTCGACCGTGTGGATCACCACCTCGCGCAGGCGCGCCTCGTCCCCCCGCGCCTCCCGCTCGATCGTCCGGCGGTAGAGCGTGATCGTGTCCGGCAGCACCCCGGCGTAGGACCAGTCCCGGCGCTCGGTGAGAGGGATCCCGTGGTACCGACCGAGCAGGTACGGCTCGTCTCGCGGCGGCCGCTCCTCGACGATGACCTCGACGTTCGAGATGCGCTCGAGCACCCACGCCGGGAGGGCGTCGAGCGCCTCCGCCACGAGCTCCTCGAACCGCGCGCGATCGGTCACGGAGCCAGGGTACGCGACTCCGCTCCCTCCGCCGCGCCGACGCTACGGGATCAGCCCGAACACCGTCCCCGGAGCGCCCGAGCCGTACGGGTTCCGCGGGCTCCCGAGCACGATCCACCCGCCGGTCGGCGGCATGGCGTCCAGGTTCGTCAGGTTCTCGATCGTCACCCGGTGGCGTCGAAGCGTGAGCGCCGACGGGACGTACATGCCGTCCGAGGACGGATCGGGCCCGAACGTGTCCGATCCGAGCGCCCCGCGCGGGCCGAGGACGCCGGTCTCGATCAGCCACCTCACGGCTTTGCGCGAGAACCCGGGCTGGTGGTCGCCGCGCCGGCCGCTGCCACAGTTGTCGTAGTTCGGCTCACCGTCCTCGTCGCCGTATGCCCACCAGGAGTCGCACCCGGTGAGCAGGAGCACCGCCGCGCCCTCCGGCATCTCGCCGTGCTGGGACTCCCACGCCTCCAGGTCGGCCGTCCGCACCACGTGATCGGGGTCGGCCGCCACCTCGGCGCGGACGTCGATCACGACGGCCGGCAGCACGAGGTCGGCGGGCTTCAGGTCGTCCATGCACGCGGCCTTCCGATGGAAGTGGCACGGCGCGCTGTAGTGCGTGCCGGTGTGCATGCCCTCCTTGACCCGCTCGAGGTAGAAGCCGTCGTCGGCGACGGTGAACACGGTCTCGATCGTGAACCGCGGGTCGCCGGGGAACAGCGGGGTGTCCCTCGGGTCGTTCACGTGGCTGAGGTACACGACCTTGCTGAACGCCGGGAGCGCGACCGGCGACGCGGTGTCGCCCACCGCCGCCCGGCCGAGCGTCGAGGCCGTCACGGCTCCGGCGGCGAACAGCGCCGACCCGGCCAGCCCTGCGACGAGCCTGCGCGTGCGCAACGACCTGAACATGGATCCTCCCCTCCTCGAGCGTCGGAGCGGAGGCTACCCCGACGGGCGCTTCGCCGCGAGCGAGGAGATCGCCTCCAACACGAGGCGGTGCGCGAGCATCGCCGTGACCTCGCTCTGGTCGTACGGCGGGCTCACCTCGACGACGTCCATGCCGACCAGGTCGACCGCCGTCGCGACCTGGCGGACGGCGCGGAGCAGCTCGCGCGGCAGGAGGCCACCGGGCTCCGGGGTGCCGGTGCCTGGGGCGCTCCCGGGGTCCACGACGTCGATGTCGACGCTCAGGTAGATGCAGTCGGGGCCATCGAGCGCTTCGGCGATCGCGTCGTTCACGACGGCCTCGGCGCCGCGCTCCTCGATCTCGACCATCGTGTGCCACCGCATGCCCTGCTCGCGCATCCACGCGAACGTGTCGACGTCGGGCCAGTACCCACGAAGACCGATCTGGACGAAGTTCGGACCGGCGACCCAACCCTCCTCGATCAGGCGGCGCATCGGCTCGCCGTGCGCGTACAGGTTCCCCCACTGGTCCGCCCCCGTGTCGGCGTGCGCGTCGAAGTGGACGACCCCAACCTTCCGAGGCCACGTGTGCCTGGCGACCGCGGCCACGCTTGGGAACGAGATCGAGTGGTCGCCCCCAAGCACGATGGGGATCGCTCCGGCGCTCGCCACGCGGAAGACCTTCTCGTGGATCACCCGCAGGGCGCGCTCGAACCGCGTCGGGGCGATCGGGGCGTCGCCGGCGTCCACCGCCTTGATCCGCGCGTAGGGCTCGACGTCGAGCTGGATCGACCAGGCATCTTCGCTCCCGTGCGACGTGGGCGCCATCCGGATCGCGCGGGGGGCGAACCGAGCGCCGGGTCTGGACGACACGCCCTCGTCGAACGGCGCGCCGACGATCGCGACGTCGGGAGCCTCGTCCCGGAGCGCCTCGTCGTCCGTCGCCCACGGGAGCTTGTCGAACGAGCCGTGCCAGTCCGAGTAGTAGGGGAGGTCGGCGTTCGAGAACTCGTGGAACTCGTCCTCGCCGCGCAGCTCGCTGTTCTCGATCCGGAAGTCGGGCGGGTCGCTCATGCGGACGGCTCCTCGCGTCGGGCACCCGCACGCTACCCTCCCGGATCCGCGCGGGACAACCTGACATCGTGTCCGTCACCGCGCACGCGAACGGGCGGGCGACCGGAGCCGCCCGCCCGTCGGTTGATGCTCGCCGGGGTCAGCCCTCGTTCGGATTGCCCTCGTCGTTCAGCTGCTGGCCCCGCGCGAAGCGCCCGTGGAGCTCGACCTCCGGGTGGCGGGGGGTCGGCGCCTGCCCGGTCCCGAAGTCGCCCTCGTGGACCTGCTCGTGCAGCGTCGGGTCCTCCTCCTGCCCGCGGCTGAAGCGATCCTCCACGAAACGCTCCAGGTTCGTCGGGTCGTCCTCCTGCCCGCGCGCGAAGTTCGGTCGCGGCGTCGAGTGCGGCTCGTCCGTGGCGTCGGGCACCACACCCTCGAGCATGTCCCGGCGGTCCACACGGGCACGCGACTCGCGTACGACGACGACCTCGTCGTCGATGACCTCGGCGTTCCGGAGGTCGGCGTCGTTCAGGTCGTCACGCATCGTCTCGTCGGTCATGGGTTCGTTCCTCCTTCCGGGGCGCGTGCGGCTGCCTGCCCCACGTACATGGTTCCCCGTGGGCGACCGCGGAAACATGCCCGCGCCGACGGCCCGGTGGCCGTTTCTGGCCATTCGGCCGAGACTTCCCCTCCTTTCGACGGATGTGCGGCTCCCCCATGTGTCCGAACCTAGGAGGGACTACGGCGTTTCTCGTAGAGGTGAGGATGAAGACCCAGGCGTACGTGGACGAAGCGACCAACCGGACCGGGCTCACCCTGTACGTCGCCTGTGCCGAGTGCAGGCACTCCGAGTTCATCCACAGCGACCGCGACGTCCGTCGGTGCCTGTACGCCGAGTGCCCGTGCGCGGCGTTCCGCAGACCGACCCCGGCCGAGCTCGCCCAGCCGACCCCCCGCGAGGCCGAGGGTCGCAAGCGCCGCGGCCCGAGGACGGACTGGGCGGGATCCTCCGCAGCCTCCTGAACAGCGTTCCGAGCGTCCGACCGGCGACCCGGCCTCGTCAGCAGATCCGCGGGAGCTGGTCGCCCGCGAGCATGATGAGCGGCCGCGTCGTCCCGAGCCCGGTCCGCAGGCCGACCCTCGGCGGCCCCTCGACCACCTCGCCGACGAGCGCCGCGTCCGAGCCCGCGGGCGTCGCGCGCGCGGCCGCGAGCGCCGCCTCGGCGTCGTCCGCCGCGACGATCGCGACGCAGACGCCCTCGTTCGCGACGTAGAGCGGGTCGAGGCCGAGCATCTCGCACGCGGCCCGGACGGGCGGCAGGACCGGGATCGCGGCCTCGTCGGCGAGCATCGACACACCGGACGCCTCGGCCAGCTCGTTCAGGACGCTCGCGAGGCCACCGCGCGTCGCGTCGCGCAGGACGCGCACGTCGCCGGCCGCCATCATCGCGCGCACGAGATCGGTGAGCGGCTGCGTGTCGCTCGCGAGCGCGCCCTCGAACCCGATGCCGGCCCGCCGCGACATGACGGCGACGCCGTGCGACGCGACCGGGCCGCTCACGAGGATCCGGTCACCAGGGCGGGCGCGCTCGGGTCCGATCTGGACCCCCTCGGGGACGAGCCCGACCCCGGACGTGATCACGAACAGGCCGTCGGCGCTGCCGCGCTCGACCACCTTCGTGTCGCCGGTCACGAGCGCGACCCCGGCGCGTTCGCAGGCGCGCGCCATCGCGGTCACCACGAGCCCGAGGTCCTCGAGCGGCAGCCCCTCCTCGAGGATGAGCGCGGCCGACAGGAACAGCGGCGTCGCCCCCATCATCGCGAGGTCGTTCACGGTCCCGTTCACGGCAAGCTCGCCGATGTTCGAACCCGGGAAGAACGCCGGCGTGACGACGAACGCGTCCGTCGTGAACGCGAGGCGCTGGCCGCCGGCCTCGACCACGGCGGCGTCGCCGAGGCGCGCCAGCTCGGAGCCCGCGTCCGCCAGGATCGGCACGAACACGTCACGGATCAAACCCTGCGTGAGCTTGCCGCCGCTCCCGTGCCCGAGCAGCACCGTCGCGCCCGGCGGCAACGGCACGGGGCACCGCAGGACGAAGTCGGTCGCGCGCTCGCCGGCCGCCCCGCTCATGCCGAGACCTCCTCGCGGCGTCGACCCGCCAGGAAGTAGGCGGCGCACGCGCCCTCGCTCGAGACCATCGGCGCGCCGAGCGGCGACTCCGGCGTGCACAGCGTGCTGAACGCCGGGCACTCGTGCGGCTTCCGTCGCCCGCGCAGCACCTCGCCGGCGATGCAGACCTCGGACTCGCTCGCGGGCGTGCCCTCGTGCGGGAAGCGGAGCTCGGCGTCATGCGCGCGGTAGGCCTCGCGCAGACGGAGGCCGCTGTTCGGGATCACGCCGATCCCGCGCCAGGCGCGGTCGCACGGCTCGAACACCTCGGCCACGACGGCGCGGGCCGCGGCGTTCCCGTCACGCACGACCGCGCGGACGTACTGGTTCTCGACGTCGGCGCGTCCCTCCTCGAGCTGCGCGACCGCCATCCGGATGCCCTCGAGCAGGTCCACGGGCTCGAACCCCGTGACCACGATCGGGACGCCGAAGTCGCGCGCGATCGGCTCGTAGTCGCGCCATCCCTCGATCGCGCAGACATGTCCGGGCGCGAGGAAGCCCTGCACGCGGTTCCCCGGCGAGACGAGGATCGCCATGATCGCGGGCGGCACGAGCACGTGCGCGACGAGCAACGCGAAGTTGTCGATGCCGAGCTGCCTCGCCTGCTTCACGGCCATCGCGTTCGCGGGGGCCGTGGTCTCGAACCCGACGGCGAAGAAGACGACGGTCTTGTCCGGGTTGCGCCGGGCGACCTCGAGCGCGTCGAGCGGCGAGTACACGACGCGAACGTCGCCGCCGGCGGCCCGGGCCATGAACAGGTCCTCGCTCGAGCCGGGCACGCGGAGCATGTCGCCGAACGAGCACAGGATCGCGTCGGGACACTTCGCCACCTGGATCGCCTCGTCGATGAGCGCGAGCGGCGTCACGCACACCGGGCACCCGGGCCCGTGGACGAGCTCGACCTGCGCCGGCAGCAGCTCGTCGATGCCCTGACGGATCAGCGTGTGGGTCTGCCCCCCGCACACCTCCATGAGCGTCCACGGCCGCGTCACGATCCGCCCGATGTCCTCGAGGAGCGCTCGCGCGATCCGGTCGTCCCGGTACTCGTCGACGAACCTCATCGGTCCCTCTCCCCGGCTCGGCGCGGCGCCGGGCGGTAGTCCTCGGCGCGGACGCCCTCGGGCGACTGGGGCAGGTCGATGTCCTCGAGGTTCCCCATCTCGGCGAGCAGCTCGTACGAGCGCCTCGCCTCCTCCTCGTCCACGACGCTGATCGCGAACCCGACGTGGATCACCACCCAGGACCCGAGGTCGACCTCGGGCGCGTACGCGAGACACGCCTTCCGCGTGATCCCGCCGAAGTCGACGACACCCATCCGGATCCCGTCCTCGTCGTAGACGTCGATGACCTTGCCGGGAACGCCCAGACACATGGCGACCTACCCCTCGAGCTGCGCGTGGGCGACGAGCACCTGGCCGAGGGCGATCCCCCCGTCGCCGACGGGGATCTCGCGCGGGACGTACACCTCGAAGTCACAGGTCTCCAGGCGTGACGTGACGTCGGACAGGAGCAGGTCGTTCTGGAAGACGCCCCCGCCCAGGCAGACGCGCGCGAGCCCGGTCCCGCCGCGGATCGCGCGGCAGACCTCGAGGATCGACGCGGCCAGCGTGCGGTGGAACCGCCCGGCCACCTCGCCCGGCGCGCGCCCCTTCGCGAGGTCCTTGACGATCGCGACGACGATCGGCCGCGTGTCGAGCACCATCCGACCGTCCTCGACCTGGACGTCGAACGGGTACTCGCGCGTCGCGCTCGACAGCGCCGCCTGCTCGAGGAGCATCGCGGCCTGGCCGTCGTGCGACGCCTCGAGGCAGATCCCGGCGAGCGCCGACACCGCGTCGAACAGCCGTCCCCCCGAGGTCGTGAACGGCGAGGCGAGCCCGGTCCCCAACTGCTCGAGCAGCGTGTCGACGTCGTGGGGCGCGTCGCCCATCAGCGCCAGCGCCTGGTCGAGCACCCCTGCGTCCTCGGCGTGCGCGACCGCCATCCGCCACGGGTGGTGGACCGCCGCGTCACCGCCCGGCTGTCGGACCGGCCGCAGATGACCCAGGCGCTCGGCCCGTTCCGCGCTGCACTGGAAGAACTCGCCACCCCAGCCGGTGGCATCGTCGCCGAGGCCGAAGCCGTCGAACGCGACACCGATCACCGAGCCCTCGAGGCGGTGCTCGGCCATCGTCGCCGCGACGTGGGCGTGGTGGTGCTGGACCGCGACCGGGTGCAGGCCGGTCTCCTCGGCGAACCGTGTCGAGAGGAAGTCCGGGTGCAGGTCGTGGGCCACGACCTCGGGCTCGATGCCGAACACCCACTTGAAGCGCTGGTAGGCATCCGCGTACGCCTCCATCGCCTCCTCGGTGTCGAGGTCGCCGATGTGCTGGGACACGAACGCGCGGGTCCCGGCCGCCAGGCAGAACGCACCGTGCAGCTCCGCACCCGCGCCGAGTATCGGCTTCACGGCGGCGGGGAGCTCGAGCGGCGTGGGCGCGAAGCTCCGAGCACGACGGAGCACGACCGAACCGTTCCGCCACCACCGGGTGACCGGGTCGTCGTAGCGCGCCACGATCCGACGGTCGTGCAGGACGAAGGCGTCGGCGACGCCGCTCAGACGCCGCTGCGCCTCCTCGTCCTCGATGCAGATGGGCTCGTCGGTCAGGTTCCCGCTCGTCATGACGAGCGGCGCATCGACGGCCCGCAGGAGGAGGTGATGCAGCGGGGTCGAGGGCAGCATCGCGCCCTGGTACCGGTACCCGGGCGCGACCGACGGCGCGAGCGTCCCCCGGTCCTTGACGAGGACGATGGGCGCCTTCGGGGAGGAGAGCAGCTGCTCCTCGGATCGCGAGAGGTCGAACCGCTCCCGCGCGCCCGCGAGATCGGGCACCATCACGGCGAACGGCTTGTCGGGGCGGTGCTTGCGCTTCCGGAGCTCGGCGACGACACGCTCCTCGGTGGCCAAGCACGCGAGGTGGAACCCGCCGAGACCCTTCAGCGCCACGATCTTGCCCTTCGCGATGAGTGCGGCGGCCTTGTCGATCGGGTCCCCCGGGATCCGCTTCCCCTTGCCATCCACGAGTCGGAGCTGCGGGCCGCAGGCCGGGCACGCGACGGGCTCGGCGTGGAAACGTCGGTCGGATGGATCGCGGTACTCGCGCTCGCAGTCGGGGCACATCGGGAAGACGCGCATGCTCGTGCGCTCGCGGTCGTACGGGAGGGCCTCGATGATCGTGAAGCGCGGGCCGCAGTCCGTGCAGTTGATGAACGGGTAGCGGTAGCGGCGGTCCTCGGGGTCGAGCAGCTCGGCCAGGCACGCGTCGCAGGTCGCGACGTCCGGTGAGATCAGCCGGTCGCCCTCGCCCTCGTCGTCCAGGCTCTCGTCCACCTCGAACGTCGCGAACCCCGCGATGCGGGCGGGGACCCATCGAACGTCCTCGACCCGCGCGAGCGGCGGCGCCTCCGACGAGATCGCGGCGCAGAACCCGTCGAGCGTGGTCTCGGACCCCTCCGCGAGGATCTCGACCACGCCGTTGCGGTTGCGGACCCAGCCGGTCACGCCGTGGCGGTCGGCCAGACGCCACACGAACGGCCGGAAGCCGACCCCCTGCACCACCCCGCGGACCTCGACGGACCGCGCCGACACGGAGAGCCGCGACGACGTCTTCGTCCTGACCATGTCATCCGCCATCGTCGCCGTGGCGCCCTCGGCCGGGTCGGGTCGCTCGGCCCTTCCTCGCAAGGGCAACCGGCCCGTTCAGCCCCACCCGGCGAGCACGTCGAGCGCCGCGGCGACCAGCCGCGGCAGCGACGCCTCGACGTTGCGCGAAAGGTCGGTCCCGGGCTCGACCGCGGCCGGCTGGACCCCGAGCAGCACGACCCGATCCGGCGCGGATCCGGTCTGTTCGAGCAGGACGAGCAGGTCCCGCACGCCGAACTCGTGCGGCGAGAGACCTCCCCCGGGTGGGCCCGACCGGCCGCCCGGGGTGGGCTCCCGCCGCACGACGGTGCCCGGCTCGAGGCCGGCGTCGACCGCGTCGAGGACCAGGAGGTGCGTGACGCCCTCGACGTGGGTGACCGTGCTCGGACCGATCGGACCCTCGGCGACGACGCGGACGCCCGAGGGGGCCCGGTCACGCAGGAGCTCGGCCGCTCGGACGCCAACGCCCTCGTCCCGCATGAGGACGTTTCCCGCGCCGAGGACGAGGGTGGCACTCATCCGCGATCCCCCTCGGGGCACGTGGACGACGTGGCGCGCGGGACGATCACCCGTGTGGGATCTCGAGCCGCGGAGTCCTGCGCCGCGGGCGAGGCCCGCTCCTCGAGCGGCAGCACCGCGAAGTTCTCGACCACGAACAGGTACGCGAGGATCACGGCGGCCGCGAGCCCGAGGACGAAGACCGCCTCCATCCAGTAGGGCACGTAGAACCCCTCGCCCGTGGAGGCCGTCATCCCGACGAGCACGATGTTGAAGCGGTTCAGCGCGACACCGCCGATCGTCAGCGCTGCGGCCGTGAGGAGCCAGGGCCTCGAGGCGCGCGCGCGCGGCACCATGAACAGCACCATCGGCACCGCGACGCCGAGCACGAGCTCCGCGAGCGCCACCATGCCGAGCGCGGTCCCGAAGAGCTCGGGAAGGACGCCGCGGACCACGTAGTCGCCGATCCGCAACCCCAGGTACAGCGCCATGACGACCGCCGACATCAACACCATCTCGCCCAGCACGCCCATGTCGACGCGGCGCGGGTACGAGCGGGCGGACACGTGGTTCTCGACCGCGACGACCGACGGGCCGACGTAGAAGGACGTGAGGATCGCGAACAGGGGCAGCAGCTGCGACCACCAGAGCGGGTCCAGGCGACCCTTCGCCAGCACGTAGAGCGAGCACAGTGCGGACTGGTGGAAGATCGGCAGCATGGCGCCGACGATCATCAGCGGCGCGTAGATCCGCTCGAGCACCCGCCGCATCGACGCCGGCACTCTCACCCGCTCCTCGAAGATGTAGAGGAACTCGACGAGCTGCACGACCGTGTACCCGCCGATGCACCAGTAGAGCTCGAACATCACCGAGTGGTAGCCCCAGTGCACGAGCGGGCGCCACGCGTTGTACCACTGCCCCAGGTCCAGGATGAGCGCCGCGCACACCATCAGGTAGCCGAGGAGCGACGTCAGGAACGCGCCGCGCTCGACATCTCGCCAGCGGTTGCGGCCGAGGAAGTGCACGACCACCGCCGTCGAGTACCCGGCTCCGGCGAGCGCGACACCGGTCAGCTTCCACCACGTCCACAGCGCCCACGGCCAGCGGTCCGTAAGGTTCGTCGGCGCCCCCAGCCCCACGATCAGCCGGTAGGCGACGATGCCCACGGTGAGACCGGCCACGGCGAGCAGGATGATGCGGAACGGCGTCATCCGCAGCCCCCACCGCGCGCGCACCGGCCGGACCGAGGTCGTGGGCACGCTCACGGCTCGCCGCCCCCCTCCCGCTCGGCAAGCACCCGCATCCGCCTGCGCCACAACGTGATGAGCGCGGCGCCGAGCCCGACGGCCACCGGCGGGATCAGGCGCGTGATCTCCCACGTGTAGTCGGGCAGCGGCTCGTCGGGCAGGTCGGTCGCGAATCCCAGCGCCTCGAACGGGACGTCCGAGACGTACATCCAGGACGTGCCGCCGACCTCGGTCTCTCCGTAGACGTGCCGCACGTAGCGATCGTCGGCGTCGATCCGTCGCCAGGCCTCAGCCAACAGCTCGCCGCGAAACCCGAACGTGGCCGCGCCCGTCGGGCACGCGCTGGTGCAGGCGGCCGGCCGACCGGCGGAGGTCCTCGACCAGCACAGGTCGCACTTCTGGACGCGGCCGAACGTCTCGTCCCACTCGAACGTGGGCACGCCGAACGGGCACGCGACCAGACAGTAGCGACATCCGACGCACCGGTCGCCGTTGTAGACGATGGGACCCTCGTCGGTCTTCTCCAGCGCACGAACGAAGCACGCGGAGGCGCACGCGGGATCGAGGCAGTGCATGCACTGCATCTTCACGGAGCGCGTCCGACCCTCGGCCGTCGCGGTCCGCACCACGCTGAGGTTCGAGGACGCGAGTGCGGCCTCCCGGCCGAGCGCCGGCTGGTCGTCCCGCCACGGGAGATCGTGCTCGATCTTGCACGCGGCGACGCACGAGCCGCATCCGACGCAGCGCGTGAGGTCGACCAGCACGGCCGGATCCCCGGCGTGCTGTCGTCCCAGCTCCTCGGGCATCGAGACGGCCGCCCGGGCCGGAGCGGCGGCGTCCACGGCGAGGGCGCTGACGCCGAGCGCCGCCGTCTTCAGGAACCGCCTGCGGCCGAGCATCTCCTGATCCCCTACACGGGCTCGACGAGGTTGCCGAGCGGGTCGCCCCTGCCGTCGTAGACGTGGACGGCGCACGCCATGCAGGGGTCGAAGGTGTGGACCAACCGCATGATCTCGAGCGGACGGGTGGGGTCGGCCACCGGCGTGCCCACGAGCGCCGCCTCGAGCGGGCCGGGCGTGCCGGAGGCGTCCCGCGGCGAAACGTTCCAGGTGGTCGGCACCACGCACTGGTAGCGCTCGATCCGCCCGTCGCGGATCCTCACCCAGTGCCCGAGCGCGCCGCGCGGCGCCTCGTGGAAGCCAACGCCTCGCGCCTCGGCTGGCCACGTCGAGGGGTCCCACCTCCCCGCGTGGATCCGCTGGTCGCCCGAACGCATCGCCTCCTCGAGCTGGTCGAGCCACGTGAAGGTGAGCTCGGCCAGGTAGGTCGTCTCGACCAGCCGCGCCACCCGCCGACCGAGCGACGACCAGAGGGCGTCCACCCGCAGCCCCATCCGATCGAGAACCTCGTCGGTGAGCCGGCGCACCCGCGGAACGCCCGCGGCATAGGCGACGAGCACCCGGGCGAGCGGACCCACCTCCATCGGCCTGCCGTCGTAGCGAGGCGCCTTCACCCACGAGTAGGCGCCCTGCGTGTCCAGGCGGTCGTACGGCGGGGTCGGCCCCGTGTAGGCGGGCTCGGTTGTTCCCTCCCACGGGTGGAGCGGACCGGCGGGGTCGTCCTGGTACCAGGAACGGGTGACCTCCTCGGTGATCCGCTCCTGATCCACGGGCAGCACGTGCTCCAGGTCGCGATCCACGATCACCCCGGCCGGCAGGGCGAAGCTGCCCGGGTCGCCGCTCGGGTCTAGCGGGAAGTCGCCGTAGACCAGGACGTTGCCGGTGCGCTCCCCCATCCGATGCAGCTCCGCGTAGCCGGTGGTGATCGCCAGGTGGTCCGCCAGGTACACGGCGTCGATGAACGACTTCGCAGTCCCGGCGAGCTCGCGCAGGAGGGTCAGCCGGTCCACGTTGAGCGCCGCGGAGCTGTCAACGTCGACGGGCGTGGCGGTCCCGCCCACGAGGAACGTCTGGAGCACCGGGCTCTTGCCGCCGAGGACCGCGTGGGCCTTCGCGACCTCGCGCTGCCAGTCGAGCGCCTCGAGGTAGTGGGCGGCGAGCATCAGGTCCATCTCGGGCGAGAGCGTGTACCCCGGATGTCCCCAGTACCCGTTCGCCAGCGGACCGAGGAGGCCGCTCCGGATGAACGCCGAGATCCGTTCCTGCGCCGTCCGGAACGCCGCCGCGGAGTTCCCCGGCCAGTCCGAGATCCGCTGCGCGATCCGGACCGCCTCCATGGGATCGGCCTCCGGGATGCGCGTGACGTCCATCCAGTCCGCGATCGCCCGGAGGTGGAAGAACGTGACGACGTGGTCGTGCATGTACTGGAAGGCGGCGATCAGGTTCCGGACGATCACGGCCAGCGGCGGCGGCGTGATGCCGAGCGCGTCCTCCACGGCCCGCACGGACGCGATGCCGTGCGCGGCCGTGCACACGTTGCAGATGCGCTGGGTGAACACCCACGCATCCCGCGGATCCCGGCCCTGCAGGATCTGCTCGATCCCGCGGAACATCGTGCCGGACGCCCAAGCCTCGCGAACGCGACCGTCGTCGACCTCTGCCTCGACCCGCAGGTGACCCTCGATCCTGGTCACCGGGTCGATCACGACCCGGGTCACGATGCGCCTCCCTCCTGCAAGGATCGCGCCGGCGTCGGGCGCTCCCGCCGGCGCTGATGGACGAGCGCCGCGGCGCCGACGCCGGCCGCCACGGCGGCCCCCCCGACGCCGAGGGCCACGCCGAGCCCCAGTCCCTCACGCTCGCGCGCTGGGGCAGGGGCGACCTCGCCCATCGACCGGTAGAAGGGTGTCGACGAGTCCCAGAACCCGGGCTCGGTGCACGCGAGACAGGGGTGGCCGGCCGCGACCGGCCACGACGTGTTGTCGTTCCAGCCAACGAGCGGACAGTTGCTGTGCGCGGCGGGTCCCTTGCATCCCATCCGGTACAGGCACCAACCTGATCGGTGACCCTCGTCCCCCCACTCGCGAACGAAGCGCCCCGCGTCGAAGTGCCCCCGGCGGGGGCACTCCTCGTGCACCAGGTGGCCGTAGGCGAACAGCGGGCGTCCCTGGTCGTCCAGAGCAGGCAGCTCTCCGAACGTCAGGTAGTGGACGAGGGTCGCGGCCAGGTTCACTGCGTTCACCGAGCAACCGGGAAGGTTCGCGACCGGCCGGTCGGTGACGACCTCGCGCACGCCGACGGCTCCCGTCGGGTTCGGGGCCGCCGCGGCCAGACCGCCGAAGGCCGCGCACGTGCCGACCGCGAGGATCGCTGCGGCGCCCTTCGCGACGTCAGTGAGCTCGTCCACGGCCGTCCGCCCGGCGACGGTGCAGTACACGCCGCGGTCGGCGGTCGGGATCGATCCCTCCACGATGACGAGGTACGGAGCTCGCTCCATCGCCTCCCGCAGCGAGAGCTCGGCCAGCTCCCCACCCGGCGCCATGAGGACCTCGTGGTAGTCGAGCGAGATCGCAACGAACAAGAAGTCTGCGGCCGTCGGGTGGCTCGTCCTCAGGAAGGACTCCGTGTCGCCGGCGCAGTCCTGGAACTCGAGCCAGATCACGGTCGGCCGCTCGGCGCTCGCCGCCGCTGCCTCGAGCGCGCGCGCGATCTCGGAGGCGTATCGCGGGGGGAGCGCGAGCACCCCCGCCATGAGCGAGCAGAACCGCAGGAACGCCCGGCGGGTGATCGTCGTCCCCGACCGGGCCGGCACCGCAGCCCATCCGTCCACGGACGCCTCCTCGCGACGAAGGGGAGGAACTGGATCGTCCCCCACGTCAGGCTGCCCCGTCGGCGGCGGGCCGCGCAGGGTCTCCCGGCCCTGCCGGGAGCGGGAGCCCACCTAGGGTCGAGAGCGGATGGCCGGCCCCCTGTTCAGCAGTCCGGCGATGCCGAACGGGTGCCGGCGGGCGGCGCGTCGGCACCCAGCCAGCCGTTCACGATGGCGGTCGCCTCGTCGACCAGCGTCGGCACGGCGGCCTCGACCTCCGGGGACAGCGCCGATCCGTCCATCATCACGGACTGGACGCCGAGCAGCGCGATCTCCTCAGGGGCATCGGCGTGCTGGCCGGCGAGCACCAAGTGGTGGACGATGTCCAGGTCGCGGAACGTCACCTGGGCGATGCAAGGGCTGAGCATGTCGGCGTCGAACCGGACGACCGATCCGGGCGCCCGCCCGACGTCCACCGCGTCGATCACGAGCACATGGGTCGCGCCGTCCAGCTCGGAGAAGTCGCGGTCGAGCTCGGCCGACGAGAGGAGCCGCACGCTGTCGGGCACGCGCCCGCGGGCCAGCTCGACGACGCGCGCACCGACGCGGGCGTCGCCTCGGCCGCCGTCCACGCCGAGGATGACGATGCCGACGAGGTTCGCGCCCATGGCGGCACTGACGGCGGGCCTAGTGTCGACCATGCCGACGTCACCCTAGTCCAACGCTCGGCGGCCGAGGACGGACCGGTCGGCCCCCGACCCTAGTGCCGTCCGGCTCGCTCGAGCTCGCGGACCTCGTCGGCCGGCAGGACCGCCATCCGGGGCCGCGGCCGGGCCGCCAGCTCCTTCGCCTTCGCCTCGGCCATGGCGGCCTCGCACGCCGCGACGTCCGTCTCCGTGTAGATCGGGAAGTTCTCCACGATGAACAGGTAGGCGACGCACACGGCCGCGCCCAGCCCGAGCGCGATCACGGTCTCCATCAGGCTCGGCACGTACCACCCGACCCCGATCGACTCGACGAGGCCGGTCATCGTGACGTTGAACCGGAAGCTCCAGGTGCCGAAGATCGCCAGCAGCGAAGCCGCGACCATCGCGTGCTTCGACATCCTCAGGTCGCGGTTCGCGAACATGACCATCGGCAGCGCGACGCCGATCCCGAGCTCGATCAGGGCGAGGTTGCCGTACAGCGAGCCGCTCACGAGCTCGTCGAACACGCCTCGGACGCCGTAGTCCACGATCCGCGTGACGAGGTACACGAACATCATGAACGCCGTCACGGGCAGCATGTCGGCGATGCTCCGCATGTGGACCGGCCGTCCGTACGTCCGGTTGGCGATGACGTTCTCGAGCAGGATGACCGGGGGACCGATGTAGACGAAGGTCGCGACCGCGTAGACCGGCAGCAGCTGCGACCACCAAAGCGGATCCAGCCGCCCCTTCGTGATCACGTACAGCGACACGAGGGCCGACTGGTGGAAGATCGGCAGGAAGCACGCGAGGAGCAGCAGCGGCGCGTGGATCTTGTGGAGCACCTTGTTCAGCGGCTTCCACGGCACGCGCTCCTCGAAGATCACGAAGAACTCGACGACCTGGACGACCGTGTACGAGCCGACGCACCAGAACAGCTCGAACATCACCGAGTGGTAGCCCCACTGGTAGAGCGGTCGGTAGGCGTTGTACCACTGGCCGAGGTCGATGATCAGCGCCGCGCACAGCATCAGGTATCCGAGCATCGAGACGATGAACGCCCCGCGCTCGACGTCGCGGTACCGCTCGCGGCCGAGGAAGTAGATCATGAACATCGTGAAGTACCCGGCGCCGGCCAGCGAGACGGCGCTCAGCTTCCACCACGTCCAGAACGACCACGGCCACTTGTCGGACAGGTTCGTGACCGCGCCGAGCCCGGCGACGAAGCGGTAGCCGAGGAGCGCCAGGGTGACCGCGACGATGAGGAGCAGCACGACGCGGAACGGCGTGATCGCGAACCTCCACCTGCCGCGGTCCGGCGAGTAGGGGAGCGCGCGCGGCCTCATGAGCCGACCTCCTCCTGGCTCGTGCCCTCCGCCTCCGCACGCTCGCGCAGGATCTTCTGGCGCCGAGCCCACAGCGCCAGGATCGTGACGCTGAAGCCCGCCGCGAACGGCGGCAGGATCCTCGTGACCTCCCACGTGTAGGTCGGGAGCGGGTCGACCGCGACCCCCGTGCGGAAGCCGAGCTCCTCGAACGGGACGTCCGACAGGTACAGGACCGACGTGCCGCCCGCCTCCGTCTCCCCGTAGACGTGGGGAACGTAGTCGTCGTCCGAGGCGATCCGGCGGTTCGCCTCCTCGAGGAGGTCGCCGCGCCGCCCGAACGTGATCGCGCCCTGGGGGCAGGCCTCGGCGCAGGCGGTCGGCTCACCCTGCGAGGTGCGGTCGGCGCAGAGGTCGCACTTCTGGACGCGGCCGAACGTCTCGTCCCACTCGAAGGTGGGCACGCCGAACGGACACGCCAGGAGGCAGTACCGGCAACCGACGCAGCGGTTGCCGTCGTACACGACGGCCCCTTCCTCGGTCTTGCGCAGCGCCGCGACGAAGCACGCCGAGGCGCACGCCGGCTCCAAGCAGTGCAGGCACTGGAACTTCACGTACCGCCGGCCCGCCCTCCGCCGCGGTCCGAGCCGCGATTCCTCGACCGTCTCGACGGGCTCTGCGCGTACCACGGTCCAGTTGCTCGACGCGAGCTCCGCTTCCGCGCCGGTGGCGGGCTGGTCCGCTCGCCATCCCAGATCGTTGTTGAGCTTGCAGGCGCGCACGCACTTGCCGCACCCGACGCACTTCGTGATGTCGATCAGCATCCCCGGATCGTCGGCGTGCTCCCGGGCGAGCTCCTCGAGGTCGTCCTCGGGCACCAGCTCGCTGGCTCCGGCGGAGGTGGCGGTGTGGGACAGGATCGCCGTGGTCCCCGCCGCCACCGTTGCGGCCCGAAGGAACGAACGCCGCGAAACCCCAGCCCTTTCGCCCTCCGAAGGCGCGCCGACATCGGGGTCCTGCTGCCGCAGATCCTTCGTTGTCATCGCTCGTCCCCCGGACGTTCGTCTACCGAGAGCGTCCATCTGCCGAACCGACCCGCCATCGGGCTCTCGTCCCACCCAGGCATGGGACCTGCCCAGGGTTGCGTGAGGCGGCCACCCTAGAGCGGCGACCAGGAGGCCGTAGGTGCTCGGCGACCGCCCCTAGGGCGTCGGGAGCAGCGCTCCTAGGTGGCCGAGAGCAGTCGTGCCTCGGTCACGACCCGAGCCGCGAGCTCGGGCAGCACCGACGCAACCGCGGGCGACAGCCCGTGACCGGCGGTGACGTCGGCGACCTCGACGCCGACGAACACGACCCTCGGCGCATCGTCGAGGGCGGCGGCGAGCCCAACCGCCTCGGCCACGCCGAACCCGTGCGAGGACAGCGAGGACCCGACTTCCGCGGGCAGGCCCTCGGGGCCGGCCTCGGCGCGGACGATCGTCCCCGGAGCGCGCCCGCCCCTCGGGGCTCGGACCGCGTCGACCACCACCACGGCCGCCGCGCCCGAGAGCAGGTCCACCACGTGGAGACCGGCACCGGTCTCGACGACCTCCGCCCCGAGCGCCTCCAGGTCCGCGCGCGCGGAGCGCACCGCGAGCAGGCCCACGGCGTCGTCGCCGGCCTCGGGGTTGCCGACGCCGACGACCCGGACCCGGGTCACACCCGCTGGAGGTCGAGGCTCAGGAAGTGCGTCGCGCACGAGATGCACGGATCGTAGTTCCGCACGACCATCTCGCACAGCCGCGTGAGCTCTTCGTCCGGCCGGTCGAGCACCCCCGGCAGGAACATCCGGAGATCCTCCTCCATGTGCCGCAGGTTCTGCGAGGTCGGCGGGACGATCTTCGCCTCGAGGATCGTCCCGTCCTCGGCCACGTCGTATCGGTGGTAGAGCGAGCCCCGCGGGGCCTCCGTGACCCACATCGCGCGGCCGGCCCTCGGCACGACCTCGGCCATCGACGGCTCGGGCGGGACGTAGCCGCGGATGATCCGGATGGCCTCTTCGATCGCGAGCGTCGACTCCGCGATGCGCGCCGCCATCGAGAAGAAGGGGTCGCCCTCGGGGATCGTCAGCCCCGCGCGCGCCATGCAGTCCTTCGCCACCGGTGTGAGCAGGTCCGCGTTCAGGTTCACCCGGGCGAGGGGGCCCGTGTGGTACGGCGTCTGCGTGTCCGTCATCAGGGAGTGCAGGGCGTTCGAGTGCTCCACGTGGAGCTCCTGCGTGACCGCCTCGTACTCGGAGAACTCCCAGCGCTTGCCCCTGGTCGAGGCCATCGAGCCCTCGTTCATCGGGAACTCGGACGGATGGACCATCGAGACGAGCTCGACGTCGCGTGGCAGGGACGGGCTCGGCAGCGACGCGACGAAATCCGCGATCCCGGGCATCTGCTCGAGCGCCCACTCCAGACGGGGCAGGAGGGGGTCGAGCTCGCGCTTGCGCGCCGCTCGCGAGAACCCGCCGACGCGCGGCGAGACCGGGTGGATCTCGCGACCGCCGACGACCTCCATGATGTCGTTGCCGATCCGCTTGATGTCCAGCACCTTCTTCACGAGCTCCGGGTGGTCCTTGGCCATCTCGATCGCGCTGTGCATCCCGAGGAAGTCGGGAACGGCCAGCAGGAAGATGTGCAGGATGTGGCTCTCGATCCACTCGCCGCAGTACAGGAGCCGGCGGAGATCGTGGGTGCCCTCGGACACCTGGACGCCGAACAGCTCCTCGAGCCCGTGGACCGCGCTCATCTGGTAGGCGACCGGGCAGATCCCGCAGATCCGCGGCACGATGTCGGGCACCTCGCTGAAGTGGCGTCCCTGGAGGAACGCCTCGAAGTACCGAGGCGGCTCGTAGATCTCCAGACGGAGGTCCAGGATCTCGCCGTCCTTCGCCGTGATGTGGAGCGCGCCCTCGCCCTCGACGCGGGCGATCACCGGGACGTCGACCTGTCGGTGCGTCACGAGGTCCTCACCTCCTCCTCCTCCTCGCCGTGGCCGTCGCCGAAGGCGTTGGCGGCCTCCCTGAACTGCGGCGCCCAGCCGGTGATGAACCGGAACTTGTCGCTCGTCGCCTGCGGCGTGAGCCCCAGCTCGATGAACCGTTTCCCCAGCGCCTCCGTGTTGTTCGACGGCTGTGCGGGCCCGAAGCACCCGTAGCACCCACGGCCGAAGCCGGGACACAGGGCTCCGCAGCCGGTGCGCGTCACCGGGCCCAGGCACGGCTCCCCCTTGGCGACGACCACGCAGACGTAACCGCGGCGCTTGCACTCTACGCACACCGGCGACGTCGAGATGCGCGGCATCGCGCCCTGCAGCAGGGCGGTGATCGCCGTGAGCAGCTCGCCACGGTCGATCGGGCACCCCGAGAGCTCAAGATCCACCGGCACGTAGTCGGCGATCGGGTGCGAGTTCTCGAGGGAGTCGATGAACTCCGGCGTCGGGTAGACGGTCCGGATGAACTCCTCGTGCCTGCCGGTGGCGTTCCGCAGCGCCTGGACCCCGCCCGAGGTCGCGCAGGCGCCGATCGTGATGAGGACCTTCGAGCCCTCGCGGATCTCCTTGATCTGGTCCACCTGCTCGGGGGTGGAGACCGAGCCCTCGACGAAGGTCACGTCGTACGGCGGTGGCCGCATGTCGGAGGACGCCTCCGCGAAGTTCACGATCTCGATCTCGCCAGCGAGCTCGAGCAGAGCCTCCTCGGCGTCCAGCAGCTGGAGCTGGCATCCGTCGCACGAGGCCATCTTGAAGACCGCGACGCGTGGCTTGCCGTTCTCGCTCACAGCTCCTTCACCCCCATCAGCGGCTCGATGACATCCCAGCGGAACACCGGACCGTCCTTGCAGACGAACGTCGCGCCCAGCTGGCAGTGGCCGCAGATCCCGATCCCGCATTGCATGTGGCGCTCCATCGAGGCCCACACACGCTCGGCTGGCACGCCGAGATCGACGAGCCCCCGCCCGGCGAAGCGCATCATGATCTCCGGGCCGCACATGAACGCGGTCGTGCGCGCCGGCTCGATCCTGGCCTTCGGGAACAGGGTCGTGACGACGCCGACGTCGTAGAGCCACGTGCCCACGGCCTCGTCGACCGTGAGGTGCAGCTCGACGCCCAGGCGCTCCATCAGCGAGACCCACTCGTCGAGCTGGTCCTTGTACGGCAGCAGGTCGGGCGTCCGCGCGCCGAGCAGCAGGATGAGGCGCCGGTACTTGTCGCGGCGCCGCATCGCCGACTCGATCGCTGGACGGACGGGGCAGACGCCGACGCCGCCGGCCACCACGACCAGATCGCCGCCCTCGGCCTCGTGGAGCGGCCAGGGCTTGCCGAACGGCCCACGGATCCCGATCTCGGCGCCCGGCTTCAGGTCGCGGAAGGCGTTCGTCACCCGACCGACGTGCCGGACGGTGTGGCCGAGGCGGTGCGGGTGCATCGGGTCGGACGAGATCGAGATCGCGACCTCCCCGACGCCGAACAGGTACAGCATGTTGAACTGGCCGGCCTGGAACGCGTAGCCCTCGCCGTCGCCGTTCCGCCAGGTCATCCAGTACGTCGCGGACTCCGATGTCTCGGGGACGACGCGCTGGATCTCGGCGATCCGCATGGGGCCGCTCTCGGGCTGGGTCGCCCGCACGTCGCGCAACTCGGTGACGCTCATCGGGCCACCACCTCCACCTCGCCGTCGGTCGCTCGGATCGCGACGACCTCCTCGGTCACGTCGATCCCGACCGGGCACCACGTGATGCAGCGACCACAGCCGACGCAGCCGGAAACGCCGAACTGGTCGATCCACGACGCGAACTTGTGGGTCAACCATTGCCGGTAGCGTGACGCGCGGCTCCCGCGGACGACCTCGCCTGCCGCCCAGCTGTACTCGGCGCTGAAGCAGCTCGCCCACTCGCGCGTCCTGGCGGCGAGGTCGCCGGACAGCGACACGCTGTCGACGACGTCGTGGCAGAAGCACGTCGGGCAGACGTTCGTGCAGTTCGCGCACGCGAGGCAGCGCTCGGCGACGTCCTGCCAGCGGGGGTGCGTCCGGTTCCTGTAGAGCAGGTCGGGCATGTCCGAGGTGTCGAGCTCACGGCCCATCAGCTCGACCGCCTGGGCCGTGATCCGGTCGACCGCCGCGACCTCGGCCTCGGTCGCGCCGCGGGTCGGCAGGGCGGCCACGAGCTCCTCGCCCTTCGGCGAGCCGGCCTCGACGGTGAACCCATCGTCGATCTCGGTGAGGGCGAGGTCGAACCCCATCGTGCACCGAGGGCCCGTGCCCATCGAGACGCAGAAGCACGTGCCGCCGGGCACGGCGCAGTTCACGCCGACGAACACCGCGCGCTCGCGGCGCCGGCGATAGGCGGGGTCGAGCTCCATGAAGACTCGGTCCTGCACCTCGATCGCGTGCAGGTCGCACGAGCGCAGCCCCACGAACGCGAGTGGGCGCTCCTCCTCCGGCGCTGGGGTCTGGCGCATCCCGCCGTCGCCGTTGCGCGAGATCGTCGTGAGCGGCTCGCGGGGCGGGAACAGGAACCGCTTCCCCGCGTCGGGCCCGTGGGCCCAGTCGAACAACCGGCCGTCGCCGGTCTGCGTGAGCTCGTACGTCGCGGGACCTTGGGCCTCGCGGATGCCGGCCGGGAGGTCGGCGACGCCCTCGATGTCCTCGAGGACGATCGCGCCGTCGCGGACCGTCGGCCCGACGACCTCGTATCCCTGGTCGGCGAGAAGCCGGATGAGCCTGTCGAGCCCGTCGAGGGCCAGATGCCACATGGGGTTCCTCCTGGAGGTTGCCTCCACGCTGCACTCTGGCCGACCGCCGGCGAGGCACTTACGGGCGGACGGCCGGGGGGTCCCGGGCCGTATGGACCCGGCCCCCCGCCGGCGCGGCGCCGCAACGGACCGCGTACGCTGTCGCCATGCCGTCGGCCCTGCTCACGGACCTGTACGAGCTCAACATGGCGGCGAGCTACCTGCGCCGAGGGATGGACCAGGAGGCCACCTTCTCGCTGTTCGTTCGGCGCCTGCCGGCGAACCGAGGGTTCCTCGTCGCGGCCGGCCTGGAGCCGTGCCTCGGCTTCCTCGAGGACTTCCGGTTCGAGGAGGAGGAGCTCGAGCATCTCGGCTCGCGGCTGGGGTTCGACGACGCGACGCTCGAGGCCTTCCGGTCCCTCCGGTTCGAGGGCGACGTCTGGGCGGTCCCCGAGGGCCGTGTCGTCCTCGCCGACGAGCCCCTGCTCGAGCTCACCGCGCCGATCGCCGTCGCCCAGCTGGTCGAGACCTACCTGCTGAACGTCATCACGTTCCAGACGACCATCGCCTCGAAGGCCGCCCGATGCGTGATCGCCGCCGACGGGCGAGACCTCGTCGACTTCGCGTTCCGCCGGACGCAGGGCGTCGACGCCGCGATGGCCGTGGCCCGCGCGACGGCGATGGTCGGCTTCGGGGCGACCTCGAACGTCGAGGCCGGGCGCCGGTACGGTCTCCCGGTCGCCGGGACGATGGCCCACTCGTACATCGAGTCGTTCCCGATCGAGCGGGATGCGTTCGTGGCGTTCGCCACCGACTTCCCCACGCGCACGACGTTCCTCGTGGACACGTACGACACCGTGAACGGGGTCCGCACGGCCATCGAGGTGATCCGGGAGCTCGGTTTGACCGAGCATCTGGGCATCCGGCTGGACAGCGGCGACCTCGACCCGCTCGCGCGGCAGGCGCGCCGCGTCCTCGACGAGGCCGGGATGCACCACGTGCGGATCTTCGCGAGCGGCGGCCTGGACGAGATGGACGTCGACCGCCTCGTGCGGGCCGGCGCGCCGATCGACGCGTTCGGCGTCGGCACCCGCGTGGGGGTCTCGGCCGACGCGCCGTACGTCGACTCGGTGTACAAGCTCGTCGAGTACGACGGGCGGCCGGTCCTGAAGCTCTCGGCGGGCAAGGCGACCGCGCCGGGGCGCAAGCAGGTCTTCCGCGGGCCGGGGGGCGACGTGATCGCCCTGCGGAACGAGCCGATCCCCGAGGGACACGAGCCGCTCCTCGTCCCGGTGATGGAGGGAGGCCGCCGGACCGGTCCGCGGCGGACCCTCACGACCGCCCGCCACCTGTTCGAGGCCGACCTCGCACGGCTCCCCGAGCGTGCGAGGCGCCTGCAGACCCCCGACCCGCCGAAGGCCCGGCTCTCCGAGGCCCTCGGCGAGCTGACCGGCACCATCCGAGCCGAGATGCTCCGCCGCGCAGGCGTCCCGTAGCCACTGAAGGCCTCCACAGAGCCGTCATCTGTGCCTGGGTTGACGACTTACGACGTATGTCTATACTAACGTCGTAAGTGTACGCCGTAAGGTCGGAAGGAGGCTCGAGATGGAGCAGGTACAGCCCTATGACAAGCGGTGGTGGGCCCTCGGGGTCCTCATCCTGTCGCTCTTCGTGATCTCGCTGGACAACACGATCATGAACGTGACGCTCCCCACGCTCGTGCGCGATCTGGAGGCCTCGGCGACCGAGCTCCAGTGGATCGTGGACGCCTACGTCCTGGTCTTCGCCGGCCTGTTGCTCACGGCCGGGAGCCTCGGCGACCGGTTCGGCCGCAAGGGCGCCCTCACGATCGGGCTCGCGCTGTTCGGGCTCGGCTCGGCCGCCGGGGCGTTCGTGAGCACACCGGAGCAGCTCATCGCGACTCGCGCCTTCATGGGCATCGGCGGGGCGCTCATCATGCCGGCGACGCTGTCGATCCTGACGAACGTGTTCCCGGCCGAGGAGCGCGCCCGCGCGATCGCGATCTGGTCGGCGGTGGCGGGGCTCGGCTTCGGGCTCGGTCCGGCGATCGGCGGCTGGATGCTCGAGCGCTTCTGGTGGGGCTCGGTGCTCCTCGTGAACGTGCCCGTCGTCGTCGTCGCGATCGTCCTCGGGCGGATGCTCGTCCCGACCTCGAAGGACCCCGCTGCCGACCGGCCCGATCCGCTCGGCGCGGTGCTGTCGATCGCGGCGCTCGGCGCGCTGCTCTACGGGATCATCGAGGCGCCACGGCATGGCTGGACCGACGTGACCACGCTCGGCTGGCTGGGCGCAGGCCTCGGGCTGCTCGCCGCGTTCGTCGCCTGGGAGCTTCGGACGGGACACCCGATGCTCGACATGCGGTTCTTCCGGAACTTGCGCTTCACCGCCGCGAGCGTCTCGATCACGCTGTCGTTCTTCGCGCTCGCCGGCTCGATGTTCTTCCTCACGCAGATCTTCCAGTTCCTGATGGGCTACTCCACGCTGGAGGCCGGGGTCGCGATCCTGCCGGCGGCGATCGCGTCGGCCGTCGGCGCACCGACGGGCGCGGCGCTCGCGAAGCGCCTCGGCGGGAAGATCGCGGTGACAGCCGGGCTCGTGACGACCGCGGCCGGCCTGGCGATCGTGGGGCTGCTCACCACGTCCTCCGGCTACGGCCTCCTCCTCGCCGCGATGGTCGTCGCCGGGTTCGGGGTCGGCGTCGCGATGACCCCCGCGACCGAGTCGATCATGGGCTCCCTGCCCCCGGCGAAGGCCGGCGTCGGCTCGGCGATGAACGACACCACGCGCGAGGTCGGCGGCGCGCTCGGCGTGGCCATGCTCGGCAGCCTCCTCGTGTCCGCGTTCGGCAGCCGGATGGCCGAGATCACCGCCGGGCTGCCGGCCGCGGCGGCGGAGGTCGCCCGAGACTCGCTCGGCGGGGCGCTCGCCGTGGCCGAGCGCGTGGGCGGACCGACCGGGCAGGGGCTCGTCGAGGCCGCGCGCGCGGCGTTCGTGGACGGCACCGGGTTCGCGATGCTCGTCGGCTCGGCGTTCGCGCTCGCCGGCGCGGTCGTCGCGCTCCTGTTCCTCCCGGCCCGCGCGCCCGAGGACCAGGGCCAGCGCGTCATCACCGTCGAGGTCGAGCCGGTCGACGCCGACGGGTTCGCGATCGAGCGCGTGGCCTGACGCACGACGGGACCACGAGGGCGGATCCCGGGCCCGGGGGCCGCCCTCGGCGCGTCAGCGGACCTCGACGCTCGCGGCGCCCGTATCCAGGCGGATGTCGGCCCGATGCTCGGCCGTGTCGTAGTCGGCCGAGCGCCACTCCCCACCCCACCGCGGGAACCGCTGCTCGTCGACCGTGACGTCGGACAGGCCGCCCCGCGCCTCCACGCGCGCCGCCACGCCCTCGGGGACCAGCAGCGCCAGGCTCATCGCGCCGCCGCCCGCTCGGACCGTGTACCGGCCCGTCGAGGGCAGCCGCGCGGTCGTCTTGCTCGCCCCCGTGTGGATCTGCAGCTCGGTCAGGCGCACGTCGGTGAGATCCAGGTCGGAATCGCTCGCGCCCGAGCGGACCTCGAGCGCGATCGGGACGTGTCGCGCGAGCGCCAGGTCCCACTCGAACCCGCGCTCGCGTCCGCCGCCCCACGGGAAGCCGGCGCGGCCGCGCAGGCGCGCCTCGACCCGGCCGGCGGAGCGCTCCACATCCGTGTCCACGCCGCCCGCGCACCGACCCTCGACGAGCGCCAGCCCCTCGCCGGCGCGCACCCGCAGGCTCCCCGCTCCGTGCTCGAGCCGTACGCGCGCCTCGGTGGCGCCGTCGAGCGGCACCGACACCGGCTCCATCTCGCCGCCGCCGCTCCGCACCTGCGAGATCGCCGAGAGCGCCAGCCCCACCCCGATCGCGATGATGATGACCGGCAGCAGGATGTCCTCGTCGGGCAGCGCGTCCAGGTCCTGCAGCAGGAAGACGAGACCGACCCCGATCAGCAGGGCCGGCCACACGTATCCACCGCCCCACGGCGAGCCGAACATCGCCCGCTCGAGGAAGAGCCACAGTCCGATCGCGATGAGCACGATCGGCCAGATGTCGATGTCCGTCGGGATGACCTCGGCGCTCTGGAGCAGGAGGAAGACACCGACCCCGATGAGGAGCAGCGCCCACAGGATCGTCCGATTGCGCACGCGAGGCCCTCCTCGGCTCGGGTTCGGCCTGCGGGAAGCCTATCCCCAGGCGCTCACGACGAGACGAGCAGGCCGCGGCGACGCCGCACCCGTCGGTCGACCCACGAGAACAGACCATCCACCGCCACGCCGACGAGCATGATGACGACCATCGTGGCCATGATCAGCGGCGTGTCGATCTGCGCCCATGCCCGCGCGATCAGGTGGCCGAGTCCTCGTGCCCCGGCGATGAGGAGCTCGGCGGCCATCAGCGCGCGCCACGCGATGGCCCACGCCTGCTGCAGACCTGCCAGGTAGCCGGGGTAGGCGGCTGGGAGGACGACGCGCCCGTAGAGCACCGACCCTCGAGCGCCGAGTGTGCGGCCGGTCCGTACGAGGTAGGGCGGCACCATCCGGACCGCGGCCGCGGTGGCGATCGCGATGGCCGGGAACGCGCCGATCACGACGACGAACAGCACCGCCTTCTCGTTGAACCCCAGCCAGAGGCTCGCGAGCGGAAGCCACACGATCGAGGGGAGCGCCTGGAGACCCGCGACGAGGCTCCCGACGCTCCGCTGGACGACGTCCCAGCGGGCGCAGGCCAGCCCGATCGGCGTGCCGATCAGCATCGCGAGCACGAGACCGCCGAAGAGCCGGAACAGGCTGCGGTACGCGACCATGAGGAGCCCGTTCGATCCGCCCAGGTTCGAGACGAGGGAATCCCACACGGCGGTCGGCGACGGCACCAGCACCTCGCTCCAGTTCCCGGATGCGTACACCGCCCACCAGAGCAGCACGATGACCGCGACGATCGCGACCCTAGGCCAGATCTGGTCGAGGACCCTCCTCGGTCGCGACAACCTGCTCCACCTCCTTCAACAGGTGGTCGTGCACGTCGACCACGACCTTCGACAGCAGGACGTCCTCGAAGGCGCGCGGGCGCGGCGACGAGATGCGGTGCTCGGCGACGAAGGTGCCCGGGCGGGGAGACATCAGCACCACGCGGTCGGCGAGGAACACCGCCTCGCGGACGTTGTGGGTGACGAACACGAACGTGTGGCGGGTCTCGAGCCAGACCGTCTGGAGCTCTCGCTGGAGGATCTCGCGGGATTGGGCGTCGAGCGCGCCGAAGGGCTCGTCGGCGAGGAGGATCTCGGGCTGGCAGGCCAGGGCGCGGGCGAGGGTCGCGCGCTGGCGCATCCCGGGGGACAGCTCGTGCGGCTGCGCCATCGCGAATCGCGCGAGATGGACCTTCTCGAGCCAGCCCATCGCGCGCTCGGCTCGCTCGCGCTTCGGCGCCCCGACGAGCCCGAGCGCGAACTCGACGTTCGCCAGGACGCTCATCCACGGGAACAGCGACGGCTCCTGGAACAGCACGGCTCGGTCGGGTCCGGGACGGACGATCGGTCGTCCGTCCATCAGGACCTCGCCCTCGTCGGGACGCTCGAGCCCGGCGATCAGGTGCAGCAGCGTCGACTTCCCGCAACCGGACGGTCCGATGAGGCAGACGAACTCGCCCTTGCCGATGTCGAGCGTCGCTCGGTCGAGCGCCTGCACACGTTCGCCGCTCCCCTGGACGAAGGTCTTCGAGACGGATCGGATCGAGAGCTTCGAGGAGGCGGCGGGGGTCTCGGGGACCACGTGGAGCGCGGGCGTCGACGTCATCGCTTCCTCATCCGGACACCTCGACGGGCGGGAGGCCCTCATCGTCGAGGACCCTGTTCAGAGGGTCAAGCCGGTAGATCGCACGCACGGACACGGGTTCCTCGTCCAGCACACCTACCTCGTGCGCGTCCTGCGCCACCTGGTCCATCGCGGCCGGGACCGGCTCCCACGAGAACGCGAGCCTGGCCCACGACTCAGCGAGGACCGACGGATCCAACGCGGGGGCGCCGGCCCACACGAGGCGTCGCGCGGTGATCGTCTGCGCACGCAGGGGCGAGGACCGCGTGAGCTGGATCGCGGCGACGTTCGCGGCGACGAGGCGATCGACGACGTCCGGATGGGCCTCCATGTAGGCCGTGGACACGCACAGGTTCGCCGTGAGGAAGCCGTCCGGCGGCCACAGGTCGGCCTCGTCCACGAGCACGTGGGCGACCCCTTCGTCGACGAGGTACGTAGGATACGGCTCGGGCACCCAGGCGCCGTCCAGGCGGTCCGCGCGGAACAGCTCCAGGAGCTGCGCCGCGGCGACCTCCGTGATCGAGACGTCACCACCCTCGTCGGTGGCCTCGAGTCCGTGATCGTGGAGCCAGTTCCGTAACGCGATGTCCTGCGTGTTCCCGACGCTCGGCACCGCGATCCGCTTGCCGTGCAGGTCCTCCGGTCCGTCGATCTCGGCGTCGCTCCGCGTGACGAGCGAGGCGCCGCCGACGGCAACCTCCGAGATCACCGCGACCTCCCCAGACTTGAGGAAGAGCGAGATCGCCGGCCACGGGCCCATGTAGCTCGCGTCGATCGAGCCCGAGAGCAGGGCCACGCCGGCGTCCGTCCCCGAGTCGAATACCCGCACCTCGACCCTGGTCGGCGCGAGTACCTCGTCGAAGATGCCGGCCCCGATCCCGACGTGCGCCGGCGCGTGCGTGAGCGTCGGGAACACGCCCAGACGGAGCACGTCGGCGCTCCCGCGCGCCCGCGCCTCGGACCCCGCACACGCCGAGGCTACGAGGACGAGCGCGAGCAGCGGCGTGAGGAGCCGCGCCGTGCCCGACACCCGAGCCCCCGAGCCCACGCCGTCACCGTACCCTGTCGGGGTCCCGCGCCGGCAGGCAGGGCGCGCCTCGCTCACTCGGCGGGCGCCCCCACCGGTTCGGCCTCGAAGGCCTTCGCTCGACGGAGATCCACGGCGACCGTGGTCCCCTCAGTCAGGTCGATGAGCTCGTCGCTCGGGATCTCGGCCACGATCGTCTGGCCGTCGTCCAGCCGAAGCATCACGCGGGAGAGCCATCCGAGCGTCGAGACCCGGTCGACCCGGGCTTCGACCGCGGCCGCTGCTTCCGGATCCGGCTCGGCGAGCCGGACGTCGTGGGGCCGCACGAACGCGCGTGCGGCGGCACCCTCCTCCAGGTGGTCGGCCCCCGGCAGCCGGTGCGCGCCTACGAGGACGTGTCCCGCAGCGACACGACCCTGCAGCACGTTCGGGCTGCCGATGAACCCCGCGACGAACGCCGTCTGCGGCTCGTTGTAGATCTGCGTCGGCGAGCCCATCTGCTCGATGCGGCCCTCGTGCATCACGACGACCTCGTGCGCGAGCTCGAGCGCCTCGTCCTGGTCGTGCGTCACGAACAGGCTCGTCACGCCCAGCTCACGGTGGAGACCGTCGAGCCAGTGCCGCAGGTCCTGCCGCACCCGCGCGTCGAGCGCGCCGAACGGCTCGTCCAACAGCAGCACCTGCGGCCGCGGCGCGAGCGCCCGCGCGAGCGCCACCCGCTGTCGTTGGCCACCCGAGAGCTGGTCCGGGAACCGGTCCGCGAACGGCGACAGCTGCACCAGGTCGAGCAGCTCGTCCACGCGCCTGGCCTGATCGGCCTTGCTCTGCTTGCGCACCGCCAGCCCGAACGCGACGTTCTGCGCCACGGTCATGTGCCGGAAGAGCGCGTAGTGCTGGAACACGAACCCGACGCGCCGCTCCTGGACGCTCTTGAACGTGGTCTCGTCGTCCTCGATCCAGATCCGGCCGTTCGTGGGGGTCTCGAGGCCGGCGATCATGCGGAGGACCGTGCTCTTGCCCGAGCCGCTCGGCCCAAGGAGCGCGGTGATCTTGCCCTCGGCCGCGTCGAAGCTGATGTCGTCCACGGCGACGAAGCTGCCGAACCTCTTCGTCAGGTTCTGGACCCTGATGGCCGCGTTCGTCGTCATCCCATGACCTCCTTGATCTTGCGTCGCTTGCTGATCTCGATCACCAGGAGCATCACGATGGAGATCGCCGCCAGCGTGAGCGCGACGATGTACCCCTCCGCGTCCATGCGCTCCTCGAACGCGGTGAGGACGTAGATCGTCGCCGTCTCGGTCTGGCCCTTGAGCATGCCGCTCACGATCAGGACGGCGCCGATCTCGCCGATGGAGCGCGCGGTCGTCAGCGCGATGCCGTAGAAGAGCCCCCACCGGATGTTCGGCAGGATGACCCGGAACAGCGTCTGCAACGTCGAGGCGCCGAGGGTCCGCGCCGCGTCCTCCTCTTCGGTGCCGAGCTCGTCGAGCACCGGCGCGACGGAGCGGATCACGAACGGGATGCAGATGAAGATCGTCACGAGGATCATCGACGGCAGGGCGAAGATGACCTGGATCCCCCGGGCCGTGAACCAGGGCTCGAACCAGCCGCCCCGTCCGAACAGCAGGACGCAGGCGAGGCCGACCGTCACGGGGGACATCGCGAGCGGCAGCTCCACGAGCGCGTTCAGGATCCGCCGGCCCACGAACCGGTGCCGCACCAGCACCCAGGCCGTGACGGCGCCGAACGTCGTCGTGACGAGCAACGTGACGATCGTGATCTCGAAGGTGAGGAAGAATGCGTGGCGCACGTCGGGAGACGTGAGCGTCTCTCCGATCTTCGGAAGCCCCTCTCTAAAGGCGCTCAGGAAGATGCCCACCAGCGGACCGAGGAGCACGACGGTTAGGTACAGGAGGCAGACGGCCACGATCGCGCTCCGGACGAGGGCGCGCCGACGACCGCGTCGACGCATCTCCTCACCTCCCGGGGTGACGTCGACCAGCCGTGGCGGTCCGAGGACGACGCTCATGACTTCGCCTCCTTCCGTTCGGTCCGCACGAGCCGGCTCGTGACGAGGACGAGCCCGAACGAGATCGCGAAGAGCAGGGTGGCGACGGCCGCCGCCTGGTCCGGCTTGAACTGGTTCGTGAGCTGGAAGATGAAGTACGGGGCCGTCTTGGTGCGGCCCTCGATGTTGCCGGAGACGAAGACGATCGAGCCGAACTCCCCCAGACCTCGCGCGAAGGCCAGGAGCGCCCCGGCGGCGATCGCGGGGCGGATCGCCGGCATGACGACGGCACGGAAGGTCTTCCACGCTGAGGCGCCGAGCACCTGCGCGGCCTCCTCCTCGGCCGTGTCGAGCTCGAGGAGGACCGGCTGCACCGTCCGGACGACGAACGGCAGCGTCACGACGCACAGCGCGAGCAGGATCGCGATCTGGCTGAACATCAGCGGGATCCCCACGGTGCCGAACGCCTTGCCGATGGGGGTGTTCGGTCCGTAGATGGCGACGAGCATGACGCCCGTGACGAGCGTCGGGATCGCGAACGGCAGGTCCACGACGGCCGACAGCAGCCCCCGACCACGGAACCGATACCGGACCAGGATGTACGCGAGCATCGTGCCGAAGATCGCGTTGATGATCGCCGCCAGGGCGGACGCCACGAGGGTGAGCGAGATCGCCTCCCACGCGCCCGGGCTCGCCATCGCCTCTTGGAACGTGTCGAGGCCGGCGGCGAACCCCTTGGTGACGATCGCCGCGACCGGCACGACGATCATCGTGACGAGGTAGGTGATCGCGGCGCCACGCAGCGTCCAGTGACGCAAACGCGTGACCGTGGGTGCTGGGAGCACCCGTCTGTGCTGAACCGTCTGCGCTGCGCTCGCCATCACGTCACCTACTGCGCGTCCGCGAACGCCTCGGTGAAGACCCCGGCGTCGCTGAACAGCGTCTCGTCGAGCGCGTCCCATCCGCCGAAGTCCTCGACGGCCCACAGGTCCTCGATGGGCGGGAAGCCCATCTCCTCGTCACCCGCCGCCGCAGCGGCGATGTCCGTCGGCCGCAGGAACCCGACCGTCCGGTAGTACTCCTTGGCCTCGTCCGAGTGCAGGTACTCGACGAAGGCCTCGGCGACCTCGCGGACGCAGTGCTTGTCCACGTTCACGTCGACGATCGCGGCGGGGTTGGCGATCAGCACGCTCGACGGCGGGTAGACCGCCTCGTCCGGGAGCCCCGCCTCACGAGCGGTGAACACCTCGTTCTCGTACGTGATCGCGACGTCGCCGTTGCCCGCCTCGAAGTTCTTGATCGAGTCCCGGGCGCTCTTGTCGAGCGCGACGACGTTCTTGAAGATGCCGGTCAGCAGCGTCTGCGCGCCCGCCTCGTCGCCCTCGGCGACGCCGGCGTAGCCGTGCATCGCGGCGCCGTAGATCGACACGATGTTCCAGCGGGCTCCGCCGCTCGACGCCGGGTCGGGCGTGAGCACCCCGACGCCGGAGGCGGCGAGATCGTCGAAGTCCTCGAAGCCCTTCGGGTTCCCTTCGCGGACGTCGAGGACCACGACCGAGGTCGACACCATCCCTTCGTCCGGCGCGGTCGTCCAGTCGTGGGTGATGAGGCCGGCGTCCACGATGAAGTCGACGTCCGGCGCGAGCGAGAGAGCGACGACGTCCGCCTCGAACCCGTTGACGATGTTCTGGGCCTGGGACGTGCTGGCGCCGTACGACTCCTGGAAGATGACCGACTGCCCGTCGTGCTCGTCCTTCCACTTGCTCTGGAAGGCCGAGATGATCTTCCCGTAGACCTCCCGCGGCGTGCTGTACGCGGCGAAAGTGAGGACGGGCTGGTCGGAGGGCGTGCAGTTCCCACCGCCAGAGGCGTTCGATCCGTCGCCCGCGTCGCTCCCGCAGGCGGGCGCGAGGATCGCAAGGACGGCGGCGATGGCGAACAGGCGTACGCCGGAGCGTGGTGCTCGCATGTGGGACTCCTTTCGATGACCGGCGAGTGTGGTCCGCCGACTCGGTCTCCGGTCGTCCGGTCAACCGAAAGGCGCTTCAGAAGGTCGCTGAGGATCGGGGTTCCGGTGGTCCGGTCGCCCCGTGCGGCCCTAGTCGTAGCAGCGCCCGCGTTTCCCGTCAAGCGTCATCGGAGGGTTCCGCCTCAGACCAACCGGATCTTCTCCGCCATCTCGATCTGGACGACCTTGCCATCCTGCACGACGAGGAGCACGGTCCCGTACTTCAGACGACGCAGGAGCTCGACCACCTGGAGGAGGACGGCCTGCTCCTCCTCCGTGATGGGGGCGAACTCCTCCGGGCGCTGTTCCGGGGCCATCCACGTGGGACGTTACCGCATCGAGGAGTCGGACCCACGACCCAGCTACCAGGCGTAGGCCTCGGGGGCGGCGCCACCCGGGCCGGGGAAGATCTCGTCAAGCCCGGCCATCGTGGCCTCGTCGAGCGTGAGCTCCAGCGCCCGGAGCGAGCCGTCGAGCTGCTCCGTCGTCCGCGGGCCGATGATCGGCGCCGCCACCACGGGGTTCGCGAGCAGCCACGCGAGCGCCACGTCGGCGGGCGCCTCACCGAGCTCCGCGCAGAACGCCTCATAGGCCTCGATCCGGTCACGGTACTTCGGCAGGTCCTCCTGGACCCACTCCCCCGAGCGCCGACCGCCCTCGATCTTGCCGAGGACGCCCCCGAGGAGCCCACCGGCGAGCGGGCTCCAGGGGATCACGCCCATGCCGTACGCCTCGCACGCCGGCAGCACCTCGAGCTCGCTCATCCGGTCGTTGAGGTTGTACAGGCACTGCTCGGAGACCAGACCAAGGAAGCGGCGCTCGCGCGCCGTCTCGTTCGCGCGCGCGATGTGCCAGCCGGCGAAGTTGCTCGAGCCCACGTAGAGGACCTTGCCCTGCTGCACGAGCGTCTCGAACGCCTGCCAGAGCTCGGCCCAGTCGGCCTCACGGTAGACGTGGTGCATCTGATACAGGTCGATGTGATCGGTCTGCAGCCGCCGCAGGCTCCCCTCGCACGCCGTGCGGATCGCAAGCGCCGACAGGCGCGACTCGTTCGGCCACGGTCCCATCTCGCCGTAGACCTTCGTGGCGAGGACCACCTTCTCCCGCCGGCCGCCGCCCTTCGCGAACCAGTTCCCGATGATGGTCTCGGTCGCGCCGACGCCCTTGCTGCGCCCGTAGACGTTCGCGGTGTCGAAGAAGTTGATGCCGTGCTCGAGCGCGCGGTCCATGATCGCGTGGCTGTCCGGCTCGGTCGTCTCGGGACCGAAGTTCATCGTCCCGAGGCAGAGCCGACCGACCTTCAGCCCGAGGCGGCCGAGATGCGTGAACTCCATCGCTGGCTCCTCCCTGCGTGCCGACCCACCGTGGAGCGTTTCACACCAGGACGTCGGCCGCCCGCGCGAGCGTGCCGTCGCGCTCGGGATCGCGCGCTCCGTGGATGAACATGAACGCGATCGTGAGCCCGGCGCCCAGCACGCCGGCGCCGATCAGCGTCTCGTCGACGCCGAACGCCGAGGCTGCGGGCCCGACGAGCGCGAACGACAGCGGCACCCCGGCGGACGAGATCAGCCAATCCAGGCTCGAGACGCGTCCGAGCATCTCGGCGGGCACGAGCCGCTGGACGAGCGTGACCCAGATGACCATGAGGAGCGTCATGCAGCCCTCGGCGACGAGGGCGACCAACATCGCGTGCCACAGCTCGGTCACGAGACCGAACCCGGCGACGAGCAGCATCCCGAGGGCCCAGGAGACGTAGAGCACCGTGAGCGCCTTGCGGGGCAGGCGTCCGCGCTGACCCATCGTCAGCGCCATCACGACGGCACCGACCCCGCCGGCCCCGTACACGATCCCGAGCGACGCGGCCGAGCCGCCGAGGTCGTTCTTCACGACGTACGGCAGCAGCACGTCCCACGGACCCCACGTGAACAACAGGCTCACGGTCGCGGCGACCATCGCGACCCACAGCCACGTCCGCCGCCGGACGAACCGGAAGCCCTCGACGAGGTCGGCCGTCATCGACGTCTGCACGCCTTGCTCCCGACGCACGCGCCGGACCCGGATCGCGAGGATCATCGCCGCCGAGAACACGAACGACCCGGCGTCGACGAGGAACGCCCAGCCGAGACCGACCCACTGGATCAGGAAGCCCCCGACGACGGGCCCCACGAGCGCGAGCGTGAACGGGCGGACGAACTGCGACAGCGAGTTCGCCTGCACCCGCAGGTCGTCGGGGACGATCGTCGGCACGATCGAGGAGAACGCCGGCCCGAACACCGCCTGCCCCGCCCCGTACACCACCGCGATGCCGACGAGCCGCGGCAGCGTGAGCGCGTCGGCGAGGGCGAGGAACCCGACCGCGCCGATCGCGAAGAAGCGGATGACGTCGCCCGCGATCATCAGGTGCCT
>Ga0105100_10000165_pt1 | contig 37565 bp, 30 predicted proteins | sample PPLLak12cMay2015_2_FD_87033 | JGI IMG/M metagenome (GOLD analysis project Ga0105100, IMG submission 87033) | Freshwater sediment microbial communities from Prairie Pothole Lake near Jamestown, North Dakota, USA - PPLs Lake P8 Core (1) Depth... | ecosystem: Environmental > Aquatic > Freshwater >... | reverse complement strand
GGTATTGCTCTTGCTACCCAGTCAGTCCTACTTCATCTACCGCTCATACTTCAACATGCGGGCACGAATTCCACTCCCACTCCAACCGTCACCGTAGAGCCCGGAAAAGTTTTGATTGTCGATTTTGCTTTTCAACCAGCCGAAATCACCGTCCATGTTGGCGAGAAAGTCGAGTGGGAAAACACTGGCCAAATGAACCACACTGCCACCAGCGATACAGGCGTATGGGACAGCGGTGTACTTGCTACCGACCAAAAATTCTCGTTCACTTTTACCTCTGTGGGTGATTATCCTTATCACTGCTTGCTCCATCCTAGTATGACCGGGATCATTCACGTGGTGCCGAATCCATAGATTTGCTTCTTTGGATATTTCTAAGCACACATGCTATTGGCATACCCGCGGGCTGCCCCGTATGTTTGGAGGAAGTTTTGGGCAAAGACCGGATGGTGGGTATTGCCTATGTATTTAGGTGAGAGTCGAAGAACGAGCGCCGGAAGTGTGGGGGTTGGACAAGCAGGTAGTGCCGTGGGGAAAGCTGGTCAGCCCGGACCCTCGACTATTGCGGATTTCGCCCTTATCGCCAAGCGACGGATCAACCCGCTGAAGATCATACCGTGGATTGGATAAAGCCCATACCAGTAAACCCATCCCCACGCGCCCTTGGGGGCAAAGAACGCTGTCTGAACCAGCAGAGTACTGCCATCCTGCAGAGGCATTGATTGGAACTGCAGCCAGGCAAGGCCGGGCAGCTTCATCTCCGCCCGTAAGCGTAACAAGCGATCTGGCTCCACCGCTTCCACGCGCCAGAAATCCAGAGCGTCGCCAACGCGTACTTCAACCGGGTGGCGGCGACCACGGCGCATGCCCACACCGCCCACCATATGGTCTATTAAGCCGCGCACCTGCCAGATCCAATTCATAAATAACCAGCCAGTATCACCGCCCAAGGAGCTAAAGGCGTTGAAGACGGCCGGTGGGGTAGACTGAACGACCAGCTGGCGGCGCTCCAATGTGATGCCTTCATGAGTAGTAAGAATGACCGGTGGAATGTTCCCTTGAGTGGTCACCAGCGCATCACTCCAGGCAGTTTCGACTGCACCGGCTTCCAGGCGTGCAAGGGCAGCCTTCACGGCGGTCTTGTAGTCCATCAGTTCGATTTGTGGGAAAAGCTGGCGAGCCAGATCGTCACGTACGATGACTTCGTGACTCATACCCTCGATCAACGGCTGAGCGATGGCCCTGGGTATAGGCATAAATGGGTGCATCCAATACCAGGAAAGCTGAGGGAGGATCACGGGAGCAGCAATCAGCCAGCGTTTCAAGCCACGCACTTCAGCGTAACGGGTTATCATGTCAGCATAAGTCAGCACATCTGATCCGCCGATTTCGATTGTACGCCCCTGGCTTGCCGGAGCATCCAGGGCATTGGTCAGGTAATCGAGTACGTTGCGGATCGAGATCGGCTGAACGCGGTTGTAGAACCACCGTGGGCCGATTAAAATGGGCAGCCGTTCTGTCAGGTAGCGCACCATCTCAAAGGAAAGCGATCCCGAACCAACAATGATAGCGGCGCGGAACTCGGTAACTGGCACCCCGGCTAGGCGCAGGGCATCGCCGGTTTGTTGACGAGAGCGCAAGTGTTCCGAGAGTTGTTGGTTCGAATCACCCAGGCCGCCTAAGTAGATGATGCGGCTGACATTGGCTTCTCGGGCGGCAAAGCCGAAGGCGCGTGCCGCCACTAGATCGCGGACGTGGTAATTATGCCCACCGCCCATACTGTGGACCAGGTAGTAAGTCACATCAATCCCCTGCAAAGCTGCTGGTAGCGTAGTTGAATCGAGCACGTCGGCTACAACCACTTCTACCTTGTCGCTCCAGTTACGACCTTGCAGACGCGCAGGATCGCGCACCATACAACGAACGGTATGGCCTTGTTCCAACAGGCGAGGGACGAGCCGCCCGCCGACATAGCCGGTTGCACCAGTGACGAGGATATTCATAGATAGTCGCATTCCGGACGCGATATGAGTATACTACTGGCAGGATGGAGTGACCAAGAGAACAAAATTACTACGTTGAAATCAGCGTCCTGATCGTAGAAGGCAACTATATCGGCGACAATCGATCGAAAGCAACTTGTGCCGCTGATCCGCACGCGCCCCTTCCGCCCACATAACACACGCACTTGGACCAGAAATTGGCTTACAAGTGTGGCATTGTCACCACACATACAAGCAATTTCGATCGCCAGGTGGAGCTTTAAAACTCACCCAACATGTTTATTACAGACACAAAGCAAACCGCCTATTGATTCCCTGATCGCATTCTGCTATAAACTATAAGAGTGATCCAGCAGGAAGGTTGGCATGGACACAACGGTGGAGATCTTCACCCTGGGCGGGGTGCGCATACTACGTGGTGGAGAGCTGGTTACAGGGTTCACTACCCGAAAAGCGGAAGCTCTTCTTATTTATATTGCCAGCACGCGCCGGCCGCAGCCGCGTGAAGTGCTGGCCGATTTGTTGTGGGACGAGCGGACGCAGAGTCAGGCAATGGCCAACCTTCGAGTTGTGCTGACCAACCTGCGCCAGGTGCTGGGGGAGAGCATTACCATTAGCCGGGATGAAGTATCCATCAACCCGTCTGCGAAGGTCTGGCTGGATGCGGTTGAGCTGGAAGACTGCCTGGGAGCGTTACAAAAGCAAGGCAGGTTAAACGCCGCTGCAGCGGATCAGGCTGCGGCAGCCTTGGATCTGTACCGGGGGGAATTCCTGGAAGGTTTCAGTGTATTCGACTGCCGGCGGTTTGAAGATTGGCAGGTGTATGAGCGCGAGCGGTTGCACCGGCTGACCGCGGAAGCCCTTCACGATCTGGTGGATTATGAAATCGAGCGCAGGGCATATAAGACCGGCATAGCCCACGCCATGCGCCTGCTGGAGTTGGACCCATTGATGGAGACAGCCCACCGCCAGATGATGACACTGCTTGCCAGCAGCGGGCAGCGAGGCGAAGCCCTGGTCCAGTACCAGACTTGCCGGAAGATCTTGCAGGAGGAATTGGGTATTGAGCCGGCCGTAGCGACCAAGTCACTCTACGAAAAAATCCGCCAGGACGAGCTGGCCGTTACGGCAGCAGGCGCACAAGTCATCCAGGAGCCTCAAGCAGCTGCCCAAATCCCGTTCACAGATCTGCCCGAAGGCACGGTCACCTTCCTCTCCACCGATATCGAAGGCTCGACTTTATTGTTGCACCGCCTGCGCGAAGGCTATGCCGCCGTTTTAGCCGACCAGCGCCGCATCCTGCGCGAGGCTTTTGCCAATTGGCATGGGCATGAAGTGGAAACGCAGGGGGATGCCTTCTTCGTGGCTTTCTCGCGCGCCACCCAGGCAGTTTGCGCAGCCGTTGAAGCCCAGCACAAGCTGGCCGGGTATAAATGGCCGGAAGGTGTTGTGGTAGGGGTGCGCATGGGCATCCACACCGGCGAGCCCTGGAGCGCCGAGGAAGGCTATGTGGGTATGGATGTGCATCGTGCCGCGCGCATCGCCCACGTGGGTCACGGCGGCCAGGTGCTGCTCTCTGAGACGACCACTGCCCTGGTGCAGGACGAGCTGCCGCCCGGCGTGAGCCTGTGCGATCTGGGCCGCCACCTGCTCAAGGATATCCACCGCCCCGAGCGCATCTCCCAGCTGGTCATCGAAGGCTTGCCAGCTGAGTTCCCACTCCTGACCTCGCTCGAGGCGCTGGCGCCTGAAGGCAGGCGGCCGCCTCGCCAGGTGGGCAAATGCCCCTACCGCGGCCTGGCTGCCTTCCAGGAGGCCGATGCGCCTTTCTACTTCGGGCGGGAGACCTTTGTCTCCTCCCTGGAGCAGGCTATCCGCTCAAAGAAGCTGATGGCGGTGATCGTCGGCTCTTCCGGCTCGGGTAAATCCTCCGCCCTGTTAGCCGGGTTATTACCTCGACTGCGCAAATCAGGCGGCTACCAGTTCGTCATCTTCCGCCCCGGCAGCCAGCCCTTCTATGCCCTGGCAGGGGCCATCCTGCCGCTGCTCGAACCCGGACTGAGCAAGATCGATCTCCTGGCCGAGACGCGCAAGCTGGCCGAGCGGTTCGCCAGGGGGGAAGTGGGCTTGGCGCAGGTCGTCGATCGCATTCGAGCGGATTCACCTGAAACCCGGCAGCTCCTCCTGGTCGTCGACCAGTTCGAGGAGCTCTATACCCTGTGCCCGGAGGTAAAACTTCAGAGAGCCTTCATCGACGAGCTGCTGGCGATCGTTGATGCGGCCAGGACCCTGCGAGATGCTTCATCCGCCATCCTGCTGACCCTGCGCGCCGATTTCATGGGAAAGGCGCTGGCGCACCGTCCGTTTGCGGATGCCTTGCAGGAAGCCTCCCTGCTCATGGGACCTATGACCCGCCAGGAGCTGCGCATGGCGGTTGAGAAACCTGCCGAGATGCAGGGAGCAGCCTTCGAGCCGGGTCTGGTGGAGCGCATCCTGGATGATGTTGGTGAGAAGCCCGGCAACCTGCCCCTGCTGGAATTCACCCTCACCCAGCTCTGGGAACGGCAGACCGACGGTTGGCTGACCCACGCCGATTACGAGGCCATGGACTGCCTGGAAGGAGCATTGTCGGCCTATGCCGACCAGGTGTATGCCGATCTGGATGCCCATGAGCAAGAACGGGCACACCGCGCCCTGGTGCAGCTGGTGCAGCCTGGGGAGGGCACAGAAGACACCCGCCGCATCGCCACCCGCGAGGAGCTGGGCGACGACTCCTGGAGCCTGATCCAGCGCTTGGCTGACCGGCGCCTGGTGGTGACCGGGCGGGACGCTTCCGGTCACGAGATCGCCGAGGTGGTGCACGAAGCCCTGATCCTTAAATGGGGGCGCTTTCAAGCCTGGATGGACGCCGACCGGGCCTTCCGCCTGTGGGAGGAGCGCCTGCGCGGCAACTTGCGCCAGTGGCAGCAGAGCGGCCAGGATGAAGGTGCCCTGCTGCATGGCGCTCCCTTGACAGAAGCCGAGGCCTGGCTCAAGTGGCGCCCTCAGGATCTGAGCGAGATCGAAAGTGAATATATCCAGGCCGGGATTGGCCTGCGTGAGCGCCAGCAGATGGAGCGCGAGCGCCGGCGTCAGCGTACGGTTCTGGCGCTGGCTGCCGGCCTGGTGCTGGTGGCTATCCTGGGGGTGATTGCCCTCTTCGCCAGCCAGCGGGCCAGCCGGAGCGCACAGGCAGCATTGAATGAAGCTAACACACGCGCAACTGCCGAAGCGGTCGCAGTGCAAGAACGCCAGAACGCCCAGTTTGCCAGCACACTGGCCGTTGCCCAGCAGGCTACCGCCCAGGCCAACGCCCAGGCGCGCGCCACCGCCCAGGTGGAGGCCGAAGCCCAGCGTGCTGAAGCTGAAGCGCAGCGCAATGAAGCCCGACGACAGGCCAGTATCGGCCTGGCTGCCATGGCGCTACGCGAGCTCGACACAGGCGGGCAGGATATCGGCGTCTTGCTGGCCCTGGAAGCGCTGGAGAACTACCCCTACACCTGGCAGGCCGAGCAGGCCCTGGGTCAGGCGATCCTGAAAAGCCGTTTGCGCCTCATTCTCCAACATGATGGAGCCATAGCCTCGGTAAAGTGGTCGCCGGATGGGAAGCGCCTGCTGACTGCCAGCCTCGACGGGACCGCCAGGGTGTGGGACGCCGCCACCGGGGAGCAGCTCCTCAGGCTGGACCATGAGGGGCAGTTGAAATTTGCGTTCTGGTCGCCGGACGGCTCTCAAATCCTCACCAATCTGACCGAGCCGGATGCATTGATCATGTGGGATGGGAACACAGGGGAACGATTGTTCAACATCGAAGGCTACACCGGATGGATAGCATGGAACGGCGCCGAGTGGTCGCCCGACGGGAATCACCTCGCCATAACCAATGCTTCCGGCACAGCCTGGATTTGGGACGCGCGCACCGGGAAGAAGCTGCATACATTATCGGGCCACCAAGAATATATTGTCACCCTACGCTGGTCACCCTCCGGCGATCGGCTTCTCACCTCGAGTGCGGATAGAACCGCCATCGTATGGGATGCGCAGACTGGCGAGCCCATCTACACCCTGCGCGGCCATAAAAGATATCTTTGGTCAGGCGAGTGGTCTCCTTCCGGTGACCGCATCCTGACATCCAGCAGGGACGGCACGGTGAAAGTCTGGGATGCTGCCACCGGTAAAGAGCGGCTCACGATTATCGCTTTCCCGGACGAAAACGATTTAAGGGCAGCATGGTCGCCGTCGGGTGGGCGCATCCTGGCTGGTCCTATGGGTGGAGCCGGGCCAAAGGTCTTTGACGCCGCCACAGGCGAGGAACAATTCGCTCTCTACCCGGGAAATCCATCGATTGAAATGAGATTGATCGCCTGGTCGCCTGCAGGGGACCGCATTCTCACTGCTTTAGGAGATGGTAGCGCCAGCATTTGGGACGCGGCCAGCGGTGAGGAGCTTTTCACCTTGCGGGGGCAACGCGGTGAATTTTTGGTGGGATACAGTACGGCAGCATGGTCGCCCGACAGCCAGCGGCTGGCGACCGGCACCACGGATGGCACCATCATGGTCTGGGATGTCTCGCCGGTGCCCACCCTGGTGGGAGATCAATCTCCAGCCTCGGCTCTTTGGTCTCCCGCCGGAGATCGAGTGCTGTCTGTTTCGAATCACGGAGCCAGGCTATGGGATCCATCCTCCCTTACCGAGCTCCTGGCGATCAAAACCGAAAAAATATTCGACTCGATCCTATATGCGAGCTGGTCCCCCTCCGGCGACCGCTTCGCCCTGGGATTGCATAATGGGAAGGCGACAATATATGAGGCTGCGACCGGCGCCGAACTGCTCACCATTACCGCCCCAGGGTCCGGTGGGGAGACAATCCCGACTTGGTCCCCGGATGGCAGCCTGATCGCCGTCGGCGTCGCCTCGGATGGTTCGATCCGCATTTGGGATGCGCAGGGCGGTGCAGAAAAAGGACTCCTGTACTCCTATTCGAGCGAAGGCGTTTGGCATGGGGAGGCAGGGAACTACATTAACGTTCTGGAATGGTCGCCGTCTGGGGATAAGATCCTTTCATCAGCCTGGTCAGGTATCTGGAGAACAAATGACCCCTTGAGGGTGTGGGATGTGACCACGGGGAAAATGTTGTTTTCCACTAAAACAACGGATGTGATAGCAGCCTCATGGTCTCCCGATGGTAAGCGCATCGCCACCTACAGTTTCCAAGGAACAGGGGATATCTGGGATGCGGGGACCGGCGAAAATCTGTTGGAGTTCAGCGGGCACACAGGACAGGTCACGGGATTGACCTGGTCTCCTTCAGGGGACCGCATTGCCAGCAGCGGAGCCGATGGGATGGTGCTCGTCAGGGATGCGCACAGCGGGTCGGAGGTGCTGCGCTACCTCATCGGGGCGGTGGTTGACAGCGTCGACTGGTCGCCGGATGGGAGCAAGCTCCTGGTCTCTTATGCAGGCAAGATCGTCATCTTGCCGGTCTGGAATACGGCCCAGGAATTGATAGATTACGCTCACGCATGTTGCGCTGTGCGAGAGCTATCGCCCGAAGATCGCTCCTTGTACGGGTTGCCGCCGGCAGATAGCGATTGAACTCGTCCCCCAAGGGGCGGGAGTTAGAGGACGAAATCGAGTGTTTTCGGGAGCATCCGCCTCCGAAAACACTCGATTTCATTAACGTTTTAATTTCCTGAATTTGCCAAAATCTACCCAGTTTAACGATCTCTGAACGATCCCAAAGCCTTCTCCGAACGCCGAATTGCTAACCTGTCAACAGGTTAAGAACGATCAGGCGAAAGGAGAAGTGGGATCATGAAAGGCATTGTTGTTTTGGGTGTAATCGCAGTTTTGTTAGGCATGTTTGGAGCCGGATTCTTTCAATCCGTTCAAGCATATGCCATGCCCGACGAACCGGAACACAAGCCGGGTAATCTGACTGATATCTTGAACGCTACTCTTCAGATCGAGATTTCCTTGCCGCTAGACGATAGCGGATTGAAAGTCCTCCAGGCACAAGGCCTCGGTTCTCTGGTAAAGGAAGGCGAAGAAACCCTCTTGGTAACCCACAATCACTGGGGGGAGGCATTGCAGGAAAGATCGGTTGTAACGTTTTATGATACTCGAGGTCAGAGGGTAACTACCATATCCGGTTCCGAGTTCCTCAGCCAGATACGCTATTTAGACTCAGGCACCCTCGTCCTGAACTCTCCGCTAGAACAAGCCGGGCAGCCTCAGGCTTTCATGGAAGGTGATCATCGACAAGTACAGCCTGGAGATGTCGTTATGGTGGCGCAGCGGGTTGGAACGATGAGTAATAAAGTGACCCTGATCAAAGCAAAGGTCGAATCGGTTGTTGACATCCGTGGGGTGCCGGTGATTCAGCTCAAAGGTCCAGAAGGACGTCCCATTCAAGCAGGCGACTCGGGAGGAGGAGTATGGCATCACGGAATATTGGTAGGCAATCTGTGGTTCACAGCCGTTGCTCAGATAGTAAGCTCCACTCAGTCCGCATTGGAAAAGCCGGACCAAATCAAATTTGAGCCGACGGGTGAAAGCTATGCAGCTATGTATCCCACCCAACAACCTGCGGCTTATCTGGAGCCCTCCGTGCGCATGAATAGGGGAGAGCAATCTGAGATACCTTAGAACACCATATCACACGCCGGGCTGGTGGGCGGCGGCAAATCCTCAATTCTGGGCGCTGTTCACCCGTCTGCTGTTTCTCAAGAGGGGACTTGTCGAAGCTATATCGAAGAATTTTCAGAACAAAGTATTTGTACTCATCAATATCTGCTATGATAATAGTGCGCAGAGCTTTCCAAGTAATCACGGTTAGGTGTGTACCGGATGCACGATCTGTGGCGTGAGGTTGTGCGCCTGATAGCAATCCCCGTGAGTTATGTATGATCCAGTCCATTGATACATTGAATCAGATGTCCTTGACGGCTATCCACCGGCTGTTTACCGATCTGGACCCGCCGGAGATCAGCTCGCTGACCGGGATCTTCCGCGGCGCCTTCGTCGGACCTGCCTGGCTGCGGAAAATCTGGGGACCGCTTCTGGTGATCACTGGTTTGGGCGGCTGGTGGGGTAAGGAATTTGACTCGCAGGGGAACGCGGTAAATCTGGTGCTGCGCAAAGGGCGCTTCGAGAGTCGATTTTCGATGGTTATCGTCCACCAGGCCTCGCATCTCGATCGCAAATCAGGCCTGGCGATGCACTACCGAGCCGATAATCCCTTTCCCTGGCCATTCATCGTTGACGAGCTGCGCCGCATCGACTCAATGATGGTGCTGGGAATGACCCTGGCTGATATTGGACCGTTCCGGCGCCTGGCTTTTCCTTTTGTCCTGCAAAGCCGGGAGGTGATGGATGGACTATGATGCCATTGTGATCGGTTCCGGCTTTGGCGAAGCGTGGCGGCGTATCGTCTCAGCCAGAAGGGCTTTCGGGTGGCGGTGTTGGAACAAGGTCGTCGCTTTGATGACGAGGACCTGCAAAAAGCCAGCCAATCGATGCGTGATTTATTCTGGATGCCCGCCCTGGGTCTCAAAGGATTGTTCACGCAGCGCTTTTTTAAGCATGTCAACATCGTCGGCGGAGTGGGAGTGGGCGGCGGCAGCCTGGTATATGCAGCCGTCCTGCTCGAGCCGAAGCAGGCCTTTTATCGAGACCCTGCCTGGGCAGACCTGGGCATCGACTGGGAGGCCGACTTGCGCCCTCACTATGCTACCGCCTCCCAAATGCTTGGACGCACCACCTGCCCGGTCACACATCTCCAGGATGGATGGCTGGAGCAGACAGCCGCCGCGATGGATGTGCGGGAAAGCTACGGCCCGGTTCAGCTTGGGATTTACTTTGGTCCAGAGGAAGAAACACCCGATCCGTATTTCGGCGGCGAAGGCCCGCCCCGGCAGGGATGCATCCTGTGCGGCGCCTGCCTGGCAGCCTGTGCCCACAATGCCAAAAATACGTTAGATAAGAACTATTTGTACCTGGCTGAGAAAAAGGGGGCGCTCATTTTCCCTCAGCACAAGGCGGCGCTGGTGCGCCCCATCGGCGGGGGATATCAAGTGGAGATGGTCCACCCCCTGGATAAAAGCCAGACCTATGCACCCCTCACGGCCCCCAGGGTCGTGCTGGCCGCGGGCGTGCTCGGCACGCTCGAGCTGCTGTTCCGCAGCCGTGAGAGCGGGGCATTGGGTAATCTCTTACCCATGTTGGGCAAGCGCGTGCGCACCAACTCCGAAGCCATCACCGCGGTTCTGTCAAAGGACGAAACCATTGACCTGAGCAAAGGTCCAGCGATCTCATCCGACTTTCACGCCAACGAATATACCCATGTCACGCAGAACCGCGTTCCCCCCAGCTACTGGTTTATGAAGCTTTACGCATGTCCGCTTGTGGATGGGATAAAACCCTTGCGGCGGGCGCTCAAGACGTTGGTCATGTTCATCGTGCACCCATTGGAATCCACGGCCTCGCTGCGTGTGCGTGGCAACTGGCACAAGCGGGTCACCCTGATCTCAACCATGCAGAATCTGGATAACCAGATCGCCTTCAGCTGGGGGCGCGGCCCGTTCAGCGGATTTGGGGTCGGTCTCCAATCCCAGATGGCTGGCGGTGGGCGGGCGCCGGTCTACATCCGAGAAGCGAACCTGGCTGCACGCACATTTGCCCGGGTATCGGGCGGCATCCCGCATAACTCGTCCATCGAAAACCTGATGAACATGTCGGTCACTGCTCATATCCTGGGCGGCTGCACCATCGGGGCAAACGCTGAACGAGGGGTAATCGACACCAGCCACCAGGTCTTTGGCTATCCCGGTCTGTACGTGGTGGACGGCTCGGCTATCCCGGCTAACGTTGGTGTCAACCCGAGCCTGACCATCACCGCTCTGGCAGAACGCGCCATGAGTTTGCTGCCCGCTCGTAGGGGATAGGTGGTTGAGCCTGTTGATAGGAGCTTCTTAAGGATATACTGGTCGATTTTTTATTCCGTGGGGGATCTCACTGAGGGAATAGCTTACCACGGATCTCGTGAATTTCGGCATATAATGATCTTATTTGTTATAATCACAAAGTTGATATAACGATTAGTTATTCCTGTTGAGAGGGATGCACTTCAGGGGTAATCGGGGGGCTACCCACAAACTGCGCAAGACCTACCTTAATGATTCGCGGATAATCTATTCGTAAAAGGGAGGATTTTAATGTCCACCAGTAACAGCACTCCTTATTTTGATGCCACTCCAGCCCGCCATTTGCAGATTCACCAGGCGAGGGGAGGGCTGCTTGTTTTCACGCTGCTGATGGTCCCCTTATCGCTGTTCGGATATTGGTTTTATATTACTTTCCCGGACGCCCCGCTGACTCTACCCTCTCTGCCCCTCATGCTTGCTCCAGCACTCGCTTCCATTATCACACGCCTGCTGCGCCATGAAGGGTTCGCCGATGTTTCCTTCCGGCTGCGTGGAAGGCGGATGGGAGGCGCATTCCTGCTGGCGTTGGGGCTTCCACTGATCACCGGCGCACTGGCGTATGGTGCTGCTTACCTCTTCAACCTTGCCCAGTTCGCCCCACCTCCTTTCCCGGTCGGTGTCAGTCCGGCTATTGCCCAGTTCGGTCTCAACCTGGTATTTGCCGCCACGGTTGGCATTCTGCTTCTACTCCCCACCGCTGCGGGCGAGGAGATCGGATGGCGCGGCTATCTGCTGCCGCGGCTGGTCGATGCTCGCCTGCCGCAGCCCGTACTGCTTACCGCCTTGATCTGGGGCGCCTGGCATCTGCCAGTTGTGTTTGCAGGAGTATACGCGGCTGGACCATCCCTGCTGTTCTCGGGAGTGATGCTCATGCTGGCCACCGGGATGGTTGGTTCAATCTTTGGTTGGATGAGACTCGAGACCGGCAGCATTTGGCCATGCATCCTGGCCCACGCTGCATGGAACGCCATCATCAATGGGGCGTTTACCCCGTCGGCGCATGAAGTCACGGCAAGGCTGTGGACCGGGGAAACGGGTATCTTGGTTGTGCTGGTGTTGGTGCCGGTAACTCTGCTGGTAAGGCGCGCCTGGCAGCCCTCTACACCCGTAGAGCAAGAAGGTTGACAGCATGGATGCACATCGCCGCAGCGAGCGGGTGGAGAAGTACAACCAGCTCATGCGCATCGAAGAGGACCTGGGCGAGTCGGCTGCGTACGCTGGACGTAAGGCTTTCGTGAGATAAAGAGCTTGACATTCGTTTATAGATGTCTATAATACGTTATGTAGCGATGATGCTCGCCTGTGTGTGAAAACTTACCCTTGTCTGAAAGCTTCTACCTAAAACTCCGGGTAGGAGCTTTTTATTCGGCGATTATAGTGTCAAGCGACTCTGGAAAATATTTCAAAACAGGAGCACACTTATGACTCGATTTATCCTCGTCCGCCATGGTCAAACAGAATGGAACCGGGTTGAACGCTTTCGTGGGCGTGCTGATGTGCCACTGAACGAAACCGGTTTGGCTCAAGCGGAAGCCACCGGGCGGCGTGTGTCCAGTGAATGGCAGCCAGTCGCCATGTACACCAGCCCTCTATCACGTTCGGTAAAAACTGCCGAAGCGATCGCAAAACATTGCGGTCTGCAGGTTCAGCTGCATTCGGGTCTGGCCGATATCGATTATGGCGAGTGGCAGGGGCTGACGCCAGAAGAAGCCCGCCAGCGCTGGCTGGAGGAGATCGATGCCTGGTACAACCGGCCTCATCTGGCGCAAATCCCAGGTGGAGAAACCCTGGACGAGCTGCGCACACGCGCCATGCAGATGGTGAGCGAGCTTGTCGACCGGCACCCAGAGGATACGATCGTCCTGGTGGGCCACACGGTGATCAACCGCATCATCCTGCTAGGAGTGTTAGGCCTGGGCAACGAGCGCTTCTGGCGGATCAAGCAAGACACCTGCGCCATCAACATATTCGAAGCTGAAGACGGCGACTTCACAATGGTATCGATGAACGATACCTGCCACTTACATGCCCAGTAATCCCACCTGATTTGACCCGCTCGAAGTCTGTGTGGAGCCAGGCAGCCCGGTTTGCCGGTTGGAGAAGAAGGTTTTTCCGCCAACAAAATGAATTAGAATGAATTGTCCTTGATCTTCAAGGATGCTTGCCAGCAACAACGAAACGGAAAGGTTCTCATGGAGATTACGGTCCACCCGATAGGCATCATACACAGCCCCTTCAACAACCTGGCTGATATGCCCATCCAGCCTGGCGGGGAGGCCAGCGCGCCCGGTACGGTCGAGGTCTACCCGGATTTCTTTGCCGGTTTGAAAGACCTGGAGGGATTCTCGCATATCATCTTGCTTTACTATCTTCATAAAGTCAGCCGGATGCAGCTGACGGTCCTGCCCTTCCTGGATTCGGAGCCGCGCGGCGTCTTCGCCACGCGAGCGCCGGTGCGGCCTAATCCAATCGGCCTCTCAGTCGTTCCACTGCGAAAGATCGAAGGGAATGTCTTATACGTAGATCAGCTGGACGTCCTGGATGGGACGCCTCTCCTGGATATCAAGCCGTACGTGCCGGAGTTCGACGAACGCGCTGAGGTCCGGATCGGCTGGCTGGAGCAAGCCAGAGGCAGAGCCCGCTTTACAAGATCGGATGACCGCTTTTAGCGGCGTGGCCTACCCGTAGTTCAATGGGTTGGCGGGAGGAATTACAGATGAGCCGCTCAAATAAGATTGGCGTTGGGGTGCTGGGGCTATTGTTATCCTGTTTGCTGTGTGCAGGCGGGATTATCGTTGCAGGTAGGCTTGGATGGCTGCCTATATCTTCGCCCTTGTTGCCCTTTGCCAGCGCGCCGGTAATCCCGAATACTGAAAGTCCCTCTGACACCCCTTCGATAGTGACACGAATCATCGATGATGAAGCGTTGATTATAGGCGCTCCCACCTCAACGGTTATCCCCCTAAACGCCCCGACTGCGACGCCCACCTGGATTGCCGTCCTTCTGCCGCTGGTACCATATGAGCCTACGCATACACCTATACCGACTCATACACCAACCCCTACGCCCACTCCCATCGGCAGCGGCATGGGGAAGATCGTCTTTGTGAATGAGGACCCGAGTGGAGATAAAATCATTAGCAATATCTTTGTTATGGATTCAGACGGGTCAAATCAGATTAACATAACCAATAACAGCGACCCATTGATCTCGCCTTATTTCCCCAACTGGTCAGCCAGCGGGGATCAAATTATCTTTACCCGGGGAGATGAGACGGGAGGCGGCAACAAAAGTGAAATATTTATCATGGATGTTGACGGCTCGGATGTTCAGAAATTGTCTCCCGCTCCTCAATCTACGGATGAAGCTGGCGCAGAAGGTAATTTGAGAGATTACTATGCTGACATGTCTCCCCAAGGGGATCTCATTGCGTTTAACTCCAACCGGCATTCTCTCTCCTCAGTTAGTGAAGATGCAGAAATTTACCTGTTGGACATGTCTAGCAAGGTGCTGACTCAGCTCACGAATGACTTGGGCGACAGCCAAAACCCCTCTTGGTCGCCCGATGGCGGACAGATTGCCTTTATGTCCTCAAGGGATGGGGATTGGGAAATTTACCTCATGCAACCGGATGGATCGGGCCTGCAGCAGCTCACGGAAAACACCTATGCTGACCGGTTTCCGAGGTGGTCGCCGGATGGATCAACGATAATCTTTCACTCTGACAGGGATGGAAATATCGAGCTGTATACGATAACAATCGCTGACCGGGTAGAGTCCAAGCTGACAGACAACCCAGCCACAGATGCTTCAGCAAGCTGGTCCCCTGATGGAGAGTGGGTGGTCTTTGCCTCTGCCAGAGACGGAGATGATGATATCTATATTATGAAGATCGATGGCTCTGGTGTAAAGAATTTAACCGACAATAGCACCAACGATTTCCTGGCTTATTGGTCGCCATGATCTAGATGAGAGGATATCTCCCCATCGCATTTCACAACCTGCAATTGCTGTTGATGTGCAGCTCTAATGGAGTCGGCTTTTTGGATAAATCAATCATTAATTATCGTGTTCATGAGCGCGCTCGCCAGCGACTCAGGCAATGCATGCACTTCTCCACTCCCGCGGTCGATTAAACCCCAATCCAGGATACAGCTCGCGATGGCTGCTCTATCTGTGGCGCGCCGCATATCGACATAAAGAGAACCTCTCATAGCATCCAGCTGGAGCGAAAAGACAGTTAGATTGAGCGTATCCCCCCACACAGCCGGCGTCTGATACTGGATATGCAGCCGGCGTATCACCCTCGCCAATCTGTGGGTTTTTAGCTCCATAGGTGACCATCCGGCCGTTGCAAACAATTGCGTAACCGCTTCTTCTGCATAGGCAATATAGACAGCATTATTGACCATATCGAATGTATCCACATCTTGCCAGGCTACCTTAAGCTGAAAGGTGAGAGATTTTTCAGCCAAGGCAGGTATTCTGGGAAAGCGCTGCGAAGGTACCTCTTGCGGCGCATCCACCCGGAAGTTATTGATGAGATCCTCAGGCGGGCTGGTAGGTCGCTGTGTGTTGCTGTCCATGCAGGCTATTTGTTGGACACCTTGAGCAATCGTAACGCCATTACTTTTATGTTTCACAACAAAGGCGCGTGTTCCCCGGACGCGTTTCCACTCTACCATCCAGATTGTGAAGTCAAATTCTTCCATGAAGTGCAGGGATTCAAAAAATTGAATCTCTGTCTCCCGGACGATCCAATACAGGCCAAGTTCTTCTGAAACCTTAACCCCTAGGCCCAGGATTTCAGCCCAATCATAGGCGGTATCAACAATATAGCGGGCGAAATCGGCTGGAGCCAACTGTTCATTGGCGTTTATATCGGAATAACGAGCACGATAAGTTCGAGTGAATATTTTTGACATACCATTCTCCTCGGATTTGTGATATTCTACTTCATCTTACAATCTAGTGCTTTGTCAAGGCTCAATCCAGCATTTGAAAACGAACGCCTGGCAGCCTTGACAAAGCTTAAAGTGTTCCGTCAGTGGAACGGTCAAATAATCGAATGACCTTTGACGGAATACTAGGCGAGCAGTCAGCTGCCGTCGAAGGCACACCCCCACCCATCCGCCAACTGCGTAAGTTCTGTCTGAATCAAAGGAGATGTAAATATGGATATTCAGCAGCTGTTCCTGCAGCGCTATGACGTACTGTACGATTTCTGGCTCGGCGGAGTCTGGGAGCTTGTGCCCGACGACCTGATGCGCCAGCGCCCACACCCACGCGTCAACTCGATCGTCTGGAATTTATGGCACCTCACCCGGGTGGAAGACGCCGGTCTGAACCGCTTTGTCGTCGATCGACCACAGGTGCTCGACGAAGGCGGGTGGATGGAGCGCATGCACCTCCCCTGGCGGCACAATGGCTCTGAGATGAGCTTCGCTGAAGTAGACGACCTGAGCCAGCGCGTTGAGCTTCAGGCTTTGCACGGCTACGCCGATGCCGTCCGGGCGCGCACGCTGGAGATCATCGACCAGGTAACCCTGGATAGCCTGGACGCGGTTCTCGAGGCGGGGCGTCTGCGCATGGTCCTCTTCGATGAAGGTCTGGCGCATGCCGGCGCCACCGGGCTGTTCGAGAATTACCTCGGCTGGACGAAGGGCAAGTGCCTGATGAACTTCGGCCTCACCCACCCGTACCAGCACGTAGGGGAGATCGGTGTCATTGCCAGCCTGCTCGGCGTCGAATTTTAATAACTTCCGCTTACCGGGAGCGCAGCAGCCTGAAAGAAAGGCTGACCCGGGCTGTAATCACCCCGCCAGCAAAATCTCCCTGATCGTTTCGGCGTATGCAGTGCTGTCCGCATCTGCGGTTAAGAATTCAATCTTCTCCGGGCTATCTACCCCCAATCGCAGGTCAACGGCTCTGGCGATTTGCTCTTGATCAAATATCTTGCCCCTGCCAGCCTCTGTCTTGCAGCCATAGTAGCGCAGCAGAGCAATGCCAACCGCATCGAGGGCGATCCGATCTATACCGGCTACAATCACCTGGGGGGAAACGCGCTCACCGTTGTCGGGTCCGCCGGAAACAAACGCTTCGACCGCGTCCACGACGACCAGCGCCGGTGTGTAGGCCGCGTTGATCTCGGCGATCATCCTGCGCTGGTGAGAGGACGAATGCAGCTCCTGCATGTAATCATAATCCTCTGGCGGATAGTGCTTTGCAACCATGCCCACGGAATTCTTGAGCGACATGGTGAAATGCCCGCCGTAGCGGTGGGTTTTCAAGCAGCACGTCTGCACGAGCGCTTCCGCTTCGAGACACGGGCGCGCAAACGGGAAGCCCTTTTCCCAGTGCATGCCTGGCGGCTGGATCATGACCCAATCCTGAGCTCCCAGCTCGTCAAAGACAATCGCCTCGAAACCCAATTCATCTGCCAGCCTGAAAATACCCAGTTTTTCCATGACCTGGCGAGTATTCCCCATCCCGCTGCGATCGCCAACTGTAACCTTCGCTGCGCCCATCTCTTTGAGCGCCGTTACCAGTGCAGCGAGAACTTCCGGGTGAGTGGAGCCCGGCGTAGGGTCGGAGCTGTTGAAATTCGGCTTCAGAAAAATGCGCTTCCCCGCTGCCGGATTGAACCCCAACAATTCAATCGCTTTGCGCACGCCAGCAGCCCGATCGTTGGTTTTGACGAAAGCTAACCTAGCTGTTCCCGCCTCGATTGGCTCGCCTGGGGTAGCTGAAGATGCAGGGTTTGCATCAGTTGGCATGATTGCCTCCTGAGCAGGTGCAGTTGTCGGCGTACCTTCCTGGGTGTGTATTGGAGTTTCGCGTGCGCTCGTCGGAGAGACCGGCGACCCTTGAGCTAACTCGGCTCTCGAGCATCCTTCCAAGAATGATGCCAGGGCAGCTGCTCCACCCACGGCTGTGGCAATGCGTAAAAAGTCCCTTCGACTGAATGGTTTGGAGTCCGTTTTCGCCACCGTTCACTTCCTTCCACCGATAATAGTCCATACAACCAATCTATGAACATCAGTACCTGGGATTATACAGTACAAAGCCAGCTTCCAGCCCGACAGGCTTCGTCTTCTCCACCGATGGTCGCAGCCTGAGCCCCAGCTCTCAATCTGGCGCAGTCCAGCTATGGGATGTTGAAGAGTAGTAGAGGTAAATAAAGCCTGCCCGAAATTCACCCGGTTGCGAAGTACTCATAATTTCTACGGCGAATCAGAGAACAGGAGACTGGGTATGTATATCCTCCTGATGGAGGGTCCTGTCGACCCCAATTCTCTCGTCCAAACACCCCCGTATCGCGTACCCACATACAAGATTTTAGGTTGGCTGTTGCTTACCTCCATCACATCGATAGGTAGATTTGGCAGCCCCTCGTTAAACGCACTCCAGTTCGCTCCACCATCGGCAGTTAAGTACACCCCTTCCCCAATTGTGCCTATATAGATAGTCTCCGGGCTGGAGTTATCGTCGATGGCAATGGCAGTGATGTGCTCGGCAGGTAGATTGGTAAATTGCATCCAGCCGGAACCATCCCAGCGTCGCAAGCCATCGTAGGAGGCAACATAAACCCTTGAGCTGTTATCCACAGCGATATCGTAAATCAAGGAGGAAATTCCTTCCGGAGTGATATCGATTTTGCTCCAACTATCTCCCCATACATCATTATATCGATAGATATATTTCGATGTGTAAAACGAGCTGATCGTGTAAACGATGTCCGGGTTGTTTGGGTCAATTGCAAGGTCTGTAGTTGAGCTGCCAAGCTCATCCCATGTACCCGCTCCATCCCGGCTGCGAATTAGCATCCCATCTGGGTCCTCGGCAGCCACCAGCAGGTGATCTGGATTCACCGGGCTGATCAGTATATCCGGGACACCGGTTTTACATTCCCCCGGGCTGCAATGCAGGAAGGTAATACCCGTCCAATCGGTTCCGGAATTTATGCTGCGGTAAATTCTAAAATAGTGATCTGTATTGAAGCCGATGCCGGCGTATATCGTCGATGGATTTTGAGGATCGATCGCCACAGCCGACAGATGGGTGTTGGAATTTTCCAGGACATCCCAGGAGCCTCCACCATTTGTGGTTTTTGCGGCATTGAATGCGTATCCCCAGATTGAGGCATAGGCTACCCTGGAATTTACCGGATCGACCGCCAGGTCCATGATACGGGTATTTGTGGCGTAGGATATTTCCCAGATTTCACCGCCGCTGGTCGAACGATAGACGCCTCCCTGGTTTGGCCCGACGAATATCTTGCTATCCCGCGGATCGAAGGTAATGCTGGTCGCATGTGCAGGCAAGCTCTCTTCTGCAAATTTTGCCCAATTCACGCCGCTATCCGGGCTCATATAGATGCCCTGGTAGCTGGTGATATAGATATGCGTTGGGGCATTCGGGTCAATTACTACCGGGGGCTTCAGGTAGATGTAATCAGGTGATTGGGGGGTATAGATGGTCTCCCAGCTATCCCCCTGGTCGGTACTACTTCGATATTCTGAAAAAGTGGTGCCTGCATAAAGGGTGGCGGGCTGGTAACTGCCAGGCGTCATTGCCAACGCTTCGACATGATTGTTACCGTATACCTGCAGGTTTTCCCACGACTCGCCGCCATTCCGGCTGCGCTGCAGACCACCATAAGGTTCATTCGATGAACCCGTAGTCACGATTCCGGCATATATGGTTTGGGAATCATTGGTATCCATCAACAGCGCTTCAACCGAATCGATCTTAATGCCATCCAGAATATCAGGATACAGCACTTGCTCCCAACCTTCGCCCCGATTGGCGCTCTTAAATACCCCAACAATCTCCAAATCAGACTGCGAATACGCATCCCCCGTACCAGCAAAAACATTTCCAGTATTATCTGGATCAATGGCGATCGCATTAACCTCTGCGCCGGATAGCCCAGCCAGGTGCCACGTGTCTCCGCCATCCTCTGTTTTATAGATACCGTCGATGGTGCCAACGTATACGGTAAGCGGATCATCGGGTGCTACCTGGATTACTGCCACCTCCACATTCGTGGCTGTCATGGACCAGGTAACCCCGCCATCAACGCTCTTATACACACCCCCAAGGGTTCCCAAATAGAGCACATCCAGATCAGATGCAGCCATAGCCAGGAGATTTAAATAGCTGCCGGGTGGCCCATTGCTGGTCCAGATCCCATTATCTTTAAGATTGAAAACAGCGCCCAAAGACGGGGATACATGGGTGGGGTGATATGTAATGCTTTCAGCAATGTGCGGCGTCCAGGCTGCATTTCCCCCAATCAACGGAACAAAGAACATAGCACATACAACTGCCAATAGGTATTTCGACATTCTGCACCTCCCTGACAGCATGCCTGGATACGAATGCCCTGCTCGCGCTACGGACCAAATACCGGCTGATTATCGACCAGGCTCCGTAGAGCTTTCCTGCTACCGGGCCTAGCATTAAGTGACAAGCACCGTTAAATATCTATCCCCCATCTCATTATAGGTGGACAAGCTACTGGTGTCAATAAAATATCTATCTGGCTAAGCATCAACGATGCTAAAATCAGTGCATCCTATCCCGCCGTGGAGGCTATTATGGATTACGATTTGCTGATCAAGGGCACCCGCACCCGCTTTTCTCAAGGGGATCTGGTTGATATAGGCGTCCGGGATGGGCGGGTGCTCAAGATCGGGGACTGCCGCGGCGACCAGGCGGCGCAGGTCATCGATGCGGGCGGCAGGCTGGTCACCGAATCGTTCGTCAACGGGCACCTGCACCTGTGCAAAGTCTATACCCTCGGCATGGTCGGCGATGAAGCCCTGGGTTCCTATACTGGCGGAGCGATGGGCGGGGCCATGACCGCCATCGAGCAAGCTGCCCGGGTCAAGGAGCACTATGACGAGCGCTGGATCATCGAGAACGTCCGCCGGGCGCTCGGGCTGGCGGTCAAGTACGGCAACACCCACATGCGCGCTTTCGCCGACACGGACACCAAAGCTAAACTGGAGGGCGTCAAGGCCCTGCTGCGCGCCCGCCAGGAGTTCAAAGGCCAGGTTGACCTGCAGGTGGTGGCTTTTCCCCAGGACGGCCTGGTGAGGGACCCGGGCGCCGAGGAGTACGTCCGCCAGGCGATGGAGCTGGGCGCCGACGTGGTCGGCGGCATCCCGTGGATCGAGTACACCGAACAGGACGCCCGGGCGCACATCGACATCGCCTTCGCCATCGCTCGGCAGTATGATAAGGATATATCCATGCTGGTTGACGACGCCGGCGACCCGGGCCTGCGCACCCTGGAGATGCTGGCGGTTAAGACCATCCATTCCGGCTGGCAGGGGCGCGTCACCGCCCAGCATGCGCGTGCCATGGCGCTCTACCCGGAGCCTTACTACCGCAAGGTCGAGGCGCTGCTCAAGCAGGCCCAAATCGGCATCGTCAGCGACCCACATACCGGTCCGCTGCACGCCCGGGTGCGCGATCTCTACAACGCTGGCGTGCGGATAGCCCTCGGGCAGGATGATATCGCCGACGCCTACTATCCTTTCGGGCGCAACAATATGCTGGAGGTGGCTTTCCTGGCGGCTCACCTGCTGTGGATGACGGGCTTTCAGGATATGGAGATGCTCTACGATCTCATCACCACCCGCGCCGCGGAGGCGCTGGGCATCCCGGATTTCGCCCTCCAGGAAGGCCACCCCGCTAACCTGGTGGTGCTGGACGCCGGGAGCGTCTGGGAAGCCATCTGGTCGCACGCGGCACCTCTGCACGTGGTCAAAGATGGGCGCGTAATCACGCCGGACTCGTGATCTGGCTCGCCCGGCGGCAAACTTAAGTCAATCTCAATCCCTGCCCCAATCCGGCAGCGGTCCCTTCGTGTAGCGGATCTTGCCCGCCTTGTTCCACACCGTCACCCCGCCGCTGCCGAGCACTTCGTACTGCCCCCCGTCTTTCACCAGGGCGGTGTTGCCCTCGATCCCCAGGATGGTCAGCTTTGCCGTGCTCAGCAGGCGAGCGGCACTTCCCAGCAGCCCGGGTATTTCATCAAAGTGCGGCATGATGACCGCCTCCGGCAGGAAGTTGAAGCCCGGCCTCCCGCCCGGCAGGCCGAGTATCCTCTCCCCTAGCACCATTGCCCCGGCGCTGCAGCCTGCCAGCAGCCCGCCCCTTTCCAGGCAAGCCGTAATCGCCTCCCACACCCGGCTGTCCGCCAGGGTGCGCTGCAGGTAGAACGGATTGCCTCCCGATAGATAGACGAAGTTGGCTTTTGATGCTGCCTCAGCCAGGGCGGGATCGTTGGCGCTGACCCGGTCGATCACCGGCAGAGCTTGCACCTGCGCTCCCAGGCGCGTGAAGTACTCGACGCCCAGCCGCGACCAGTAATCGATCCGCTGCGGGCCTTCCTCGCCGGCAGCCGTGGGCAGGCAGACTACCCTTGGCGGCTGCCCAAGGCGGGCTATCAGCTCACGGTCGACCGCCTCCATGGGCGGCAGGTATTCACCGCTGCCAACCAGCGCCAGCATAGCTCTAGATCTCCCTGCTCCCCATGCTCTTCATTATCTGCCCCTCTTGCGTCTACCCGCCCCGCTCCGGAATCTGAGCAGCAGCCAGACCAGGAAGCCCCACATACCCCACCACGCCGCCGAGATAGCGATTATTAATACCCACTGCCGGCTGTCCAGCGGGCCCATGACGAGCACCAGGTAGAGCATGCTCAGTGCGTAGCTCAGCGGGTAGACGATGCCCCAAAAGATGCGCCCCGGCAGCCTGCGCAATGCTGCAGGCGTGATGGCTTCCAGGGTGCGGTATCCCCGGTGGGTAGCCTGGAACCACCACAGCACGGGGCGCACCGACCATCCACTGCGCAACACGACCTGGTCGATCTCTGCGGTCAAAAACTGCCCCGGCGGGCCGGCTCCAAAGCCGAAGTACAGCTCCAGGCGCGGCAGCCAACCAACCCATCCGATGAAGACATTGTGAGAGCTGGTAACCTGGTTCATGCGCACTTCATGTCGCACCTCATCCAGCAGCAAGCGCAGGGTGCTCGCCTCGCCGCTCCGGGCAATTGCGTAGCGCCCTGCTCTGGATGTCTCGTCCGTTTCCCAGGCTATTTCCAGGTCGCAGTCTCTTCCCTCGGTCAGCGGGTAGGATCCCTGCCCCTCGTTCAGCGCCAGCAGGCGCTTGCGCAGCTCACCCGCCGGGACCGGCTTTGTCTTGCCAGGCGGGCGCTTGGCAAGCAGGCTAACGGTGAACTCCATCATGGCGTGCACCATCAGCAGTATGAGCAGAATGTACGGTATGAGCCAAAGTGGGCTTTGGTCGAGTAAATTCATTTCTTACCGGAGATATCGGGATCGGAGATCGTGCGTATACTGTTAGCGTATACCGTTAAATAAGGTCCCTAAGCTGCCGGGTCGAAGGCGGCGGCTGCCTCGATCAGGCGCCTGAGGCCCTCCCAGGGAGCACTGTCGTAAGAATCGATGCGGATAAAGCGCTTGCTCAGGCGGTCGCCTTCCAGCAGGCCATCGGGATCTTCCAGGTGGATGCCGTGGATAAAGGACAGGCGCACATGGTCCGCCAGCACCTCAATCTGGCAGATGCCGCCCCTGACCGGCCCGCCCCGCGCCGCGTTGAAGTAGTTGAGCACGCCCCAGGAGACGCGTTCTGAAGCATCCGGAGCCGCGCTCGCTACCAGGTTCCTCAGCTCCAGGGCGATTTCCCTCAGCGCCGCGGGGTTATGGCTTAGAAAACGGTCGATCTCAAAGGTGGAGAGGAAGTGGCTGTTGTCCATGTCCGCCGTCCTGGGGCGTTTGTTTGCTCCGCTGTGCCCGAAACTGGATATAATCGAAAAGAAGCCTGTATGCCCGGTCTCAGTTTAATTCCGAACTGGTCAAAAGTCAATTCCACATCTCCCGGCGAGCGCAGACTTGGAAACCATTGAGATAGACACCACCAAACCCTCCCAGGTGAAGCCGTTCCTGGATTTGCCTTCCCGCCTGTACCGGGACACGCCCCAATGGGTGCCGCCGCTGGGGTCGGAGGCGCGGCGCATGCTCGACCGCGGACGCAGCCCCTTCTTCCGTCATTCACAGGCGGCTTTCTACCTGGCCCTCGATGCGGGAAAGCCGCTCGGACGGCTGGCAGTCTTGAACCACCGTCCCTACAACGAGCACAACCACGAGCGCACCGCCTTCTTTTACCTGTTCGAGTGCGCCGATAGTGAAGAAGCTGCCCGGGGATTGTTTGATTCCGCTGCCGCCTGGGCGCGCCAGCAGGGCCTGGAGCGCATGATCGGGCCAAAGGGCTTCTCCCCCCTAGACGGCATGGGGCTGTTGGTGAGCGGCTTCGAGCATCGCCCCGCTCTGGGCATCCCTTACAACCTGGAATACTACCCCCGCCTGCTTGAGGGGCTGGGATTCACCCGTACGGGGGAGATTCTCTCCGCTCACCTGACCCGGGATACAGCCTTCCCTGAGCGCATCCACGAGGTCGCCCGCCTGGTGCAGGATCGGCGCGGTCTGCAGGTGGTGCAGTTCCAGCGCCGCTCAGATCTGCGCCAGCTGGTCCCGCAGCTCAAAAGACTGTACAACCGCAGCCTCGAGGGCACCACGGGCAACTACCCCGTTTCTGACGCAGACGTCCAGGCCATCGCCGACCAGATGCTGCGCTTTGCCGACCCAACGCTGCTCAAGGTCATCAAGAAGGACGAGCAGATCGTCGGCTTCTTATTCGCTTATCCCGATATCTCGGCTGCCTTGCAGCGCGGGCGCGGGCGGCTGCTCCCATTTGGCTGGATCGACTTGCTGCGCGAGACGCGCCGCACGGCGTGGGTGAACATCAACGGTATGGGTATCGTCAAGGAGCACCGCGGCGCCGGGGGCACGGCCCTGCTCTTCAGCGAGATGCACAAGAGCATCCTCCAGCATGGTTTCACCCATGTCGACCTGGTGCAGATCGGCAGTGAAAACGACCCCATGCTGCGCGAGCTGCGCTCCCTGGGAGTCGATTTCTACAAGAAGCACGCTCTATACGCAAAAGATCTGCTCTGACGCTGGCGGCTATTTTTTCAGATCCAGCAGGTCGTCCACCCTCTCCCCGAAGATCAGGTCGCGGCGCACGAAATCGTTCCAGAAGCTGTGCGGGAAGCCGGGATCGGGCGGCTTGACCGCCGACAGGCGCTTAAGCTGCTCTTCACTCAGGCGCACCCCCAGCACCCCCAGGTTGTCCTCTATCTGGGGCACCCGCCGCGCCCCCAGGATGGGGATGATGTGGGCTGAAGCCTGCCGCACCCAGCTGATGGCAGCCTGGGAAGGCGTGCAGCCGCTCTCCCCTGCCACCTGCAGGATCACCTGCGCAGCCGCTATTTCTTCGTCGGCGGCCTTGCTCGCGCGCGTCTTCTCCCCCGGTCCGCCGGGCTGGTTGAACTTGCCGGTCAGCACGCCGCCGCCCAGCATCCCAAAAGCCAGGGCGCTCATCCCCATCGCTTTCGTCATGGGCAGCACATCCCGCTCGATGCCCCGCTCCAGCAGGCTGTATTCGCCCTGGTAAGCCACGAAGCGGCTCCAGCCGCGCAGCTCTGCAATCGCCTGGGCCTGCGAGGCGATCCACGCCGGCGTATCCGAGATGCCCACATACAGCACCTTCCCGCTGCGCACCAGGTCGTCCAGCCCGCGCAGCAGCTCTTCCACCGGGGTGGTGTAGTCCCACACGTGCAGGTACAGCAGGTCGATATACTCGCTGCCCAAACGTTTCAGGCTGGATTCGACCGAAAGGCGCATGTTTTTCAGGTGGTTGCCGCCCGCGTTAAGATCTTTGGAGCTTGTCCCCGGGCGCCGCAAGGTGTACTTGGTCGCCACGACGAAGTAATCTCGCTCCTGGGCGATGAACTCGCCCACGAATCGCTCGCTGGTGCCGTTGGTGTAGTTCGGCGCCGTATCGATGAAATTGCCCCCAGCCTCGGCGAAAAGCTCGAAGATGCGCCGGCTGTCCTCTTTGGAAGCGCCCCAGCCCCAGTCTTCACCGAAGGTCATCGTGCCCAGGCACAGCTCCGAGACCCGCAGACCAGACCTGCCTAAAAGTTTGTACTGCATACCTGCACTCCTTCAGCGACCGTCTATGTCGAATGTGGAAGCTCGTTTGTCTTTTTCCCTGTCAAGCATAGCTAATGTTTCCGGGATCAAGATTTTTCTCACCTGCTGGAACTGCCTGACAGGCAGGAGCGAGTTTAAGTCCTCATTGATGATCGTCTGGGTAACGTACTGTTTGATAAAGGCGATGAGCCGCTCGAAGTACTGCCCCACTTCCAGACCGGTCCTTTCCTGGATCACTGCCGGGTTGTAGGGATATCCTTGAATGAAAAAGTGGTGGATATCGTAAATATCCCGTCCGGCAATGCTTTTGTTCTTGGCATACCGATCCGTGATGGCCACCAGTTTGTTGGCAAACATCGTGTCAATGGTCTGGCTGTTGATCAGGCGGTCGATTTCCGGAAAGTACTGAGCTTTATAGCGATTGGCTGCAACTCTGAGACTGCTGGCGCTAACTTTCATCGTGCTCCTCTGGCCGGGCCTGCTCGGGTAACGCAGCTGAAAGAAGAGGGTCGTGTCAAATTCCAGCTTTACGCTAAAGCCCAGCTTGCTGAAACCCTGGTGAAATGTCTTGCGCAGCGTAGCTTCGTCGGCGTCTTTCAGGATATCGAAATCAAGGTCCACTGAGAAACGGTCCAGATAGCCCAGCATGGCGGCGCAGGTGCCGCCCTTTAAGGCCAGGGTCTGAGCCATCCGCGGCTGGTCGACGATCTCCATCAGTAGCCTGTGGAGATACGATTTGTGGATAATATCTTCAGGTCGCAGGTCTAGCATGGATAACCGATTTCTTTTTGTATGGACCTGACTTTATCAAAATCGATGCCTCCCTGTATGTCAAAGTGATACTTGGGATTGAAATAAAGCATATCCGCCACAGCTCGTTCAGTCGAGGCGATGAAAATCCCATTCTTGTTCAAAATACCGGCAGGATGGTAGAGGTAATCGTCTTTGAGTTTGCGGAACCGGAAAGACCATTCTCCAACTGATACCCGTTTCGACCGGTCAGCCACAAAAGTGTAATCAAATATCCTCTGAGAGATGATTCCAGCCTGCCATAGCACTGATTCTGTTGTCAGGTAGGTGTAGCGATGAATAATCGCCGTGCCAAGTTCCAGTGGGTCGAGAGAGGCTATAGGAACGGTCGCATACAGCCCTTTATAGACAGGAAAAAGAATGCCCCTGTCGATATAGCGGGTTATGGTCATGTACAGGTTGTGCCTGTTGGCGATTCCCCATAAAACAGCCAGGTCATTGGTATGGAATACCTTGCGATCTAACTGAAGAAGTTCACTCATCCTATACATCGCTGTATAGGATAGCGCAACAGGGCGATTGTGTCAAGATGAGATCAGCCAGCGGTCCCGGTTTTCTACTGCGATCTGCACAGACGCTTGCAGTTATAATGGCAGTAGCGATGCCGGCTTCCGAAGTATCGACTCCTCCCTTCACCAGGTATGCCCTTCGAGAGTTGGCATGGCATGCCCTCCCGCCAGCGCTGTATTTCCTTGGCATGCTGCGCGGTTTCCCGTACTGGAACAGCTACTGGGTGTATGCCGACGAAGGCTACAACCTGATCAAGTCCCTCTTGATCATACGCGGCTATACCCTGTACACCCAGATCTGGAGCGACCAGCCTCCGCTTTTCAATCACCTGCTGGCATTGCTTTTCCGGGTCAACGGTCCGGGTGTATATGCCAGCCGCGTGCTGGTGCTGCTCTTCTCCTGCCTGATGCTGTGGGCCGTGGTGCAGTTCTTACGGCTGGCATGGGGAGATATCCATGCCCTGGCGGGCGCCGCCATCCTGATCCTGCTGCCGCATTTTCTGACCCTCAGCGCCGCCGCTCTGGTGGGCCAGCCGTCGCTGGGGCTGGCGATGGTCTCTTTGTGGGGGTTGGCGGCCTGGCACCGGCATCGCCGTACGATGTATCTCATTCTATCGGCGGCTGCCTTCGGCGCCTCGCTGCTCTTCAAGCTCTACACCGGATTCCTTGCACCGCTCTTCCTGGCGGGGCTGCTCATCTCTGAATTTTCCCCTGCGCTTGGAAATGGCAGCCTGCAGCGCAAGGCCTACCCGGCTTTGATCTGGCTGCTGGTGTGCGCCGGGTTTGCTCTGGTCATTGGCCTGCTCCTGGCAGGACCCGCCAGCCTGCCCCAGCTCATCGGCACACACTGGGCGGCCTCCCAGGCCTCGCAGTACCCGCCCAACCAGCAGCTCTACCCGATCACCTTCTACCTGCGCGATGCCTGGGCGATCATCCTGCTGGCTTGCATCGGCGGGTTGCTGGCCTTCAAGCAGCGGCGCTGGCTGATGCTCTACCCCCTGGCGTGGATGTTCCTGGCTTTTGTTTCCCTGCTCTTTCTGAAACCGGTCTGGTTCCACCACCAGCTACTGGTCACTGTGCCGGGGGCCGTGCTGGCAGGCGCGGTCATGGGGGAGACGGCGCGCCTGGCAGTTGCGTATCTCCGCTCGCCATCCGCTTGGCGCGGCTCTTGGGTCTGGCTGGCAGGTGGCTTGGTGGCTTCTGCCCTCGTCCTGGCAACCGCCCTCCCGGGTGTGATCGGTACATTCCAAACAATGCCGCCGGCAGATCAGGACCGGCATGCCTTCGAAGATAAGGTGCTGCGCAAGATCGAGCAGTACGCCCCTCGAACGAGCTGGATGGTGACAGATATGCCCATGTACGCCTTCCGGGCCGGCATCTCGGTTCCCCCCGATCTGGCCGTGATCTCCTGGAAGCGCCTGGCCAGCGGCGAGCTGACCGAGGCCCACATCCTGGATACGCTGCAGGCTTATCAACCCGAGCAGATCCTGCTGGGGCGTTTCGAATTCCCATCCCTCGACCCTTACCTGCAGGAGAACTACCACCTCATCCTGGAGAGGCCGGGTGAGCTGCGGCTGTTCGTGCGCAAGGACCTGCTGCGCTGAGCCCTCAACCCTGGGCGATCGAGGCGATCTCCACCACTTCTCCCCCTTGACGGTAAACGCGGGCCACGCGCGGCAGCAGCGATGTGGTCACCTCGTAGTTGATCGTCTCCTCCAGGGCCGCCACCTCCTCGGCGCTGATGCGCTCGCCTCCCTGGCTGCCGACCAGCACGGCCTCGTCGTCTTGCCTCACCCCCTCGATGCCGCTGAGATCCACCACGATCTGGTCCATGCTCACTCGCCCGATGATGGGGGCGCGCCGTCCATGAACCAGCACGGCGCCGCGGTTAGAGAGCGCCCGGTGGTAGCCATCGCCGTACCCCACCGGGATCAGCGCCGCCGGGAGCTCTGCCTGCGCCACGTAGCTGCGCCCGTAGCCTACTCCTGCGCCCGGCTTCAGGCTGCGCACACGGCTCACCTTGCTCTTCAGGGTTAATGCCGGGTGGATTTCGAAAGGCGGATTCCATTCCGCGGAAGGCTGCATGCCGTAGAGAGCCACTCCCGGGCGCACGGCGTTGAAGTGTGCCTCCGGGTAGCGCATGGCAGCCGCGCTGTTGGCGGCATGCACCAGCGGTATGTGTATCCCGGTCTGCTGGATGGAGCGCAGCAGAGCGTTGAACTCATCGAGCTGCTGGCGGACGTAGGTCGAGTCATCCCAGTCGGCGGTAGCCAGATGGGTGAACAGCCCCTCGATGACGATCCCCGGCAGCCGGCGCAGCGTGTCCAGGAAGGCCACTACCTCGGAAGGCAGCAAGCCGTAGCGGTTCATGCCTGTATCGACCTTGACATGCACCGGCACACCTTTGCCCAGCGCCGCCGCCCGCTCCGAGAGCGCCTGGGCAAACTCGAAGGTGATCACGCTCGGGGTGAGATTCCACTCCGCCACGAGCTCAGCGCCGTCCGGCGGGGTGTAGCCCATGATCAGGATAGGCGCCTCGATCCCACCCCGGCGCAGCTCGATTCCCTCGATGGCGCGGTGCGCCGCCAGCCGCCTCGCCCCGGCTTGCAGGGCGGCGCGCGCTACCGGCATAGCTCCGTGCCCGTAGGCATTGGCCTTAACGACTGCAATGACCTCGACCTCCGCCCCCACGTGCCGCCGGTAGGCCTTCACATTATCAGAGATGGCGTCCAGATCGATCTCGGCCCAGGTGACAACACCTTCCAGCAATGCCCGCTCCCCTGTTTCCCGTCAGCCGCCCAGGTAAGCTTCTTTGACCCGCGGATCTGCCAATAATTCCTGACCCGTACCGGTCAAGGTGATCAATCCCGTCTCCAATACGTACGCCCGCGAAGCCGTCCGCAGCGCCATGTAGGCATTCTGCTCGACCAGCAGGATCGTGACGCCAGCCTGGTTGATCTCCCGCAGCACCTTGAAGATATCCCGCACCAGCACCGGCGCCAGGCCCATAGATGGCTCATCCAGCAGCATTACCTTTCCGTGGCTCATCAGCGCCCGCCCGACTGCCAGCATCTGTTGCTCGCCGCCGGATAGCGTCCCGCTGAGCTGCGTGGCCCGCTCCTTCAGGCGTGGGAAGATCGAAAAAACCCGCTCGTAATCCTTGCTTAGCTCGGATTTGTCTTTCCGCTGCCAGGTAGCCAGTTTCAGGTTTTCCATCACTGTCAAATTGCCGAAGATGCCGCGCCCCTCCGGCACCTGGGCGATCCCATGTGCCACGATCTGGTCGGCAGTCAGGCCGTGCAGGTCCTGGCCCCGGTAGGTGATCGTCCCCCCATACGGCACGATCCCGGAAATACCACGCAAGGTCGATGACTTCCCCGCCCCGTTGGCGCCGATCAAGGTGACGATCTCGCCTTCATACACTTCGAACGAGATGCCTTGCACGGCGCGGATATTTCCGTAGGATATGGTCAGGTCTTTTACAGACAGCAGGGCATGATCTTGATCGCTCATACCTCCGCTCCTTCGCCCAGGTAGGCTTCCAGTACTTCAGGGTTGGTCTGGATCTCCGCTGGCACTCCCTCGGCAATCGTCTTGCCGAAATCGAGCACCTTGATGCGCTCGCAAATGCCCATCACCAGGCGCATCTGGTGTTCGATCAGCAGGATGGTCAGGTCGAATTCCTTGCGCGTCCATAGGATAAATTCCATCAGGCGCATGATCTCGTTCGGATTGATGCCCGCTGCTGGCTCATCCAGGAGCAGCAGTTGTGGCTTGGTAGCCACCGCGCGCGCGATCTCCAGGCGGCGCTGCAGCCCGTATGGCAGGTTGCGGGCCTGCTCGTAGGCATACTGGTCCAGGTTGAAAAAGCCCAGCATCTCGGATGCATAGTCAATGTTGCGCAGCTCCTCACGGTTGAAACGCCCGATGCGGAACATGGCTTCGAATGGGCTGTAGCCAACCTGGTGGTAGGCAGCGATGCGCACGTTGTCCAGCACGTTCAGGTCATTGAACAAACGGATGGTCTGGAAGGTGCGGGCAATGCCCAGATTGGTCACCCGATCGGGGCGCATGCCTACCAGCTCGGTATCTTTAAAGCGGATGCTGCCTTCCGTCGAGCGGTAGACGCCCGTGATCAGGTTGAACACCGTGGTCTTACCAGCGCCGTTTGGCCCGATAATGCCCACCAGCTCGCCCGGCTCAAGGTCCAGGTTGAAATCAGACACCGCCCGCAGACCGCCAAAATAGTGGGTGACGTTCTTAGCTTGTAGGAGTGACATCCGCCACCTCCTTGTCCTTGCGCTTGCGAGCAGCAGCCAGCAGCTCGTAGCCCGGAATGAACCAGCGCAGCTCGCGCAGGCCCATGATGCCCCGCGGCCGGTAGAGCATCAGGAACACCAGCATCAGCGGCATGAGCACGAACCGCCATACCTGCAGCGGGCGGAGCAGTTCCAAAAGAACAGTATAAATTGTGGCGCCCAGGATGGAGCCCATCATCGAGCCGATGCCGCCTAGATACACCATGATCAAGAAGTCGGTGGACTTGATGATGTCGAACACTTTCGGGCTTATGAATTGCAGCACGTGTCCAAACAGCGCTCCGCCAACTCCGGCGAAGAAGGACGATACCAGGAAGACCAGCACCTTCGCCTGCCGCGTGTTCACGCTCATCAGGTCGCTGGCGATCTCGTCCTCGCGTATCGAGAGCACCCCGCGCCCGTAGTTGGAATACATAAAATTGCGCATCACCCACATGGCAAATACCGTCCAGACAAACACCCACGGCAGAGTGGTCAGCTTATCGATGCCTGGGATGCCGCGCGGTCCGCCGATAGCTTCGATGTTCTCGATCACCGACTTGACAATCATATTGAAAGCCAGCGTCACGATTGCCAGGTAGTCGCCCCGCGTGCGGAAGGATGGGAATGCCACCAGCAGCCCTGCCAGGGCAGCCCCGAGCCCTCCCATGATTACTGAAACAGGGAACAGCCACTTTACCAGGTTGTCAGGCCAGACGTACATGGTCAGCAGCGCGCTCACATACGCGCCTACTGCCATGAACCCGGCGTGCCCCACCGAGAACTCGACCATATAGCCGTTGATCAGGTTCAGGCTGGCGGTCATGATGATATTGATCCCCACGTACATCATCACCAGCTGGACGTAGGGATTGACCAGGTTGTAGCGTGGGATCAGAAATGAGAGCACGAAGCCGATCACCACCAGGATAGGCAGTGCGCGGCGGTTGTTCATCAGTGCCTCCCAGCGTGCTGTCAAGTTTGTGCGCCAGTTTAGCTTTTCAGTAGTCTGTGTGGTCATGGCTCACACCTTTTGGGCGCTGGGCTTACCCAGGATGCCGTAGGGACGGAAGATCAGCAGGATGAGCAGCAGGGTGAAGGCTACGAAATCACGGTAGGTTGAAGGCAGGAAAGCTGCCACCATGATCTCCACCGTCCCCAGGATAAACCCGCCGATCATTGCACCGCGCACGTTGCCGATCCCACCCACCACGGCGGCGATGAACGCTTTCCAGCCGATCAGGATGCCCATGTACGGGTCAACCACCGGGAAGGCCTGGGCGTACATCACCCCTGCAGCGGCACCCAGGCTGGTGCCGATAAAGAAAGTGAAAGAGATGACCAGGTTGACCGGCACCCCCATCAACGGCACGATGGTTTTATCCCAGGAGATGGCGCGCATCGCCATGCCGACCATCGTCCGCTGCACGATGAAATCGAGCAGCAGCATCAGCCCGACGGACAGCAGGATGATGATCACCTGCAAAGCCGAGATGGTCACGCCACCAATTGTCCAGGTTTGTTGGGGGAGCAGCGTCGGTACAGCCTGGGGGTAAGGGAAGAACACCAGGGTCAGGTTTTCCAAGAAGATGCCCACGCCCAGGGCAGTGATCACTGCCGAGACGCGCGGCGCGCTACGCAGCGGCTTGTAGGCGAAACGCTCGATAGCCACACCCAACAAACCCACCCCGAGCATGGAGAGCAGCAGAGTGGGCACAAAAGGCAGCTTGAAAAAGGAGGCGATCATAAAGCAGAAGAAAGCCCCTACCATAAACAGATCGCCATGCGCGAAGTTGATCATCCTGAGTATGCCGTACACCATCGTATAGCCCAGGGCGATCAGTGCGTAGATACTGCCCAGCTGGAGCGCATTGAGAGCTTGCTGGAGATAGATAGTCATGTGATCAGCCTCAATACCAAACACCTCCCGCAGGTGATTGGGCAGACAGCGCAGTTCTGGATGGCGTGCAGCGTTGGTGCCAGGCTGTCCGGGCTAACAACCTGCGGGAGGTCAAGACTAAACGGTGCTTACGGGTTGGCGTTGGCGAAGAAGACGAACTTCCCGTCTTTAACCTGGAGGATCACGGCGCTCTTGATCGGATCGCCGGATCCTTCCTGGAACTGCATGTTGCCAGTTACGCCTTCGAAGCTGGGGATCTTTGCCAGAGCGTCGCGAATAGCCTGGCGTTCGACGCTGCACGCGCTCTGGATCGCCTGCCACAGCAGCCCGAACGAGTCATAGGTCAGTGCGGCTACATCGTCGGGCACGTTGCCGTATTTGGTGTTGTAGCCATCGATAAACTTCTTGGCGGCTGGCGAAGCGTTGTCGGCGGCGTAGTGGGTGCTGAAGTAATAACCTTCACAGTCTGCACCGCACAGGGAGACCAGCTCTGCGCTGCCCCACGAGTCGCTGCCCAGGAAGGGAACGGTGATCCCCTGGCGGTGGGCCTGCTGGATCTGCAGCGGAACCTCGCTGTAGTAGTTGGGCAGGAAGATCACGTCAGGGTTGGTGTCTTTGATCTTGGTCAGCTGGGCGGAGAAGTCCTTATCGCCCGTGGTGTAGGTCTCGAATGCCACTACCTGCCCGCCGCTCTCCTCAAAGGTCTGCTTGAAGAACTCAGCGATGCCTTTGTTGTAATCTGAGGCTACGTCGTACAGCACGGCAGCCGTCTTGGCGCTCAGGTTATCCAGGGCGAACTTCGCCACCACTCGACCCTGGAACGGGTCGATGAAGGCTGCCCGGAAAACATACTTCTTGGGATCGGTGGTGTCTCCCTTCAGCGTGGTCTTGGGATTGGTGGACCACGGGCTGATCAGGACAACCTGGGAGCTTTCAGCTATCTCCGAGGCGGGGATGGCATAGCGGCTGGCGTTCGGACCGATGATCGCCACTACATTGTCCTGGGTGATCAGTTTTTGCGCCGCCGAAGCGGATTGGTCAGCCTTACCGGCGTTATCTTCGATGGTCAGCTCAACGGTGTATTTAGTTCCGCAAACATCCAGCCCGCCGGCGTCGTTGACTTCCTGTACCGCCATCTCAGCTGCATTCTTGAACGAGGCGCCCACGGCGGGGATATCACCCGTCAATTCACCGATTCCCCCGACTTTGATGGTGTTGCTGCCCGCAGCTCCCCCGCATGCTGCAAGCAGTATGCTGATCGCAACCAGCATACTGAGCATCAGCAATCCTTTCTTCATGACTCTCTCCTTATCATCATTATCGATTTGGTTATGAAATTGGATATTCAGATTTTCTAAATGGGGCGTGTAGTTTGGCCGGTTTCACCTCCTTTCGAATCACAAGGCAGCCATGTACTGTAACGTTCACATACCCGGTACATGCGAAGTGGGTGTAAGGCGAGCAGCCAGGAGTTTCCTGCACTGTTTGACGTTGATATCATTAAAGCAGAAATACAGAAAACAAAAATGACAGCCAGTCAGGCAAACGGTGAGGCTATAATTATACTAAGCTTTCTTTCCAAAAGCCAAAATATAATGAGAAGGGTGCACTCAAATGTTGTGGGTTTGGGTTGTGTGGCTTGAGCGGCGAAGCCGCTCAAGCCACACAACCCGGTAATTCCACAACAACTTTTTGGTGCTCCCAAGGAGAACGACATGGTAAAGAAGACGCTTGGGTATGTTGAGCTGGAATGGACCTGTCCGCGCTGCGAGACGGTCAATCCCGGCACCCAGAAGACCTGCTCAAACTGCGGCGCGGCGATGAGCGACAAAGAGCAGTTCGAGCTGCCAGACCAGCAGCAGCTGATGACCGAAGAAGCTGCCCTGGCAAAAGCCGGTAAAGGCCCCGACGTGCACTGCCCTTACTGCGGGACGCGCAATCCGGCGGGTGCTCAGGCTTGCTCCCAATGCGGCGGCGATTTGAAGGATGCCCAGAAGCGGGAGGCAGGGCAGGTGATGGGGGCCCTGTCCACCGAAGCCAAACCCGATATCCCGTGCCCGTCGTGCGGCACGCCCAACCCGGTCGGGTCGCCGCGCTGCAAGAACTGCGGGGGCAGCCTGGTCGCTGCGCCAGCCGCACCAGCTGCACCGGCTGTCTTACCAGCGGCAGCCGCCAAGCCGGGGGCGCGTCTCCCGGTGATTGCCATCGTTGCCATCGTGGTCGTATGCCTGAGCGCCCTGGCGCTGCTCATGCTCAGCCTGCGCACGCAGGAGCAAACGGCTGTGGTGCAGGGGGTGCAGTGGAGGCGCAGCGTGGAGATCCTCGAACAGCGCCCCGTCGAGCATCAGGATTGGGAAGATGAGATCCCCTCCGGGGTTGAGATCGGCGCCTGCGAGGAGAGATACCGCACCACGCAGCTGGAGCCGGCCCCGGGAGCACGTGAAGTGTGCGGCACACCCTATACCATAGACGCGGGCAGCGGCGTGGCCGAAGTGGTGCAGGACTGTCATTACGAGATCTACGATGACTGGTGCTCATTCAGCCAGGTCGAGTGGGTGGTGACGGATGTCTCCAGCCTGACCGGCAGCGACCTGAACCCGCAGTGGCCGGCGCTTTCGCTGAGCACGGACCAGCGCATGGGCAACCGCTCGGACCAGTATGAAGTCGTGTTCCAAAGCGGGGGCGAGACCTACACCCTGCCGGTCAGCGACCCGGAGGAGTTCGCCCGCTTCGTCCCGGGCAGCCAGTGGGACCTCGAAGTCTCCACCTTCGGGAACATCACCAGCGTACGGCAAAAGTAAAACGGCGGAAATTTTGTGGCCCGGATCAAAAGCCCTGAAGCCCGGATCGGCGATCCGGGCTTCAGTTAACCGGGTTACAGGGGACGTGGAGAAAGTTTGCGGGGATTAGAACTCGTCGACCGACGACTTCAGCCGGTAGAACAGCACCGCCACATCGCGCAGCTCGCCATCGGGAAGCATGAAGGCATCATCAAACGTGCAGCTCAGGCTAAAGCCCAGGTCCTGAAAAGACTTGATGACCCTGGATTGGTCTGCCACCACCCGGGCCATCAGCAAATGCAGCCCCATGTGGCGCGCAATGGCGATCAGCGCCTTGATCATCTTGGTGCCCAGGCCGCGCTGGCGGAAATCTTTAGCCAGGTAGATGAGCACCTCGCCCATGTGGCGCTCCGGCCCGGTCAAGAAACACAGCATGGCATGACCCACGGCGCGCTCGTTGACCACCGCGGTCAGGTGCAGCACCTGGCTGTGGTCCAGGTCCTGGCACCAGCTTTTGACCAGCGCCTTGTCGCGCACGTTATTCCGCAAATAGCGCAGGTCGGCATCGCTGACCGCGCCGAACAGGTCGAGCAGGCGACCTTCATCGTCCTTTGTCAGCAGGCGCAGCAGTACACTCACGCCGTCTTTTAAGGTCACCAGGTCGCGATAGTTTTTAATGGGTTCGGGCAGCATAGCAGTTCCTTGATGGTCGAAGTCGGATAGATTAAACTCGCCCTCCCTGCTCAACGCAGAAAGGGCGAACGCAGCACTGTTTGCCGGGGAAGATCACCTGTATCGATTGGGTGGCTGGTAGAGATAAAACGCCGTTGGCAGCACGGAATGATTTGCATGGTTGTGATTATTGTAGCAAACCCGACCAGCGGTGTCAACCGAAATCCGGCGCCATTCTCCTGAGTATCTATCCGAAATTGAATTTTATTTATGGTGTGTGCGGCGGCGCAGCCGCCGCACACACCATAAAATAATTTCCGGATAGGTTCTTAATACCTCCCCCTGGACAGCTGGGCTTCCGGGCGGGCCAGCTCCTCGACGCTGGCGGGCTCTATCTGGACGGCGCAGGCTTTGAACTCCGGGATCTTGGCCTGGGCGTCCAGGGCGTCGATGGTCAGCAGGTTGGCAGCAGCTTCC
>Ga0105100_10000164_pt1 | contig 37722 bp, 39 predicted proteins | sample PPLLak12cMay2015_2_FD_87033 | JGI IMG/M metagenome (GOLD analysis project Ga0105100, IMG submission 87033) | Freshwater sediment microbial communities from Prairie Pothole Lake near Jamestown, North Dakota, USA - PPLs Lake P8 Core (1) Depth... | ecosystem: Environmental > Aquatic > Freshwater >... | reverse complement strand
CGCCGCCGCTGCCTGTCCGCGGCGAAGGAGTTCATCGGCCGGGCTGGCCGCTTCGTGGGCCAGCAGGCGATCCAGCTGCACGGTGGCATGGGCATGACCGACGAGCTCAACGTAGGTCACTACGTGAAGCGGCTCACGGCGATCGATCCAAGCTTCGGTGACGCCGACCTGAACCTGGACCGGCTCTGCGAAGGCGCCGTGGCGCACACCGAGCCTGCACTGCGCCAGCCGGCAAAGAAATGGAAGCAGCTGGTCTAGCCAGACGAACTGTGTGGACGCTGATGCTGGGTGTGCTCGTCTGGCTGCTCGCCGGCTGCGGGCCCGAGCAGTCCCCTGACGAGCAACTGATCCGCGCCGTCCGGCAGAAGGATCTCGCCGAGGTCGAGCGCCTGCTACAAGCCGGCGCCAATCCCAATGCCGACCAGGTGCCGGGATTCGAGGGCCGGCCGCCGCTGTTTCATGCGGCCACGTTCGGCTACACCGACATCGCCCAGGAGCTGATCGACAAGGGGGCGAACGCCGACTATGGAGCGGATAAGGGCGCCGTCACCCCGTTGATGATTGCTTCGCTCAACGGCGCGGCTTCGACCGTGGAGCTGCTGCTGGGCAGCGGCGCCAGCGTGAACGCCAGAGCTGGCGACAGCACGGCACTGACGGAGGCTATGCGGCGGGGCTACACGGAGGTGATCGCGCTGCTTTTGGCCGCCGGCGCCAATCCGGACGTGCCCATGGAGGACGGCAGCGCACCGCTGTGCTATGCGAAGAGCCACAACTACACCGACGCGGAGCGGCTGCTGCGGGAAGCCGGCGCCCATGGGGAGTGCTGAGAGGGGGTGGCGTCGGATTGCCGCCGAGGACTCTTCGAACGGTACAGCCGCACAAACCACGAAGGACACGGAGGAACACGAAGGAAAGGCACCTTTACGGGTCGCCACATGGACCGCGACTATGCAGGCGCGATGTGGCTCGCGTTGGCAGACTATCTGGGCCACGGCCTTCTTCGTGACCTTCGTGTCCTTCGTGGTTCACGTGCTTCGAATGCTTCGGTGAGAGAACGAGATGGGATCGATCGACAAGGTTGGAGTGATAGGCGCCGGGCTCATGGGCTCGGAGATCGCGCCCGCGGGGGCTCGGTAAACCGGTCTGCCCGCTGGCTTGCGCGCAATGCTATAGGCAAGACTCGTGGTTTCGCCTCCATGACGCCGAAACGCGCGGCTCCGCTGCAAGCCGATGGGCGCCGCGATCACTGGATGCGGTACGCAGCATGACAGGCAACGCACTGCTGGGTGATCGCGGACAAGCTCTTTAGGGCACGAGGCAGATCCTGGTCAACGGATGCGTCCTGTGCGGTAAGCGCAAACTGGCTCGCGGCTCTGTGCATCTGAGTACCGATGGCCTGCATTGGCTGCGGCATGTAAGGAGCCATATGCGACGCCCCATGCGACGCAAGAGAGGACATCCCAAGTCGCTCTTCCGCGATGCTCCCTGCGGCATCGAATCTGCCGTCGGCTAGCGCATCTTGGAGTTGCGAAATGGCGAGGAGGTGATCACGCATGTTCGCCAGCATATGCCGCTGCATCATCTCCGGCAGAGCGACCAATTCACGGCGGTCTGAATCATCCGCCGAGGCAGCGTCCAGGAGAAAAAACGCCGAGAGCATCAGTAGAGCAGACCACTTCACGGTTCGCAGTCCTCGTAAAATGCGGCCCAACTAATATGTGAACAGGTCGCCATTCCGTATATCTCTACCAGTGGCTGATCTGAGAGCACCAAGAATTCCTTTTTCCTACACGCATTACACCGCCGGCTTCCGTCTATCGGTTACGGAATAGACGGATCCGCCTATCTCACTCGGCGGTACCCATCGAGCATAAGGTTCCCTTTTAGGGGACTGGCATCGTAACCGGCGCGGATGAGCCCACCGAGATGAAAACCGGCACCCGCTGAAGACAGCGGATCAGCGGCCAGTAGTCAGTGGGGTGGTTCAGTGGGTCGGCGCTCAGCGCTCAGTGGTTAGTGGTCGAACTTTCTTGCGCACCCGTTGGTGCATATCCTTCTCCACAGAACCCGGCTCCAACCCCTGCTGCCAGCTGCGCACCAGGAACCCGCCGACCCAGGTCGAGCCCATCTCCTCCATCTCCTCCCCGGTGACCGTGCGCATCGGCTCGCCCTTCACCAGCTTCCTGAGCTTCGACTCCATGCTGTTCACCTCCTCGGGCAAAGCATACGACAATAGGCCACCGTCGGCCCCCTGCTGGCGCGCGCCGCTGGCAGTCCCCGCTGGCAGCTGGGGCTGGCCGCTGTGGGCATCGATGTGGGTATCGGACCCGGGTCCGAGTCGGAACCAAAGATCAAACACTTGTGGATCAATAGCTTGAAAAGTGCGCCAAAGTACTACTGGGAAGACTTCAAAGTGGGCGACACCGCCTCGATGGGGGAGATGCGGGTGGACAAGGACGAGGTGATCGCCTTTGCCCAGGCCTACGACCCGCAGCCGTTCCACATCGACGAGGAGGCGGCGAAGCGCTCGTTCTTCAGCGGGCTGATCGCGAGCGGCTGGCACACCTGCGCCATGGTGATGCGCATGATGGTGGACTCCTATCTGCGCGACTCCGCCAGCCTCGGCTCGCCGGGAGTCGAGAACGTGCGCTGGCTCAAGCCGGTGCGCCCGGGTGACACCATCCGCGCGCAGCGCCATGTCCTGGAGACTCGGGCGTCACAAAGCAAGCCGGGTATCGGGATTGTCAAGTCGCGCTGGGAAGTGTTCAACCAGGACGGTGAGCTGGTGATGACCATGGAGGGGTACGGTATGTTCGAGCGTCGCAACCCGGGAGCTGCCTGATGCTGGTGCGCCTGAATCACAAGGTCCACGTGCTGTTCCGGCGTCAGGACCTCGACATGGTGAAGCTCGAAGGAAAGATCGTGGTCGTGCTGGACGTGCTCTTCGCCACCTCGACCATGATCGCGGCGCTCGCCGGTGGAGCCTCAGAGGTGATTCCGACGCTGAATGAAGACCACGCGCGCGAGCAGGCCAGGAATCTGCCCGCCGGCTCGTACGTTCTCGCGGGCGAATTGTTTGCGGACACGATCGCAGGTTTCGCACCACCGACCCCGCTCGCGCTGCTCGAGCACGACATCAAGGACCGCACGCTGATTTACGCCACTACGAACGGAACAGTGGCCCTGAAGGAGTCGGCCGGCGGCGCGCATGTTTTCGCCGGTGCGCTGCTCAACGCCGATGCGGTGGTCCGGCATATTGCCCAGCGTCACCCGGATAGCACGATCCTGGTCGTGTGCTCCGGCTCGATGGGAAACCCGAACCTGGAGGACATGTACGGTGCAGGCTACTTCGTCGAGCTCATCGCGCGCGAGATCGGCGAGAACCGCGACTTTTCGGACGCGGCGTGGGCCGCACGGGCGCTCTATCGCAGCGAGTCGGCCGAGTCGGTGCTGCAACGCTGTCGAGTCGGCCAGATGATGCAGGGGCGGGGCCTCACCCATGAAGTCAAATATGCAGCCCAGCTCGGCGCCCTGGACGTCGTTCCCAAGCTCATCGACGGGCGGCTGATGCCGGTTGCTCTCGCCTAAAAGTGCTGGGACACACTGATTCCGCCTCTCACCACGAAGACACGAAGGCACGAAGAAAAACGAAGGGCCATAAGAGGTTCTAGCGCTCGCCACAGATTCAATCTCGACGTTGAAGCGCACACGACGCAGGGGCCGCGGAGCAACGCATGACAGCAGAACCGATGGAGCTCGAACACAAATATGCAGCGCTTCCGAACGGGATGCGCCTGCACTATGTCAGTGTCGGGTCGGGTCTGCTGATGCTGTTCGTGCACGGCTTCCCGGAATTCTGGTACGAATGGAAGGACCAGCTTGCCGAGTTCGGCAGGGATCATCGAGCCGTCGCGCTGGATATGCGCGGCTACAACCTCTCGGCAAAGCCGGCGGAGGTTTCGGCCTACAAGGCCAAGCACCTGGTGGAGGATCTCCGGTTGCTCATCGAGCACCTCGGTGCGGAGCGCTGCGTCATGGTGGCGCACGACTGGGGCGGGGCGGTCGCGTGGAACTTCGCGGTGGCCTATCCGGAACGGCTGGAAAGGCTCGTCATCGTCAATGCGCCACATCCGGTGACCTTCGCTCGGGAGCTGCGCCACAACCCGGCGCAACGAGCGGCCAGCGCCTACATGAACTTGTTCCGCAGCCAGAAAGCCGAGCGCGTGCTGTCGGAGCACAACCACGCACGCCTGGTCCGGATGACTCTGGACGCGTGGGCAGCGAACGGCGGGGCTGCGACGGAGGGCGATCGCCGCGCCTACCTCGAAGCCTGGTCTCGGCCCGGCGCTTTGACCGGGAGCCTCAACTACTACCGCGCGTCGCCCCTGCATCCGCCGGAGGCAAGCAGCGGGGAATTGCCGCCGCAGCTCGACCCGGCCATGTTCCGCGTGCAGGTGCCCACGCTGGTGATCTGGGGCGAGCGCGACGAGGCGTTGCTGACGGGCAACCTCGATGGCCTCGAGGCCATGGTGGATCGGTTGCAGGTGGTGCGGATCTCCGAAGGGTCGCACTGGGTCGTGCACGAGCAGCCGGCCAGAGTGAGCTCCCTGATTCGCGCGTTCGTTTCCCGGTAGCGCTGCTAACATGGCTGCGGGATGGAGAGCGAACGCCGCCGCGAGGAGGCGGCGGAGAACCCTGCGAGGAGCGGCCATGAAAGGAATGCTCGCGTGCCTTCTCACAGTTGCCTTCGTGCCGTGGACCCCACCGGCGGTGGCAGTGACCGACTGCAGCAAGCCCAGGACCAACATCGACAGGCTGCTGTGCTCCAACGACCGGCTGGCGGCTGCGGACCAGATGATGGCTTTGGCGTTCCGCGATGCGTTCCAGCGGACAGCAGACCGGGACGCGTTGATCGAGGAACAGCAGGCCTGGCAGAAGAATGTGCGCGACGCCTGCAACGACGTGCCGTGCCTGCTGGAGGTCTACCAGCGGCGGACTTCGGAGCTGGAGACGTACTGACGGGCTAGAGCGCCAGGGGCTGAGTGATGTCGACCCCGGGCAGCACCTGATCGATGAGCTGGCGGAGCTGAGCGGCCACCGCCGGCTGGATGGCTGCGCCCGGGTGTCGGACTCGATTGCCGGCGATGGCCCCACGCAGGCGCAGGATCTCCTTGCGGATGGCCACGCCTGGCTGTTGCTCGAAAACGATGAGAGGCAGGAAGCGCGTATAGATCTGCCGCATGCGCGCGACATCGCCGGCCCTTGCGGCCTGCACCATCGCCGTCAGCGTCTCCGGGAAGGCGAAGCCGGTGTTGAACCCGCTGGAGCCAGCCTCCAGGTCGAACTGTCCATACAGAGCACCCAGTCCGGTCAGGATCGGCACTTTGCGCACCGACATTCCCTGGATCAGCGTGCGGATCTTCGGCGCCGTGGGTAGGGCCTCTTCCTTCATCGCGGCAATCAGGGGCAGCTCGGCGACGATGCGCAGCATCAGCGGCGCGCTCATGTATACGCCGCTCGAGGCGGGGTGGTCTTGCAGCACGATGGGAATGCGAATCCCGGACGCGATAACCCGGTAGTACTCGAGCACGCTCTCCTCGCTTGGCACCGCTTCGGCATGGGGTGTGACCATGACGGCGCGCGCGCCCAGCTCCTGTGCCATCTGGCTCAGACCCAGCGCTGCCTGGGTGCCGCTGTGGCTGGTCCCGACGATGACTGGCAAGCCGGCCGCGGCCTTTACCGCGACCCGGATCAGCGCCTCGCGGTCGCGGTCCAGCATCCGGTTGGCCTCTCCCAGCACGCCGAGGATGGTGACCCCGTCCACGCGCAGCGCCGCCATGAAGCGGATCAGTCGGTCCATGGATTCAAGATCCACCTCCTCGTTGTCGTGAAACGGGGTGGCGAGGATCGGATAAACGCCTTCGAACGAGAGCTGATGTGTCATGGGATCAATGTGCAGTGCATCTGGGGCGGAATTGTCCGCCGGCCTGTGCACCCTGTAAACACCGAGAGAGGCTACAATGCCGCTGCCCCTCCCTCCTCACGCCTCACGACTTCATGGACTTCCCGATCAATCAACTCAAGCGCAACCTGCGCGCGGGCAAGGTGCAGACGGGCTGCTGGGTCAGCCTGGCCAGCCACACCTCGGCGGAGATCTGCGCCAGCGCCGGCTTCGACTGGATTCTCATCGACATGGAGCACGCGCCCAACGATCTGCCTCAGGTGCACCATCAGCTGCATGCCGCCGCAGCCTATGCGGCGAGCGTGCTGGTGCGCGCGCCGTGGAGCGACACGGTCCTGATCAAGCGCCTGCTCGACATCGGTGTCCAGAGCCTGCTGTTGCCTTATGTGCAGAACGAGGCGGAGGCGCGCCGCGCGGTGGCGGCGGTGCGCTATCCGCCCCATGGGGTGCGCGGGGTGTCGGCCAACTCGCGCGCCAACCGCTTCGGACGGATCAAGGACTACTTCGCGCGGGCCGATGACGAGACCTGCCTGCTCCTGCAGATCGAGACGCGGACCGCCATCGGCGAGATCGAAAAGATGGCCGCGATCGACGGAGTGGACGGCCTGTTCATCGGCCCCCAGGATCTCGCGGCCGACCTCGGGCATCTGGGCGATCCCGGCCACCCCGAGGTGCAGGCAGCCATTGGCGAGGCCATAGCGCGCATCAAGCGCACAGGCAAGGCGCCGGGCCTGCTGAACTTCAACGAGGCTGAGGCCAAGCGGTGGATCGAGCAGGGCGCGCAGTTTGTTGCCGTGACCAGCGATCAGTTTCTGCTGGCTCGCGAGAGCGCCGCTGTGGCTGGCCGCTTCAAGAGTTAGGCGAGTCTTTGTGCTGCTTGAGAGTGCCCAGCATCAACGTGACCAGCCCGAGCAGAAGCTCGTCGGCAAACGGGATGAAGTCCGGGATCAGGAGGTCGAGCAGGAATAGCGCGGCTGCGATGGCGAACAGCGTCGGGAAGCGCAGTCCGGCAGCGAACTGCAGCACAGCGCCGACAAGCGAGTTGCGTGCGACTGCCATGGGCCGTACTCCGGAGGAACGAGGTTTGCTTGCACCAGCATACTCCGAGCTGACAGGCTGAGCATGAAAGAGTTCGAGATCTACTGCCCCAAGTGCGCGTGGCGGCCGGCGCCGGAAGATCGATGGGAGTGCTCGCCCGGCTGCGGTGCGGTCTGGAACACCTTCTGGACGCGCGGCATGTGCCCGGGCTGCGGCAAGCAGTGGGGGGTGACGCAATGCCTGGCGTGTCAGCAGGTGTCTGCGCATCAGCACTGGTATCACGTCCCCGAGCGGCAGGCCGAAGGCATCCAGGACCAGGAAGAACCGGTCACCGAGGCCTGAGCGATGTCCACGATCGTCGTCGTTCGCAAAGGCAGGGTCGCTTGCATCGCCTGCGACACCATGGCCACCATCGGCGCGCTCAAGCAGAAAGCCCACTACGTCGAGGTGCCCGACAAGATCTTCCGCTTCCAGGATGCCTTCATCGGAACCGTGGGGTACGCGGTGCACAACGCCGTCCTGCACAGCTACTTCTCGCGCCATCCCGAGAACGTCACTCTGGACAGTCCGGCCGGCATCTTCGAAACCTGGCGCGTGATGCACAAGGTCCTGCGCGACGAATACCACCTCAACCCGCGCAAGGACTCGGAAGACGCCTACGAAACCACCCGCATGACCGCGTTGCTGGCCACCCCGCGCGGCATCTTCGGGATCACGCCCTCGCGCGACGTGGAAGCCTTTCCACGCTTCTGGGCCATCGGCTCGGGCGCGGACTTCGCGCTCGGTGCGATGTTCGTCATGTACCAGCGCAGCGACGACGTCGAGGAGATTGCGCGCGCGGGCGTGGAGGCGGGTGCGGAGTTCGACGACGGTAGCGATGTGCCGGTGGTTGTGCACCAAGTGGAGTTGCTGCGTTCCGGGTGAAACCGGAGAATCTCAACGCAGAGGCGCAGAGACCGCAGAGAAATTCGATGCCTGGCGTGCGACCCAGTGTTCCGGTGAACGCACGTTGAACGTCGGGTTGCAGGACTTCTGGTGGCCGTGACCGCCGATCCGCCCGGGCCAACGATAGTCCGTAACTTTGTTTCGTTTCCTCTGCGCGCTCTGCGTTCTCTGCGCCTCTGCGTTGGGTGTTGCCCTAAGGCCGTAGTCCGAGACCAACGCGGATACGCGCCGCCAGGACCTCCGGCGGGTCGCTGATGTCGATGGTCAGCGCATCCTGCGGCGCCTCGAGCGTGTCGAATTGCGACTGCAGCAGCGAAGCCGGCATGTAGCGGTGCTTACGGGTTTGCAGCCGGGCCATGATCAGTTCGAAGCCCCCCTTGAGGTGCACCCAGCGCACATCCGTCAGGCCCTTGGCTAGCCGGTCACGATAGGCCTGTTTGAGCGCGGAGCAGCCCACCGCGGCGCTCTGGCCCTTCGCATCCTGCGCGAGCATCAATTCGTTGAGCCGATCCAGCCAGGGCCACCGGTCCTCGTCGGTGAGCGGATGGCCCGAGCGCATCTTCTCGACGTTCGCCGGGGGATGGTAGTCGTCGGCGTCGATGTAGGGCCAGCCGAGCGCGCGCGCGAGGAGTTCGCCGACCGCAGTCTTGCCGGACCCCGAAACGCCCATCAGAACGACGATCATTGCTCGCCCTTGACCGCGTGCCCGCCGAACATGTTGCGCATCATCGCGAGCAGCTTGGATGCGTAGTCCGCGTTGCCCTGACTGGCGAAGCGGACCATGAGCGCGAGGCTCATCACCGGCGCGGGAACGCCCAATTCCACTGCTTCGAGCGCAGTCCAACGCCCTTCCCCTGAATCGGCGACGAAGGGCTCGATGTGCTCGAGCGCGGCGTCCTTGGCCAGGAACTCGGCGGTCAGGTCGAGCAGCCAGGAGCGCACTACGCTGCCGTTGCGCCACATCTGCGCGATCGCGCCTAGATCCAGCTCGAGGTCCTTCTTCGCGGCCATCAGCGCGAACCCTTCCGCATAGGCCTGCATCATCCCGTACTCGATACCGTTGTGGACCATCTTCACGAAGTGGCCAGCCCCGGCCGGACCGCAGTGCAGCCAGCCGCTGTCCGGCGCCGGTGCGAGGATCTTCACGAAGGGGATGACAGAGGCTACCGCCTCTTCGGTTCCGCCGAGCATGATGGCGTAGCCATTGGCCAGCCCCCACACGCCACCGGAGACACCGGCGTCCACGAACCGCAGTCCGCGTTCCTGGAGCCTGCGCGCGCGCCGTTGTGAGTCCCGATAGTAGGCGTTCGCACCGTCCACCACGATGTCACCCTTGGCCAGCTGCGGCACCAGCGTGTCCAGCGTGTGCTCGGTGATCTCGCCGGCCGGAAGCATCAGCCAGACGACACGCGGAGTGGAAAGTCCACGCACTATCTCCTCGAGCGTGTCGAAGACCGTCACGCCGGTTTCGCCTTCCAGGGCCGCCCGTGCCACAGGGCTGACGTCGAACGCCCGAACGTTGGCGCCGCCGCGCACCAGACGCCGGGCCATGTTCGCGCCCATGCGCCCCAACCCGATCAAAGCGATCTGCATGTGTGCTCTCCTGTGCGAGCTGAGTGCGTCCAAGCTTAGCACCATCATCCCGACGGAACCGTGCGAGCCGGACCGTATAATGCGGCCCATTCTTGCAGGAGAGACGCATGCCCAAGCTCGAGCTCACCAGCCCGCGCGAGTTGCGCGACCGGGTCGGCCAGGAAGTCGTGGTCAGCGACTGGCTGGAACTGACCCCGGACCGGGTCGACCGCTTCGCCGAGGCCACCGGTGACCGTCAGTGGATTCACGTGGACGTCGAACGCGCGCGCCGTGAGTCGCCCTTCGGTGCGCCCATCGCCCACGGCTTTCTCACTCTGTCGCTGCTGTCCAAGTTCATCAACGAGTCGGTGTCGTTCGGCGCGTCGAAGATGGGCGTGAACTACGGGTTCAACCGAGTGCGCTTTACCGACCCCGTCCCGGTCGGCGCGCGGATCAGGGCACGCCTCGCAGTCAAAGGGATCGAGGACATCGAAGGCGGGGTGCAGTTGACCTGGAACGTCAAGGTCGAGCGCGAGGGAGCCGGCAAGCCCTGCCTGGTGGCCGAGTGGTTGACCCGGCGCTACGACTAGGAGGAGGACCGTGGCGCGCAGCGACTACACCTTCTGCCATCCGTTGCGCGTGCGCTGGGCGGAGGTCGACCGGCAGGGCATCGTCTTCAACGGCAACTACCTGCACTACTTCGACGTGGGGATCACCGAGTATTGGCGAGCGATCGGCTATCCCTACCCCGACGCGCTGGTGAGTCACGGCTCGGACATGTTCGTCAAGAAGGCGACCGTCGAGTACCACGCCCCGGCCGGCTACGATGACGTGCTCGATGTGTGCGTGCGTGCGGCTCGCATCGGCCGCAGCAGCGTGCAGTTCCTGCTCGAGGTCCACCGCGGCGGCGAGTGTCTAGTCACTGGCGAGGTCATCTACGTCAATGCCGATCCCGCGACGCGCAAGCCGGCGCGGGTTCCCGAGTTTCTGCGCGATGCGATGCTGCGCTACGAGCGCACCCGCCCCGAGGGCAGTTGAGCACTGCATTTGCGCCCCGCAGCAAAACCGGCTACATTATCGAGCCCAGTGCGCTGCAGCACCGCGGACTCGAGGCTGTACGTCCCGGGTGCGAACACAAGAACACCACACCATGCAGATTCGCGACAAGCTCTACATCGGCGGCCAGTGGGTGGCCTCTGCGTCAGCCGATCTCCTCGACGTTCACAGCGCTTCCACCGAGCAAGTCATCGCACGCGTTCCGGGCGGCTCGCCCGCTGACGCGCGGCGGGCCGTGTCCGCCGCGCGGGCGGCTCTGGAGCAATGGGCGAACACCGCGCCGGCACAGCGCGCGGCCTGCCTGTCCCGTATTCATGCCGGGCTGAAGGCACGAGCGGACGAAATCGCTCGCACTATCAGTCTCGAGGTCGGCACGCCGCTGAAGATGGCGAGCCGCATTCAGGCCGGGCTGCCGCAATCGAGCTTTGCCCTCTATGCTCAGCTGGCGGGCGAGTTCCCGTTCGAGGAGCAGGTCGGCAACTCGCTGGTAGTGCGCGATCCCGTCGGTGTCGTAGCCGCCATCACGCCCTGGAATTACCCGCTTCATCAGATCGCTGCCAAGGTAGCGCCTGCTCTGGCCGCCGGCTGCACGATCGTGCTCAAGCCCAGTGAGGTGGCGCCGCTCAACGCCTTCATCCTCGCTGAGATCATCGATGCTGCCGGGCTGCCCCCCGGCGTTTTCAATCTGCTGTCGGGAACCGGACCATCGGTCGGGGAAGCGCTGGTCGCGGATCCGGACGTGGACATGATCTCGTTCACGGGTTCCACCCGGGCGGGACGCCGCATCGCAGAGCTGGCCGCCGCAACGGTCAAACGTGTGACGCTGGAGCTGGGCGGCAAGTCCGCCTGCATCGTGCTCGATGATGCCGATCTCCCCGCGGCAATCAAGACCACGGTGAATGTCTGCTTTCTCAACTCCGGTCAGACCTGCAACGCCCTCACCCGCCTGCTGGTGCCGGAGAGCCGCTACGAAGAGGTGGCGCAGCTCGCCGTCGCGGTGGCCGGGACCTTCACGGTCGGCGATCCGCTGCAGGGCGAAGCCCGGCTCGGACCGCTCGTGTCGGCGGCGCAGCGGCAGCGGGTGCAGGACTACATTCGCAAGGGTGTGGAGGAGGGCGCGCAGCTGTTGTGCGGTGGGCCTGAAGCGCCCGAAGGGCTGACCACGGGCTACTACGTCAGACCGACCGTGTTCGGCCGGGTCAAGCCGGACGCCACCATCGCCCAGGAAGAGATCTTCGGTCCCGTGCTTTCCATCATCACGTACAAGGACGAGGACGACGCGGTGCGCATCGCTGACAGCACCATCTACGGGCTGGCGGCGGCCGTCTGGTCCAGCGACGAAGCGCGCGCGGCGCGCGTTGCGCGCCGCCTGCGCGCCGGCCAGATCGACATCAATGGTGGAGCATTCAACATCAACGCCCCGTTCGGCGGGTTCAAGCAGTCGGGGCGCGGACGCGAGCTGGGCAAGTACGGGCTCGAGGAGTTCCTGGAGTACAAGTCGCTCCAGACCCGGGCGCCGAAGGCTGCCTGAGTAACTGGCGGAGCAGCGGAGACAATCATGGATTTCGCCTACACCGAGAAAGTGCAGAAGCTCCAGGCGCAGGTGAGCGCCTTCATGGACCAGCACATCCACCCCAACGAAGCGCGCTTCTTCGCGGAGATCGAGGACAACCGCCGCAAGGGCAATGCCTGGGTGCCTGCCCGCGTGATCGAGGAGCTCAAGCCGCTCGCGCGCGAGCAGGGGCTGTGGAACCTGTGGCGGCCCAAGGATCACGGCGGCGCACTGACCAACCTCGAGTACGCGCCTTTGTGTGAGATCATGGGCGGCGTCGGCTTCGCGCCGGAGGTGTTCAACTGCTCGGCGCCGGATACCGGCAACATGGAGGTGCTGCTGCGCTATGGCGCGCCGGAGCAGCAGAAGCAGTGGCTCACGCCGCTGCTGGCCGGCGAGATCCGCTCGGCGTTCCTCATGACCGAGCCGGCGGTCGCGTCCTCGGATGCGACCAACATCGAATGTCGCATCGAGCGGCAGGGCAACGAGTTCGTGATCAACGGCCGCAAATGGTGGTCCTCCGGTGCCGGCGATCCGCGCTGCAAGATCTACATCCTGATGGGCAAGAGCGACCCCGCCAACCCGGACAAGCACAAGCAGCAATCCATGATCCTGGTGCCGGCCGACGCGCCCGGAGTCAAGGTAGTGCGGGCGCTGTCGGTGTTCGGCTACGACGACGCTCCGCACGGCCACATGGATGTGGAACTCAAGGACGTGCGTGTGCCCGCGTCCAATCTGCTGCTGGGCGAGGGACGCGGCTTCGAGATTGCCCAAGGCCGCCTCGGCCCGGGGCGCATCCACCACTGCATGCGCATCGTCGGGCAGGCCGAGCGCGCGCTCGAGCTGATGTGCAAGCGTCTCAAGAGCCGTGTGGCGTTCGGCAAGCCAGTGGCGGAGCAGAGCATCTGGCACGAGCGAATCGCCGAGGCGAGGATCGGCATCGACACGGCGCGCCTGCTCACGCTGAAGGCCGCCTACATGATGGACACCGTGGGCAACAAGGCGGCAAGAGCAGAGATCGCCATGATCAAGGTGCTGGCGCCCAACGTCGCGCAACAGATCATCGACTGGGCGATTCAGGCGCACGGCGGCGGCGGCGTGTGCCAGGACTTCCCGCTGGCGTGGATGTACGCGTGGAACCGCACGCTGCGGCTGGCCGACGGGCCCGACGAGGTGCACCGCAACCAGATCGGCAAGCTCGAGCTGCGCAAGTACGACCATCGTCGAGTGACTGCCGGCTAACAGGCTGCTGCAAAGAGCGATTGCGCGAGCAACTGCCGGCCTCCCGCGGGCAGCAGCACACCAGCTGTCGCGATCTCGCGCGTTCATGCGGCAGCCGCGTTGCAGCAGAACTCGCTGCGAAAGCAAGGCAACAGGCTCACTGCCAGCCTTCCCGGAGTTGCTGCGTCGCAGCAGGAGAGATCGGGTGCGAGTGCATATCGACGATTCCCGGAAATCCGCGCCAGTCAAGGCGCTGCGGCCGGTGACCAAATGTTGAAACCGGTATTTCCTTAGTGTATTTTCCCGTTGTTGTACCTGTAGTTGTTCCATCCCAACCCACCTCGAAGGGGGAGATTGTATGAACATCACTTTCAACGTTAACGGTAAGAATCAGACCGTGGACGTTGCGCCGGACACACCGCTGCTGTGGGTCCTGCGCGATACACTCGGCATGACCGGCACCAAGTTCGGGTGCGGAAAGGCGCTGTGCGGCGCCTGTACCGTGCATCTGAACGGCATGGCCACCCGTTCGTGCCAGACGCCGATCGGCTCCGTCGCCGGTCAGAAGGTCACCACGATCGAAGGCCTCGGCATGAACAAGGTCCAACAGCAGTGGATCGCGCTGGATGTTCCACAGTGCGGCTACTGCCAGCCGGGTCAGATCATGTCGGCCACCGCGCTCCTGGCGATGAACAAGAACCCGTCCGACGCCGATATCGATGCGGCCATGTCGGGCAACATCTGCCGCTGCGGCACGTACCCGCGGATTCGCGCTGCCATCAAGGCGGCGGCAAAGGCCTAAGGAGGGGTTGACATATGGAAACCATCAAGAACCAATCCCGTCGCGACTTCATTAAGTCCAGCGCAGCCGTCGGTGGCGGCCTCGCCCTGGGCTTCTATCTGCCCGGCACGGTGGGAGTAGCACAGGCCGACGCTGGCGGTGGCTACGCCATGCCCAACGCATGGGTCAAGATCGGCGCCGACAACAAGGTCTCCATCCTGGTAGCACGCTCCGAGATGGGCCAGGGCGTTGCAACCTCGATGCCGATGCTGGTGGCCGAGGAACTCGACGTCGACGTCAACAAGGTGACCGTCGAGTTCGCGCCGCCCGCCGAGGTGTACATCAACAGCCTGCTGGGTGGTCAGATTACCGGTGGCTCGACTTCCGTGCGCGACGCCTGGGAGAAGCTACGCAAGGCCGGCGCGTCTGCCCGCATGATGCTGGTCGCCGCTGCCGCCCAGGAGTGGGGTGTGGACGCCGCACAGGTGCGAGCCGAGAACGGCAACCTGATCGGCCCCAGCGGTAAGCGCATGAGCTACGGCATGGCCGCGCCCAAGGCTGCCCAGATGGAAGTGCCGAAGGATGTCCCGCTCAAGCCGGTTAGCGCCTTCAAGGTCGTGGGCAATGCGAAGCAGAAGCGTCTGGATACGCCCCAGAAGGTCAAGGGCGAACCGAGCTTCGGTATCGACACGCGCGTGCCAGGCATGATGTACGCAGCGGTCGCCATGAGCCCCTACCTCGGCGGCAAGGTTAAGAGTTACGACGACTCCCGCGCCAAGAACATGCCTGGCGTGAAAGCCGTGGTGCAGTACAGCCGCGGCGTGGCAGTGGTCGCCGACTCCTACTGGCAAGCCAAGAAGGCCAAGGATCTGCTGCGGGTCGAGTGGGACGAGGGTGCGAACGCCGGCTTGAACATGCAGAAGATCTGGGCCGGTCTGCGTACCGCCTCGGAACAACCGGGCGCGGTCTTCCGCGAGAACGGCAACGCAGACGAGGCGCTGTCCGGCGCCGCGAAAACCGTCACGGCAACCTATCAGCTGCCGTTCCTGTCGCACTCGCCGATGGAGCCGCAGAACACCACGGCCCACGTCATGGCGGACAAGGCGGTCATCATCACCCCGACGCAGTTCCAGCAGCTGATCCCGCACGTGGTCGCTGGCGCCACCGGCCTCAAGCCGGAGCAGGTCGAAGTGCAGACCACTTATCTGGGTGGCGGTTTCGGCCGTCGCGTGGAGGTGGATTACGCCATCGACGCCGCGGAGATCTCCAAGGCAGCGGGTGGCATTCCGGTCAAGATGGTGTGGAGCCGCGAAGACGACATGACGCACGACTCCTACCGTCCGGCCGGTCTGTACACGATGACGGCGGGCATGGATGCGGGCGGCAAGGTCTCCGCTTTCCGCTTCCACTCCACCAGCCCATCGATTTCGGCGCGTCTGTTCCCGAGCATCGTCAAGGATGGCATCGACCCGTTCGCGGTGGAGGGCATCGACAACTTCCCCTATGCGGTAGCCAACACGAAGATGACCTACGTGATGCACGATTCGGGCGTCACACCGGGTTACTGGCGCGCGGTGTCCCACAACCTGAACGCAGTGGCCCTCGAGTGCTTCATCGACGAGTGCGCGGCTGCGGCGGGCAAGGACCCGATCGAGTACCGCCTGTCGATGATCGACATGAGCCAGGAGAAGCACAAGTGGTCAGGTCTGTCCGCCGGTGTGGCGGTCGGTCCGCGCATCAAGACCGCTCTCGAGATGGTGCGCGACAAGTCGGGCTGGGGCAGAACGATGGCCAAGGGCCAGGGTCGCGGCGTTGCGGTGATGGAAGGCTATAACACCGTCATCGCGATCGTGACCGAAGTCACGGTTACGCCCAACTACGACGTCAGCCTGGATCGCGTCGTGGCGGTCGTCGATGCTGGCCCGCTGGTCCATCCGGATCAGGCCCTGGCGCAGATGCAGTCCTGCATCAACTTCGGCCAGTCCGCGTGCATGTGGGGTGAGATCACCGTCAACGACAACATGATCGAGCAGAACAACTTCGACATGTACCGTGTTGCCCGTATGAACGAGGCGCCGAAGAGCATCGAGATCCACTGGATCAAGCCGGCGGCCAACCAGCCGCCTGGCGGCCTGGGCGAGCCCGGCACCGCCGTGGTCCAGCCGGCCATTGCCAACGCGATCTATGCCGCCACCGGCAAGCGCGTTCGCATGCTGCCGCTGACACCGGAGAACATCCGCGCAGCGTAGTCGGCCCAGCGTGCGTTGATCCGCCCCCGTTCTCCTCCCCGCCTGGCCAAGGGCGGGGAGGGGAGCCGGGGGTTTTTCTCCCGATGGGTTATTTCCGATCGGGAATAACGAGAGCATCTTCCAGGCAGGAAGCCGCATTATGGACAGCGTCGATCTGCAGGTATTGAAAAGCACCGCCCAATGGCTCAAGCAGGGGCGCAGCGTGGTGCTGGCCACCGTCGTCGAGACGTGGGGTTCGGCGCCGCGGCCGGCGGGCGCACTGCTGGCCGTGCGCGACGACGGGCAGGTTGCCGGTTCGGTCTCCGGCGGCTGCGTGGAAGACGATCTCATCGAGCGCATTCGCAAGCGCGAGCTGGCCGGTGACAAGCCGGAGCTGACCGTCTACGGCATCACCAAGGAGGAAGCGGCACGCTTCGGTCTTCCTTGTGGCGGACAGCTGCGCATCGTCCTGGAGCCTCTGCGCGAGGCACCGTGGCTCGACCAGTTGCTTGCCCGCGTGTCCGCCCGCGAGCTGGTGGCGCGCGAGCTCTCGCTCGAGACGGGCGAAGTGCGGTTGACCGCAGCTACCCGCAGCGACAACATGACCTTCGACGGCAGGCTGCTCAGGACCGTGCACGGACCGCGCTGGCGGCTGCTCGTCATCGGCGCGGGCCAGATCTCCCGGTATCTGGCCCAGATCGGGCTCGCGCTGGACTACAGCGTGATCGTGTGCGACCCCCGTGAGGAGTATGCAGACACGTGGGACCTGCCGGGTGTGGAGTTGGTGCGTGGCATGCCGGACGACGTGATCACCGAGCTCAACCTGGACAGTCACAGCGCTGTCGTTGCGCTGACACACGACCCCAAGCTCGACGATCTGGCACTCATCGAGGCATTGAAATCGGCGGCGTTCTACGTCGGCGCGCTCGGCTCACGGTCGAACACCGCGAAGCGCAGGAAGCGGCTAGCGGAGTTCGATCTGTCGCAAGCGGAGCTGGATCGTTTGCACGGTCCGGTGGGGCTGCGCATCGGCAGCAAGACCCCGCCCGAGATCGCGGTTGCGATCCTGGCCGAGATGACGGCCGTGCGCCACGGCGTGGAGCTGGCCACGGTGGGCACCAAGGAGAGCAAGGAAGTCGAGCAGGAGGGGCCGGTGTGCGCGACCACCGCGCGCGCCTGAGCCTCAGCGCAGTACACTACGGGGAGCCTGACGGCTCCCTTCGTTTTTTTTCTGGAACCGCAGAGGCGCAGAGGAGCGCAGAGAGAGGGAAAAGAGCAAATCTGGAGTCGGCGTGGCTGTGCGCGAAGTTCAGAGACCGCGACTCCTGAGTGTGCTCGCTCAGGCAGTCCTGGTCGTTCGGCCGAGATGCGTTGCAGAACACACTCTTCCTCTGTGCTCCTCCGTGCCTCTGCCCCTCTGCGGTTAGATTTAGAAGAGGAGAAAGAAATGAGATTGAAAGACAAGATCGCAATCGTGACCGGAGCGGGCTCGGGCTTCGGCGAGGGCATCGCCAAGCGCTTCGCTCAGGAAGGCTGCAAGATCCTCGTCAACGACATCAACGTCGAGGGCGGCGAGCGCGTGGCGAAGGAGATCAACTCGAGCGGCGGAAAGGCCGTATTCTTCAAGGCCGACGTGGCCAAGGATGCCGACTGGGCTGCGATGCTCAAGTTCACGCTGGATACCTTTGGCGGGCTGACCACGGTGGTGAACAACGCGGGAACGACGCACCGCAACCAGCCGATGCTCAATGTCACCGAGGAGCAGTTCGACCGCATCTACGCGGTGAACGTGAAGAGCATTTTCCACAGCGCCAGGCACTGCGTTCCCTACTTCCGCCAGAAGGGTGGCGGAGTGTTCATCAACGTGGCCTCGACCGCCGGTGTGCGGCCCCGTCCGGGGTTGACCTGGTACAACGGCAGCAAGGGCGCGGCGATCATGACTGGCCGTTCCATGGCGGTGGAGCTGGCGCCAGACCGCATCCGCGTGTGCACCATCAATCCGGTGGCGGGAGAGACCGCCCTGCTTTCTGAGTTCATGGGCGGGCAGGACACCCCCGAGATACGCGCCAAGTTCGTCGCGACCATCCCGCTGGGCCGGCTGAGCCGGCCGCTCGACATCGCCAACGCAGCCCTGTACCTGGCCTCCGACGAGGCGGAGTTCATCACCGGTGTCTGCCTGGAGGTCGACGGCGGGCGCTGCGTCTAGGGCCTGCCGTCCCTAAAGCGGGAACGCAAAGGACGCAAAGGAGGAAAGAAAGGACGCCAAGGAAAGGACTCGACTCTGGTTCGCAAAGCGTGTTGCGAAGCTGGTTGATCTAGGCAGAGTTGCCGGGAGCGATCCGCGGACCAGTCAAGTCACGTTCGTCTTCGCGTCCTTGCGGTTTCCCTTTGCGTCCTTTGCGTTCCCGCTTTAAGGTGTAGCTCCTTGGGGGCTCGCTTCGCGAAGGAGGCGAACGATGAAGATCCTGATGGCCTACGACGCAACGGCCGACGGACGGGCCGGGCTGCTGACCACCCCGGAGCTCGCATGGCTGCCGCACGAGGAGATGCACCTGCTGGCCGTCATGCCCATGCCTAGCGGGCTGTTTCTCGGCGAAGGCTATGTCCCGGGTGAGATCCGGGATGAGGATCGTGCCCAGGCCCAGGCCGAGCTGGATGCGGGCGTCGCAGAGCTCGTCGCGCGCGGCTTCAATGCGAAGGGGCTGCTGAGTTTCGGCGAACCCGTCGACGAGATCTGCCGGACGGCGCGCGAGCTGGGATCCGATCTGATCATGGTGCGACACCCGCGCCGAATCTCTTTCGCGGCGCGCTGGTGGAAGGGCTGGGTGGGCGCCTCCCTGCTGGAGCACGCGCCCTGCAGCATCCTGATCACCGTCTCGCACGACCCCGACAAGGGGTGAACCAGAACAACGGACCGAGCCCCAGAGCTCGCCGAGAGCTCAGAGGACCCCTTCAACTCGCGGGCTTGCGGGTGCGCCTCTGGCAGGTATCGAGGCCGTCGCGCCACCCGGCAGCGTACTGCCGGTCCTCTTTGAACCGCTTGGCGTCCTGGCGCTGGCGTCCACCCACGCTCGCACAACCGTCCGCGTAGCCGTCGCGGAATGCGGGCGGAAAGCCGGAAAGGTTGACGGCGGGTGGCGCAGGCTTTGGGGCTGTGCACCCCACTGCAGCCAGAACGAGCAGGGACAGCAAGGGGCGACGCACGATTCTAGGGCCCGGAAAAAAAGATGCCCGACAAGGGAGGCAATCGGGCATAAAAGAGAGCGCTAACGCGCACGAAATCTACGGAGGTATTCCTGCTTCTCGGCGTTCAATACTGATCTCGCCCGCCTCCTCGACGCCGCGAGTAGATGCGCTACCGTGCGTCCCGGCTGGGCGCCGGGGCGGCCAGCGCTGCCTTGGCGGTCTGCGCTTCGACCATATCGACCTGCGCTACCAACCGCGCGCTCGACTGCTCCAGTGCATCGTAATAGGACGGCGTTGCCGGGTTGTCTGCCTGCGTCTGCGGTGTGAGCGACAGAGGCAGGAACCCCACGATTGCCGAGATGCCGAGGCAGCCGAAGGTGGTCACGGTGCCGGCCGCGGCCACCATGAGGGGGAACAACCAAGCTTGCCGACGCTCCATCGCCATCTCCACATCGCATGCCGTAGCCGCCTGCGGCCGTGGCACCCTTGCCTTGCAGAGATCTGTGCAACTCGCATACCAGGTTTACATATTTTATCAATCAGCGAGTTACATGATATCGGCAGAGATCGTTGTCACTGGCCAACGACGCCCCCCAGCGACTTGGAGTTAACCGCCTGATCTGAAACCGATTTAGGGGTCGTTGCCGAATGACAGCAAGAAGGGCTGCCGAAACCCGCGCGCAAGACGTCGTGCCGCCGTCTTGCGATCCGCTGCGGCCGCCGAAGGGCGATTTCCCGTGAGAGTGCAGCTGTGCTAGGCGGCCGCTCCGGGCTTGAACATTGAGGGGTTCAGATGATGGCGCTGCAGGAGCTTGTAGAACTCGGTGCGGTTGCGTTTGGCCAGCCGCGCCGCCTGCGTGACGTTGCCGTTGGTGATCTTCAGTAGCTTCGCCAGGTAGTCGCGCTCGAAGTCGAAGCGCGCCGACTCGAAGGAGGAAAGATTCCCGGTCTCGCCCCGGATCGCCGTCTCCAGCAGCCCCGGGGTGATGATGGGGGTGGTGGCCAACGCCACGGCCTGTTCGACCACGTTGTAGAGCTCGCGCACATTGCCCGGCCAGGAATGCTTGACCAGAACCTCCATGGCGTCCTGGGCGAAGCCGTTCAGGGCCTTGCCGTAGCGCTCCCCCAGCGTGTTGAGGAAGTGCGTGGCCAGCACTGGGATGTCTTCGCGGCGCGCGGATAGGGGCGGAAGGGACAGCGCTACGACGTGCAGCCGGTAGTAGAGATCTTCCCGGAAGGCACCGGCCTTGATGGCTTCCTCCAGATTGCGGTGGGTGGCCGAAATGATCCGCACGTCTATCTTGATGGCCTGGGTCGAGCCGATCGGCCGGACCTCCCTTTCCTGCAACACGCGCAGGAGCTTCACCTGCAGCGGCAACGGCATGTCACCGATCTCATCGAGGAAGACAGTGCCGCGGCCTGCAGCCTGGAACAGGCCCTTGTAGTCGGACGCCGCGCCGGTAAACGCGCCTTTGACGTGTCCGAACAGCTCCGACTCGAGCAGTTGCTCAGGGATAGCGCCGCAGTTGACGGCGACAAATGGCTGGCCGGCGCGGGCGCTAGCCCGGTGAATGGCCCGCGCGAGGAGCTCCTTGCCGGTGCCGCTCTCCCCGAAGATCATCACGCTCGCATCGCTGCCCGCAACCAGGCGGGCTTTGGCTAGGATCGCGTCCATCTCCGGGCTGCGGGTGATGATCTCCTCGCGCCACGAGCTCTCCGCCGTGCCGTCATTGGCAGCGGCACGGCTCACGCCGAACTGCAGTGCCTTCTGAACCTGGCTCAGCAGAGCCTTGCCGTCGAACGGCTTGGTGATGTAGCCGAACACTCCGCGCTGCGTTGCCGCGACCGCGTCCGGGATCGTGCCGTGGGCGGTGAGGATGATTACCGGAAGGGCCGGGTTCTTCTTCTTCAGCGACTCGAACAGCGCCATACCATCCATTCCGCCCATGCGCAGGTCAGTGATCACCAAGTCGGGGCTGGTGACCGACAGCTGAGACAGCGCGGCCTCGCCGCTCTCCACCGCGGTCACGCCGTAGCCGGCGCCCTGCAGGCGGATCGACAGGAGGCGGAGCAGATCGGGGTCGTCATCCACCAGCATTACACGGGCTCGTTGCGTATTCATTCGTTCCTCTGGGGTTTGCTGCGTTCCAGCAGCTTGCGTTCAGTCTCTATAAGGGCATCGAGCTTCTGCTGAAGCTCGTCGTTGCGCCGAGTCTCGTCCCGGAGCTTCTGCCCCTGGGCCTGAAGCTGGGCCTCCAGCTGCTGGTTCTCGCTCAACAGCGTCCGCAGCACCATCCCGAGGGGGCGCAGCTCCGAACCGCTGTCCTGGGTCTCCTTGAGGTAGGAAGATATCATTTCCTGTGCCTGGGCGCGGTCTTTGGCTGCGGCGCCCGGCAGGCAGCGCAGCAGGACGAGCTGCATGAGGGCGAAGTCGGAGCGGTGCTGCCCGAAGAAGCGCAGCGTGCGTTCCTGCTCCTGAGCGAGCTGGTCGGCCGGCAGATTGAGCGCGTAGTCGTAGTAGTTGAGCAGGCGCTCGGCGTCGCTGATCCGCGGAGACTGCTGGGGTGGGGGTGGCGGCAGCTCCTCCACCGTCGGCGGGGGCACGGTCACAACCGGCGCGGGCGTCCGTGGCGGTGCCTGGACGCAGGCGGCCAGCAGGGCGGCCAGGCACAATGAGGCGGCTTGTCGGCCGGCAGTGCGGGGCCGATTCACGCCCGTGCGAATTGGGAACGCAGCCTGGTGTGGCTCGGACTGGCTCCCACCGACCTCGGAGCGCCCGAACTGCATGCGAAACCTGGCAAGACACGGCGATGAGCGCAATCGGCGGGACAGCATCAGCGTCCCTGGACAGCGGGCGCAATGGGGAGGCGCAGCTGGAAATGCGCCCCGGAGGTTGTGCCCTCCACGATCTGGACCTTGCCCCCATGGGCGGCGACGTACTCGCGCACGATGGCCAGGCCGAGCCCCGTTCCTTTGACCGTCTCGCGTGGCCGCGCTTTGCCCTGGTAGAACGGGTCGAAGATCCGCTCCCGGTCTGTGGGCGCGATCCCCGGACCCTGGTCGACCACGTCCACGACCACCTCGCGGCCACGCACACGCGCCGCAACCAGGATCTCGCCGAAGGGCGGGGAGAACTTCACGGCATTGGACAGCAGGTTGTCGAGAATGATCTCGAGCTTGTTCTCGTCCGCCTCCAGCGCGATGGCCGGGCAGCTGACCTTCAGCTTGATGTCCTTGGCCTGCATGGGGAGTTGATGGGCCTCAGCCACTCGGCGGATGACCGGAGCCAGCTCGACGCGCCGCAGATGCACGCCGGAGCGCTGGAACTGAACTGTGTGATAGTTTAACAAATCCTCGATCAGACGCTGCAGCCGCAGGGTGTTCTCGCGCAGGATGCGGGCGACCTCGACCTGAGGCTGGGACAGGGGCCCGACGGAGCCGTCGGCGAGTAGTTCCGCCCCCTCTCGGATGGCGGACAGCGGTGTCTTCAGCTCGTGCGACACCTGGTGGAGGAAGCGGGTCTTCTGGTCCTCCAGCTCGATCAGGCGCAGGCGGACCCAGTCGATCTGACGGCCGAGGTCCTCGAGGTCCTTCGGGCCGGAAACGCTGACCGGGTAGTTGAAATCGCCTTCACCGAGGCGCTTGAGCGCCGCCTCCACCTGTCGGATCGGCTTGAGGATCAGGATCGTGGCGCCCGAGACCAGGAACAGGGCGACCGGGATCAGGGCCACCAGCTGCCAATAGATGAAGCTGTTTACCTCGCCGGACAGCGCTTGCATGGCGGCGGTTTCGCGTCCGACCGCTTCGCGCCCGGACACGTCCAGGGACCGGCCAAGCCGCCCCAGATCAACGTAGTCGTCCGCCAGATCCACCACCAGCCGCGGCTGTTCGCGCAGCGCCGCGACCCCTGCAAACAGACGGTTCTCCACTTCCGCCATCTGGTTCAGGATTCGCACTTGCCCAGGCAGCAGGTCCAGGGTCTGCATGCGCCGGGCGGTTTCGGAGAAGTCCCGGTGGGCGCTTTCGAACAGCGCGTAGAGCTCGGGGTCGGCCAGGATGGCAAATTGGCGTGCCCCGCGCTCCATGCTGGTGATCTGCTCGATGAGCAGCCGTGTGCTCTGCGTCACCTGGACAGCGTTGATCACCGCCCGCTGGCTCTTGCTGGCCAGCTCATGGATCGAAACGGCGTTGTTGATGAGCGCGAAGATGAGCGGCAGCACGGCCAGCGCGAAGCCGGCGAGGATCAGCATCGGGAAGGACTTGGGATAGAACTTCCAACCGGGTCGCAAGGGCTGCTCCCGCCTCGGAATGGTGCTCGGCTCGGCTCTCGTCGACATGCGTCAATTAGCTCTCGAAGCGCACCTGTACCTCGCCCAGTGAGCCGAAGTCAGCCCGAACGCGGTCGCCCGCCCGAAGCTCCAGAGGGGTCATGCACGTTCCGGTGGTGACCACCTGGCCCGATTCCAGGGCCACTCCGAGCGTTCGCAGCTCGTTGGCGAGCCAGGTCAGCGCCACACGCGGATCCCCCAGCACATTCGCTCCCTTGCCCGCTCGCCCATAGCGTCCAACGACCTCGGCCTCGACGCGGTGCGCGGCCAGCTCCAGGGTTCGCCAGTCGCGCGGTGCCGCTGCACCCAGGACGAAGTAGTGGGCGCAGGCGTTATCGGCGATCAACTGGGCTGCTCCTACCCGGGCGAAGTCCTCATAGCGCGAATCCGGAACCTCGATGGCCGGGTGCAGCGTTCCCGCGGCGGCCAGGACCTCGTCGATCGAGTAGGGTTGGCTGCGGGGAAGCAGGTCCCGCGCCATCCGGAAGGCGAACTCCGGCTCCGCAACGCGCATGTGATTGCGCGCGAGCGGCAGTACGGCGCCGCTCTCGCATGCCCGGCTGGTGAGAAGTCTGCCGGCCAGAGGGCCGCTGACGCCGATGTGTGCCTGGCCCGCCGCGCTCGTCGCCGCGATCTTCCAGCCGAAGGGCGTGTCACCGGAGAGGGCCAGGACGGCCGACTGGATGGCGTACCCGTCGGCCCGAGACGCCGGCCGGCAGGCATCCGGCAGCGCGTGGATGCGCGTTACCGCCTGCCAGTCAGACAGCAGCAACTCGGCGGCGGCGCTTGCGGCTGCAGCGTCCACAGTAGGTTCCTATTCGGTCAGGCGGTATGAACGGGCGAGACTGCTGCCCGCACCACGTTCACCAGCGGCTCGCCGCGCGCGAGGCGGTCCAGGTTTTCGGCGATGGCCCGGCTGCGCCGCGGCAGCAGCCCGTCGGTCCAGGCCGAAGCGTGCGGAGTCATGAGTATGTTGTCCAGCTCGTGGAAAGGGAGGTGGGAGGGCTCCGGGCCCTCGGTTACGCCTTGCGGCGGGTAGCGGTACCAGACGTCGATGATGGCGCCGCCGATGCGCCGGCCGCGCAACGCATGGTACAACGCCCCCTCGTCGATGATGGCGCCGCGCGCTACGTTGATGATAACCGCATCGGCTCTCATGGCTGCGAAGGCCGCCGTCCCGAACAGCCCCCGCGTCTGCTCGGTCAGCGGCGCGGACACGAGCACGAAGTCGCACTGTCCCAGCAGTTGCGGCAACTGGTCCATGCCCAGAACGGGCCCGGAAAGATCGTCGCCTGCGCCGGCCACGCGCCCGCACGCGCGGATGCGCATGCCGAAGGCCGATGCCCGCCGCGCCACCTCCCGGCCGATGCGCCCGTAGCCGACGATGCCGAGCGTCTTGCCGTGCAACTCGCCGTGACGTGGTCCGCACAGGTAGGAGCCGGTCCAGTCGCCGCGGCGCAGACGTGCATCCATCCTGCGCACCCCGATGGTCCATTCCAGCATCGCGGCCAGCACATACTCGGCGATCGCGGTTTCGTGCTCGAAGCAGTTGCACACGGCAGTCCACGGCGGCAGGAGCGCGAAGTCGATCTCGTCCACGCCCGCGCCGAGCGCCTGCAGCAGCTGAAGCCGAGGTGCGGGCGGCATGGGTCCCCTCCAGCTCATCGAAACCATGGCGTCGGCTGCCCGCAGCGCGTGCTCGAACTGCGCAGAGTTGTCGCTATCCACGACTTCGATGTCCCAGGGCGTGGCGAGGAGCCCGGGCAACATGCCCAGGCGGCCGTCGTTGTCGATCTTCTTGACGAGCAGCTTCACGGTCGGTTCCTGCCGGGGTCCACGCGGCGCGGGATGGCGCGGCCGTGCAGCCCCCAAAAGTGTATTGTGCCGGCAGGCAATCCGGAAGACGCGTTACCGCGGCGTGACCGGGGCTGGCACAATCGTGCCCACCAGGATCGGGGGGGGCAGTCCGATCGCGCACAAAGCCACGCTGGCCCGCTGCCAGGCGCAGCGCGCCGGCCTGATTGCGCACCTCGGCGTAACCCGCGCCGAGGCTGATCTGCAGGCTGTCGCCGACCAAGGCGGAGAGCTCGGCAGCGCTCGCGTGCACGGTGCCGTACGGCGTGTTAACGCGGAAGCGGGCAACCGGCGCTTGGGCTATGGCGCCGGTCAGGCAGCGTGCCCCGCCGCGGTACAGTGTGAAGAAGGCCACGTCTTGTCCGTTGGAATGCGCCGAATAGCGATAGGCGTCGACGCGCAGGTCTGAGCCTGGCGCCAGCGATACGTACGTCCCATCCGGGAACTGTAGCTGGAGCTGCCCCTGCCCGGTGCGCAAAAGGTCCCCAGGGCCGACGGCCTGCCCTTTCGCAGCTCGCACGGTCCTCCCGCCTTTGGTCACCAGTGTCGCGTGGTCCTGGCGAAGACCACTTCCCCGCCGGCGGCTCCAACTGTCGGGCAGGCGGCGCTCAGGGCGGCGATCAGCGCGAGGGCAGGGAGCTGGCTTTGCATCGGCGGGAGAGGTTGGGTTGGTGTTCCGGGACGATAACAGAGGTACGCGGACCGGGCAGAGGACCACCATGCTGCGTTGCCGTGCCTGGCGCTTTTGCGGATAATCGCACCCCTGCCTCACCCTGCCGGGATGGCGGAACTGGTAGACGCAGCGGACTCAAAATCCGCCGGTGGCGACATCGTGAGGGTTCGAGTCCCTCTCCCGGCACCACGATCCCCAGGTGGAACCGCGCCGGTCGCAACATTCTGAGGGTTCGAGTCCCTCTGCCGGCGCCACCTATAATGCCGGCCATGCAGCTCGACGCCTTCGATTTCGACCTGCCGGCCGAGCTGATCGCACAGCATCCACCGGCGCAGCGCGGCGACAGCCGCCTGCTGACCCTCGACGCAACCACGGGTGCGATGGCGGATCAACGCTTTCGCGACCTGGGTGGTCTGCTGTCACCGCAGGACGTGCTGGTGTTCAACGATACGCGCGTGATCAAGGCGCGCCTGTTCGGTCACAAGCGCAGTGGCGGAAAAGTGGAGATGCTGGTCGAGCGCGTGCTGGACGCTCACCACGTGCTGGCGCTGCTGCGCGCAAGTCATGCGCCGCGGCCAGGTTCCGTCCTCAGATTCAGCGGTGAAATCGAGGCATGCGTCCTGGAGCGCCAGGGCGAGCTGTACCGGCTGGAGTTCCTGGGAGGGCCCGACGTGCTGTCCGTCCTCGAGGCGCACGGTGAGTTGCCGTTGCCGCCATATATCGAGCGGGCGGTGCAAGGCGAGGACGAGCAACGCTATCAGACCGTCTACGCGCGCACGCCGGGAGCGGTGGCGGCGCCGACCGCGGGTCTGCACTTCGACGAGGCCATGCTGGGGCAGCTGCGGGCGCGGGGAATCACGCTTGCATTCGTCACGCTACACGTCGGCGCCGGCACTTTCCAGCCGGTGCGCAGCGCGCGCATCGAGGAGCATGTCATGCACAGCGAGCGGTATACGGTTCCAGCCGAGACGGTGGCGGCCATCGAGCGGGCGCGCGCCGGCGGCGGACGCGTCGTAGCGGTGGGTACCACCAGCCTGCGGGCCCTGGAGTCGGCCGCGGCCGGCGGCCGGCTTGCTGCTGGCAGCGGAGAGACCCGGTTGTTCGTCACGCCCGGATATCGCTTCCGAGTGGTGGAGCGGCTGCTCACCAACTTCCACCTGCCGCGCTCCACCCTGCTCATGCTCGTGGCCGCCTTCGCGGGTCTCGAGCTCATCCTGCGCGCTTACCGCCACGCCGTGGAGCAACGCTATCGCTTCTTCAGCTACGGCGACGCCGTGCTTATCGACCGAACCGGGCTTATCGACCGAACCGGGCTTATCGACCGAACCGGGCGTATCGACCAAGCAGGGCTCATCGACCGAGCCGGGCCGACCGATGTTGCACAGGTGGTGTGAGCGATGCGGTTCCAGCTTCTTGCCACGGACGGGCAGGCTCGCGCAGGGCGCCTGAGTCTGACGCACGGCGGCGTCGAGACCCCGGCCTTCATGCCGGTGGGCACTTACGGCGCGGTCAAGGCCGTCAGCCCCGCCGATCTACGCGAAGCAGGTGCGCAGATCGTGCTATCGAACACTTTTCACTTGTGGCTGCGGCCCGGCCTCGACGTAATCGAGCGCCATGCCGGCCTGCACCGCTTCATGGGCTGGGACGGTCCGATCCTGACCGACTCGGGCGGCTTCCAGGTATTCAGCCTCGGGCCGCTGCGCAGGATCAGCGAAGAGGGCGTGCAGTTCCAGTCACCGGTGAACGGCGATCGACGCTTCCTCTCACCGGAGGAGTCCATGCGCATCCAGTGCGTGCTCGACAGCGACGTGGCAATGGTCTTCGACGAGTGCACCCCGTATCCTGCCGACGAGCGCCAGGCCGCAGAGTCCATGCGCCTCAGCCTGCGCTGGGCGGAGCGCAGCCGGCGCGCGCACGAGGGCAACCCCAACGCGCTGTTCGGCATCGTGCAGGGCGGCATGTACGAGATCCTGCGCGACGAGTCGCTGCGCGAACTGCTGCGCATCGGGTTCGACGGCTATGCCATCGGCGGTCTGTCCGTCGGCGAGCCGAAGCAGGAGATGCTGCGCATCCTGCGCCACGTCGCGCCGCGACTCCCGGCGCAGCATGCGCGCTACCTGATGGGGGTGGGCACCCCGGCAGACATCGTGACCGCCGTCCAGGCCGGCATCGACCTGTTCGACTGCGTGCTGCCCACGCGCAACGCGCGCAACGGCTGGCTGTTCACCCGCTTCGGCACCGTCAAGCTGCGCAACAGCCGTTATCGCGACGACCCCCAGCCCGTCGACCCGGACTGCGCCTGCTACGCCTGCCGGCACTTCACCCGCGCGTATCTGCACCATCTGCAGCGGGTCAATGAGATGCTGGGCTCGCGCCTGAACACCATACATAACCTGCACTACTACCAGGAGCTGATGGCTGCCCTGCGCGCGGCTATCGCTTGCGGCGAACTGGATGCTTTCGCAGACGCCTTCCACCGGCAGCAGGCCGGAGCGGCCGGAAATAAGTGCTAAACTTCGCGCTTTTCCGCTGGCGGACGGCGGTCGCGTGTTCCCGTGCGCCGCGCCAGTGCACACCGCCGGCAAACGACTCGCGTCGGCAAGAGGAGGAGAGGTTGCCATGATCAGTTCTGCCTTTGCCCAGACGGCGCCGGGTGGCGCGGGGGGAATGGACCTGATGGGTCTGCTGCCCCTCATCCTCATGTTCGTGCTGCTGTACTTCCTGCTGCTGCGCCCGCAGATGAAGCGCGCCAAGGAGCACAGGAACATGCTGGGCGCATTGCAGAAGGGTGACGAGGTGGTCACCGCGGGCGGCACTCTGGGGAAGGTGACCAACGTCGGCGACAGCTATGTGAAGCTCGAGATCGCCCCCAATGTGGAGATCACAGTGCAGAAGCAGTCGGTCCAGACGCTGCTGCCGAAGGGGTCGGTGAAGAATGCCGGCTGACGGCCAGGAACAAGCGCTGGCCACAGAAGGCACAAGGCTGGCGCGCCTGTCCCCTCGCGCCTCTGCCCTCTCGCCCGCATCACTATGAATCGCTATCCACTCTGGCTCTACCTTCTGATCGGTGTGATCGTCCTGGGCGGGGCCCTCTTCGCGCTGCCCAACCTGTTCGGAGAGTCGCCTGCGGTGCAGATCTCGGCGGCCCGGCCGTCGGCCAAGATCGATGATGCACTGCGCGCCCGCGCCGAGGACGCGCTCAAGCAGGCCGGCGTCGCGCTCGAGGCGAGCTTTGTCGACGAGAGCAGCGTCAAGGTGCGCTTCGCCGACACCGACACTCAGCTCAAAGCCAAGGACGTCATCGAGCGCGCGCTCGGTGAGGACTACACGGTAGCCCTCAACCTCATTTCCAACTCGCCGCGCTGGCTCGCGGCAATCGGCGCGAAGCCGATGTACCTCGGTCTGGACTTGCGCGGGGGCGTGCACTTCCTGCTCCAGGTCGACATGAAGGGCGCCATCACCAAGTCCCTGGACAGCGCCGCAGCCGGAATCCGCAGCACGCTGCGCGGCGAGGACGAGGCCCGCACCAGCGGCATCAGCCGCGAGGGCCAGCAGATCGTGGTGCGGTTCAGGCAGAGCGGCAACCGGGACAAGGCCCAGGCCATCATCGAGAGCAACTTCCCGGACCTGGTGCTGCGCGCCGAGGAGCGCAGCGGCGAGTATCTGCTGAGCGGTGCCCTGCGGCCGGCAGCCGAGAAACGCATCCAGGAGTTTGCCATCCAGCAGAACCTGACCACGCTGCGCAACCGGGTGAACGAGCTGGGTGTGGCGGAACCGATCGTCCAACAGGCCGGCGCCGATCGCATCGTCGTCCAGCTGCCAGGCGTGCAGAACACAGCCGACGCCAAACGCATCCTCGGCCGCACCGCCACGCTCGAGGTGCGCATGGTCGACGAGGAACGCAACGACCCGGCCTCCCTGCAGGCGGCGATGCAGGGACAGGTTCCGTTCGGGTCCGAGCTGCTCTACGAGCGCGGCGGCCAGCCGATCATGCTCAAGCGCCAGGTCGTGCTGACCGGCGACCGCATCTCCGACGCGCAACCGGGGTTCGACAACCAGACCGGCGAGCCCGCCGTGCACATCACACTCGACGGCACAGGTGCGCGCATCTTCCAGCAGCTGACCCGCGAGAACGTGGGCAAGCGCATGGCCATGGTGCTGGTCGAGAAGGGCAAGGGCGAAGTGGTGACCGCGCCGGTCATCCGTCAGGAGATCGGCGGCGGCCGCGTGCAGATCAGCGGCCGCATGACGACCACCGAGGCGCGCGAAGTGGCGCTGCTGCTGCGTGCCGGGGCCCTGGCCGCGCCCATGGAGATCGTGGAGGAGCGCACGGTGGGGCCCAGCCTGGGGGCGGAGAATATCAGGCGCGGCTTCCATGCCACCTGGATCGGCTTCGCCGCCCTGTCGCTGTTCATCATCGTGTACTACAGCCTGTTCGGCGTGGTCTCGGTAATCGCCCTGGCAGTTAACCTGATGCTGCTGGTGGCGCTGCTGTCGATGCTGCAGGCGACCCTGACTCTTCCCGGTATCGCGGCGATCGCGCTCACCCTGGGCATGGCGATCGACGCGAACGTGCTGATCAACGAGCGCGTCCGCGAGGAGCTGCGCGGTGGCACCACGCCGCAGGCGGCCATCCACGCCGGTTACGAGCGTGCCTGGGCCACCATCCTAGACTCCAACATCACCACGCTCATCGCCGGCATCGCACTGTTCATGTTCGGCACCGGCCCGGTGCGGGGGTTCGCTGTGGTGCACTGCCTGGGTATCCTCACCTCGATGTTCAGCGCGGTGCTGGTGTCCCGGGCTATCGTGAACCTGACTTTCGGCGGCCGCCGCAAGCTCGACCGGCTGCCGATCGGCAACGTGGACTGGAGCAAGCGGGCGCCCAGGCCGGCCTGACCCCTCCAAATCGCTGGCGAGACCCGGACCATGGAATTCTTCCGCATCCGCAAAGACATCGACTTCATGAAGCACGCGATGGTGTTCAACATCATCTCGTTGCTCGTGTTTCTCCTGTCGGTGTTCTTTCTCATCACGCGCGGGCTGCATCTGGGCGTGGAGTTCACCGGCGGTACGGTCATGGAGCTGTCCTACGGACACACTGCCGACGTCAATGCGGTCCGTGCCACGGTGGAGAAGATCGGCCTGGGCGACGCGACGGTGCAGAACTTCGGCAGCTCGGACAATGCACTGATCCGGCTTCCCGTGCGCCCGGATGTCACCGGCGCCCAGCTCAGCGAGAAGGTGATGGAGGCGCTGCGCGCGGAAGATCCATCCGTGGAGCTGCTGCGCGTGGACTTCGTGGGCTCCCAGGTGGGCAAGGAACTGGTCGAGAACGGCGCCATCGCCCTGCTGCTGGTGTCGGCCGGCATCGTGCTGTACCTGTGGCTGCGCTTCGAGTGGAAGTTCGGGCTGGCAGCCATCATTGCCAACCTCCACGACGTGATCATCATTCTCGGGTTCTTCGCCTTCTTCCAGTGGGAGTTCTCGGTCCCGGTGCTGGCGGCGGTGCTGGCGGTGCTGGGCTACTCGGTGAACGAGTCGGTGATCGTGTTCGACCGCATTCGCGAGAACGTGCGCAAGATGCGCAAGGCCACCCTGCACGAGGTGATCAACAGCGCCATCACCCGCACCATGTCCCGGACTATCATCACCCACGGCAGTACCCAGATGATGGTGACCTCCATTCTGCTGTTCGGGGGTGACGCCCTGTTCTATTTCGCCCTGGCGCTCACCATCGGCATCCTGTTCGGGATCTACTCGTCGGTGCTGGTGGCGAGCCCGCTGCTCATCTACCTCAGGGTCACACGCGAGGATCTGATCAAGCCCGAGCGTCCCAAGCAGGAAGCAGTTGTCTAGAGCCTTACTGCGAGGACCGCAAAGGCGCAAAGGGCTCGCGAAGAAAAACCCAACATGCGTCGGGCGAGGGCTATCGATTCGGCCGATCGTACTGACCAACCATCTTGACGTCGCGGGCGTCTGTCTTTGCCAATGTGTCTGAGGTTTCCTTTGCGCAGCCGTTGCGCCTTTGCGGTCATCGGATTGAGGCCGTAATGGAGCTGATCCACGGCTTCATCGACCTGATCGTCCACCTCGACCGGCATCTGCTCGAGCTGGTAAGCAGCTACGGCGGGTGGGTCTACGCGATCCTGTTTGTAATCGTGTTCTGCGAGACGGGGTTGGTCGTCACGCCGTTTCTCCCGGGCGACTCGCTGCTGTTCGTGGCGGGGACCATCGCCGGCGCAGGGTCGCTCAACGTGCACCTGCTGGTAGTGCTCCTGACGCTGGCAGCGGTGGTCGGCGACTCGCTGAACTACGCGATTGGCCACTACCTCGGGCCGAAGGTATTCAGATTCGAGGACTCGTGGTTCTTCAAGAAGGCCTACGTCGAGAAGACCCACGCTTACTTCGAGAGGTACGGCGGACGCACCATCGTCATCGCCCGCTTCCTGCCGATTGTGCGCACTTATGCGCCGTTCGTAGCCGGAATCGGGCGCATGGACTACGGGCAATTCCTGCTGTTCAACATCGCAGGCGCCGTGCTGTGGGTGGTGCTGCTGACGTACGCGGGGTACTTCTTCGGCAATCTGCCGCTGGTGAAGAATAACCTTTCGCTAGTCATCCTCGGGATCATCATCCTGTCGATCTCGCCGGGGATCATCGAGGTGGCGCGGCACAAGCTGCGCGCCCAGGGCTCCCGCGCCAACTAAAGCCTACTGCAGCCGCGGACCGCAAAGGCGCAAAGGGAGCGCAAAGTGCTCCCACGCGGTCTCGTGTGGTGTTCGTGGCTGGACGGTGAGATCAACGGGGCGACTGGCAACACGTGCTGCCGTGCCCCTCATCGCGTGGCTCCGAGGCTCTTTCCTCGAAGACGCCTGGAGGAAGCCCCTTTGCGGTCCCTTTGCGCCTCTGCGCCTTTGCGGTCCTCGAAGTCCCTAGTTCAGCGCAGCGGCGAGCTGGCGCCGGTACTTCGACACCAGCTCGCCCTGGCCGCCCAGGACGTCGAATACGGACAACATGGTCTTGCGTCCGGCTTCGTCGTTCCACTTGCGGTCGCGGCGGATGATCTCCAGCAACTGCTCCAAGGCTGGCTCGTATCGTCGCTGCGTCACCAGCGCCTTGGCCAGTTGCAGCCGGGCCTCGAGGTCGTTCGGCTTGCCGACGATGCGGGCCTCCAGCGCAGAGGGGTCGGCATTCGCGCCGTCTGCGAACTGCAGCTGTGCCAGCAGCGTGCCGATGCGCCGATCCTGGCTCGCCAGCGGGCTCAGACGTCCCGCCGCGGCCTTGGCCTCCGCGATCCGCCCCAGGGCAAGGAGGATCTCGGCCGTGTCCGCATGCACCGCATCGTTCATCGGGTCCAGCTCGGCAGCCTGTGCCAGCAGCGTGAGCGCACGGTCGCTGTCTTCGCGTGCTGCCGCGTCCATAGCGTCCTTGCGCAGCAGATCCGCGGGGCTCGGCAACAGGCCTTCGATGAACTCGCGCACTGCAGACTCGGGCCGCGCGCCCAGGAACTCGTCGGCCAGCTTGCCGTCCACGAAGGCCTTCACGCTCGGGATGCTGCGCACTCCGTACTGCGCCGACAGCTCCGGGTTCTCGTCCGAGTTGACCTTGGCGAGGCGGAACTTGCCCTGATACTCCGCCGCCAGCTTTTCCAGCACCGGCTTGAGCACGCGGCATGGCCCGCACCAGGGGGCCCAGAAGTCCACCAGCACGGGAGCTTGCCTGGATGCCTCGATAACCTCGCGCTCGAAACTGTCGGTGCTGACATCGATTGCATGTGCAGCCATGGTCTCTCCAGTCCAAACCGAATCAAGCGTGAGATGGTGACTGCAGGGGGTTTATCAAGAGGCGCTGGGCCGCTCAGATACGGCGCGCAAGCTCGGCCGCCAGGCCCAGATAGGCGGCAGGCGTGAGCGCCAGCAGCGCTGCCTTGTCCGCCTCCGGGATGTCAAGGCCGCGAATGAATGCGTGCAGCGCCTCGCGAGTGATGCCCTGGCGGCCGCGGGTGAGTGCCTTGAGCTGCTCGTACGGATCGGCCACGCCACAGCGGCGCATCACGGTCTGGATCGGCTCGGCCAGCACCTCCCAGGCCGTATCCAGGTCCGCCTGCAGGCGGGCCGGAGCGGCCTCGACCTTGCTCAAGCCGCGCAGGCAGGCGTCGAATGCAAGCAGCGTGTGGCCGAGCGCCACCCCCATGTTGCGCAGGGCGGTGGAATCGGACAGGTCGCGCTGCCAGCGCGAAACCGGCAGCTTGCTGCTGAGATGGTGCAGCAGCGCGTTGGCGATGCCGACGTTGCCCTCGGAGTTCTCGAAGTCGATGGGGTTGACCTTGTGCGGCATGGTCGAGGAGCCGACCTCGCCCTCCTTCGCCCGCTGCCTGAAATAGCCGAGCGAGATGTAGCCCCACATGTCGCGGTTCAGGTCGAGCAGCACCGTGTTGCCTGCCGCGTAGGCGTCGAACAACTCTGCCAGGCTGTCGTGCGGCTCGATCTGCGTCGTGTACGGGTTGAAGGTGAGGCCCAGGCTCTCGACGAGGCGGCGCGCGACGCCTTCCCAGTCCAGCGCCGGATAGGCCGCCAAGTGCGCATTGTAGTTGCCCACCGCCCCGTTGATCTTGCCGGTCAATGCCACTGCGGCGATGCGGGCCCGGGCACCCCGCAGGCGGTAGGCGAAGTTCGCCATCTCCTTGCCCAGCGTCGTGGGCGTGGCGGCCTGACCGTGAGTCCGCGCGAGCATGGGCAGGTCTGCATGGGTATGGGCGAGGTCTGCCAGCCTGTCGGCAACACTGTCCAGTGCGGGCAGCAGCACCGCTTGGCGGCTGTCCTTGAGCATCAACGCATGACAAAGGTTGTTGATGTCCTCCGAGGTGCAGGCGAAGTGGATGAACTGCGACACCTGCAGCCCCGCACCCGTGTCTGCCAGCTTGCTGCGCAGCCAGTACTCGATGGCTTTGACGTCGTGGTTGGTCTGCGTCTCGATGTCCTTGACGGCCTGGGCATCGGCTTCGCCGAACTCTGCGACCAGGCGCGACAGCTGCGCGAGCACGGCGGGTGGAAACGGCGCAACCTCTGCGATTCGGGGCTCTGCGGCGAGGGCCTTGAGCCATTCCAATTCAACGCGAACCCGATAACGGATCAGCGCATACTCGCTGAAGCACTCGGCGAGCGGGGCGATTTTGGCGCGATAGCGCCCGTCGAGAGGCGAGAGGGCCGTGAGCGTCGTGAGCGGCATGGGCGGTGACATCACAGGATCCGCAGCGATTTTACCAGGGTGTCGAATAACGAAGACCTGTGCCGCGATTATGCCGCTAGACCCATGTAGGGTTACGCTCGATCAGCACTTGTTGCGCGTGTGCGCCCCGCAAAACGCCCGCGGGCGCTCGCGAAGGGGTTTCTTCCGCAGCCTGTAGGCACCCGGGCTGCGGCCCCACGCCCGGCGCTGCGCCGGGGGTCAGGCGATCACCCCACCGCCCAGGCACACGGCGTCGTCGTACAGGACCACCGACTGGCCCGGGGTGACGGCCCACTGCACCTGCGCGAACTCCACTTCGCAGCGCTCGCCGCTCACCTGCGTCAGCGTGCAGGGCGCGTCGGGCTGCCGGTAGCGCGTCTTGCCTGCATAGTTTTGGGGGAAGGCCGGGGGTGCGCCTTCGATCCAGCTCAGCTCGTCGGCCGCCAGGCTGCGCTTGTAGAGGGCGGGATGGTCGTGCCCCTGCACCACGATCAGGCGGTTAGCTGCGAGATCCTTGTCGGCGACGTACCAGGCTTCTCCCTGGCCGCCGATGCCCAGGCCGTGACGCTGACCGATGGTGTAGTACATCAGCCCCTGGTGCTCACCCACCACGCGTCCTTCGGGGGTCTGCATGGGACCCGGTGCCGTCGGCAGGTAACGCATGAGGAACTCGCGAAAAGGCCGCTCGCCGATGAAACAGATGCCGGTGCTGTCGCGCTTAGCATGATTGGGCAGGCCGAGGCTGCGCGCCAGCTCGCGCACCTCGCGCTTGAGCAAGCGGCCGAGCGGAAAGAGCGTCTTCGACAGCTGCGCCTGATTGAGGCGGTAGAGAAAATAGCTCTGGTCCTTGGAGGCGTCCGCGGCCTTGAGCAGCTCGAAGCGGCCGTCCACCTCGCGCACCTGCGCGTAATGGCCGGTGGCGATCCAGTCGGCGCCCAGCGCGATGGCGTGGTCCAGGAAGGCCTTGAACTTGATCTCGGCGTTGCACAGCACGTCCGGGTTCGGAGTGCGCCCGGCTTGATACTCGGTCAGGAAGTTGCTGAACACGCGCTCGCGATACTCGGCCGAGAAGTTCACCGCCTCGATCTCGATGCCGAGGATCTGGGCCACCGACACGGCGTCGACGAGATCCTCGCGCGAGGTGCAGTACTCGTCGGTGTCGTCGTCCTCCCAGTTCTTCATGAACAGCCCCACCACCTCGTAGCCCTGCTGCTTGAGCAGCCAGGCGGCGACCGAGGAGTCCACGCCTCCCGACATGCCGACGATCACTCGCCTGACCATCGTGCCTAACCCTCGTAGTGAACCAGGAGGTCGAGCGGATACCGCCGCCCGGCCAGATAGTCCTCCACGCAGCGCATGACCAGCGGGCTGCGATGGCGCTCGCTCCGGGCGCGCAGTTCCTCGGGGGTGAGCCACAACGCGCGCAGAATCCCCTCGTCCAGCGCCCGGCCGGCTTCCTGCGCACCCAGATCCCCCGCAAAGGCGAAGCGCACGTAAACCACGCCGCTGGCCGGGTGGCGCCAGCGGTAGACGCCGACCAGGGCGCGCGGGACGAACTGGTGCGCGGTTTCCTCCAGCGTCTCGCGCGCAGCGCCGGCGACGATCGACTCGTCCGCCTCCAGATGCCCGGCCGGCTGGTTCAGTCGCACGCCGTCGTCGGTGCTTTCCTCCACCAGGAGAAACCGGCCGTCCACTTCGATCACTGCCGCCACGGTGACGCTTACTTTGTCGCTCATTCGCTCTAGATGGAGATCGTCGCGCGTTAATCGAGGGCCGCCGCACGCACCCTGCGCCAGGCCCCCGGCGGGAGCCCTTCCAGGTCCCAGGGGCCTACTCGCCAGCGGACCAGGCGCAGCGTCGGATGGCCCACCGCGGCCGTCATGCGGCGCACCTGGCGGTTCCTGCCTTCGCGGATGGTGAGTTCCAGCCACGCGGTGGGGATTGCTCTGCGTTCCCGGATCGGCGGGTGTCGCGGCCACAGGGTGCGTGGCTCCGGCATGCGTTGCACGTCCGCGGGCAGGGTGACGCAGGCGCCGAGGTCGACGCCCTCACGCAGCCGCTACAGCGCTGGGTAGTCCGGAACTCCCTCCCACTG
>Ga0105100_10000161_pt1 | contig 38228 bp, 30 predicted proteins | sample PPLLak12cMay2015_2_FD_87033 | JGI IMG/M metagenome (GOLD analysis project Ga0105100, IMG submission 87033) | Freshwater sediment microbial communities from Prairie Pothole Lake near Jamestown, North Dakota, USA - PPLs Lake P8 Core (1) Depth... | ecosystem: Environmental > Aquatic > Freshwater >... | reverse complement strand
TCCGTCGGCGTGACGACCACCCACGGCCTCCGCAGGGCTTTGAGGCCTGCGGCAATCAGGTACCCGAGGGCCGATCGCTCCACACCCCTCAGGGAGAAAGATTCCCGTTCACTCTTGAGAAAATCAAGCACCTCGCTGCAGCCGGTGCCGGTCAATAACAAAGCTGGAATCTCCGACTCCTTCAGGGATTCCATTTTCAACAGATCATTCATCTCAACTTCCATAGGGAGGGTCATAGCAGTCCATCATGACCCTCCGGGCCACCCCAAAAAAAATGAAAAAGACTGCGTTCGGGCTGGTTTTCAACTTGAAGCTCGAAACCCGAAGCTTTTCGTAGCTGGGCTGCACTCCCGGTCAGACGTTCTTCCGCTTTGAGAAACGATTGATCAATATATCCGCGATGGCCAGAGAAAGGAAGTTCTCGTATAATTCATTGAGCCGCAGAATGCACGGCGGCATGTTGAGCGAGCCTTGCCCTTCGACGTTTCTCTTCATGATTGATTCAAGGGGTGATCCATGAACCGATCCGACCAGTCGGTGCTGCGGCAACTCCCGAGCGTAGACGCCCTGCTGCAGAGCCCTGAAATCCAGCAAGCATTGTTGCGCTACCCGCGCAAGCTCGTCGTTGAAAGCATCCGGTCGATACTCGCATCCAGGCGCCAGTCTCTTCGGGAACAGCCCGGACTGGTGGATGCGGTGGAGCTCGGTCCTGCGCAGCTGGTGCCCGATATCCTGGATCATCTGGCCGTGGCCGCCGATTTCACCCTGCGTCCGGTCATCAACGCGACGGGTATCATCGTTCATACCAATCTCGGAAGGTCCCTGCTTCCCGAGGAGGCTATCGATCGGCTGACCCTTCTCTGTCGCAGCTATAACAATCTGGAATACGACCTGGAAAAGGGCCGGCGCGGCTCCCGCTACGTGCACGCAGAAGCGCTTCTGTGCGAGCTCACGGGCTCCGAGGCAGCTCTCGTCGTGAACAACAACGCCGGCGCGGTCTTTCTCACCCTCAACACCCTGGCCCAGGGAAAGGAGGTCGTTGTGTCGCGGGGGCAGCTGGTGGAAATCGGAGGCTCCTTTCGAATCCCCGATGTCATGCGAAGCAGCGGCGCCATCCTCAGGGAGGTGGGCACCACCAACCGAACCCATCTGCGGGACTACGAGGCCGCCGTCGGACCTGAAACGGCCCTGCTCATGAAGGTCCATACGAGCAACTACCGGATTGTCGGATTCACTTCAGAGGTTCCCCTCCAGGAGATGGCCGCCCTGGGAAGGGAGAAAGGAATTCCTGTCTTGGAGGACCTGGGAAGCGGCTCTTTTGTGGACCTCTCCCGGCTGGGCCTTCAGGGGGAGCCAACCGTTCAGGAGGCGATCAAGGCAGGAGCAGATCTCGTGACATTCAGCGGAGACAAGCTCCTGGGAGGGCCTCAGGCGGGAGTGGTGCTGGGCAGGAAAGACCTTGTGGCGAAATGCAAGAAGAACCCCCTCACCCGCGCGCTCAGGGTGGACAAGATGACCCTCGCCGCACTGGAAGTGACCCTGCGGCTCTACCGCGACGAGCGGGAAGCCGTGCAAAAGATACCCACGCTGCGGATGGTCACAACTTCCCTGGAAGAGCTGGAAAGGCGGGCTGAAATCCTGGCCACCCTCATTCTTGAAGCTGATGTCGAACATCAGCTCGACGTCAAGACCCAGCCGGCCCTGTCCCAGGTGGGAGGAGGGTCTCTTCCCGCGCTCGAATTCATGAGCCGGGCGGTTTCGGTTCGCTCCGCCACCATGAGCGCTCATAGCATCGAGTCGGCGCTCCGGGGGAACAGCCCGCCGATCATCGGACGCATCGAATCGGACCAGGTCCTGCTGGACGTGCGCACCCTTCAGCCGGGGGACGACCTGCACATCCAGGACGCTTTTCGATCCCTTTTGAAACGAGGGCCTGACTGACAGGCCTCAATGGACTCGCAATTGGATGTAGAGGTCTCCGCGGTCGGCATAGCTACCCGGCATGGGGTGCCCCATGTCTCTCAGACGCAGCCGTGTGCCGGTGTGAACTCCGGGCGGGATCCGAACCGAAACCCTCTTGCCGTTTTCCAGATGGGGCAGCTCCAACTCCACCACTGCACCCGTCAAGGATTCCCTGGGAGAGATCACCAGTTCGTAAGTCACATCTGCAGCCCCTCCGCCGAATCCCTCGCGGGAACGGCCTGATTCTCCATCGCTCGGCAGCCCCAGCAGTTTCCTCAGGACGAACCGGCCGACCTTTTTCCCGGCATCCGCCAGCAGCGACAGGCCCTCGCTGATCAACCCCTTGGGCCTGCTGCCGTTCAAGGTTACGGAATGATCCCTCCCATGCATGGAGGGACGATACTGATGACCCCGATGATGCCGCCCCGCATTGCCGTAGCGAAAGACCTTGACGCGCCCGGGGCCGCTCCACGTGAAGCCCTGGAAGAAGATGGTCTTATCCCCGAAGAACACACGGTTGATGAAAGAGTCATCAAACCGAAAGCCCATGCGCTGAAATTCCCGCTGCATTTCAGCGAAGACTTCCTGGGCCTGACGGCTGGCGAAGAAATCCTTGAAGATCTCCTCCTGGGAATAACCAAATCCTGTTGCGCCGCCAGGCCCACCCGGTCTCTGTTCAAATCCGAAACGTTTGTACTCGTCGTACTGGGCCCGCTTCTGGGAATCCGAGAGCACGCCGTATGCTTCACTGAGGCGCTTGAATCGTTCTTCAGCTCGTGGATCGCCGGGATTTCGGTCCGGGTGGGTCTCCAAAGCCAGTTTTCGATAGGCCTTCTTGATTTCTTCATCGGTAGCCTGGGACGAAACACCCAGCACTGCGTAATAGTCTTCCCGGGGCATCAAACCACATCTCCTGATCGCTCGTCGAGCGATGCGAAAAAGTTCTTCTATGATCAGCTCCATCCTGGAAGGGATCCCCGTGCAGGGGTTGCCCGCATGGCAGACGGTTCGGAGCAACACACCGGATGAAGCTGCTCAGTCTCCTTAACACCTTAAAATATAATATATTGTTGCCGCCCTTCAAGATCAATTCGTCCGCCCAACTCCCGAATGGGGCCCAAAGCGAGTGCACGCCCATCCACCGCCTGCGCATCAGGCGAGGCAAACCCCACAGCGGGTGCATCCTCCCTCGGGGGGGCAGGCCGGACTCTCCTTCCCCTGGAGCGCCCTTTCCCACTCCCTCCAGAGATAGGTCCGGTGCAGACCCGTGTCGACGATTTCCCAGGGAAAGATTTCATCTTTGTCCCGCTCCCGCATGACCCAAAAATCGGGATTGTGGGGGGACTGCTTCATCACCTGGCTCCAGGGGATGCGCTCCGCGCCGGCCTGTTCGAGCATGTCGGCGATCCGTCGGTCACCCCGCGACATCAGGGCCTGCACAAAGGCCCATTTGGGAAGATCGAAATGGACCTTCACATTGGGGACCTTCCTGAGAGCGTTCTGAATCCATCGCGCTCGCTCCTTCAGGGTGGCAACGCCGGCGAAGGAAGTCCACTGGAAGGGAGTGAAAGGCTTCGGCACAAAGGCATTGATGCTGATGGTGATGGTCCCCATCTGGCGCCTCCCCCTGCTCCTGCTGAGGACCCGGTGCTTGATGGTTTTGACCAGGCTCACCATCTCCTCAAGGTCATCCAGCGTCTCGGTGGGGAGCCCGATCATGAAATAGAGCTTGAGATGCAGGATCCCTTTCTCGGTCAATTGCTCGGCCGCATCATAGACGGCCTCGCTGGTGATTCGCTTGTTGATCACACGGCGCAGCCGCTCGGACCCCGCTTCGGGAGCGATGGCCACGGCCTTGTGCCCGCTCGCCATCAACGCATCCAGAACGGCCGGCGAGAGTGTGTCCACGCGCAAGGACGAGAAAGACAGCTCCAGCCCCTTCCCCAGCAGCGACTCACACAAATCGGCTATCCGGGGATGATCGGAAACAGCCGCACTGACCAGGCCCACCCTCGTTCCCTCACCGGCCCGACTCGCCACGCTCCTTTCCAGGTCTTCCACCGTAGCGAATCGAACCGGGCGGTAGATGAAGCCTGCGGCGCAGAAGCGGCACCCCTGCCCGCAGCCACGACCGATCTCCAGAAGATGCACCCGGCTGAATTCCGTGTGCGGGGTCAGTACGATGGAAGAACACGGCCCGGATTGCGAAGGATCCATCCGGCGATACCGGATTCTCTCCGGGAGGGGAAGCCCCGGAAATGGAGTGATGCCCTCCAGAAAGCCGCGCTCGTCGTAGGAATCCCGGTACAGCGAGGGAATGTAGATCCCCGGAACGCTCTCGCCCAGGGCCAGCAGCGCATCGCGGCGTGGCAATGAACGCCCGCTGAGGTCGCTCCATGCCTCCCAGAAGTCGCGCACAAGTCCCTCGGCCTCCCCAATGAACATGCAATCCATGAAAGGGGCGAGGGGCTCCGGATTGAGGAATGCCGCCACTCCTCCCACCGCAACGAGAGGATGCCCGGCCGAACGATCCTCGGAGCGGGGGGGGAGCTCGCCGAGCAGGAGCATCTCGATCAGATTGGGATAGTCGTTTTCAAAGGAGACGGAAAAAAAGAGGAGATCGAAATCACGGACACGGCGCTGGGACTCGACACTCAGAAGCTGACCGGGGTTCTGCCTGACCAGAGCGAGGTCGTCCGGCTCCGGGAAGAAAATCCGTTCGCAGACCACCCCATCCAGGCTGTTCAGCAACCCGTAGACGGTCTGGAGCCCAAGGTTCGACATACCGACGGCATATCGGTTGGGGAATGCAAGGGCGATTCTGACCCTCCCACGCCAATCTTTGCGCAGAGTGCCCTTTTCTTCCGCCAACCACATCTGCTGGCGGCGCACCAGTCTAGCGAGCATCTGTCCGGGTGGGAGTCTATCCTGCGCCAGGGGCAAGCCTCTTGCCGGCAATGCCATCGACACAGGCCATTCAACAGGTTCATTTCCATTTCGGGGCAGGTGGTCATGGGGCTTCCCACAACGCACTCGCCCCGAATCCAATTCCTGGAGAAAACTCAGTCCGCCTGCCGCCTGATGAAGGTCGGTATGCTCAGATCCTCATCCTCGATGGAAGCGCCACCGGCCCCCGTCAGCTTCTGGAGAAGAGTCCTTTTTTTTACAGGGGCTGCCTCCTGAACGGGCTGATCCCTCAGGGTGCGATGCCGCACCACGGTTGGAATCTGCAGATAATCGTAGTTCAACTCGGGGATGATTCCCTCGGGCTTCATCCGCTTGGGCCGGGCCGGCGACGACTCGACCTTGGCCATCTGCTCCATCCTTCCAATGCCGGTGGCGATGACCGTCACCCGGACCTCGTCCATGATGCTCTGATCGATGGACATACCCAGGATGATGTTGGCTTCCTCATCCATTTCCTTGTGGACGATGGAGGCCACCTCCTCGAATTCATGCATGCCGAGATCCTGGCCCGTCGTGATATTGATGAGGGCCGCCCGGGCACCGTGGATGGAGATGTCCTCGAGGAGCGGACTCGAAATGGCCTGCTGAGCTGCCGCCGAAGCCCGGTTCTCCCCGGTGCTGACCCCGGTTCCCATCAGAGCCAGCCCCTTCTCGCTCATGACCGTTCGAAGATCGGCAAAATCCACGTTGATGTAGCCGGGGTGCGTGATCAGATCCGAAATACCCTTGACGGCAAACAGCAGGACGTCGTCCGCACGCCGGAACATTTCCAGAAAAGTAGAGCGCCGATCCGCCAGGCAGAGCAGGCGGTTGTTCGGAATGGTGATGAGCGTGTTCACCACATCGTGCAGGGCTTTGAGGCCGTCTTCGGCGTTCCGGTGACGCACTTTGCCTTCAAAATTGAACGGCCTCGTCACGACCGCAACCGTCAGGGCTCCCAAATCCCTGCACACCTGCGCCACGACCGGGGCTCCCCCCGTTCCCGTTCCACCCCCCATGCCTGCCGTGATGAAGACCATGTCGCTGCCGTCCAAGGCCGCGCGAATCTGATCCATATCCTCCTGAGCCGCCTTTCCTCCGACCTCCGGACTCCCGCCGGCTCCCAGTCCCTTGGTAAGATTCTCCCCCAGTTGGATCTTGGTGGGAGCAAGACTGCGCTCCAAAGCCTGAAAATCCGTATTGGCGGCTATGAACTCAACCCCGTCGAGGCCGGAGGCGATCATGTTGTTGATGGCATTTCCGCCACCGCCGCCAATCCCAAGGACTCTGATCTTCGCTCTGGTTGCAATGGAATTTTCCATCTCTTTCGATTTCCCCCTCATTGCGTCCCGTGTATGTACAAACAATTCCCATGGGTCTCGTAATGGTCAAGAATCTCAACAACTCTCCGGCGGCCCCTCGCTTCTCTTTCTCGCGCCTCGCATCAGGCCGCCTCAAGAACGCTTTCACCTACCAGAATTCCTTGATCCAGCGCTTGAGCATCGCAATCACTTTCTTGAACGAGCCGGGCTCCTGCGTCGGCCTTCGAATACCCTGCCTGCTTCCGTAAAGCAGCAACCCGGTGGCGGTGGCATAGATGGGGTTCTTGACCACATCTCCAAGGCCGCCGAACCGATAGGGGATTCCAATTCGAACAGGCACATCCAAAACCCGCTCGGCCAGTTCACGAATACCTTGTAGCAGAGCTACGCCGCCTGTCAACACCACTCCCCCGTGGAGCGACTCGGCAAATCCGGACCTCACAAGCTCCCATTCAATAATCTTCAGGATCTCTTCAACGCGAGCTTCCACGATTTGAGTCAGAATGGTCCGACTGAGCTGCCGAGACTTCTGGCCCCCCACGGAGCCGACTTCGATAATGTCCTGCGGGTTCACCCACTCCACCAAAGCACAGCCGTACTGCTTTTTGATCTTCTCGGCCTCCTCCATGGAAGTGCGCAGCCCCACGGAGATGTCCGAGGTTATGTGGTTCCCTCCCAGGCCAACCACACACGAATGACGGATGGCATTGTCCACGAACACCGCCACGTCACTCGTGCCGCCACCGATATCCACCAGGGCGACCCCCAGATGTCTCTCGTCGGTGTCCAGAACCGACTCGCTGGAAGCCAGACTCTCCAGCACGACATCCAGAACCTGCAACCCTGCTCTCTCACAACACTTGATGATGTTCTGAACCGCACTCACCATGCCGGTGATGATGTGCACCTTGGCCTCGAGACGGACTCCGGCCATGCCCAGAGGATTCTGGATGCCCTCCTGGTCATCGACGATGTACTGCTGGGGCAGTACGTGCAGAATCTGCCGATCAAAAGGCATGGCCACGGTCCGGGCGGCGTCCAGCACGCGGTCAATGTCGCTTTGCGTCACCTCGCGGCTCTTGATCGCAATCACACCGTGACTGTTGAGGCTCTGCACATGAGTACCCGCCACTCCGGCATAGACGGCGGAGATCTCGCAGCCCGCCATCAACTCGGCTTCGTCGACGGCCTTCCTGATGGCCTGAACGGTCTGATCGATGTTGACGACCACTCCCCCCCTCAATCCGATGGAGGGATAGGTGCCCACTCCGACAATATCGATGCCTTCGGGGGTCACCTCGCCGACTACGGCGCAAATCTTCGTCGTCCCCAGGTCAAGGCCGACAACCAGTTCCTCTCTCCTCGCCATTGCCTCCCTTTCAAACCAGCCCGCTCTGTTGGTCTTGGAACCTGCCCCCCTAAATCCCCTTGGGAACGGGGAAGCTCCCGGTCACAAAGGCCCGATTCGGGTAATCCAGATCGATCCGAGTCACCGAGTCCAGAAGCTGGCGATGACTCAAATGGCCCAGGACCTTCTGAAGATGGCCCAGCTTCCGCTCGTAATCATCCCATCCAAACTCGATGGGGATCGCCTTCACTGTCGTATAGAGGATGAACCCCTCCTCGTTATGCCATCGACACTCGGAGATCTGGCTCAGTGGAAACCAGCCCTGTGAGCCCGCGAGGGCCGTCATCAAACGTCTCAGAGCATCCAAAGCTTCGCTCGGCAGCCGGTCTCCCGGCTTCAGACCCGATCCCGCGAAGCCAGTCACCAGAGGGAGTGTGGGGTGGGCATCCGCGACGGTCCTCGCGAACAGACGGCCCTCACCGTCCATTACAAAGAACTCGTCGGCAAAGACTACGGCCACAGGCTCGCGCTCTGCCACCTCAACCACGATGCGATCGGGCAGATCCACCTTGACCAGGGAGGCATGAAACCAGGGAATGGCGCTCAGCGCCTCGGCCCGTTCCGAAATCTTGACGGTCAACAGACTGGCATTCAGCGGAATGCCCAGGGCATTCAGTACTTCCTTGCGATCCACGGTCTTCAGACCGGAAATGTGTACTTCCTGCAATCGAAACCACGGCCCATCCAGGAGTGCATGGTAAGCATGAGCTAATGCGGCACTGGATGCGAATACGGCGGGGATGATCATGAGAAGACCGAAAACCGTTTTGACCCGCTTGACCCATCGGCGGAGCTGAGCCTTCCTGTCCTGACGATAGCGGTTTTTCTTCTTTCGCATGGCGCCTTGCCGGCGGAGCGCCCATCCACGGGTGGACGGTCACTCCCCCCTCTCCGGTTGAATCTACAATATTAGAATTTCCCTTTGGAGACAAACACCAAATGCCTGACGGACCGATTTCTCTACGTGATCCATTACAGCGCGCACATCCGCAGCCGTCGCCCCCCCAAGATTCACGATCCAGTTGGCGTGCTTTTCGGAAACGGCAGCCCTCCCCACCGTGAAACCCTTCAGTCCTGCCCTTTCGATGAGCCACCCCGCAGGAGCATCGGGTGGATTCTTGTAGACCGAGCCTGCAGATGGCCAGTTCAAAGGCTGTGTGGCCTTGCGCTGCTTGACGGCAATCTGAAGCCGACTTCGAATTCCAGCTTTGGAGGCCGCCATGAGCCCCAGAGACGCCCCGATGACGGTCCAGTCCCCGGGCAACCGCATGGACCGATACTCGGGGCTGAGATCCCTCCGCCCCAGGCACTGCCGAGCGCCTCGCTCGTCCAGCACGTCGAGCGAGACGAGCACATCGGCGAGGCACCCCTCGCGCGTTCCCGCATTCATCACTGCGGCTCCGCCGACGGTTCCCGGGATTCCCACCAGCGGCTCCACCCCGCTCAGCCCATTCTCCAGGCAGAAACGAACGAGGCGTGACAATCGCAAGCCCGCTCCGACATGGACTTCCACCGCCCCTCGCTCACTTCCATGCACGATCCGGATCTCCGAGCACGCCCGGTTCAGCTGGATCACCACCCCGTCCATGGGCTCGTCCGACGCCAGTACGTTGCTGCCTCCCCCCAGGACCAGATGCGGAACGCCCGCTGCGCGCGCCCGACCAAGCATCTCGGCAACCCCATCCACGGTTGCCGGCCGTACCAGGCAGCGAGCGGGACCTCCAATCCGGAAGGTCGTACAGGAAGCGAGGGGGACGTCCCAAAACACCTCGAGCCTCCCTCTGCCCTCTGACTCCGATTCCAGAGAGCTCCACAGGTCGGCCCGAGTCTCAGGCTCCCTCAGTGCCGCACAACCATGAGGGGACAGTAAGGTTTGTGAATGCAGCATGTTCAACCTTTGAGGGAATCGAGCAGATCCTCGCCGATCTGCCACACGTTTCCGGCGCCCAGCGTGATCACGACATCTCCCGGCTTGACGGCCGCCTTCAAACTCTCCCGCAATCCATCGAAGGTGGTGTGAAACTCCAGATCATGATGTCCGTGCGCAGCGACCTGCTCCGCCAGACGAGCCCCGGTGATCCCGGGGATGGGTCTTTCGCTGGCCGCATAGATTTCCGTCAGGAACAGCAAATCCGAATGGTAGAAACAGCGGGCGAATTGATCCAGAAGGGCCTGGGTCCGGGTGTAGCGGTGTGGCTGAAACACCACGATGCGCCGGCGGTCGGGGAAGCACTGGGCCAGTGTCTCCAGGACATTCCGGATCTCCGTGGGATGGTGGCCGTAGTCGTCCAGCACCAGCACTCCCCCGGCCTCCCCCTTGATCTGGAACCGGCGCTGGACCCCCGTCATGTCCCTCAGTCCAGCCTGAACGCTGGGCCACTCGATCTCGAGATCCTGGGCCACGGCCACTGCAGCGAGCGAGTTGAGAACGTTGTGGCGCCCCGGGATCGGCAGCTCGATCTCCCCCAGCTCCTGGCCCTGGTGAAACGCCCGGTAGGTCGTGGTCAAGCCGTCGAACCGGATCTCACGCGCCTGGAAGTCCGCCTGGGATGAAAGGCCGTAGGTGACATATCGCTTGGAGATGAGCGGCAGGATCGTCTGGATGTTCTCGTCCTCGAGGCAGAGCACCGCCTGTCCATAAAACGGGATTCGATTGATGAATTCGAGGAAGGTACGCTGGATGTGCTCCAGGTCCCGATAGAAATCCATGTGCTCCAGGTCGATGTTCGTCACTACGGCAATGGTCGGGGGAAGCAGCAGGAAGGTTCCGTCGCTCTCGTCCGCCTCCGCCACCATGAAATCTCCCGATCCCAGCTTGGCGTTGGTGCCCCATGCGTTGAGCCGGCCCCCGATGACCACTGTCGGATCCAGGCCGCCACGAGCCAGAACTGTCGAAACCATGGACGTCGTGGTGGTCTTGCCGTGTGCGCCGGCGACCAGAACGGCGTATTTCAACCGCATCAGCTCCGCCAGCATCTCGGCACGCCGGATCACGGGCACTTTGCCCATGCTTCGAGCCGCCTGCAATTCGGGATTCTCTTCAGAAATGGCCGAGGAGAGGACCACCACGTCCGCCCCTTTGACATGCTCCCCGTCATGACCCACATGAATCTCGGCGCCCAGCCCGGCCAGCCTTCGCGTGATGTCGGTCTCCCTCAGGTCGGAGCCGCTCACCCGGTATCCGAGGTTTAGCAGCAGCTCGGCAATGCCGCTCATGCCGATTCCGCCGATGCCCACAAAATGAATATGTTGATATCCTTTATACATCCTGGACCACCCGCCTCTCCGCATGTCGGGCAATGTTCATGAGAATGCCCACCGCCAGGCAGTTGGCCGTGAAAGCACTGCCGCCATACGAAATGAACGGCAGGGGCAACCCCTTGGTGGGCATGAGTCCAAGTACGACGCCCATATTCACCAGCGCCTGAAGTGAGATCAGCATGGTCAGCCCTGCCGCCAGGAGAACCCCCAGCTGGTCGGGTGCAGACCTTGAGACTTTGAAGCCCGTCAGGAAGAACATCGCGAACAACAACGTCACAGCTGTGATTCCCACGAATCCCAGCTCCTCCGCAACCACCGCAAGGATGAAATCCGTGAATGCTTCGGGAAGGTAGAACAGCTTCTGCTGGCTGGCTCCCAGACCGATCCCCCAGAATCCGCCCGATCCCACCGCAATCCAGGCCTGAATGAGCTGGTACCCCGAATCCAGGGGATCTGTCCACGGATTTCTGAAGGCCGTGACCCGCTCCCAACGATAGGGGACCTTGTAGACGAACCTGTAGAAGACACCCGCCGCCAATGGTGCAAGGGCAAACAGATGTCTGAAGGGGACCCCGCCCAGGAGCAGCATGACGAACGTGGAGCACCCTATCAGGAAAGTGGTTCCGAAATCCGGCTCCAGCAGCAGCAACCCTCCCAGGACGCCGCACCAGATCATGGGAGGCCAGAACCCGATGCTCATCCGCTTGATCTTGTCCTGCTTCTTGACCAGCCAGGCGCTCAGGAAGACCACCCAGCAAACCTTGGTGAATTCTGCCGGCTGCAGCAGAAAGATGGAGAGTTGAAACCAGCGCCTGGCATTGTTGATTTCCACCCCGAAGATGAGCACAAGAATCAGGGACAATATGGCGAGAGCGAGCAACCGCGGGGCAAGCCGGCCCAGTTTCTTGTAAGGGAATCGACTGGCTCCCGCCATGATGGCCAGGCCCAGCACGATGCAGATCAGCTGGCGGGCCAGATAATGAGACGTGGAGGCCTCCATGTCCACACGTTCAGCAAGGCCTTTGAGGCCCACGGTCGAGCTGGCGCTGTAGACCATGATGAGCCCGATGACGATGAGCAGGGACACTATGGTCCACAGCTGGATTTCGAGAGGAAGGGCCAGGGGCATGGAGCCGGTTTTCGACCTCTCCCCGCCGTCCGTGAATGGAGGCACATCCGTTAAGGATCTCGACATATCGTTCTCCAGCTAAGACTCGCCATGAAGGCCGTTCACCAGCCGCTTGAAATGGTCCCCACGCTGCGCGTAGTTGTCGTACTGGTCGAATGAGGAGCAGGCTGGAGACAGTAGCACGATGTCGCCGGATGTCGCCTTCTGCAGAGCTTCCTCAAAAGCTTGCTCCAGATTCGGAAACGATTGGGTGGATACGGCAGCTCCCAGCTGCTCCCGGATGCGGGAGGCCGACTCCCCGAAAGCGAGCACCCCTTGCCCCTTCTGCTTCAGCGGCTCGATGAGCGGCTCGTAGGAGCCGAGCTTGTCCCGTCCCCCGAGGAGCAGCCAGACGGGCCGATCGAAATTCTCCAGCGCCTTCACCACGGCTCCCACGTTGGTTCCCTTGGAGTCGTCGTAGAAGTCGATCCCGTTCCAGCTCCTCACCCATTCGACGCGGTGCGGCAACCCTCGATAGGTGCCGATCACCTCCTGGAGCACCCCGGGAGCCACACCCATCAACGATGCGGCCAGTGACGCAGCCATGATGTTCTCTTCGTTGTGGACGCCCTGGAGGGGAATCCCGGAGAGGTTGAGCTCAAACGGCTGTATTTCGGGGATATTGACCTGGGTGCATCCCCGCACCACCCTGGCGTTCACATCCGCCCGTTTCCTGCTGTAGGTCAGAAGGCGTCCCGGGATGCTCGAGCACCGCTCGCGGCACACCGGATCATCCAGGTTGACGATGGCCGACTGCTCGAGAGTCTGTCGGGCGAACAGGGACAACTTGGAGTCGATATAGGCGTCGAAACTGTCGTAGCGATCCAGGTGATCCTCGGTGATATTGAGAAGAATCCCGACCTGCGGGTTGAACGTGCTCGCAGTATCCAGCTGGAAGCTGCTCACCTCCAGCACCAGCACATCGGCTTCCCCCCCCTCCAGGATCCAGCGGCTGAGAGGATCTCCAATGTTGCCCCCCACGAAGACACTCTTGCCCGCGGCCATCAACATCTCCCCGAGGAGGGAGGTCGTCGTGGTCTTGCCGTTGGTCCCGGTCACGGCCGCCACCGGAGCTTTGGTCTGACGCCATGCCCATTCCAGCTCCCCGATGATCTCCACCCCCTTTTCCGCGGCGGCTTTGAGGGGTCCGAGATCCAAAGGCACCCCGGGACTCACCACGATCTGATCCGCTTGAATGAAATCATCCAGAAGATGTGTCCCCAGGCGTAGGACACACCCCCTGGATTCCAGCGCGTCGAGCGCGGTCCCGAACCGTTCCCGGGAGCCGAGATCCGTGGCCACCACCTGCGCTCCCCGGTTGAGGAGTACTTCACAGACGGCCCGGCCCGAAACTCCCATTCCGACCACCAGGACCTTCTTCTGTTCGGTAGAATCCGACACCACGCTTCCTTCCCTCACCACTGCCACCGTCAGGCGTTTCCGGGCGGAGCGTTCACGAAATCCAGGATTCCGGCCACGACCTTCTCCATGGTCATGCCCCTGGACCCTTTCACAACGATCCACGCCCCTTCCACCATGCTCTCACACACTCTCTGTACAGCTTCCTCATGACTCGAAACATGCCAGCACGCCGATCCTCCCATGCCCGCCTTCCGGGCACCGGCCTGGATCCCCGTGCTGAGCTCTCCCAGGGTGATGAGCCGATCCAGTCCCATCGCACCAATGCGCGCCCCCACGTCCTCATGCAAAGCAGCGCTCTCGGGTCCGAGCTCGCGCATGTCGCCCAGGACCGCAATCAGCCGGGCGCCGGGGGGCGCAGCCTCACGAGCTGCATGAATCGCGGAAACCATGGACCGGGGATTGGCATTGTACGTATCATCAATGAGCACCATGCCGCGACCCAGGCAATGCGTCTCCATGCGCTGCCGCACCGGCCGGTGGCTCGCCAGCCCGCGGGCAACGATCTCGGGCGACTCACCCAGTCCGTGCGCGACAGCCGCCGCGGCGAGGGCATTCTGCACCTGGTGCATCCCCAGGACCGGCAATCGAATGGACACCATGTTCGACCCCATGCTGACCTCAAAGCAGCTCAGACCATCCTCGAGAGTGACTCGACCGCTGAGGCTCACCTCAACAGGCTCGGGACCGGCTCCAAAACGGATCATTCGGCACCCGAGTCGTGCCGAAAGGGCTCGAAGCTTTTGGTCATCCCAGTTGACGACGGCGAGAGCCTCCCTTCCCAGCGACAAGAGTAGCTTGCCCTTTTCGTCGAGCACCTCATCCAGCGACCCCAGGCCTTCCAGGTGCGCCGGGTGGATGTTGGTCAGGAGCCCCACCGTGGGCTGGACGATTTCCGAAAGACGCTCCATCTCCCCCGGCACGTTGATGCCCATCTCGATGACCGCCGCCTCGTGGTCCTCCGTGAGATCGAGCAGGGTCAACGGCACGCCGATGAGGTTGTTCAGGTTGCCCGGGTTCTTGTGGACCGTGTGCGTGCAGCTCAATATGGCGGAAACCATCTCCTTGGTACTGGTCTTGCCGTTGCTCCCCCCAATGCCGACAACGGGGATGGAGAACCTGCGGCGATGGAATCGCGCCAGATCCCCCAAAGCGTGGAGGGTGTCGGCCACCTCGATGACGGCCGGCGGCTCGCCCCCTCCCGTCAACCACTCCGGCCGGGTCGAGGACACCACCACGGCAGCTGCGCCACCGGCCAGGGTCTGGCCCACGAAATCATGGGCGTCAAACCTTTCCCCCCGCAGGGCCACAAAGCAGTCCCCCTGCCCGATCTTCCGGCTGTCGGTGGTGATGGACCGCACCGCTCCGGACGGGTCACCCTGGATGAGATTCCCGCCCGTGGCACCCACGAGCTGCGCTACCTTCCATGCCATGCGGGTCTCCGGTTTCGAGTTTCGAGTTTCGAGTTTCCAGTTTCCAGTTTCCGACCTCCGACTTCCGACCTCCGACTTCCGTTCACACACGAAAGAAATCCCTCACCACCTGGCGGTCGTCGAATGGAAGCACCTCCGAGCCAACGATCTGGTACGTTTCGTGTCCTTTGCCCCCGATGAAGATCACGTCGCCCGGCTGCGCCCAGTCCAGGGCTTTCCGGATCGCCTCTTTCCGATCCGCCACAACCGTGTATCCCTTCTTCCTGCCGGGCAATCGGGAGGGCTCCACGTAGGGAATTCTGGCTGCTCGCACACCATTGACGATTTCCTCGATGATCCGTTCCGGCACTTCGCTCCGTGGATTGTCACTGGTCACGATGACCACATCCCCCAACCTGGCCGCAGCCTCGCCCATAAGCGGGCGCTTGGTCCGATCCCGATCCCCGCCGCATCCGAAAACCACCAGCAACCGGTTCCGCGTCATCTCACGGAGGCAGGTGAGGGCCTTCACCATGGCGTCCGGGGTATGCGCGTAGTCCACCACGACCTCATATCCAACACCCGGAGGAAGGGCCACCCGTTCAAGCCGCCCGTCCACGCTGCTCACTGCCGCCAGGCCATCCACTATCGAATGCCGCTCCACCCCAAGGGCCAGGGCTGTTGCGGCGGCGCACACCAGATTGTAGAGGTTCAGTCGTCCGATGAGAGGCGAGTGAACGGGCAGAGGTCCTTCGGGGGTATATAGTTCAGCAGATATGCCTCCGGGTGTCAATTCAGCAGATTTCACCCACACCCTCGCATCTTTCCGCAGTGCCGAGTAACTCCAGATTTCAGAGGCCGTTTCCTCGATCAGACGGAAACCATAGGGGTCATCCCGATTGATGACAGCGACTCCTTGTTTGTGTCCTGTTCCCAGATGGTCGCGAAAGAGGGCGGCCTTGGCCTGGTAATAGGATTCCATGTCCTGATGGAAGTCCAGGTGATCCTGCGACAGGTTTGTGAACACACCGGCTGCGAAGCTGCAGCCCATGACCCTCCCCAGTGCCAGGGCGTGAGAGGAGACCTCCATCGCCACATGCGTTACCCCCGCCTGAAGCATTTCATGCAGAAGTCTCTGCAGGTCCAGGGATTCTGGCGTGGTCATGGGAGCCTTGAGGACCCGGCCCTTCCATCGATACGCAAGGGTCCCCAGAACCCCCACCGTATTCCCGGCCTTTCTCAGAATGGATTCGATGAGCAGACTGGTGGTCGTCTTACCGTTGGTGCCCGTGATGCCGATGACCCGCATCCGGTCGGATGGGTGATCGAAGAAGTGCACTGCCAGGCCGGCCAGCGCCACCCGGCTGTCCGGTACCTGGACCCGGGCGATTCCCGACGCCGGTGGCGGAGCAGCTTCGCTCACGATGGCCACCGCCCCTCTTTTCACGGCATCTTCAATGAAAAGCCCGCCATCCTGGCGCGTCCCGCGGATTGCGACGAACAGATCCCCTTCCACGACCTTGCGGCTGTCGCAGGCGATTCCCCCGACACGAGTGTCCAGGTGCCCCACGTGGTCCAGGACTTCGAGACCCGTCAACAGCTCCTGCAGGTTTTTGGTCGCTTTGTCCGTGGGCAAGGCATCGCTCCCTCTAGGTGCCATCCTTCAAGACGATTTCGACGGTCGTATCGGGATTCAGGGAAGATCCTGGTTCAGGAGTCTGGCTCACAACTCGCCCGTTGCCGATGATGCGGGGTTGAAGTCCCAGAGAACAAACCCGCTGGAGCGCCTGCTTGAGGCTCATGCCACCGAGATCCGGCATCGTTGACGAGGATTCCGCTCTGTTGTCCTGAGCAACCCGGATGACAGGCTTCACCACTTCACAGGAAGCCGCGCTGGCAAGCCGGAAATGCACCGGGGGATCCGTCCCCTTGTAGGAAGGAGAGACACCCAGGTAGGGCAGGACCTTTGCCGCTATATTCCGGAAGACGGGTGCCGCTACGACTCCCCCGTAGATGGCCCCATGGGGCTCACGGATGGCGACCGTGATGACCAGTCGAGGGTCTTCAGCAGGCACGAAGCCGGTGAAGACCGAGGTGAACTTGTTGGACGCATACCGTTTGGTTTCTGGGTCCAGCATCTGAGCGGTGCCCGTTTTGCCGGCGGCGGTGTAGCCATCGGGAGCGGCATTGACGCCGGTGCCGCCTTCCTGAGTCACCCCTTTCATCATGTCGCGCACGACGCTGGCGATCCGCTTGTCGATGACCCGTCTCCCCGGCTCACGCTCCGCAACCTTCACCGTCTGGCCGTCGGCATCCACAATTTCAAGCGCGATCTCGGGGGCCACCCACTGGCCCCCGTTGGTGAGGCAGGCAATGCCCTGGCTCAGCTGCAGGGCCGTCACGCCTATACTTTGGCCAAAGCCCGTCGTCGCGAGATCAATGGGACGCCATTTCTTCCATGGCCGAACCTGACCCTTCGCCTCCCCCGGCAGCTGGACTCCCGTCGGTTCTCCGAATCCGAACGCCTTGATGTACCGGTGATAACGCTCGCTCCCCAGCTGGAGGGCCATTTTGCTCGCCGCGATGTTGCTCGAATGCTTGATGACGTCCGGCACCGTCAGCCACCCGTACGGATGCACGTCATTGATGGTATGACCAGCCAGAACACACCGGCCATTCTCGCAGAAGACCTTGTCCTTCTCCCGGATCGTTCCTTCCTGGAGCGCGGCGCTCACGAGGAACACCTTGAAGGTGGACCCGGGCTCGAAATAGTCTGTAATGGTTCGATTCCGGTACAGGTCAGGGTTTCTTTTATCCGTCAGGTTGGGATCAAAGGTGGGCCAGTTGGCCATGGCCAGAACGTCTGAGGTCCTGGCATCCATCACCACGACTTCCCCGGACCGGGCATGATACTGTTGGATGCCCTTGTCCAGCTCAAATTCGGCCACATACTGGATGAAGGCGTCCATGGAGAGCTTGATTCCATAGCTCTCGACGGGCTCTGGAGGCGGTTCCGAATCCAGCCACAGGCTCTTTCGAATTCCATCCCGAAAGCGCCCCACCGTGGTCGGATCCTGCCGAAGCAGCTTATCAAAGGACTTTTCTATGCCTTCCAGCCCAATGCCTTCCGTGTCCACGAATCCCACCACGTGCCCGCCGACCTGTCGATGCGGGTAAAACCGCTTGTACTCGGTGATCATCGTCAAACCATCCGCCTTGAGGCTGGAAACGGCCACGGCCTGCTGATCGCTGAGATGGCGTTTGAGAAGAACGAAGCGTCGGCCCGAGCTCAACTTCTTGTGAAGCGTATGTCGCGGGAGGGACAAGATGGGAGCCAGCTTGGTCGCGAGCATCTGATGGTTTTTGATCTGCTGGCAATTGGCAGTGAGCGAAAACTGGGGAACCGAATAGGATAGGAGGCGCCCCTGACGGTCGTAGATGCTGCCGCGGTATGCCGGGACCTGGAAGCTGGTCTCCGTCTGAGCCCGCTTGCGCTCCACCCATACCTGGTGCTCCAGAACCTGAAGCCGAAACGACTTCGCCAGGACCATGCCGAAGCCCAGCAGGGTGATGAGAGTGAACAGGCCATTGCAGAACCAGAAACGCGTGTTCAGCAGGTTTTTGGATTTATGCTCCCTCATGGCTCGCCCCTCCTCCTCTCCTCGTCCATCACCTCACGAGAATCTTCTGGTCCTGCCTGGGAGGCCCCAACCCAAACCGGTTTCGTCCGAGATCCTCCAGCTGATTGGGATCCTGAAATCGACACCTCTCCAGACGAAGCTTGCGCTCGATGGCCAGGAGAGCCTCGTGCTGTTCGTAGAGCTTGGCCAGACGGTATCCATTTTGAATCTGCTGCATGTACAGCCAGACATAGAAAATCGCCCCACCGACGAAGGTGACACCCAGAACAGACGTCACCACGATCCATCCAGTCAGAGCCCCGAATGGGCTTCTGCGGTGCCCTTGCTGATGCTTGTCTTCTGACTTCGGACGGGTCATGGCGCCTCTCGCTTCTTCCTCCGCACCCCTCGCGCTTGAGGTCCGTGCCGATCAGGTTCTCATGAGCAAAACGATCAGGCTGAAGAATCAGGCAGCTTCTCAATGGCGCGCAATCGGGCGCTTCGAGCTCGCGGGTTCTGGGCGATCTCCTGCTCGGATGGCTTCAATGCGCGCTTGGTCAGCAACCGCACAACGGGGCCTTCACAGGTGCACGCTGGAACGTTCCGCGGGCACCTGCAGGTTTTTGCCCACAGTTTGAAATGCTCCTTGACCATTCTGTCTTCCAGCGAATGGAAGGCAACGATGACCAGCCTCCCGCCGGGCGCCAGCCATTGGATGATGTCGTCGAGGAACTGCTTCAGGGAATCGAGCTCCCGGTTGACGGCAATGCGGAGGGCCTGGAAAGTCCTTGTGGCCGGGTGAATGCGCCTCGAATCCGCCGTCTTGGGCACCACCATATGAACCAGCTCCGCCAGCTGGACCGTCCTCTCAAAGGGGATCGACTTCCTCTGAGTGACGATGGCGTGAGCGATGCGCCGAGCCCACCTCTCTTCACCCAGGTCGGTGATCAGCTTCGCCAGATCCCTTTCGGGAAGCAGATTAACCAGATCGGCTGCCGTCCTGGGGAGAGTAAGATCCATCCTCATATCCAAAGGTCCATCGGCCTGGAAGCTGAACCCGCGAGCCGGATCGTCCAGCTGGAAGCTGGAGATGCCCAGGTCCAGGACAGCCCCATCCACCCTCGGCCAGTCCGCCTCACGGAGAACATCCCCGATGGTCGCGAAATTGGCCCTGTGCAGAGTGAGTCGCGACCCCTGGGATTCGAATCGGCTTCGAGCCCGTTCGATGGCACCCTGGTCCCAATCGATGGCGAGTACACGGCCACCGGGGGCGCTGGCCTCCAGGAGGGCCTCTGTGTAGCCCCCTCCCCCCAGCGTTCCGTCGACGTATCGCCCCTCAGGCTGGCACTGGAGCATGTGAGCCACCACATGGCGCATGACCGGTATGTGAGTTGGGGAGGGCTTTGTTTTCATAGGGTCAGAGGCCCATTGTCGCCATGGTTTCCATGATTTCCTGGTGGTTTTCGCGATTCAGTTCCATCTGCTTGTCCCACCGACCCTTGTCCCAGATTTCAAAGCAATTGAGGGTGCCGGCCAGGAAGACTTCCTGACCCAACCCTGCGTGATCTCTCAAAACGGGAGGGATCAGGACTCGCCCCTGGTTGTCGAAGGGGCATTCCTCGGCACTGGAAATGAAGTATCGCTTGAAGTTCTGTTGCTTGGGATCAACCAGCGAGAAACTCGCTGCCTTCTCTTCGATCTGGCCCCAGAGCTCCGGGGGAAATGCGACCAGACATGGGCCCCATTGGGTGATGATGAGGGCATCCGTATAGTTCTTCTGCAAGACCTCGCGAAATTTCGTGGGAACGCGGAGTCGCCCTTTGGCATCGAGGCGATGGATCGACTGTCCTCTGAAGTAGGGCTTGGTCAGAATCGCCACTTTTTCCCCCAAATCTCCACATATTCCCACCTGGGCCTATCTATCACCCTCCAAAATGCTTTGTCAAATTTAAATGTGGGGTTCTCGTAAAAAATCTCCAATCGGACGTAAACTTCTCCCTCGCCCTTCAATCCATCTCACATGCCCGTCTTTTCGTTTGTCCCTCCAGCCGCATTCGTGTTAGTGTTCGAGTGGGTAACCGAGATGCCTTCCGGGGTATTTCAATCACCACCCAAAAAGCCTCTGCTTGACCGCAATGGCCAACCCTCCAACCAGCAGAGGCTTTTTCTGATTTGGACCTGCCGGAGATCGAGGACGTGATGAATCCGGACGATGAAAAAATCCTGCGCATGAGCAAAGAGATCGTGATCAAGTTCATCGAACTGGGAAGGGTCTCGCCGAGCAATTTCGACCAGCAGTTTCGAAGCGTTTTCTGGACGCTGAAGGACACCCTGGTTGGGGCCCGGGTGCCCGATCTCAAACCGGAGATCTTCAGCTCGAATTCAAAGCAAGAGGAATAAGGGCCGCCCCTCGAGTCGGATGGGTCAAGGTGAGAAAGAGGCTTGCCAGGACAGGTTGTCTGCTGGGCCTGGTCTTTGCGCTGACCTCAGGGGTGGTGGCGTGGAAGACCATCAGGGATATTCGCCCCTTTCCTGACTCTCTGAAGGCCGAGACCTTGGAGAGCGTTCACCCCCGAGTCCTGGACCGCCAGGGAATCCCCCTTTCCATCACCTATCGGAATCGCTGGAACGTCCACGAGCAGGTTCCCCTGCATCGAATCCCCCCTCTCCTTCAGCAGGCCTTCGTCCTTTCCGAGGACAGACGTTTCCCGATTCATCATGGCGTCGACGGGCGGGCTCGCTTCCATGCCTTGCTCCAGAACATTGCAGCCGGCCGGGTGGTACGGGGTGCGAGCACCATTTCGGAGCAGGTGACCCGTATGCTCCATCCGCGCCCGCGAACGATCTGGTCTCGATGGATCGAGGGGTTCGAGGCCTGCTCCCTGGAAGCCAGATTCTCGAAGGCCGAGATTCTGGAATTCTATCTCAACCAGGTTCCCTACGCCCGGCAGCGCAGAGGCATCGCCCAGGCCGCGCGACTTTACTTCGACCGAGACCTCGATCTCCTGAATCAGCGGGAGGTGCTCGCCCTGGTCGTCCTGGTTCGCTCTCCCGGCCGCATGGACCTCCTTGGAAATCCGACGGCGCTGAACCAGAGCCTGGAAAGGATGAGTCATCGACTGGCTCGGGAGGGTTTGATAGCGGATCGAGAGCTCGAACTGGCCCGGACCGCACCCATGGCGCTCAAGCAGGGGCAGTTGACCGCAGACGCCGGCCATTTCGTGAGGCATGTTTTGGCTGGTCCATGGCCGAACGACTCAGAGGACGCAACCCTGACCACAAGCCTGGATTCCGTGCTTCAGGAGCGGCTTCAAAGGATGCTGGAAAGCACTCTGAGAGATCTTGCCGGGATGGATACTGCGGATGGAGCCATTCTGGTGGCCGACCACCGGACCAACGAGATCCTGGCCTGGGTCAACGGCGGCGGCATGGGCGAATCGAAGCCGGGCTCATGGATTGATGCCGTCACTCTGCCACGGCAACCCGGCTCAACCCTGAAACCTTTCCTTTACTCACTGGCTCTCGAGAAGGGCTGGACTGCGGCAACGCTTCTGGACGACTCACCTCTTTCCGAGCCCCTGAGGTCCGGGCTTCACATGTACCGCAACTACAGCCGCATGCACTACGGCCCTCTGCGTTTGAGAGAGGCTTTGGGAAACTCGCTGAACATCCCGGCGGTGCGCACCATTCAATTCACGGGGACTCGCCCGTTTCTTGTTCGACTTCGAGAGCTTGGCTTTGAGAGCCTGGATCAGTCCCCGGATTTCTACGGCCATGGATTGGCTTTGGGAGACGGGGAAGTCTGCCTTCTGGAACTGGTCCAGGCCTACGCCTGTCTGGCCCGGGGCGGACGTTTCCTGCCCCTGGGGTGGAGCGTTTCTGCGGATACCGGGGGGGAGCGTGTGCGACAAGTCATTCCCGAAGCCGTGGCCTCCCTCCTGGCCCACATCCTCTCCGACCCCCAGGCCCGTCGGCTCGAGTTCGGAGAGGGGAATCTCCTGAGCCTTCCCGTGCAAACCGCCGTCAAAACCGGGACCTCCAGCGACCATCGGGACACCTGGGCTATCGGCTTCTCCCAGAGTCACGTGGCAGGAGTCTGGATGGGCAACCTCGACCGGACGCCAACCCGCGGATTGACTGGAACCACAGGACCCGGGCTTGTTCTGAGGGCCGTTTTCTCGGAGCTCAACAGCAATGCGGAGCCGAAAGGGATCCCCATCAGCTCGCACCTCGCTCGGATGGAGATTTGCCAGACGAGCGGACGACGGCCAGGCCATCGATGCCCGGTGACGAACGAGCTATTCGTCCCCGGCTCGGAGCCTGCTGAAAGATGCGAGCTGCGCCATGATCTCGACAGTGAAAACACCGCATGGGGATCAGACCGGGCTTCGGCCATTCAATCCGTTGAATTGATACAACCCCCAGCGGGTCTTGAGCTGGCCATGGATCCACGGGTGCCGGACAGCCTCGAGGCCTTCTCCTTGATGCTCCCCAGAGGGTTGCCTTCCACAAGGGTCGAATGGATCGTGGATGGGGTCGTCGCAGGGACAACCGGGCCGGGCTCATGCCGCTTCCCATGGATCGTGCAGAGGGGGTCTCACACGGCCCTGGCACGCGTGTGGTTGAACGAATCCTCAGAAGCTTTGGAGACTCCCCCGGTGACCTTCAGCGTCCGCTGAGTACTCTCTCCCCGATGCCGGGAGCTTTCAACATTTTTTCTATGTATCGATGGCCGTGAGGTGCAGTCCTGTCCGGAAACTCAGAGGGGCTTCAGGATTTTGCGGCTGTCGGGGCATCATCCGGGCATCGACGGCGTGTTGACTTTTCAGGGATGCTCGGTTTAGAAGCCGGTCTGACCCTGGAGCTCTTTGCCGGGGTGTGGGGGGAAATGAGGCAGCGTGACAGCGATCGAGGGGACATCAGGGCCTGATGGATACCGATAAGATCTCCCAGTTGAAGATTCAGCGAACGGCAGCGAAGCGCCCTGTCCTCAGGAGGTTTGGCACCTACGGAGCCGGGCTCATCCTCCTTTGTGCCGCAGTGATAGGGGTCTATTGGCTGTACAATGAAGGTCTGCTCAGCAGGGCAACCTCGGTGGAAGTGGTCTCGGTGAACTGGGTCTACCCCTCCCAGGTGGTCACCGATTTCAACGCAAGCGGATACGTGGTCGCTCAGCGTCGTGCTGCGGTGGCTTCCAAGGGTACGGGCCGCCTGGACTTTCTTGCAGTCCGTGAAGGAAGCCGGGTCAAGGAAGGGGATATCCTGGCCCGGCTTGAAAACGATGATCTCAGGGCCGAGAGGGATCAGATCCAGGCCCAGCTCAACGCAGCGCGCGCCGACAGAGTCCGTGCCGAAACCGACGCCGGTATCGCCGAACGCCAATACACGAGGCTGAGAAATCTTTGGGAGCAGAGGGCGGTGGCCAAGGCGGACTACGAGAATGCCCGCGATCAGTTCCAGAGGTCCAGAGCCGTCACGGAATCGGCTGAAGCCAGCATCGAGGCGCTTGAGGCAGGCCTCAAACGGGCCTCGGTCCTCATTGAGTACACGGTGATCCGGGCGCCCTTCGATGGGGTCGTGCTCACCAAGGATGCGGATGTGGGCGAAGTGGTGGCCCCCTTCGGGTCCTCTGTCAACACCAAGGCGGCCGTCGTGACGATGGCCGACCTGACTTCCCTCATGGTCGAGACGGACGTCTCGGAGATTTCCCTGCCCAAGGTGCGCGAGGGGCAGCCCTGCGAAATCCAGCTGGATGCGCTGTCTGAAACGCGTCTTTCCGGCACGGTCCAGACCATCGTCCCCACGGCGGATCGCACCCGCGGCACGGTTCTCGTCAAGGTTCAGTTCGACCAGCTGGACCCTCGCGTCCTCCCGGAGATGAGCGCTCGCGTGTCCTTCCTGTCCCGGCGACTGGAGGATCATGAAAAACAGCCTTTCGTCGCCGTTCACCGCGATGCAGTGACCCAGCGCAATGGGCGGGACGGGATGTTTCTGGTGGACGGGATGCAGGCAAGCTGGACTCCTTTGACCGAGCCGAAGGCTGCGGGCGATTACATCCGTCTGGACGGGTCGTGGAAGGTGGGGGACCGGGTCGTTCTCAAACCCCCTCGGGAGCTCAAGGACGGCTCCCGGTTATCCCTGCCGGAGTAGACCGTGGCTCCACAAGACCATCAAATTGAAAACATCGTCGAGCTCGAAGAAATCTTCAAATCCTATCGTCGGGGAAACCAGGAGGTCCCGGTGCTGCGAGGCATCAACCTGTCCATCTCAGGGGGAAGCTATGTCGCCTTGATGGGCCCATCAGGATCCGGCAAGACGACACTCCTCAACCTGATCGCAGGAATCGACCGACCCGACTCCGGCCGGCTGACCGTTGCCTCCTCGGACCTCATGGAGCTCGACGAGGCTGAAATGGCTCACTGGCGAGCCAATCACATCGGTTTCATCTTTCAATTTTACAACCTGATGCCCGTCCTGACGGCCCTCGAGAATGTCGAACTGCCGCTCCTGCTTCACCGGCTCAGTCGCCGGGAGAGGCGGGAGCATGCCCTCCTGGCCCTTGAGCTCGTGGGGCTGAGCGACCGCCTCCATCACACCCCGAGAGAGCTTTCCGGAGGACAGCAGCAGCGGGTGGCCATTGCGCGCGCCATTGTCGCGGACCCGCTCCTCATCATGGCCGACGAGCCCACCGGGGACCTGGACAAGCAATCCGCGGCGGATGTCCTGGACCTGATCGAGCAGCTCAATCGCGACTCCGGAAAGACCGTCATCATGGTGACCCACGATCCCAAGGCCGCAGAACGCGCACGCACCATTCATCACCTGGACAAAGGAGTTTTGAACAGCCTGAATGCTTTCTGAGCGCTCCGTCGACACCGATACACCCCGGGCTTGCCGCTCCGGGGGAGCCCTGGGGTCAGGGCACAGGTCGTTGCCGGTGCCTTCCGGCTGGGCGATGAGGGCTTTGTGGAACTGCTGAAGATGATCATCCGAAACAGCCTGCGTCATCGACTTCGAACCTTCCTCACGGTGGTGGGGATGGCCGTGGCGATCCTGGCTTTTTGTCTGCTGCGGACCACCGTGGAGGCCTGGTACGGTGGAGTGGCTGCCGCTTCTCCCAACCGGCTGATCAGTCGGAACGCGGTATCCCTGATCTTCACCCTGCCCATCACCTATCGCCAGCGCATTCTGCAGGTGCCGGAGGTGAAGCAGGTGGCCTATGCCAACTGGTTCGGCGGTGTGTACATCGATGAGCGCCATTTCTTTCCGCGTATGGCCGTCGGCCCCTCGAATTACTTCGATTTGTACCCCGAGTTCATCATCCCGCCCGATCAGCTCAAGGCCTTCTGGACGCAGCGCAATGGATGCATCGTGGGAGAGAAGCTCATCAGCCAGTACGGCTGGCAACTGGGAGACACCATCACCCTGACCGGAAACATCTATCCCGGCGAATGGCGGTTCGTCCTGGTCGGAGTCTACCGGGGAGCGGCCCGGGCAACGGATGAGACCCAGATGCTGTTTCGCTGGGACTACCTGGATGAGGCGTTGAAAAAGACCCCCATGCCGAGTGGCCAGGTGGGCTGGTATGTCATCCAGATTGCGATTCCCCAGAATGCAGGGGCCGTCTCCAAGAACGTGGACAGCCTTTTCGGCAACTCCCTGGCCGAAACCCTGACCGAGACGGAAAAAGCATTTCAGATGGGTTTTGTGGCCATGACGGAGGCGCTTGTGGTAGCCATCCGCGTCGTGTCTTTCGTCGTCATTGCGGTCATTCTGGTCATCCTGGCCAACACCATGGCCATGACAGCCCGCGAGCGCATGTCCGAGTATGCGACGCTGAAGACCCTTGGGTTCGGCAACTGGTTCCTCGCGAAGCTCATCGCGGGCGAGTCCCTCACGCTGGCACTCCTGGGGGGAGTCCTTGGCATCGGGCTTTCATTTCCCGCAGCCCATCTCTTTTCCCAGAAACTGGGAGCCATTCTTCCCGTCTTTCACATTCAAGGAAAGACGCTTCTGCTGGCGTCGGCCATCTGCGGGTTAATCGGCCTGCTCGCAGCCCTGTTCCCGGTCTGGAGAGCCACAAGGATCAAGATTGTCGATGCACTGACCCACATCGGCTGAGGGGAGAACGCTTCAACCGCACACTCAATCAGAGGTGAACATTGGGCATTTCGGCGGAAACAAAAAGACGGGCCGGGCTTCACCTGATGGTGGGTTTCAGAGGCTTACGATTTGAGGAGGAGCTCGGGGGGCTCATTCGCGACCATTTTGTCGGAGGCGCCGTCCTCTTCAGACGTAATGTCGAGAATCCCGAACAGCTCAAACGGCTGATACGCTCCGCGCAGGACTGCGCCATGAGGTACCTTGGCCGCCCCATCCTGCTGGCCATCGACCAGGAGGGAGGACCGGTTCAGCGGCTCGCTTCGCCCCCCTTCACCGGGCTGCCCTCAGCCAGGACACTGGGCCGCGAAGGGCCCGAGCTCATCTGGGCTTCGGGCGTCTCCGCCGCCCGGGAGCTCAAAGATCTGGGCATCCATCTCAATCTCGCTCCGGTTCTGGATGTGCTTCCCGACGATCATGCAGGACATTTCATGGAAGAGCGATGCCTGGGGTCCGACCCGCAGCGCGTCGCCGAGCTCGGACGCGTCTGGATCAAAGCGCTCCAGAGCGAAGGAGTCTCAGCCACCGCCAAGCATTTCCCGGGGCTGGGACATGCCGAGCTCGACCCCCATCACTACGCTCCCGTCATTCACTGGAACCATGTCGCATCGATGGAGAAAGATCTGGCGCCGTTTCGCGAAGCCGTTTCAGCTGGGGTCCACTGCGTCATGACTTCCCATTCCCTCTATCCCACCGTCGACAGTCAGTGGCCGGCGACTCTGTCGCCCGCACTCTGCTCCGACTGGCTGCGACGGCGCCTCGGCTTTGAAGGGGTGCTCCTGAGCGATGACCTGGACATGGCTGCGGTGGCTCAGCGATTCTCCTGGGAAACCGTCGCGCGCCAAGGGACTCTCAGCTCGATCGATTTCTTTCTCCTTTGCCAGAATCCCCGAAACATCGAGCTTTTCAGCTCCGCGCTTGGAGATCTTCTGAACCGTTCTTCGGAGCTCAGAGCCCTTCACGACCAGTCTGCACTGCGCATCAGGCGACTCTTCCTTCGCCTGGGCCTGACCGGGGCGGCCTGGTGAAATTACCTGTACCGAGCCCCCACGATCCATGCAGCCTCGGTCCACCTCACCCCTGGAAAAATGCACAGGGCAGCTCCTGAAGGGAACCGAACGCCCTCCGTTCACTGCAACAGGATGGATTTGCTCTTTGTAACGCAGGGAAATCATGTTAGGTTTTTGCCAAGAGCTGCACAATCCTCGCTCCAATTACCCAATCCATTTCAAACAAGAGGGGATGGCGATGAAAAAACTATTCGTCCTGGTGGTCTTTTTTGGCTTCGCAACGTTCTGCTCCGGTGCCCTGGCCATGGAATTGGGCATCATCACCGGCAAGGAAAAGGGCACGTATTACCAGTTTGGTCTGAACCTCCAGCAGCTGGGACAGCAGAATGGAGTTCAGCTCAATGTCTTCCCATCCGACGGATCCATTGAGAACGTGTATGCCGTCTACAAGAGGCCCGGGGTGCCGCTGGGCATTGTCCAGTCCGACGTCCTCGCCTTCGTGAGCAAGATACAGACGAATCAGCTCCTCAAGAACGTAGCCAGGAAGATTAAGATGGTCTATCCCCTTTACAATGAAGAGATACACCTGGTCGGGCGTAAGGGGATTGCGAGCTTTGACGACCTGACAGGCAAGCGGGTGGCCGTTGGGGAAGAGGGGAGCGGCACTTATTTGACATCGAAGCTGCTTTTCGAGGTCTCGAAAGTGAAGCCCAAGGAAGTGGTGATCGTTGGAACAGATCAGGCGCTTGCCCAGTTGAAGGCCGGCACCCTCGACGCCATGATTTATGTGGCCGGTTTGCCGGTGAAGCTGTTTTCGGAAGGCATCGCCGAGGCGGACAACCTCCAGGTCATCCCCATCACCAACAAGGAGGTGCAGCAGTTCTATCCCGTTGCGGAAATCCCGGCCGGCACCTACGGCTGGCAGAAAGAGAGCGTTTCCACGGTCGCCGTGAAAGCCGTCCTCATTTCCTTTGATTTTCGCACGGCAAATTGTGAGAATGTAGGCAGATTCGCTGCAATCATTGCGGATAACATGGACTGGCTTCGAGAAAATGGCCATCCCAAGTGGAAAGCGGTTGACCTGAACTACTCGCTCAAGGGTTGGGAGCAGTATGATTGCGTGCGGAAGTTCGCACCAGCCCAACCGAGACAGAAGACCAGGGATCCATCGCAGATCAACCCGGTGTTGGACGCAATCCGGGAGATTCTGGAATAATCCAAGACTGAAAAGCAAGATACGGTAGACGTCATGTATCTGGAATACTACGGACTGCTCAAGGAGCCATTCCACATCACGCCCGACCCTGAATTCCTCTACCTGAGCCCCAGCCACAAAGAGGCTCTGGGAGTGATTCTCTTCGGCGTCGAGAACCGTGCCGGCTTCATGATGATCACGGGAGGGGTGGGACTCGGCAAGACCACGGTTTTGCGCTCGGCCATGCAGCAATTCGATCGTGAGCGTGTCAAGACGGTCCTCGTGTTCAATCCATGCCTCACCTACCGCGAGCTGATCAGACTCATTTACGAGGAGCTTGGCCTGGAGGTGCCGGATGGGGAGGACCAGTTCCAGCTCATCCAGCGACTGCATCTGGCGCTCATTGAAGAGTACAAGAAGGGAAACAATGTCGTTCTGGTCATAGACGAGGCCCAGAACATGCCCGTCGAAACCCTCGAAAATCTCCGGATGCTCTCCAACCTCGAAACGAGCAAGGACAAGCTGCTGCAGATCATCCTCGTGGGACAGCAGCCTGAGCTCGAAGATCTGCTCAATTCAGACGCCCTTCGCCAGTTGAAACAGCGGATCGCCCACCGGGCCACGCTGGTCAAGCTCTCCAAAAAGGAAAGCGTCGATTACATTGGACACCGGCTGGACATCGCTCTCGGCGTGAAGACTCTGCCTTTCACAACCTCCGCCATCAACAAGATCGTGAAGCATTGCGACGGGGTTCCCCGATGCATCAACATCATCTGCAGCAACGCACTGGTTTCGGGATTTGGGTCGGGGCAGAATCCCATCAGCCCCAAACTGGTACAGGAGGTGATCGATGATCTGGAGGGGCGTATCCCCAGTTCCTGGAAGCGGTGGATTTTCGCTCCGGTTGCTCTGGCGCTGACCGCTGCGTTCCTGTACCTTTTCCTGACCGGCCGGGTCCCCTCTTGGAAAGGAGGATTCCCCTGGTCCGGTGCGGCCTCGAAGCAGCCTGTCGAAGCCATATCGTCCCCGGGAAAGGTACAGAAGGAAACGGCTGCCACGGTGCGTTCGGAAGCCACCAAGACCGCTCCCAAAGTTGAACGCGTGGAGGCGGGCGAAAGCTCCTCGAGTCCTGCCAAACCATCCGTCCCCACGGGGGGCAGCACTCCAGTTGCGAAGGAGCCCGTGGCGACGCCAAGTATTGGAAAGCCTCCAGAAACCTCCGGGACGCCTGCCGCAACAACGGCGGGTGGAGAGGGTCCGGTTGAGAAGCCTGCTCCACGACCTCCCGAACCGGAAACAAAAGTGAGCTCTACGGCTCCCGGCCCCCCCGAGAGCGCACCGCCTCCCCCGAAACCGACAGCGCCTCCTGCTCCACCCCCTACGACAGTCGTTTCCCAGGAGACGAAGGCAAGCCCGGGATCAGGCCCGACGGCAGAACCGATTGCATCGGTTCCTCCAGCTCCCGCATCCGTTTCCCAAACGCGGCAAGAGCCTTCGGCCAGAGCCCCCGAAAGCCCGAAGCCGGAAAGGGCTGCCGCCCCGGATAGTGTCAAGAGTCAATCCACTGGAAAGAGTGGCTCTCCGGAGCCTGATGCCATTATCGACTGGCTCATTGACAAGCGGAACAAACAGAAGAGCTCGAGCGCCAACTAGATCGACAACGAAATTTCTCAGGTAGGGTGGGCAAAAGCGGCAGAGTTGCCCACCGAGAAGTGTGGCTTCTCCTTCCGGTGGGCAAGCTAAGGCCCTTGCCCACCCTACTGGTCCGCGAGCTGCGATGGTTGTTTACGGTGGGCGCGTATCTCAGTACCTATCGCAAGCGAGTACAAACTTCCGCCTGCATCTGCTCTTCTCAGTGAAAGTCATACACCTCTGTGAGGTCTCGGCTCATCGAGCTGTGGACGCAACATGCCTGTTTCGTACTCCCGGTGGGCCAGGCAACGCGCGGTCTCGATGATCTGTTTGAGAGAGACCTGTTGTTCGCGGGCCAATTTTCTACAGTCCTCGTATTCGGGCGCGATATTCAGCACTCCTCCCTTGTCGTGGGCCACCTTGCACCGAACCTTGCCGAAAGGAGTCTGCACATCGAAAATTTCACGGCGGGCTTTCACTCGATGGTTCAGGCTCCAGCGGACGCCGATGGTGGTCGTTTCCTGAAGCAGGACCCGGGCGCAGTCTTCCCGCTTCTGCACCGGGCAAATGACTGAAATCAGGACGGCAGGACGGTTCTTCTTCATGTGGACCGGTGTGAGCGTCACGTCAAGGGCTCCGGTATCGAAGAGCTTTTCCATCACGTAATCGAAGAGCTGAGGGTTCATGTCATCGACATTCGCCTCCAGGACCGCCACGGAATCCTGCTCCAACCCGGCCGGAGATGCCTCGCTTTCCCCGATCATGAGGCGAAGGAGGTTCGGAAACGGGAGATCGCGTCTTCCCGCTCCATAGCCGATGGTCCGGATGGCCATGGCCGGGATCGGCCCGAAGGCGTCGGCCAGGGTGGTCAGGATCACGGCGCCGGTCGGTGTCAGGAGCTCTGCCTGAACGCCGGAGGAATAGACCGGTTTTTCCCTGACGAGCTCCGCTGTGGCTGGTGCCGGCACGGGAAGCTCTCCATGGGCACACTTTACGGTCCCGCCTCCGAGGTTCATGGGTGAGCAGTGGATGCTCTCGACGCCCAGCAGATCAAGTCCTACAACCGCTCCCACGACATCGACAATGGTGTCCAACGCACCCACTTCGTGAAAATGGACGGCGTCGATGCTGGTGCGATGCACCTTGGCCTCCGCCTCGGCCAGTCTCCGGAAGATCTTCAGGCATTTCTCCTGAGTTGCAGAGCGCAGACCGCTTCCCTTAACGATGGACTCGAGATCTCGCAGATGGCGGTGCTCATGGTGGTGCGATTCGCCGCAGACCACGGTGACCTGGCTTCCCCCGATCCCGCCTTTCTCCACCGATTCCACGTCAACGGCAAAATCACGAATCGGCAGTCCGGACAGTCCCCTTCTGAGATCCTCAACGTCCAGACCCGCATCCAGCAGGGCTCCCAGAATCATGTCTCCACTGGCCCCTGCAAAGCAGTCGAAATAGGCCGTCTTCATCTGTCTTCCCCCGAGAGCTCAATGGGGCGGGTGGGCATGGAATCCCCCTCGCCTCTATGCAAACCCAAAGCGACGCGGTTGATGAGGCTGGCCTGATAGCCCGCCCCAAACCCGTTGTCGATGTTCACCACCGACACTCCGGCCGCACAGCTGTTGAGCATGCTCAAGAGGGCCGCGACCCCGCCAAAGCTCGCCCCGTAGCCGATGCTCGTCGGCACCCCGATCACCGGACACGGGACCAGTCCCCCCACAACGCTGGCCAGCGCGCCTTCCATGCCCGCCACGACGACGATGGCGTTGGCGTTGTGGAGCTCATACATGACATCCAGCAGTCGATGAAGCCCTGCCACGCCCACATCGTAAAGCCTCGTCACGCGACTGCCCAGGATCTCAGCAGTCACTGCCGCCTCCTCGGCCACGCGGGAATCCGCCGTTCCGGCGCTCACGATCACCACACTCCCGCGACCTTCCACGGGCTCCGGGTTGATGACGACAATCCTTGCCGTCTCGCGGTACAGGCAGTTCACGCTCGTCTGCTGGATGGCTTCGAAGACCTCCGGGCTGGCCCATGTGGCCATGACATTCCGGTGATGCATGGAAAGGGTCCGCACAATCCCCTGAATCTGTTCCAGACTCTTGCCGTTGCAGAAGATGACCTCCGGCACGCCGGTCCGCACACAGCGATGACTGTCCACCCTCGCATATCCCAGATTCTCGAAGGGAAGCGTCCTCAACTGCTCGACGGCCCCCTCCACGCTGACCGATCCTTCTCGAATTTGATGGAGCAGGCGAACCAGACGATCCTTATCCAAGGTCGCTCCTCTCTTCGATGGCCCTGTTCAGACTGCCCATGCGGTAGCCTCCCAGATCGAGGGTAATGTAGCGAAAACCCAGACCGGCCAGGTGCTCGACGATCCTCTCTCGGAACTGCTCTTCCATGAGTCGCGTCAAAGCGGAATCCTCGACCTCGATGCGCGCCACATCCCCATGGTGGCGCACCCGGATCTGCCGGGCCACCTGGAGGCCGCGAATGAACTCCTCGGCCCTCTCCACCTGCGCCAGTTTATCCCGCGTGATCTCGATGCCGTAAGGGATGCGCGACGCCAGGCAGGCGGAGGCCGGCTTGTCCCAGCAGTCCAGACCAAAATGCTCGGCAAGCAGCCGGATTTCCGCCTTGGACAACCCCACCTCCTGGAGGGGGCTTCGGATGCCGAGCTCTCTCACGGCCCGGTTTCCGGGGCGGTAGTCCTTTGCGTCGTCGGCGTTGGATCCGTCCAGAAGCACCGGGACGCCGCGGGCCTTCAACACCTCCAGAATGGCACTGTATCTCGCCCTTTTGCAGATGTAACAGCGATCCGGTCCGTTTATCAAGAAATTGGCCAGGGCCATTTCCTCCGACTCCAGAATCCAGTGCGGCACAGAAAGCTGCTCCGCCATTCGGACCGCGTCTTTCAGGTCGCGCTGCGGCAGCACCTCCGACCTGGCCGTAACCGCCACCACCCCATCGCCCAGGCTCTCTTTGGCGATGACCAGCAGGACGCTGCTGTCCACACCTCCCGAGAAGGCAACCGCCGCAGAACCGAGCTCGGCAAGCTTTCCCTTGAGGAGGTTCAGTTTTGAGGTCAGAGACAAAGGCAGAGAATTCATGCAGGTTTGGTGAGACCGATTTCGAGTTTCGGATTTCGGGTTTCGGGTTGATCTTCAGCTCTCACCAGGATTCGCAGATCATGGGGAGGATCTCTCCGGACTTGCCAAGAATGCTGGTGTCATAGAGCGTGGTGAAGGGGGTCGGCTCCAGGTTGATCTCAACCAGGCAGGCGCCCTTTCTCTTGGCCACCATGCCCATGGATGCCGCAGGTTCAACGGTCCCCGAGGTCCCGATGACCATCACGATCTCAGCATGCTGCACGGCTTCAAAAGCCGTGCTGAGAATGGACGGATCCAGGCTTTCCCCGAACCAGACCACGTGGGGCCGCAGGAGCGCCCCGCAGCCCGGGCAGCGCGGCATGGGCGGCAGAACCGAGTGGTCCTCGGCAACCTTCCCACAGCCCAGGCAGCGCACATGCCAGATGTTGCCGTGCAGCTCCAGGATGTTTCGACTCCCCGCGCGCGCATGCAGGCCATCGATGTTCTGGGTGATGAGGGTGAACTGCGGCACCCTCTGTTCCAGCTTCACCAGAGCGTTGTGGCCCGGGTTGGGTTCAAGCGGCCCAAGGACTTCCCTTCGCCAGTTGTAAAATTCCCAGACCAGCCGGGGGTCGCGAGCGAAGGCCTGGGGGGTTGCAAGATCCAAGGCGCGGTGCTGCCGCCAGAGTCCCCCCTCTCCCCTGAAGGTGGGAACCCCCGATTCGGCCGAGATCCCGGCCCCCGTCAGAACCACTATCCTTTGAGCCCTGGAGAGCCGGTCACGAACCAGATCCACTTTCATGACATCATCTGACGCAGTCACAGCGATTCGCCCCGTCCCGCCACTCACGGATGAGCCTTCAGCCACTTTCGGACTGCCTCCTCCGCCTTACATCCTGATTGAAGCTCACGGCCCACCTGCAGCTGAAGAGCCCCGATACGCCCGCCCCCCAGCGACCTCTCCAGCGCAGGACAGAAATAGTGCAGGCAGAAATAGTAGCGCGCTGTGAGACGGCACCCCAATTCACCCACGAAAAAGCAGCTCCCCTGCTGCTCGCGCGATTCCGGCAGGGGGCAGCCAAGCAGCAGGTTCAGCAGAAGGTGAATCTCGTCGTATCCTTCTTCAATTCCGGAAAAACAGCAGCCGGACGAATTCTGCCGGGCGCACGCCGAACAGGCCGCCCCGATCCCTTCCCCCATCATGGCGGCGCCGGTCTGCTCGATATGCGCTCGATACCGATCCAGCAGAGCCCGAATGGCATCATCGCGCATCAGACGCTCTGCATAGGTTCGGTAGAGATTTTTCGCCCGATGGATTCGATCCAGAACCGGTTCATCCGCCCTTTCGACTCCAGCCAAATCGTCCAACCCTTTCAGCTATCCTTGAAGTCCCTGCCACTCATGGGATGCCCGACGACATGAGGTTTCACCCCAAATGGGCCCAGCCACCCCGGATCAGCCTGGCAGGGGAGGCTTTTCCCACAGGCCCGCTAAGTCTGGAGAACTTCTTCCTTTTCAAAGCTGGCGCCGGCTCTTCCGTCCGTTTCCGAAAACTGTCGGATCCAGCCGGAAACCCGTTCTTTCCCGTAGGTCGCCTCCCAGGCAGACACGATTTCCGCTACGGGAACATCCGCATAGCTGCCGAGAAAACCCTCATATTCCATATACTTCTGGTTTTCAAGGTTGTAGGGTTGAAACACCGAATCCTCGTGGCCATCGAACTCCAGGGGCGGCACGCGATGCCTCTCACAGAGCTCCCGGTTGAAAGCAGGGGTGGCTTTGACCCATTTCCCATCCAAGTGCAATTCAACGAAAGCATGGAAAACAAACAAGTTGGCTCCCAGAAACTCCAGCAACTGCCGTGTGGCGAGATGGTTTCTGACGTTGGCGAATCCGAGCCGTGACGGTATCCCCATGCTCCTCGCACAGGCGCAAAGCAGGGAGGCCTTGGGGATGCAGAAGCCGCGCCCTCTTTTCAGCACCCTGCTGGCGCGGTAGTGCTCCGGCAGGTGAAAGGGCGTGTAAGGATCGTACCGAATGGAATCCCGGACTGCCAGGTAGAGCTTCACGGCCCGTTCGACGGGATCGACCGAGTGTCCGACAGACATCCGGGCGAAAGCCGCTACGTCGGGATGGTCACTGTCGATGATGGATGTGGGTGCCAGAAAAGACTCAAAACCACCTTCGCGTTCCATGGGATCCTATTTCCTCGAGACTGGAAAAAGTGAGAAAGCATTGTAAAACAGCATCACGGCTCCAAATAACCTCGTGAAGGCTGGACTTCAAGGCTGAATCACCCTCTCTGGCCCGCCTCCTTGTCTTCACTTCCTGGTGATGACGATCCACCCCATCCAGGGTTCCTCAGGCTCTTGAATCATGAAATCCCGACAGACTTCGGCATAGAAGCGCGACGGGCCGTCTCCTGGATGAATGGCCTCGCATTCCTGAAACTTCACCAGGGCCTTCATCCAGGACCCTGCCCTGAAATGGGAGAGCCCTTCGGAGAACGTTTCAACCAGGCCCTCAGGCAAGGCTTCCCCAGTCCCGGCGATTCCCGCCAATTCGAAAACGTTCACCGGCTTCGTCTTCCCGACCAGCACAAACTGACCGAGCTCCCGGGTCACAAGCCCTTCAACCTCCCGCAAAACATCGGCGGTGGCCAGAACAGTCGTCCCCAGATGCTTGTTGAGACCCTCGATCCGCGAAGCCGTGTTGACCACATCCCCCACCGGCCGGTACTCGTAATGCCCCCTGGCGCCCAGCGTCCCCAGAACCATGTCTCCGGCATGAATTCCCAGCCGAAGGGGTAAACTCAGAGGCGCCGAATCCCTGTTGAATACCTCCACGGCTCGAAGAATGTCCAGAGCGGCCCGGCAGGCATTCTTTTTCATCTGGGGACCAGGGGCTGAGTCCACCCAGAGCGCCAGCATGGAATCTCCCACCAGATCCGACACAATCCCACGATGGCGTCCCACAGGCTCGAAAACCTCGTGGTAATAACGGTTCAGAAACTCGCGGAGCTCGGATGGATCGAAACCTTCTGAAAGGGCCGTAAAACGACTGATATCGGAGAAGAGACAAACTCCGTACACAGCCCGGCTTCCCTTGTTCAGATCCAGGTTTTTCCCCAGCATCTCAACAATATGAGGTGGCAGGTAGTGCCCCAGAGCCCGTTCCACATTGCGGCGCTCGAGGATGGACTCGCGATATTTCCAGAGGATGGAGGCCAGGAGGGCAAGAGGCAGCTGAACGAAGACCGGAATCATCAGGGGAAGCCACCTTGCATAATGGGTGAAAGTCCATAATGCCGCTGAGCCATACAGAAGCCCAAGGCTCATGGCAGCCAACGGAGCAGCGGGAGTGGAAAGCTTCCAGCAGAGGGCACCTGCAAGCCCCCCCCAGATTACCAGGAGGAGAACCTGCATCAAAGGGCCCACAGGCCTCAACCACTTGCCGTCGAGCAGGTTGCCGAAAGCCGTTGCGGCAATCTCCACGCCACAGATGTCGATGCCATTGGATTGAGAAAAAACAGTGTGAAAGGCATCCATCTGCTGCGGGTGGCTCAGCTCCGAAAGCCCCACAAAAACCGCTCTTCCCTTGAAATCCAACGGAGAACCAGTCCCTCCCCCCGCAACCTCTTCTTGTACCACGCGGTGATAGGAAATGGTTTGGATGGTTCCCGGCGGCCCGTAGTAGTTCAGGAAGAGACTGTTGCCGTTAATGGTGTACATTCGGAGGAGCGATTCCAGGATTCGGGACTGGAAGTGGTGCGATTCCTGGCCTCGAGCGCTCCGGACCTCAGCCATGAGCCGATCGGCCACCTCAGGATTTTGCAGGAAGAGGGACCGCATTCTGACGACCAGATTCTCCAGGCTTCTCGCACCAACCGCATTCCCGAGGGACGCGGGGAGGGCCGGCATCCAGTGGGGAGCCACTTTGCTGAGCAGCCCCATCCATTGCTCATAGACCTGGAGGCCATACACCTGAAACATGACGACAGGCAGCGCAGGCCTGTCGGCTGCACTCGTCTTGAAAGTCCAGAACTGACTGACGCGAAAGGGCACCTTGGGTAGAGGAAACGAGGCGCGGGCCACCGCAGCGCTGGCAAGGGCCTGCGTCGTTCCCACAAGCCTCTCGACGCTGGCCTCACCCAGCTCAATTCCGCCCGCGTCCTGCAGCGGAATCGTCTCCTTCTTCATGAACTCGCAAAGGACCACGTTGCGGGCATTTTCCATGGCCTGCGCAAACAATTCATCCTGATCATCAGGGCGAGGGTCCTCGAACACCAGGTCGAAGCCAATGGCCGAGGCGCCTCCGGCGACCAATCGGTCCACCAGACGCGCATGAAGCGACCTGGGCCACTTCCAGGGTTGATCCGGCAGATCCAGAGCTCTGGCCGACGCACTGTCCAAAGCCACCACAACCACATCGGGAGGAGGAGCCACCTGTCCCCGTACGCGAAAAAAAAGTCCAAGGCCATAGCTTTCTTCGAGCTCGACACCGATCGGCGAGAGGCTCAGCACAACCCCCAGCGCCGCAGTCAGGATGCAAATGGTGCTGCAGGTCCCCGGTCGAAGCATATCGTCACCCTTTGGACAATTTTCGGTCGTTTCAACGAAAG
>Ga0105100_10000157_pt1 | contig 38696 bp, 35 predicted proteins | sample PPLLak12cMay2015_2_FD_87033 | JGI IMG/M metagenome (GOLD analysis project Ga0105100, IMG submission 87033) | Freshwater sediment microbial communities from Prairie Pothole Lake near Jamestown, North Dakota, USA - PPLs Lake P8 Core (1) Depth... | ecosystem: Environmental > Aquatic > Freshwater >... | reverse complement strand
TCCACGCCGAGGGCTGGACGGTGAAGGACGTGCTGTGGCACGTCGCGCACTGGTGGGACGACCTCGCCGGGATGCTCGTCGGGATGCGGGCGGGGACCTACGTGGAGCCGCCCGAGGACGACAAGGCCACGGACGCGGAGAACGCCCGGGTGCTCGAGGAGTCGGGGCGGATGACGCTCGGGGACGTCGAGCGGGGTCTCGGCGAAGCGCGTGGGCGCATGCTCGCCGCGTGGGCCGCGCTCCCCGAGGTCGACGCCGCCGCCGAGCAGGAGTTCGTCTGGGAGACGATCGACCACTACGAGGAGCACCTGCCCGGCCTGCGGGCGTTCGCCGAGGGGACCGGCTGAGCGGGGGATCAGGTCGCGACGGGCTCGAGCTCGAAGCCGATCTCGCGCGCGGCGACCTCGAGGCAGGTTCGCCGCATGTGCTCGGACGTGACCTCCGAGTCGTCCATGATGACCTGGATCGCGAGTCCGTCGATCAACGACGCGATCCGGAGCGCGAGCTCCTCGGCGGTCTCCTCCGACGCGAACTCGCCCGAGGCCTGCCCGCCACGGATGATGTCTGCGATCTGACCGCGCCAGCGCTGGTCGAGGAACTCGCGGTCCTTGGCCATGTCGGGGTCGCGGAGCGCGCGCACCCAGACCTCGATCCACAGCGCCCACTCGTCGAGCCGGCCGTACTCGGGGAGCAGGCCGGGCACGGACAGATCCACGAGTCGCCGCAGCTGGTCCCGGGCCGAGGGGATCCGGCGGATCTCGCGCGACATGCGGAGGTAGAACTGGTCGTTCGCGTACGTGAGGGCCTCGGAGAGCAGACGATCCTTCGAGTCGAAGTAGTAGAGGATCAGCCCGGGCGACACGCCGGCCTCGTCGGCGATGTCCGAGATGCGGGTCTCGGCGAGGCCCCGGTCGGTGATGACCCTCGCGGCCGCGTCGAGGATCTCCTGGTGCCGATCCTTGCTCTTCGGGGTCGTGCCGCTCATCCGTACCCCTTGCGCTGAACGTCGTTCGGTCCGATGGTCCGCGTTGAACCGGGGTTCAACGCATGCTAGCCCGTCGACCAGGGTTGTCAACCGGCGCATCGGCGGCGCCCGGCTTGACCCGTCGTTCAAACGCGCGAGATGATGCCGCCCGAGGTCTGCCCGAAGGAGGACCGACCATGGCGAACGTCTACGACGCGATCATCATCGGCGGCGGGCACAACGGGCTCACGGCCGGGGCGTACTTCGCGAGGGCCGGCGCTCGAGCCGTCGTCCTCGAGGCCCGGAACAAGACCGGCGGCGCGGCCGACACGAGCGCGCCCTTCCCCGACCATCCCGAGATCCAGGTCACGACCTACTCGTACGTGATGTCGCTCATGCCGCCGACGATCATCAACGAGCTTCAGCTGAAGCGGTTCGGCTACGACGTCACGCCGTTCGGGCCCTACTACCAGGCGTTCCCCGACGGGCGCTCGATCAAGGTCTACGCGGACGACGCGGCGAAGTCCTACGACGCGATCGCGCAGTTCTCGAAGAGGGACGCGGAGATCCTCCCGAAGTGGGAGGAGTGGCTGAAGGGCGTCGCGGACGTGCTCGGACCGGTGCTGCTCCGCGTGCCTCCGAAGGTCGGCTCGATGGCGCTGGGGGACGTCCTGTCGACGGTCGAGACGGCGTGGAAGATGCGCAAGCTCGGCGTCCGGGGGGTCGGCAGCGTCACGAAGCTGTTCTCGATGAGCGTCACCGACCTGCTGAACGAGTGGTTCGAGTCGGACGCGATCAAGGGCATGCTCGCGGTGAACGGGGTGATCGGGACCTGGGCCGGTCCGGACGAGCCGGGCACCGCGTACGTGATGCTCCACCACTCGATCGGGGACGTCGGCGACGGCCACCTGGGCTCCTGGGGGTTCCAGCAGGGCGGCATGGGGGCCGTGTCGGACTCGATCCATCGCGCGGCCGAGTCGTTCGGCTGCGAGATCCGCACGAACGCCAAGGTCTCGAAGATCCTCGTGCGCAACGGCCGGTTCGTGGGCGTGGCCCTCGAGAACGGCGAGGAGCTCCGCGCGCCGGTGGGGGTCTCGGCGATCCACCCGAAGATCGCGTTCCTCGACCTGATCGACCGGTACGACCTGCCGGCCGACTTCGTCTGGGACATCGAGCGCTGGCGCAGCCGCTCCGGCGTCGTGAAGATCAACGTGGCGCTCTCGGAGCTGCCCGACTTCACGGCCGACCCCGGCAAGGAGATGCAGGACCACCACACGGGCTCGGTCGAGCTGTGCTTCTCGACCGACTACGCGGAGCGCGCGTTCCAGGACGCGCACATGGAGAAGAAGGCGGCGACGCGGCCGTTCGTCGACGGGGTGATCCCGACGACGCTCGACAAGAAGCTGTGCCCCGAGGGGATCCACATCTTCTCGATGTACAGCCAGTGGTGCCCGCACGAGTGGAGCGCCGAGCCGCACACCGAGGAGCTCGAGGCCTACGCAGATCGGGCGATCGACGAGTACGACAACCTCGCGCCGAATTTCAAGGCCGCCGTCATCGACCGGCAGATCATCGGCCCGTACGAGATGGAGCAGGAGCTCGGCCTGATCGGCGGGAACATCTTCCACGGCGAGCTCGCGGTGGATCAGCTGTTCCACATGCGTCCGGCGCCCGGGTACGCGGACTTCCGCACCCCGATCAAGGGGCTGTACCACGGCTCGTGCGCCACGCACGGCGGCGGCGGCGTGAACGGCATCCCCGGGTGGCAGGCGTTCCGCATGGCCGTGAAGGACAGGGCCCTGCCGAAGAGGAAGTAGCCTCGGGCGCGTGACGGCACCGCAGGCGGACCCGCGCGGCCGATCTGCGCTCGAGCGGATGCTCGAGGCTCGCTCGGTCGCGGTCATCGGCGCGAGCGGGCGCGAGGGATCGGTCGGGCACGAGACGCTGCGCGAGCTGGTCGCGCTCGGTCGGTTCGAGGGGCCGGTGTACCCCGTGAACCCGCGGTACGACGAGCTCTTCGGGCACCCGTGCTACGCCTCGATCGACGAGGTGCCCGAGCCCGTCGACCTCGCGGTGATCGCGCTCGCGAACGCTCAGCTCGAGGCGACGCTGCGCGCGTGCGCCGACGCAGGGGTCGGCTCGGCGGTGATCTACGCGAGCGGGTTCGAGGAGCCGAGCCCCGACACGCCGCCGCTCACCGAGCGCCTGGCCCAGGTCGCGCGCGAGGCCGGCATGGCGATCTGCGGCGGCAACTGCATGGGGTTCGTGAACGTCGAGCGCGGCCTGCGCGCCACCGGGTGGGAGGAGCCGGCGGAGCTGCTGCCGGGCGGCATCACGTTCGTGAGCCACTCGGGCTCTGCGTTCGCGGCCTTCATGCACAACGACCGCGACCTGCGGTTCAACCTGCTGGCGTCCTCGGGACAGGAGTTCGTGACCACGACGTCGGACTACATGGCATACGCGCTCGGCCTGGAGAGCACGGAGGCGATCGGGCTGTTCGTCGAGACGATCCGCGACCCCCAGGGCTTCCGCGCCGCGATGCGCTCGGCGAACGAGCGCGACGTGCCGGTCGTGGTCCTCAAGGTCGGACGCGAGGCCTTCACGCGCGAGATGGTGACGGCGCACTCCGGCGCGCTCGCGGGCGAGGACGGCGCGTACGAGGCGCTGTTCGAGGCCGAGGGCGTGCACCGCGTCGAGTCCCTCGACGAGATGGCCGACACGCTGGCGCTGTTCGTCGCCGGACGGCGCGCGGGGCCGGGCGCGCTCGCGACCGCGCACGACTCGGGCGGCGAGCGGGCGATGATGGTCGACGCGGCCGCGGCCGTGGGCGTGCCGCTCGCGACGCTCGGCCCGGAGGCCACCTCCACGCTGGTGGCGCTCCTCGACGAGGGACTCCTGCCGATCAACCCGCTCGACTTCTGGGGCACCGGGCGCGACGCCGGCGAGGTCATCACCGGCTCGCTCCGGGCGCTCGTGCGGGACCCGAACGTCGCGGCGCTCGCCTTCGGGGTCGACCTGGTGACCGACGACGCCGACGAGGAGGGCTACTTCTCCTGCTTCCTGAACGTGTGGCCCGAGACCGACAAGCCGATGGCGATGCTGAGCAACTTCGCCGGCGGGATCGATCGCACGGACGTCGCTCGGATCTACTCGGCGGGTGCCCCGGCGCTCGAGGGCACGCTGACCGGACTTGCCGCGTTCCGGCACCTTTTCGACCACCGGGACCATCGGGCGCTGCCGCCGCTCCCCCGGACGTCGCCCGTCGCCGACGATTTGCGGGAGCGCTGGCTCGCACGGCTCGCGACCGGCGGGGCCTTCAGCGAGCTCGAGGGACTCGCGCTGCTTGCCGACTACGGGGTCCCGACGGTGGACGCGGTGGCGGCCGCCACGGCCGAGGACGCGATGTCGGCCGCCCAGCGGCTCGGCTTCCCGGTCGCGGTGAAGACGGCCGTCCCCAGCGTGCAGCACAAGTCGGACGTCGGCGGGGTGCGTCTGGGCATCGACGACTCGACGTCGCTCGAGGACGCGTACTCGGACCTCGAGCGGGACCTCGGTCCCGAGGTGGTGGTCTCACGGATGGCGCCGCGAGGCGTCGAGATCGCGCTCGGCGTCGTCCGGGATCCCGCGTTCGGCCCGCTCGTGCTCGTCGCCGCGGGCGGCGTGCTCGTCGAGGTCCTGCACGACCGGCGCCTGGCGCTCCCGCCACTCGACGAGGCGCGGGCGCTCCGGATGATCGACCGGCTCCGGATCCGTCCGTTGCTGGACGGCGTCCGGGGTTCGCCGGCGGCGGACGTGGGGGCGCTCGCCCGGGCGGTCGTCGGCCTGTCGTGGCTCGCGCACGACCTGGGTGAGCACCTCGAGGCGCTCGACGCGAACCCCGTGATCTGCGGCACCGACGGGTGCGTCGCGGTGGACGCGCTCGTGATCCCGCGCACCCCGTAGACCGGCGCCGCGGGTTGAGCGCCCGTCGTGCAGGGATCAGACGAAGTGGCTCGGGTCGGGCTCGGTGGCCGCGGGCCAGCCGGTGTAGTCCTCGCCGGGGAACTCCCACGGCGTGCCGTAGCAGGCGCCGTGCTTGCGGAGCGGCTCGGCGTCCGTGCGCGGCTTGCGATCGAAGTCGAAGACGTGCTCGAAGTTGTGCGTTCGCTCGATCCGGTCCGTGAGGTAGGGCAGCCCCCAGTTGTCCTCGATGAACTTCAGCGGGCTCGAGAACTCGCCCTCGGCGTCGTCGATGTAGCCCCTCTTCGCGTAGGGGCTGATGACGAGCGTCGGCACGCGGAACCCGAGGCCCAGGTCGTCGACCTGGGGCGGGGGAACGTGGTCGTAGAAGCCTCCCCACTCGTCCCACGTGACGAACAGCGCCGTGTGCTCCCATCCGTCGCTCCGCATGACCGCGTTCACGACGTCGGTGAGCCAGTCGTGCGCGTAGCACGTGCTCTGCGGCGGGTGGTCCGAGAGCTCGAACCGCGGCGTGACCCAGGTGACCGAGGGCAGCCGCCCGGCCTCGATGTCGTCGACGAGCTTGTCGACGCCACGGATGCGCTCGGGGCGCCACAGGTCCGTGTGGTACACGTTCGAGATCCCGTTCAGCGCGTTCCAGAAGTAGCCCGTCTGGTACTTGCCGGCCGAGTAGTACGCCCACGAGACGCCGATCTCCTCGAGCTGCTCGGGAACGGTGCGGAAGGTGAAGCACGTGTCGTGCTTCGCGAGGTTCCCCCGCTCGTCCTTCACGAGCACGAAGACGTTCTCGCCGACGGCGTCGCAGCCCCACGACTTGAACCGCTTGTTCCCGTCGTCGAACCGCACCTCGATGTTCTCGGGGTTGTCGAGCGCCCCTCCCGACTGCCCCGCCACGAAGAAGAAGTGGTTCGGGTACGAGGGCCCGCCGACCGAGGCGAAGAAGTTGTCGCACAGCACGTAGTCGCGGGCCCACCGCCAGTAGTTCGGGACCATCCGCCCGTCGAACTGCGTGTACGCCCACGGGTCGCCGAACTGCCCGATCGCGAACCCGTCGAACGCGCCACCGTTCACGTTGTTGAGGTGTGCCGCGCGATCGTGCGGGATGTCGCCGGGAAGCCAGTGCGGACAGTCCAGGAGCGGCACCTCCTGCCCGAGCTTCACCCCGGTGCGTGTGCCGTTCGCGCCGGGGAACCGCCCGTAGAGGTTGTCGAACGACCGGTTCTCGAGCATCAGGTAGATCACGCGCTTGATCGGCCACCGCGTCGGCGTCGCCGCGACCGACGCCGTGGCCGTCGGGGCAACCACCGGCGCCTTGCGCTCACCACCGGTGCACGCGAACAACGTCGCGCCCGCGAGCGCGAACCCGGACGTGGCGAGGAACCGCCGACGCGAGAACGTGGGGCCCGGCGAGCGGTCGTGCTCGAGCCTCCGGTAGGTCGGATCGGTCTCTCCCTCGGGGTTCCGGAAGCCGAGGGGGCGCTCCTCCTCGTCGCGCGGGCGGGTCATGGGTGCACCAAGCTACCAAGGGCGAGACCGGGCGGTATCCTGCCGGGGCCCGTTCCCAGGAGACCCGGTGCAACCGCGTAGGTTCCGATCGTTCGCGCTCGCCCTCGCCCTCGTGCTGGGCGCAACCCTCGTCGCCTGCGACGGCGGTGAGGACGGCGGATCGCCCAGCGCCACCACGCCGCCGCCCCCGGTCACGCCGACCGAGACCTCGAGCGTGACGCCCTCGGTCACCCCGCCCGCGCTGCCGGAGGACCCGCCGGCGAGCCGCGGCGAGGCGTCGCTCGACTGCGTGAACGGCTGGGTCACGCCGGGGGAGGGCTCGCCGGTGTACCTGCAGCCGCTCGGGATCGTGCGACGCACGACCGGGGTGAAGGGCCCCCTGACGGTCGTGGACATGCGGTACTTCGAGGGCCCCGAGTCGCCGCCCTCGGACAAGGGGTACCTCCTGGTCGTCGAGCGCTGGTACATCAAGCTGTTCGCCGAGCGTGACCCGGCGTTCCAGGGCCGCTTCCTCATCGAGGCCCGGCGGTTCGGCCGCGGGCTCGCGGCGGTCGCTCCGTACGACACCGAGGGCTTCGCGTCGCCGGACTGGATCGCGTTCCAGTACGACAGTGCCGACACCGACCCGAGGTCCTACCCGGGCCTCCCGGGGCAGTGGTCGGGCGTTCCCTACGACTTCGTCCGAGGCGGCGGTGGCCCCGAGACGCCGGGCCCCGGGATCGCCGGCCTGCCCGAGGAGGTCGTCGGCTGCCTCGACGGCACGTAGCCGCTCTCAGCCGCCGGCGAGCACGGCGGCGCCGACGGCGCCGGAGAGGTCCTTGAACCCGGTCGGAAGCAGCGCCGGCGGTCGGTCTGGGACGAACAGCTGCGGGCCTATCTCACGCTCGATCCGGTCGATGAACGGCTGACCGAGACGGTCGCCGAGCCCGCCGCCGATCACCATGGCCTCGAGGTCGAGCAGGTTCTGCACCGTCGAGAGCGCGATGCCGAGCGCCCACACCGCCTCGTCGATCAGCATGGTCGCGATGCGGTCCTCCTTGCGCAGCGCCTCGAGCCAGATGCCGCTCGTCACCCGGTCCTTACCCCTCTTCTGCTGCAGCTTGAACAGGCTGGTGCGGCGCCCCTTCTTCACGAGCTCCCGGGCGCGGACCTCCATCCGCCCGCGGCCGGCGTAGGACTCCAGGTGGCCCCGCTGGCCGCACCCGCACGGGCGGCCGGCGGGCTCGACCGTCATGTGGCCGATCTCGCCCGCCGCGCCGTGACCCTCGAACAGCTCGCCGTTCAGGATCAGGCCGCCGCCGACGCCGGTCCCCACCCAGACCCCGAGCACGTTCCGGTAGCCGCGCCCGGCCCCGCGCCGGTGCTCGCCGAGCATGGCCAGGCTCGCGTCGTTGCCGACCGCGACCGTCACGCCGCCGAGCGCGTCCGACACCGTCGGGCCGATCGCCACGGGCGTCGGCTCCTGGAAGCCGGGCAGGTTCGGGGCGCTCCAGACGGATCCGGTGGCGCGGTCGGTCGCCCCGGGCATCGCGAGCCCGACCGCGTCGAGCGCCTCCCGCCCGGCGCCGGCCTCCGCGAGCGCCCCGTCGACCGCGACGACGACCGAGCGTTCGACGTCCGTCGCGCCGGTGAGCGGGGTGGGCGTCCGGAACGAGCCCACGACCTCGCCGTCGCGCAGCGCCGCTGCCTGGATCTTCGTGCCGCCGACGTCGAGGCCGACCACGACGCTCATCGGGTCCGCCCCCTGGGGCGGGAGCGCGCGGGCACGGGGGCGAGATCCATCACGTCGGTCCCGGCCAGGCGCCACGCAGGGTGGAGCGGGTGAGCAGCAACCGTACCGCGAGGCTGAGCAGCGACGTCGTCGCGACGATCGCCATCCCGAGCAGCGGCCGGCCGAGCGCCGCGCACACCGCGATCTCGAGCAGGCGCGCGTCGCGCCCGCCCATGAGGAAGCTGATCCAGCGCTCGGGCGCGGGAGGGATGCCGAGCGCCGTGATCCGGTCCTTGGTGGCCATCGAGAGCATCGAGCCGGTCGTGGCCGCGACGGCGAGGCCCACCGTCACCGAGCCGCCCGCGCCGTCCGAGAGTGCCCACGCCGCGAGACCGGCGATCACCGCGGCGTCGGCGGCCCGGTCGAGCACGCCGTCCAGCAGCGCACCACCCGGGCTCGCCCGCACCTGGAGCCTCGCGATCTCGCCGTCCACGCCGTCCAGGATCGACGAGAGGAGCACGAGCGCCGCTCCGAGGATGCCGCGGCCGCCCCAGAGCGCCCACGCGCCGGCCACGGCGACCAGGCACGCGATGACCGAGACGACGTCCGGGTGGATCGGCAGGTGCGCGAGCGCCATCGAGATCCGGGTGGAGACGGGACGGTTCACGTATCGCGAGACCGGCCCGTCCGCGTCCTTCGTGAGCGAGCGACGGAGCAGCCGCGAGACGCGTCGCAGGTCCTCGGGGGTGTCGACGTCCTGCCACCAGGTCCCGGGCGGCAGCGCCACGGCGGCGAGCGGGACCCGGCGCGCGAGACCCGTCACCGCGCCGGCCAGCGAGGCGTCGTGGTTCGCGAGCGCCCGTCGATGCGCCGCGAAGATCGCCGGCGGCAGGAGGAACGCTCCGCAGTCGATCGACGGGTCGCGGAGCTCCTTCGAGAACGCCACGGCGTGCTCCTCGTGGAGCCGCACGCGCGTGCCCTCGGCCCAGGCCTCGGTGTCGGGTTCGTGGTCGACGAGGACCCCCGGCCGTCCGGCGCGCAGGAGCGGCTCGAGCGCGCCGTCGCCGAAGACGTGGTCGGCCGTCACGAGCAGGAACAGCTCCTCGCCGGCGACGAGCGGCTCGGCGGCCGCGAGCGACACGCCGTTGCCGAGCTCCCAGCCCTCGGCGTACACCGTCTGCACGTGCCCGGGCGCCGAGCGCCGCGCGACCGTGGCCACGGGGCCCGCCTGGTGCCCGACCACCACGACCACCCGCTCGATCCCCGCCGCGAGCAGCGTGCGGATCGCGCGCTCGAGCAGGGAGATCCCACCGACGCGCAGCACGGCCTTCGAGCCGTGGCCGGTGACGTCGGCCAGGCGGCTCGAGCGGCCGGCCGCCAGGATCACCCCCACGCGAGGGCGACCGTGGACCTCTCCGGTCCGGTCGGCCTCGAGCGTCTGTCGTTCGATCGAGATGCCCATGCGCCCCCCGGCGTGCCCCCCGCGGAGAGCATGGCGGAGCCGCGCCGGAGCGACAAGGGGTCTACGTCTCGGGCCAGCCCGTGTAGGCGCCGGCGCCGCGTTTCCGCAGCTCGTTGCCGATGACCATCCGCTGGATCTCGGAGGTGCCCTCCCAGATGCGGTCGACGCGCAGCTCCCGGTACAGGCGCTCGACCGGCTGCTCGCGCATGTACCCGCGGCCGCCGTGGATCTGGACGGCCTTGTCGACCACGCGGCCGGCGGTCTCCGAGCACACGAGCTTGACGGCGCTCGCGAGCGCGTGGACCTCCTTGCGTGGCGTGCCGCCGCGCGCGGCCTGCCAGGCGACGCGGTAGAGCATCGACTTCGCGGCCATGAGCTCGGCGGCCATGTCGGCGAGCATGAACCCGATCGCCTGGTGCTCGACGATCGGCCGCCCGAACTGCACCCGGTCCGATGCGAACGCGAGCGAGAGATCGAGCGCGCGCGCGGCCGCCCCCACCGTCCGGGCGCCGATCATGATGCGCTCCTCGACGAACCAGTCCTTCGTGAGCTCGTACCCTTGCCCGACCTCGCCGAGCACCTTGTCCGGGCCGACCCGCACGTCCTCGAGGGCGAAGATCGGGTGCTCGAACACGAACGTGTGCATGTACCTCGGCGTCCGCACGACGCGCACGCCGGGCAGGTCTCGGTCGACGAGGAACACCGTCGCCTTGGCCGGGTCGCCGTCGACGTGCGCGTGCACGAGGAGGAAGTCGGCCACGTCGCCCGAGGTCACGTGCCACTTCGTGCCGTTCAGGACCCATCCGTCGCCGTCGCGCACCGCGGTGGTCCGCACCATCGTCGGGTCCGAGCCGGCGCCCTCCTCGGTGATCGCGTAGCAGTCGCGGCGCTCGCCGCGGCACGCGGGCCGCAGGTACTCGTCCTTCTGGGCCTCGGTCGCGACGGCGAGCGGGATCGACGGGCGCCACGGGATGTCCCAGAGCGCTCCGGTCGCCTTGCCCCACTCCTCCTCGATCAGGACCTGTTGGAAGACGTCGTAGCCGCGGCCGCCGTCCCGGCTCGCGTGGTTGATGGCCGCGAAGCCGTGCTCGAGCACCTGGGCCTTGGCGCGCTCGAGGCTCTCGGGCGTGAGGCCGTCGTGCTCCTCGCACTCGTTCTCGAGCGGCATGAGGACCTGCTCGCAGAACGCCCGGGCGCGGGACCTCAGCTCCGCGTCCTCGGGTGCCAACCGGATGTCCATCCCCGGGCCTCCCGTCGTCGAACGGCGATCCGGGGCGGAGTGTAGGCTCGCGCCCGGTCGGCGCGCAGCACGCGCCGCGGCGGAGGGGGAGCGATGGCACGGACGGTGTTCACGGGTGGGCGCATCTTCGACGGGACGGGAGCGCCGCTCGCCGAGGCGGATCTCGCGATCCAGGACGGGAGGATCCTGGAGCTCGGGGTCGGCCTCGAGGGGGACGAGGGCGTCGACTGCTCGGGCAAGACGCTCCTGCCGGGCCTGTTCGACGTCCACGCGCACGTCGCGTTCTCGTACGAGGACTTCGACGAGGTCCGCCTCATGAACGAGCCGTTCTCGCTCCACTTCTACCGGGTGGCCGAGAACCTGCGCCGGACGATCGCGCTCGGCATCACGACGGTGCGCGACGCGAGCGGCGCCGACGCCGGGATGCGCGCCGCCGTCGAGCAGGGGATCCTCGTCGGGCCGCGGATGCAGATCTCGGTGAACATGCTCTCGATGACGGGCGGTCACAGCGACCCGTGGCTGCCGAGCGGGGCACGGGGCGCGTGGGGCACGCCCTACCCGGGGATGCCCGACGGCGTGTGCGACGGCCTCGACGGCGTCGCGTCGAAGGTGCGCGAGATGGTCCGCGCCGGCGCCGACGTGATCAAGATCGCGTCCTCCGGCGGGTTCCTGTCGCCGACCGACGATCCGCGGCAGCCCAACTTCACCGAGGCCGAGGTGCGCTCGATCGTCGAGACGGCGGCGGACCTCGATCGGTGGGTGATGTCTCACGCCCACGGCGCCGAGGGCATCAAGCGGGCGGTCCGCGCGGGCGTCCGGTCGATCGACCACGGCACGTTCCTCGACGACGAGGGGATCGAGCTGATGCTCGAGCGCGGCACCTGGCTCGTCCCGACGCTGACCGCCGGCGATACGACCGAGGAGCTCGCGAACGACCCGAAGCTGCCCGAGCCGGTCCGAGAGAAGCTACGCACGCTCGGCCGTCCCGAGCTCGCCGCGTTCCGGCGCGCGGCGCAGGCCGGCGTGAAGGTGGCGATGGGCACCGACTGCCCCGTCGCGCCGCACGGCACGAATCTGCGGGAACTGGAGCTCATGGCCACGAACGGCTTCACGCCCGAGCGGGCGCTCGTCGCGGCGACCTCGAGCGCCGCCGAGCTGATGGGCCTGGAGGACGAGCTCGGCACGCTCGAGCCGGGCAAGCGCGCGGACGTCGTTGTCGTGGACGGCGACCCCTTCGGGTTCTCGACGCTGAAGGAGCGCGTCGAGCAGGTCTGGAAGGACGGCGTCCGGGTGATCTAGGAGGGCGGACCGCCCTCGAGCGCTCGACGCATCCCGGCGATCGCGCTCTTCGCGGTCCGGTCGAACCGCCCCTTCATGAACGGCTCGGCGAGCTTCAGCAGCCCCTTCAGTCGCAGGTCGGCGGAGTACCGGACCCGCGTGCCGCGCTCGGTCGCCTCGAAGCGGATGTCGTCCACCGCCGTCACCGTCGACCCCTCGCCCCGTAGGACCACGCGGTCCGGCGGGTCCCACGCCGTGACCTCGTAGGTCATCGGCAGCGTGCGGCTCCCGAACAGGACGTCGACCGCGTACCGCGTGCCGACGCCGATGGGCCCATCCGTGACCTTCCTCGAGGCCGCGACGCCCGGGTCCCAGTCCTTCGTGTTCGCGAAGTCGCCGACGAACGCGAACACCTCGTCGAGCGGCCTCGCGACCTCGAGCGTCTCCTGCAGCAGCGGCATACCACCCAGGATAGGTGCATCGGTTCTGGCCGCGGTGCCCGAACCTATGCGTGCTACGGTGCCGGCGTCCGGAAGGAGTCCCCTCGTGGAGAGCGGCATCGGTCTGATCCTGGTCTCGGCGGCGGTCGTGGCGGTCGCGATGGCGGCCGTGTGGCTGGTCTCGGTCGCGGTCCACAACGTGAGCATCGTCGACGTGGTGTGGGGTCCGGCGATGTGGCTGGTCGCGATCGTGGCGCTCGCGCTGGGCCCCGGCGTGTTCGAGCGCCGGCTCCTGGTCTTCGCGCTCGTCGGCGTGTGGGCGCTCCGGCTCGCCGTCCACATCGGGCGGCGGAACCGAGGCAAGGGCGAGGACTACCGGTACGTCGCGTTCCGCGAGCGGTACGGCCCCGGCTACTGGTGGATCAGCCTGTTCCAGGTGTTCTGGCTGCAGGGTGCGCTCGCGCTCGTGGTCTCGCTCCCCGTCCAGGCCGCCGGGGCGGGGGAGACGCCAGACGCGCTCGGCGCGCTCGACTGGCTCGGGGCGGCCGTGTGGGCGATCGGCTTCGGGTTCGAGGCCGTGGGGGACGCCCAGCTCGCGCGGTTCAAGGCCGACCCCGCGAACCGGGGCAAGGTCATGGACCGGGGCCTGTGGCGCTACACGCGGCACCCGAACTACTTCGGTGACGCCGTGCTGTGGTGGGGGATCGGGATCGTCGGGCTCTCGACGCCGTGGGGGTGGGCGGCCCTCCTCGGCCCCGCGGTGATGACGTTCCTGCTCGTTCGCGTCTCGGGCGTCGCGATGCTCGAGAAGACGATCGGCGAGCGCCGACCCGGCTACGCCGAGTACGTCCGGCGCACGAGCGCGTTCGTCCCGCTCCCGCCGAAACGGGCGGTAGACCCTAGCTGACGGTTGCGCGGATCTCGCGCTTCAAGACCTTGCCGAGCGCGTTGCGCGGCAGCGCCTCGACCACGACGAGCTTGCGTGGCTCCTTGTAACCTGCGACGCCCTTTCCACGGAGGTGGTCCCGGACCTGGGCGAGCTCGATCGTCTCGCCCTCCTTGGGGACGACCACGGCGGTGACGATCTGCTCGCCTTCCATCCGCTCGTCGGCGATGCCGACGACCGCGACGTCTGCGACCTTCGGATGGTCGGCGAGGAGCGACTCGACCTCCTCGGGGGCGATCTTCATCCCGCCGCGGACGATGAGGTCGCGCGCGCGACCGACGAACCGGAGGTGGGCCTCGTCCTCCAGCAGGAACAGGTCGCCGGTGCGGAAGAAGCCGTCCTCGTCGAAGGCGGCCGTCGTGAGGTCGTCACGGCGCCAATAGCCCGCGAAGACCGTTGGGCCGGCGATGAGGAGCTCGCCGGGCCGTCCGAGCTCGGTCACGGCCTCGCCCGTCTGCGGGTCCACGAGCTTGGTCCGCAAACCGCGCGCCACCCGGTTCGACCACGTGAGCCCCTCGGCGCCGAAGCGCGGGAACACGCGAGCGCGCTCCTGGGGGTCGGGGATGTCGGCGGGCCCGCCCACGAGCGCGATGCCCTCGTTCGAGCCGAAGAAGTTCACGACCTCGATCCCGTGCCGCTCCTTCCATCCCTCCACCATCGAGGGGGCGAGCGGGGCCGAGCCGGAGCCGATCGTCCGCAGCGACGAGAGGTCCACGCCCTCCAACGTGGCGGGATCGGCGAGCAGGAGGTTGAGCAGGACGGGCGGGGCGACCGTGTAGTTGACGCGCTCGATGACGACCTGACGCAGGAAGATCGGCAGGCTCATCGGCTGGTGCAGCACGAGGGTGCCCGCGGTCTGGAGCCAGGGCACCAACATGCCGCCGATGCCCGACATGTTCACGAGCGGGAACGGCGTGAGGAGGACGTCACCGTCGCGCAGCCCGGCGCCGTCGGTCGTGCCGTACGCGATCGCGGTCCACAGGTCGTGGGTGCGAGGCACGCCCTTCGGCTCGGCCTCCGTGCCCGAGGTCCAGCAGACGGTGACGACGTCGGAGGCGCTCGTTCCGGCGGTGCGATGGTCCAGACCGGAGACGTCCCCCGGAGTCTCCAGGATCTCGGCGAGCGAGCGCGTCCCCTCGCGCGGGCCGTCGCCGATGGCGAGCACGGCGCGGATCGAGGGGAGCTCGGCGCGTACCCGCTCGAGCAGCTCGACGTGGTCGACACCCGCGGCGTTCGTCGTCGTGATCGCCAGGACGGGCTCGACCAGGGCGCCGGTCAGCCGGAGCTCATGGGCGCGGAACTGGATCGGGAGCGGGCTCACGATCGCGCCGATCCGCGAGCTCGCGAGGTACGTGAGCACGAGCTCCGCCACGTTCGGGAGTTGCACGACGATCACGTCGCCCGGCCGGACGCCCTCGGAGACCAGTGCGGCGGCCAGCCGGTCGGCCCGTTCGCGTACCTGCGCGTAGGTCCACCGGACGGGCTCGCCGACGCAGAACTCGACGCGGTTCGGGGCGTCGGCGAGCGCGAGGCGCTCCGGCTCGCGGTCCGCGTTCCGGGCGAACAGCTCCCACAGGGTCACGCCCTCCCACCAGCCGTTCGCTCGGAACCGGGCGGTGGCGTCGTCGCTGGCTGGGTGCATGGCGGGGCCCTCCCTCGAGATCGTTCGGATCGCTCAGGCTACGCCCCCGCACGCCGCTCGGGGAGACCGGAACCTACGCGCCTGCGCAGGACGTGCCGCGGATCGAGAAGGTCGCGCGACCCCTCGGGCCGTCGCGGTAGCCGACCGCGAGCAGGGTGCCGTCGGGGACCGCGCTCATCGCGGTGACGCTGATCGAGCCGGGGGCCCCTTTGCCCCGCAAGACCTGCCACCCGGCCCCGTCCCACCGCTGCACGAGCGGTCTCAGGACCGAGGCCTCGGTCGGCCGGTCGCCCACCGCCCAGACGTCGTCCGTCGCCACGGCTCCGACGGCGCGGAGCATGCTGTTCTTGGGAGCGCTGCCGGCCTCCGTCCACCCGGTCCCGTCCCAGTGCTGCACCCGCTCTCCGACGATCCATGCGTCATCGGGTCCGAGGGCCGCCACACCGAGCACGTCGCCCGCGACATCGCTCGCCGAGCGCGCCCACGCGCGGCCGTCGTAGTGGAGGATCACCGGCCGGTTCCGCTGGTACCCCACGGCCCAGGCGTCGTTGCGCGAGGTCGCCGCGACCGCGACGAGCGCCGTCCGCCCGCCGCCGAGCGCCGGCAGCACGGGCGCCGACCTCCAGTCCGCGCCGTCCCAGTGCAGCGCGATCGCGCGCTCGGTGCCGGCCTCGACGTCGCCACGGAAGCCGACCGCCCACACGTCGTCGGTCTGCACCGCGGCGACGCCCATGAGCGCGCCCTCGGTCAGGTCGTCGGGGAGCGGCAGCAGGTTCCAGTCGCCGCCGTCCCACTCGGCGGCGACCGGGTAGTCGCCGAACCCGTCCGAGGCGCGCCCGACGGCCCAGGCCGCGTCGGACGACAGCGCCGCCACGGCCTCGAACCGGTTCGCGACCGAGCCGGGGTTCGGGCTCGGCACGACGTCCCACTCGTCACCGTCCCACTGGATCGTGAGCGTCGCGGTCGGGTCGACCGGGTCGCCCGCGCCGCCGACGGCCCAGGCGTCGCCCGGCCCCACCGCGGCCACGCCGAGGAGCAGACTCCCGCCGTCCTGTGGGTCGGGGCTGTCGACCGGCTCCCACCGCGGCTCGCACGCGACCGCGGGGCTCGGCGACCTGCTCGGCGACGTCGTGGTGGCGACGTTCCCGTCCGTCGGCACGACCTGGGCGACGACGAGGCCGACGAGCGCCGTCAGGCCCGCGGTCACGGCCGCGTTCGTGAGGGCGCGTTGCTGCTTGGAGCTGAGGGCCATCCGTCTCCGTGCCCGGCGGGCATCCGGGGGCAGCCTACCGTGCCGCCGGTGCCCGACCGGTGCCCCCCGGGCCGCTTGTTCGCGGATCGGTCGACCGTTACGCTCGCGAGCCGATGAGCCCCGAAACGCGGACCGGACCGTGACCCTCGCCCAGCTCTCGAGCGCGGTGCGCGGCCGTCGCGCCTCGGCCGTCGAGCTCGTCCGGACGTCGCTCGAGCGCATCGAGCGGCTGAACCCGCCCCTCAACGCGGTGATCGCCACGCGCCCCGAGGAGGCCCTCGCCGAGGCCGAGGCGCTCGACGCGCGGATCGCGGCGGGAGAGGAGGCGGGCCCGCTCGCCGGCGTCCCGCTCCTCGTGAAGGACAACGAGCGGCTCGCGGGGATGCGCACCACCCACGGCTCGGAGCTGCGCCGGGGCTTGCCGCCGGAGGAGGCCGACGGGCTCGTCCCCGCACGCCTGCGCGCCGCCGGGGCGATCGCCGTCGGCAAGACCAACGTTCCCGAGTTCACCTTCGCCGGCTACACGACGAACACGCTGTTCGGCGCGACGGTGAATCCATGGAACCCCGCGTTCTCGCCGGGCGGATCCTCGGGCGGCTCGGCCGCCGCGATGGCGGCGGGCATGGCGCCGCTCGGGACGGCGACCGACGGCGGCGGCTCGATCCGTATCCCGGCGTCGTTCTGCGGGCTCGCCGGCCTGAAGCCCACGAACGGCGTGATCGCACGCGACCCGATCCCGGCGTGGATCGACCTGTCCACGTACGGGCCGCTCGGCCACTCGATCGCCGACGTGCGGCTGCTGCTCGCTCTCGAGCGCGGCCCCGTCCCGGGGGACCCGACCGCGCTGCCCGTGCCGCTCCCGCTCGAGGGGCCGATGCCATCGCGCGCGTTCGCGGCCGGACGGATCGTCACCTACGACCCGCTGCCGCCTGCGATCGAGACGCTGTTCGCCGCCGCGCTGGCGAGCGTGGAGCGGGACCTGGGCGTGCCCGTCGAGCGGCTCGACCACGTCCTTTCGGCCGGTGACCCCTACGACGACTGGTTCGTCCAGTGCGCGTACGAGCATCTCCACCTCCTCGGGCGCGAGACCGTCCTCGCGGTGATGGACCGGTTCTCGCCCGACTTCCGCGCCGCGATGGAGAGCGCGCTGCGCATCGAGCCCGAGACCTACATGGAGGCCCGGCGCCGGCGGTTCGACTACTGCCGCGAGCTCGACCTGCTCCTCGGCGAGGACGCGGTGCTCCTCACGCCGACGATGACGCTCGAGGGCTGGGCGCCCGACGGCATCGTCCCGGGGACCGACCGCATCGCCGACGGCGCGGAGGGCTACAACTGCGAGCCGTTCAACCTGACCGGCCACCCGGCGCTCTCGGTGCCGGCCGGCGTGAGCCCGAACGGGGTGCCCTTCGGTCTGCAGGTCGTGGGCCCGCGGTTCCGCGACGACCTCGTCCTCACGCTCGGGGAGGCATGGGAGCGCGCGGCCCCGTGGCCGATGACGGCGCCCGGCTACGAGCCCTTCCCCATCCCGTAGCGTTCAGGCGGCCAGGTCCCGGCGCTCGAACAGCACGAGCGCGGCGCCGAACGCGACCGCGGCGATCCCCGCGAGCACGAGCGAGTTCCCCACGTCGAGGCCGCGGATCATCGGCTCGGCTCCCAGGTAGTAGTGGAACGGCGAGAGCAGCTGGAGGAACTCGATCGACTCGATCGCGGGGACGAGCAGGTCGAGCAGGTACGTCCCGGCCGCGACCCCCGCCGTCACGCCGACCGCGAGCGCCCGACGGCCGGTCGCCGCGCCGATCGCGAGCGCGATCGCCCCGAACGCCATCGCGAGCAGGAAGCACATGAACACCGCCGCGGTGAGGTCCACGAGGCTCGGGTTCAGGTCGAACGGCGGGCCGGTGAGCGGGACCGACAGCCAGAGCGCGACCGAGAGGAGGACGCCGCCCACGAGCATCGCGCCGTACTTGTGGATCACGACCTGGCGCCGAGGCACCGGCGTCGAGAGCAGGATGTCGAGCGTCCGCCGCTCCTCCTCGCCCGCGATCGCCCTCGCCCCGGCTCCGATCGCGAACAGGAGGAGGAGCAGCGGCGCGAACAGGTTGAACAGCTCGGTGTTCAGGTAGCCGGCGGGAGAGGTGAAGTCGCCGCTCGCGCCGAGGAACGCCTCCTTCATGAACTCGGGCATGCTCTCCATGTACTGGTCGAACGTCGCGGCGTTCTCCACGATGCTCGGGTAGAACGGCGCGTACGTCGCGCCGGCGAGGAACAGCCCCAGCGCCCACCACAGGAGCGAGCGCCGCTGCTCGCTCAGCGTCTTGCCGAGCACCGTCCGCAGCATCGGCCGAGCGCGGAGCGCCTCACTCGCCACCGCCGTCACCCCCGTAGAACGCGAGGAAGATCTCCTCCAGGCCGAGCTCGTGGCTGCGCAGGTCGACGATCTCGAACGCGGCGGCGCGCTTGATGACCGCGTCCATCGTCCCGCCCACCGTTACGCGTGCGACGTCGCCGAACACCTCGGCCTCGTGCACGCCGGGGACGCCGTCGAAGGCGTCCGGACGGAGCGGCGCCGCGAAGTGGATGTCGAGCGTGCGGATCTCCTTCGCGCGCAGATCGCCGATGTCCTCGACGGCGACCAGGCGCCCCTCGCGGATGATCCCGACGCGGTCGCACACGCGCTCGACCTCGGGCATCACGTGCGAGGACAGGAACACCGAGCGGCCGTCGGCTCGGGTCTCCTCCACGAGCTCGTAGAACACCTGCTGGATCAGCGGGTCCAGTCCCTGGGTCGGCTCGTCCAGGATCAGCAGCTCGGGTCGGTGCATGAACGCCTGGACCAGACCGAGCTTCTGCCGGTTGCCGTGGCTGAGCGTCTTGATGCGGATGCCGAGCTCCACGTCCAGGCGCTCGGCCAGGTCACGGATGTGGTCGGCGGGCACGCCGCCGCGCAGGTTGCCCAGGTACGTCAGGTACTCCCCGCCGGTCATCCGGTCGTACAGCGAGAACTCGCCCGGCAGGTACCCCACCCGGCCGCGGATCCGGACGCTGTCGTGGTGTGAGTCCAGCCCGAGCACCGTCGCCCGGCCGCTCGTCGGTCGCAGGAGGTCCAGGAGCGTCCGGATCGTCGTGGTCTTGCCCGCGCCGTTGGGCCCCAGGTAGCCGAACACCTCGCCCGGGGCGACGGCGAAGGTGAGCTCGACCACGCCCCGGCGGGTCCCGTAGGACTTCGTGAGGTTGTCGGCGACGATGACGTCGGCCACGGCACGGCCCTCCCGTGAACCTCCAGCCTACGACGGTGGCAGGCGTGAGCCGGGAGGGTTCGGGCCGAGCGCCCCCGTCTCGGCGGGCGCTACGGTCCCAGGTGGTAGCCCATCCGGCGCGGGAGCCGCGCGGTGAGGTCGATCAGGCGGTTCGGGCGGCGGCCCTCGTCTTCCGCCTCGTCCTTGCGGACGATCGCCTCCTGCGCGATCGCGGCGCCGACCGAGCGGACGGGTTCGAGCGGGAAGGGCTTGGGCCGTACGCCCACGAGCGGCAGCGTCGTGTACTCGTCCTCGACCCCGAGCGCCAGGCCCGACAGGATCTGGCCGCCCAGCCGGCACGGACCGACCCCACCGCCCGTGTAGCCGAGCCCGTAGTGCACGCCGCCCCCCGGCAGCGTCCCGAAGAACGGGAGGTGCAGCCCGGTCACGTCCATCGGGCCGCCCCAGGCGCACTCGAACCGGACGTCGGCGAGCGTGGGGAACCACCGGGCGAAGTCGTGGAGCAGTCGGCGCACGCTGCGCTCGTCGTACCGGAGCCTGGGGCCGAGCCCCGTCCCGAGGCCGGCGCGCGAGGAGGCCGCGCCGAACGCGATCCGGCCGTCGCGCGTCGTGCGGACGTAGTGCAGCGCCGAGCGGAAGTCGTAGACGCCCTCGCCGCCGGTCCACCCGAGCGCCTCGAGGCGGTCGGGGATCGGCTCGGTGAGGACGATGTACGTCCCGCGTGGGAGCACCGTGCGGCGGAACGGCTTCAGCGGCGCGGCGTAGGCACCGATGCCGAGCACCCCTGCCCTCGCTCGCACGGTGCCGAACGGCGTCCCCACCTCGACCGCGCGACGGCCGCCGCGGAAGCGCGTCACCGGGGTGCGCTCGTGGATCCGGACGCCGCGCTCGAGCAGAACACGGCGAAGCCCACGCGCCAGGCGCGCCGGCTGGACGATCGCCGCGCCCGGGGTGAGGACGCCGGCCCGGAAGACCGGCGACTCGCATCGATCGCGGATCTGCACCGGCGTGAGCTCGACGTACCAGTCCGAGCCCAGGCTCTGGGTCGCCTCGACCGTCTCGCGCCACGCGCCGTCCTGCGCCGCCGAGGTCGAGACGCCGAGATGGCCGACCGGGTCGAACCAGGCGTCGACGGCGTGCTCCACGCACCACGCCCCGATCTCGTCGACGCAGGCCTCGGCCGCGAGCGCCGTCCGCTGCGCGCCCTCGGGTCCGAGCTCGGCGATCAGAAGGTCGGCCTCCTCCCAGAAGCCGTTGCAGAAGCCGCCGTTCCGGCCGCTCGGGCCGCCGCCGCAGATCCCCTGCTCGAGCAGGACGACGTCGATCCCGGGCTCGCGCTCGGTGAGGAACCACGCGGTCCAAAGGCCGGTGTAGCCGCCGCCCATGATCACGACGTCGGCCGTCGTGTCGCGCCCGAGCGGGGGGGCCTCGGGCCCGGCGAACCCCGGCAGCGCCAGGCACTCCTCGAGCCACCAGGAGCCGTCGGCCGGACGAGGCAGGCCCGGGCGCGATCTCCTCGGGCTCATCGGGACCTCATCGCGGCCCCAGGCCGAAGCCCATCCGCCGCGGCAGCCGGGCGACGAACCCGGTGAGCGGGTCGACGCGCCGGCGGGCGTCCTCGAGGTCGTCCTTCCGCCGGATCGCGGCGTTGGCCGCCATCATGCCGGGCGAGCGGATCGGCTCGGGCGGGAAGCGCTTCGGCTCCCGGCTCACGACGGCAAGGCGCGTGAAGCCGTCCTCGGCGTGCGTGGCGAGCGCCGTGAGGATCTTGCCGCCCAGATGGCTCGGGCCGACCCCGTTCCCCGTGAAGCCGAGGCCGTAGTGGACGTTCCCGGCAGCGCCCATCGAGCCGAAGAACGGCATCGTGAACCCGCTCACGTTGATCGGACCGCCCCACGCGGCCTCGATCGGCACGTCGGCGAACGCCGGGAACAGCCGGGCGACGTCCTGCGCGACGCGCAGGGCGTACCGCTCCTCGGAGTCGTACCGGTGGTCGATCCGCCGGGCCAGGTCGGGCTGTAGCCCGCCGAGCCCGAGCGCGATCCGTCCGTCCGGCGTCGTGCGCCCGTAGTGGATCGAAGACCGGAGGTCGCGCACCTGCTCGCCGCCGGTCCAGTTCATCCGCTCCAGGCGGTCGGGCGCCGGGGCCGTGATGACCATGTACGAGCCGCGGACCGTGAGGACCGCCTTGAACGCCCTCCACCACGTGGCCCACGCGCCGAGCCCGATCACGGCCTCCCCGGCGCGGACCGTGCCGCCGGGGGTCTCGGCGAGCGCCGGCCGCGAGGCGCGGAAGCGCGTGACCGGCGTGCCCTCCAAGATCCGGACGCCGCGCTCGAGCAGGACCTTGCGGAGACCCCGCGCGAGCCGAGCCGGCTGCACGTTCGCGGCGTCGGCGATCAGCATGCCGCCGCCGAACGCCGGCGAGGCGCACCGTTCCTGGACCTCCTCGGGCGTGAGCGCCAGGTACTCGTCCTCGACGCCGAGCCGCCGGGCCGCCTGGATCGTGCTCTCCCATCGGCCCTCGGCACTCGGGCTCGTCGCGACCGCGAGGTCGCCGCCCTGCGTGAACCACGCGTCGACGCCGTGGCGCTCGCACCACGCGCCGATCTCGGCGGGGGAGCGCCCGCAGGTCATGAGCAGCTCCAGCGTGTCGGCCTCGCCGTACGTCCGCACCATGTCGCCGATGTGGCCCCACCAGCCGTCGCAGAACCCGCCGTTGCGGCCGCTCGGCCCGCCGCCGCAGATGTCGGACTCGAGCAGGACGACGTCCATGTCCGGCTCGCGCTCCTTGAGGAACCACGCCGTCCACATCCCCGTGTAGCCGCCGCCGAGGATCACGACGTCGGCGGTCGTGTCGCCGCGGAGCGGCGGGGCGTCCGGGCCGGCGAGCTCGGGGCGCGCGAGCGCCTCCTCGAGCCACCACGAGCGCTTCGCGGGGCGCGGCACGGCGGGCATCGATGCGTCACTCCCTCCGAGGTCGGATGTACCGTCATCCTGACCCATCGACCAGGCGCCGTCATCGCGAGCGCTGCCGACCCCAGGGCAGAGGAACCGGCCGTGGGGCTCGGTCCGTCCCAGGCTCGGAAGCCCTGAAGGAAAGGATGCCCGGATGCGCACCCTCCGATCCCTGGCTCTCGTCCCCCTCGTCGTGCTCGCGGCGGCCTGCGCGGACGAGCCGTCGGCTCCCGGTGAGGACGTGGAGCTCGAGGGCGTCACCTGGATCCTCGGCGAAAGCTCGATCGACGCCCTCGTGGACGAGGCCCCGGGGGACGCCCGTGTGACGCTCCGGCTCGAGGGGGGCGAGGCCGGCGGCACGGCCGCGTGCAACCTCTACGGCGGCACGTACGAGGTCGGCGACGACGGGGCGATCTCGATCGGCGTCGACGGGATGACCGAGATGGCGTGCGACGAGCCGCTCATGGCGCTCGAGATCGCGTTCGTCGACGCGCTCGGCGGGGTCGCCTCATACGGCTTCGAGGGCGAGGAGCTGGTCCTCGTGGGCGAGGGGCCCGAGCTGACGTTCTCGGCGGAACGGCCGCTGCCGCTCGAGCGCACGGCGTGGCGGCTGGACGGCATCGGCTCGGGCGACGACACGGTGTCGTCGACCCTGGCGGGCACGGAGGTCACCGCGACCTTCGACACCGAGGGCCGCGTCGCCGGCAGCGGCGGGTGCAACGGCTACGGCGCCCCGTACACGACCGACGGCGCCCAGATCCACATCGGCGACATCGCCGCGACCGAGATCGGATGCAAGCCCGACGTGAGCGCGCAGGAGACCGCGTTCTTCGACGCGCTCGGCCGCGCGGCCACGTTCCGGATCGAGGGCTCGACGCTCACGCTCTCCGACGCCGAGGGCGCGTTCCTGCTCTCCTTCGTCGCCGCATCGGCCTAGCCACCGGCGGGCTCGGCATCGCTGCTATCGTGCGGTCCACCGTCCCTTCGACAGGAGGTCGCACACCATGAGCCCGGACCGCAGGCCGCGGAGCTGGATGGTCACCGAGGGCGCCGAGCGCGCCCCGGCGCGCGCGATGCTGCGGGCGGTCGGCTTCGGCGAGGACGACTTCGGCAAACCGCAGGTCGGCGTGGCGTCCTCCTGGAACGAGGTCACGCCATGCAACTACCACCTCGACAAGCTCGCGGCGCTCGCGAAGGAAGGGGTGCGCCAGGGCGGCGCGGTCTCGGTCGAGTTCACGACGATCGCCGTGAGCGACGGCATCGCGATGGGCCACGAGGGCATGAAGGCATCGCTCATGAGCCGGGACCTGATCGCGGACTCGGTCGAGCTCGTGATGCACGCCGAGCGCATGGACGCGCTCGTCGGCATCGCCGGCTGCGACAAGTCCGAGCCCGGCATGCTCATGGCGATGGCCCGGCTGAACCTGCCGAGCGTCTACCTGTACGGCGGCACGATCCTGCCCGGCACGTACCGGGGCCGCGACGTGACGATCCAGGACGTGTTCGAGGCGGTCGGCGCGCACGCGAAGGGCTCCATCGACGACGAGGAGCTGCTCGGCATCGAGCGCTCGGCGTGCCCGGGCACCGGATCGTGCGCCGGCATGTACACCGCGAACACGATGGCCGCGGTGGGCGAGGCGCTCGGCATGTCGCTGCCGGGGAGCGCGTCCCCGCCCGCCGTCGACTATCGGCGCGAGGTCGCCGCGCGCGAGAGCGGAGCGCTCGCGGCACGCCTGGTCGCCGAGGGCGGCCCGCTGCCCCGCGACGTGATGACGAAGCCGGCGTTCGAGAACGCGATCGCGGTCTCGATGGCGCTCGCCGGCTCGACGAACGCGGTCCTGCACCTCCTCGCGATCGCGCGCGAGGCGCACGTGGAGCTGGAGCTCGAGGACTTCGACGCGATCGCGCGCGAGGTGCCGCACCTCGTCGACGTTCGCCCTGCGGGCCGGTTCGTGATGAGCGACCTCGACCGCGTGGGCGGCGTGCCGGTCGTGATGAAGGTGCTCCTCGATCATGGCCTGATGCACGGCGACTGCATCACCGTGACGGGCAAGACGATCACCGAGAACCTGGAGGCGCTCGCGCCGCCCACCCCCGACGGCGAGGTCGTGCGCCCGTTCGACCGGCCGCTCCACCCCTGGGGCGGGACGGCGATCCTGCGCGGCAACCTCGCGCCCGACGGCGCGGTGATGAAGGCCGCCGGCGCCGAGGGACTGGTGTTCACGGGCAGGGCGCGGGTGTTCGACTCGGAGCATGAAGCGTTCGAGGCCGTGACCGGCGGTGGCATCGCGGCCGGCGACGTCGTCGTGATCCGCTACGAGGGGCCGAAGGGCTCGCCGGGCATGCCCGAGATGCTCGCGGTGACCGCGGCCGTCGCCGGTGCGGGGCTCGGCAAGGAGGTCGGGCTCATCACCGACGGGCGGTTCAGCGGCGCGACGAAGGGCTTCAGCGTCGGCCATATCGCGCCCGAGGCGTTCGTCGGCGGGCCGATCGCGCTCGTGCGCGACGGCGACGCGATCTCGATCGACGCCGACGCGCGCAGGCTCGAGCTGCTCGTGGCCGAGGACGAGCTCGAGCGCCGTCGCGCCGGGTGGACGCCGCCCGCGCCGCGCTACACGCAGGGCGCGCTCGCGAAGTACGCGGCCGTGGTCGGCCAGGCGAACCACGGCGCCGTGACCTGGTGAACGAGACCCGACCCCCGCGCCCAGTCGGGGGTCGGATCTCGAACGGTGGGCCGGCTACGCCGAGGCGGCCGCCTCGGCGTTCACGAGCCCGTGGCCGAAGAACGACGTCCGGCCATTCCGGCCGTAACAGCGCTGACGGTCGTCGCCCGGGAACAGCGGCTGCCAGTCCTCGGGACAGGGGAGCTGCTGGGCCGTGCGCTGCACCGCCGCCTTCACCGCGGCGGGCGGCCAGGCCGGGTGCATCTCGACGACCAGCGCGGCGACGCCCGCGGCATGTGGCGACGACATCGACGTGCCGTTCAGGAAGATGTAGCCGGCACCGGCGTCCGTGGTCGTGATGCCCGGGAAGTTGGCGTTGAGCGGGTCGAACGCGTTCCAGATCTCCGAGCCGATCGGGATCGCCCCGATCACCGCGTCCTGCACCGTGCCGGTCGCCGCGAAGTAGTCGCCGCCGGGGGCGGCCACGTCGACGACCGACATCCCCACGCTCGAGTAGTCGGCGATCCAGAGGTCGTAGTCCGGGTACCCGATCGGGCCGGTCGCCGAGACGGTGAGCACACGGGCGATCTCGGCCGGCGCCACGCGGCAGTTGTTGTGGATGAAGCGGATCTCCGCGGAGTCCGGCGGCCAGTCCGGGCTGATCTCATCGGTCGTGGGGTGCTGCAGGTCGTCGGACTCGTTCCCGGCAGAGGCCACGACGAGCACGCCCCGCTGCTGCGCGTAGCGGACCGCGCGCTCGAGCGTCTTGAGCATGCCCCGCTGCTCCGGGTCGTCCTTGCAGTAGTACAGGAACGGGTCGACGAACAGGCTGAGGTTCACGACGTCCAGGCGCTGGTCGCCGGCGTACCGGAGCGCTGCGGCGACCGAGTCGACGAAGCAGAACCCCTGCTCCGTGCAGGCCTTGAGCCCCACGATCGTCGCCTCGGGGGCGACGCCCGCGATGCCGACGCCGTTGACGGGCGCCGCGATGAGCGACGCGACGTGCGTGCCGTGTCCGGCCAGGTCCTGCACGGCGGCCTTGTTCGTGCAGTCGCCGTTCGCGATCTCGGCGGGGTTGGCCGTCGGCGTGTCGTCGAAGATGAACGAGCATGACAGATCGACGTCCAGGTTCGGCGCGACGTCCGGGTGGTTGAAGTCGACACCGCTGTCGATGACGCCCACCTGCACGCCCGCGCCGGTCGCGAGGCCGTAGCTCCCGTCGTCCGACGCGTCGATCAGCGACATGTTCCACTGGCACGCGGCGAGCGGCTCGCCGTTCGGCGAGCCGAACGTGCCGCCGAACAGGTCCTCGCACATCTGGACGAGGTCGGCGCTTGGGATCGCCGCGTTGCTCACGGGTGCCGCCACCATGAGCGATCCGAGGAGCAGGGCGGCCGTCACGGCCGCGACGCGTCCACGCATCCGGTCCTCCTTCCTGGGGGTCTCCGAATGCTATGAACCCATCGCCGGCGCGCACAAGTCGGGACTCCGGGCGTCCCCCATGGACGGGACGCTAGGCTACGGACCTCGCGCCACGGAGCCGAGGACGGACGGATGACGACGATCACGAGCCCTGCAGCGCTCGAGTGCCGGGAGTGCCGGACGCGCTACCCGGTCGAGGCGCTCACGATCTGCGAGGCCTGCTTCGGCCCCCTCGAGCCCACCTACGACCTCGAGAAGGTCGACGGCACCGACTTCCGCAAGGACGTCGAGGCCGGCCCGCAGAGCCTGTGGCGCTACGAGCTGCTCCTGCCGGGCGGGCCGGACGTCGAGCGGGTGGATCTCGGTGCCGGGTTCACGCCCCTCCGCCGCGCCGACCGCCTGGGCGAGCGCCTCGGCCTCCGCACGCTGTGGGTGAAGGACGACAGCGTGAACCCCTCGAACTCGTTCAAGGACCGGGTCGTGACCGTCGCGATCACGATGGCGCGCGCGTTCGGGTTCGAGGCGATCAGCTGCGCCTCGACCGGCAACCTCGCGAACGCGACGGCGGCGCACGCCGCGAAGGCCGGCATGCCCTGCTACGTCTTCGTGCCCGAGGACCTGGAGCGCGCGAAGATCCTCGCGACCGAGGCCTATGGGGCGAAGGTCGTCGCGGTGAGGGGCAACTACGACGCGGTGAACCGGCTGTGCTCCGAGGTCGCCGAGGCGCTTCCGTGGGCGTTCGTGAACGTGAACATGCGGCCGTACTACGCGGAGGGCTCCAAGTCGCTCGGCTTCGAGGTCGCCGAGCAGCTCGGCTGGCGCCTGCCGGACCACGTCGTCGTGCCGATCGCCTCGGGCGCGCTCATGACGAAGATCCATCGTGCGTTCCGCGAGCTCGAGGCGATCGGCGCGGTGGCGGAGAGGCCCTACCGCGTGAGCGGCGCCCAACCCGAGGGCTGCTCGCCCGTCGCGCAGGCGTTCATGGCGAACGCGACCGAGGTCCGCCCCGTCAAGCCGAACACGATCGCCCGCTCGCTCGCGATCGGGAGCCCCGCCGACGGCTGGTACGCGATCCAGACCGCGCGCGGGACCGGCGGCGCGATCGAGCTCTGCACCGAGGCCGAGGTGCTCGAGGGCATCACGCTGCTCGCCGAGACCGAGGGCGTGTTCACCGAGACCGCGGGCGGCGTCACGATCGCCGTCCTGAAGCGCCTCGTCGAGCAGGGCGTCATCGGACCCGAGGAGGAGACGGTCGCGCTCGTCACCGGCAACGGCTACAAGACGGTCGAGGCGCTCGAGGGCACGCTCGAGCCGACCTACCACGTCGAGCCCGACCTCGACGACTTCCTGACCGCGCTTGGCTGAGCGGCGTCGAGCCCCGTCGGCTCCGCGTCAGGGGGTGACGATCGCGAAGTCCGGGTGCTGCTCCTCGAGCACCGCCATCAGTCTCCCGATCGCCCCGAGGTCGCCCTCGTGCTCGATGCCCTCCACGCTCCCGCTCGCGAGCATGCCGAGCAGCTGCTGCTTCGTGAGCGTGAGCGTCAGGTCCGGCTCGCCCCGCTCCGGGTCCGGGTAGTGGATCAGGACCCCGTTGGTCAGCATCATCCGGTGGTGCTCGTCGAGGTCCGTCACGTGCCAATCGATCGTCAGACGTTCCGACCAAGCCCGCGGGCCGTCGACGCGGATCGCGACCGAGTCGAACAGCTGCTCGACGCTCAGCGCCGCGGCCATCCCGACGTTGGTCTGGACCGGTGCCGGCAGGATCCCCTCGCGGAGCTCAGTGGCGCCCATCAAGTAGAAGTTGCGCCAGGGGCCGTTCTCGGCGCCGTGGCCGAGCCGCTCGAACGTATCGGCGAGGAGCTCCTTCGCCTCCGTATGGGTGGGGTCCGCGAAAACGGCGTGCTTGAGGAGCTGGGCGGCGAACCTGAGGTCGCCGGCGTTCACGTACGTCCGAGCCTTCTCGACGACGGCATCCACCCCGCCGAGACACTCGGCGTAGCGTACCGCCGACTCCTCGGGGGGTAGCTCCCACAGTGAAGCCGGGTTCCCATCGAACCAGCCCATATACCGCTGGTAGATCGCCTTCACGTTGTGGCTGACGGAGCCGTAGTAGCCGCGGGCGTGCCACGCGGCCTCGATCGCGGGAGGCATCTGGATCATCTCTGCGATCTCGATGCCCGTGTACCCGGCGTTGAGGAGCCGCAGCGTCTGGTCGTGCAGGTAGGCGTACAGGTCCCGCTGCTCGGACAGCCATGTCACGATCCGCTCGCGACCCCACGTCGGCCAGTGGTGCGAGGCGAAGGCGACGTCGGCCTCCTCCGCGTACAGCCGGATCGCCTCCTGCAGGTACCGGGCCCAGACGCGAGCGTCGCGCACGAGCGCGCCGCGCAGGGTCAGGATGTTGTGCAGGTTGTGCGTCGCGTTCTCCGCCATGCAGAGGGCTCGGTGCTGAGGGAAGAGGAAGTTCATCTCGGCGGGTGCCTCGGTCCCCGGCGTCAGCTGGAACGAGATCCGGATGCCGTCGAGGGTCTCCTCCTGCCCGGTGTGGGTGATGTCCAGCGTCGGCGGGATCAGGCCGATCGACCCGGTCGAGTTCGTGATGCCGAGGCCGGTACCGATGTGGCCGGCCGGTCCCTTCGGCAGGACCGCGCCGTACATGTACACGGCCCGACGGCTCATCGCGAGTCCCGCGTAGACGTTCTCGGAGACGGCGTGCTCCATGAAGCCCTCGGGCGCCACGATCGGTACCTCGTCGGTCACGACCCCCTCAACCCCGCCGAAGTGGTCCACGTGGGAGTGCGTGTAGATCACCACGGTGACCGGCCGGTCGCCGCGGTGCTCGCGGTACAGGCCGAGCGCCGCAGCGGCCGTCTCCGCCGACACCAGCGGGTCGATTACGATGACGCCGCGCTCGCCCTCAACGAGGGTCATGTTCGAGAGGTCGAGTCCCCGGACCTGGTAGATGCCGTCGGTGACCTGATAGAGACCCTGCTTCGCGCAGAGCTGTCCCTGCCGCCAGAGACTGGGGTTCGCCGTGTCGGGGCAGTCCTCGGCCAGGAACGCGTACGCGTCATTGTCCCAGACCACGCGACCGTCGGCCGCGCTGACCACGCTCGGGTCGAGCTTCGCGATGAAGCCTCGGTCCGCGTCCTCGAAGTCGCTGCGGTCATCGAACGGAAGATCTCGCATCGGACACCCCTCTCACTCGGGCGGACGCTCTCCACGCCGGATGGTAGGTGGACGCCGTCCCGCCCGGCCTCTACCGTTCGGCACACCTTCTGTGGGAGGTATGGCTCGCTGTGGGAGGTATGACTCGATGACCGAGCACGGGGTCGTGGTCGGCAAGTTCTATCCGCCGCACCGGGGGCACCGGTTCCTGATCGACACGGCGGTCTCGAAGGCCGACCGCGTCACCGTCATGGTCGTCGACGGGCGGGGCGAGGACCCGCCGGCGGACTTGCGCGCGGCGTGGCTGCGCGAGCTCCACCCGGACGCGACCGTGATCGTCGTGCCCGACATCGGGGTCGACGACGACTCGGAGGCGTGGGCACGCCACGCGTGGGAGTCACTGGAGGGCGGAACGATCGACGCGGTGTTCACCTCCGAGCCGTACGGCGCCCCCTGGGCCGCGGCGATCGCCGAGCTGCAGGGCTCTGCGTGCCGCAACGAGTACGTCGGTCGGAGCTACATCGACGTGTCGGGGACGCAGATCCGGGCGGATCCCGCCGCGTACTGGCGCTACATCGACGCGCCCGTCCGCGCGCACTACGTGCGACGGGTGTGCATCGTGGGGGCCGAGTCCACGGGCTCCACGACGCTGGCGCGACAGCTCGCGTCGGCGTACGAGACGATCTGGGTGCCCGAGTACGGGCGCGACTACACGATCGAGAAGTTCACGATCGGCACGGGCGACCAGTGGCTCCCGAGCGACTTCCTGCGGATCGCGCTCGAGCAGAACGCGCTCGAGGACCGGATGGCGCGCGAGGCGCCGACCGGGATCCTGTTCTGCGACACCGACAGCCTCGCGACGGCGCTGTGGGAGGAGGTCTACCTGGGCTCGACCTCCGACGCCACGTGGCGCGCGGTCGAGGCGCACGGCGCTCCCTACGCGCTGTACGTGCTGACCGACCACGTCGGCATCCCGTGGCAGGCCGACGACATCCGGCTCGGCGACGAGACCCGGGCCCGGATGACCGCGCGCTTCGAGGAGGTCCTGCGGGAGCGGGGCCTGCCGTGGGTCAAGGTGACGGGCAGCCGCTCGGCGCGGCTCGCGCGAGCCGTCGAGGCGATCACGCCCTTCTTCGCGTAGCGCCGACGCCCGGTCTATGCTCCGCGGATGACCGAGGGGTCCACCGACCGGGAGGCGGGGAGCCGGTACGGCAAGGGTCGGATGGAGGCGTTCAGCGACGGTGTCGTCGCGATCGCGATCACGCTCCTGGTCCTGGAGCTGACGCCTCCCGCGCTCGAGAGCGGGTCGGTGTGGCGAGCGCTGCTGGAGCAGTGGCCGGAGTACCTCGCCTACCTCGTGAGCTTCGCGTCGATCGGTGCCGCGTGGGTGGCGCACGCCGCCGTCACCGATCACATCGCCGAGGTCGACGCCGTGTTCTTCCGGCTGAACCTGCTCCTGTTGTTCTTCGTGTCGGTCCTCCCGTTCCCGACGGGGATGATCGGCGCGTACCTGCACGACGCCGACGCCGAGCGCGTCGCCATCACGATCTACGGCGTCAACCTGCTCGCGATCTCGGCGACGATGAGCGTCCTGTGGCGGTACGCGGTCGCCGAGCGCCTGATCCACGGCGACCGGCCCGAGGAACGGGTGCGCGCCGTCACGGCGAAGCTCAACCCGAGCCTGGCCGTCTACGCGGTCGCGATCGCGATCGGTCTGGCCGCGCCGACCGCCGCGGTCGTCCTGTACCTGGCGATCGCAGTGTTCCTGCTGATCCCGTTCCGCGCGATCGTCCGGCACGGACGCGGCCGACCCGAGCGGTGAACGCTCGGGCCGTCGGTGTGGGTGAGGGTCAGCGACCGGCCAGCGCGGCGAGCGCGTCGTCGTCCTGCAGGAGGAAGTGCAGTTCGATCAGGTCGTCGAGCGTCAGCGGCGGGGCGTCCGGATCGGGGCTTCGGTCCTCGAGCGGTAGGGCGGGCTCGTCGTCGTAGGGCAGCGGGACCGTCTCGACCCCGGCGGCGATGAGCATCGCGGCCGTCTTGCGGGTGGTCGGGCGGTCGACCTCGAGGCTGCACACGGGGCACGTGAACGAATAGGAGAGCTGGTCGCCCGAGGGGGCCATGAACAGCGACATCTCCTCGGGGCTGAGGTCCACCTCTCCGCATGTCGGGCACTTGATCCTGATGGCTGTCATGTCTCCCGTATCGGCCGATGGGGGGAGGAAGGACAGCGGAGACAGGCACGACGGGGCTACCTATCCGTGATGGTTTTCCCCGACCGCCCCACTGCTGTAGGGCATCCGGGGAAGAGCGCGGGCTAGGCCGGAGGTCGGCATCGGTGCGGCGCCGCCGGCTGGTAGCGTCGCCCCGACGTCGAGGAGGCAGCCATGCGGGTCGCAGCCGGCAGTGAGGGAACGTTCGAGCGCGGGGACGAGGCCAGGTTCACGGGCGAGGTCTGGCTCCGCTCGACCTTGCGGGACGAGCAGGAGACGAACATCGGGGTCGTCCACTTCGCCCCGGGCGCTCGTACCCACTGGCACCGACACCCCGGCGGCCAGTTCCTGTACGTCGTCGCGGGGCGCGGGCGGGTGCGCTCGGCCGGCGAGGTCGGCCGGACGGTCGAGCCCGGCGACGTGATCCACGTGCAGCCCGGGGAGTGGCACTTCCACGGCGGCACGCCGGACTCCCCGCTCGTCCACGTCGCGGTGAACGGTGGCGGCGACGCCGACTGGGGACCGCCGGTCACCGACGACGAGTACGCGGAGACGTTCTCGGCGGAGCGGGGCGACGAGTGAGCGAGGAGGGGTGAGCGCGGCCCTCGACGCGCGACGTCGAGGGCCGCGTCGCGCCTAGAGGCCGCTCGCCGCGAACCACGAGCCCGTGGGACTCGTGACGAAGACGATCGGCGCGATGCACGGGCTGGGCAGGTCGACCGTGTCCACGATGGTGGACCTCCCGCTCTCGTCGGCGGGGAACAGGCCGGTCGACACGTTGACGGTGGTGGCGCCGCCGCCGGCGTCCTTGCTGAGGCAGCTCACGATCGCCCGGAAGTTCGGGATGGTGTTCCGTCCGGCCACGCCCGCGGCGATGGTCCCCGGATCGTTCGGGTCGAACACGAGACCCCTGACCGAGACCTCGACGCGCCCGTCGGCCCGCACCTTGCCGTGCGCCGAGTCGACGACCCAGGGGAGCCCTCCGCCCGGCACGTCGCGGATCGCGTTGGTCGCGCCCGTGTACGGGCGCGGGACGCCCACCATCGTGTCGAAGTCGAGGATCTTGGCGGTCTCCGAGCCCGTCGCCAGGGTCACCTGCCCGCCGACGACCACACCGGCGACCGCCACGATCGCGAACAACACCGATATGTGCTTCCGCATGTCCCCTCCTGTCCGGGTCCGTTCGGACCCAAGCCCCAGGCAGTACGGGCCAGCGGGCCTCGCGGTTTACGACGATGGGGGACGGTGCCGGCGGGCGAAGGTCAGGCCGTGTCGACGAGCGTGCCGGCGAACACCTGCCACGCGAGCGCGGACTTCGCGACCAGGCTGAGGATCACGTACACCCTCTCGCCGTACAGGTAGTCCTTCCACGGGCCGACGCGCCGGTACTGCAGCCACTGGTTCACGGCGAAGGACATGAAGAACGCGAACAGCGAGAAGAAGATCGCGTACACGAAGCCGGGGATCTGCGCGTCGGTGCCGACGCCCGACATGTACACGCCGATCGCGACCCACGGGACGATGCCGACGAGGCTGCCGAGCCAGAACGGCAGCATGCTCCCGCCGGGCCGCTCGTAGCGCTCTTGCAGGAGGCCGAAGAAGATCATCGAGGCGTTCACGCCGATGATCGCGATGAGCGCGGCTGCGTCGGTGATGCCGGGCAGCATGGCGATGAGCACCGCCATGATCGAGGCGCTGATCGAGTACTCGACCCAGCGGTAGTCGTTGCGGCCCTTGAGCAGCATGCGCTCGTACCGGGGGAAGACGCCGGGCGACGCGATCAGCAGATGCGCGATCGCCGAAACGAACAGGAACGCGGCGACCGCCCACCCGACGTTCAGGTCGAACAGCGTGACGGTATCGGACGGCGAGCCCGGTGGGCCGGTGAGCGTATGGGCCACCACCGGGATCGCGAAGCTCGTCGAGAGCGCCAGGATCGCGACGCCCTGCGCGACGTGGAGCAGTCCCATCACCAGGTTGAAGGCGCGCAGCCGCCCGATCCGTTGACCGAGGGCTTCGTTCGTCGTGTTGGGGAACAACAGCTCGTCCGGCTGTCCGGCCGAACCTGTGGTCGCTTCCATCGGGCGCTCCTCCTCCGTCGTCTGGAGCCCAGTATGGCCGATGCCGGTGAACGAGTCGGTCTCTAAAACCATGCAGAGAGCACACTCGCCAAACGAGCATGCTCAACAGATCAACGGACCATCGCGTGCCGAAAACTATGCATGCCTGAGCCAAACATGGCCAAAACGTATGCGGCGTGCGTATGGTCTTCGAACGAGGCCGACGAGCGGCCCGACGAAGGAGGGAGGACCCAGTGCGCAAGAGGTGGATCCTGACGATCGCCGCGATCGCCGCCCTTTCGGTGGTGGCTGCCGCGTGTACCAGCGAAGAGGAGCCGGCCCCGGCCGAGGCCGAGATGCCGGAGATGACGGAGATGACGATCGCCGAGGTCGTGGCGGACAGCCCCGACTTCTCGACCCTGCTGACGGCTGTCGAGGCCGCCGATCTGGCCGAGACGCTCTCCGGCGAGGGGCCATACACGGTGTTCGCCCCGACCGATGAGGCATTCGCCGCGCTGCCGGAGGGAACGCTCGACTCCCTGCTCGAGCCGTCGAGCAAGGACGATCTGGCCGGCATCCTCACGTACCACGTCGTGGCCGGCGAGATCATGGCGGCCGATGTCGAGCCTGGTGAGGTTCCGGCCGTGAACGGCGGGAGCTTCACGATCTCGACCCAGGACGGCGGGGTCGTGATCACGGACGCTGCCGGCGGGAAGGCGCAGGTCGTGACGACCGACGTGCCGGCCTCGAACGGCGTGATCCACGTCATCGACGCGGTGCTGCTCCCCTGACGAGTGATCCGGATCGCAGAAGGAACCGCCGGAGTCGGACGACTCCGGCGGTTCCTGCGTTCACGGGGTTCGACGACGACCACGCACGGGACCGCGAGCGGTCGAACGTCAGCGGTCCAGCGGCTCGAGCGCGATCGCCGGGATCACGCGCGAGGTCTTCTCCTGGTACTCGGCGAACGAACGCATGCGCTCGACCTGGCGCGCGTACAGCTCGTCACGCTCGAGGCCGGTGATCTGGCTGGCCTCGATGCGCACCGTTCGCGTGCCGACTTCGACCGTCGCCTCTGGGTGCGCGATCAGGTTCAGGTACCACTCCGGGTGCGTCTGGGCGCCACCCTTCGAGCCGAAGACCACGTATCGGTCGCCGTCGGGCAGGTAGACGAGGGGCGTGACGTGCTCGCGACCGGTCCGGCGTCCCGTCGTGTGGAGGATCAGGAGCGTCGCGCCCTCGAAGCGGTCGCCGACGACGCCGCCATCGGCCCGGGACTCCTCGACGACCCGTCGGTTGCGCTCGTTCATGGAACCATCTTGCCGGGGACGGACGGATACGTCCTGCTCAGCGGCGGAGGAGCCGCACGACCGACGCGTCCTCCTGCAGCAGGAAGTGGAGCTCGATCAGGTCGTCGAGCGTGAAGGGCGGAGCGCCTGGGTCGGGGCTGTGATCCCCGGACGGCTGGAGGTCTCCCCGCCGGGAGGCGGCCGGCGTGGTCTCCCAGGCAGCGACGAGCGTCGCGACGATCTCGCGGGTCGCGGGGCAGTGGACCTCCCTGTCGCACCCCGGGCACGTGAAGGCGTAGAACCACCGGTCGCGGGGCGGGGTGAGGAACAGGAGCACGGCGTCGGGAGTGATGTCCACCTCTCCGCAGGTCGGGCACCTCGTCCGGATGTACGTCATACCTCCGCTATCGGCCGGAACCATGCCCGGGTTTCGTCCCCGGGCGGCACGACGAGACGGCCCCTCGTGAGAGGCCTGCCTCTCGCCCGCTAGCCGATGCCGAGGACCTGCACGTTCGCGAGGCCCTCGACCGATGACGGGGCGTCACACGCAGGGCACATCACGACATGTCCGGCCACGTCCTCGCATCGGACGTTCCACGCCTTGCCGCACGCGGGGCACGTGCACTCCTCGTCGGCCGTCTCGACGATCAGGCGCGAGCCCGCGAGCGGCGTCCCGAGCGTGACCATCTCGTAGGCCTGTCGCAGCGAGACCGCCGAGAGGGCGGGACCCGCCCGGATCCGGACCTCGGCGACGTCGTACAGCCCAGCCTCGGTCAGCCGGGCGACGATGGCCTCGACAGCGTGGTAGTCGTGCATGCCGCCTCTTCCTCCCATGAACGGATCAGCGTGCGGACGCGGGCGACGACCTCGTCCAGCGCCCGGGCGACGGGCTCGCTCAGCCCCGCGCCGAGCGTCCACGGGTCCACGACCTCGACGGCGAGCACCCGCGTCCGGGACGGGAACGTCAGCCCGAGCCGTTCGGCCACGGCCGCGAGCTCCGGTAGGCCGGCCTGGTGCACCGACGGTGCGACGACCTCGCCGACCTCGTCGAGCCCCATCTCGGTGATCGTGCCCGGCGGCACCCGCCCGGTCACGACGGCGTCAACCACCACCGCCCGGTCGTGACCCGCGAGCACCTCGAGCAACGCGAGACCCGATGCGGAGCTCTCGACCACCTCGGCCACGTCCTCGAGCTCGACGAGCAGCGCCCGGGCGACGAGCGGGCCGATCGCGTCGTCCCCCGCGACATCGTTCCCCAGCCCGAGGAGGAGCGTGCCCGACATCGCGATCAGTCCCGACGGATCGTCCGGAGGAGCTCCCCGTCCAGCCGGCGGATCTCGACGATCAGCGGCATCTGCCCCGGAAGGCTGTGCGTGGCGCACCCGAAGCACGGGTCGTACGCCCGGAAGGCCATCTCGACCTCGTTCAGCAGGCCCTCGTCGACCTCCGGCCCGTGCACGAGCGCCTTGGCAGCCTTGTCCACCGAGAGCGCGATCCTGGCCGCGTTGTTCTGGGTGGCGACGATGAGGTTCGCCATCGTGATGAGTCCGCGCTCGTCGGTCTCGTAGTGATGGAACAGCGTCCCCCGCGGGGCCTCGACCACGCCGATGCCGACCGTCGGCGTCTCCGTCGGGATCGTCCGGACGTCCGGGCTCACGATCTCGGGGTCGGCGGCCAGCTCGCCCATGCGCTCGGCGGCGTTCAGGAGCTCGATGAGGCGGGCCCAGTGCGTCGCGAGCGTGAAGTGCACGGGCCGGCCGCCGAGCGTCGAGAAGAACTCCTCGTACGCCTCTTGCGCCAGGGGTGTTGACATCCCGTCCGCCGCGTTCAGCCTGGCGAGCGGCGCCACCGCGAACACGCCGCTGTCGGGTCCGTCGGTGAACCCGTTCCACCCGACGTCCTTCAGGTAGCAGAACTTGATGTACGACCACGGCTCGACGTGCTCGGCCACGTGGTCGAGGTAGTCGCGCGCCTCGAAGGCGAGGTACTCCTTGCCGTCCGGGTCCACGACCCGAAGGCGCCCGTCGTAGTAGTTCACCTTGTTCGCCTCGTCCACGAGGCCCATGTAGTACGTGCGGTGCGTGTACGCGTCCGAGGTCACCAGGTCCACGTACTCCTGGTTCGCGAGCACGACGTCGCGGAACACCTGGAGCGAGAACTTGCCGAACTCGACCGCGTGGGCCGCCGCCGCGACGAACCGGTCGCGGAGCTCGGGCGAGATCGGCTTCGAGACGCCGCCCGGCAGTCCGAAGACCGGGTGGGCCGCCTTGCCGCCTGCCTCGACCATGAGGTCGCGGAGCTCCTTGCGGACGCCGATGACCTCCTTGCCGATCTCCAGGCCGACCTTGCCGATCACCCCGAGGATGTTGCGCTCGGCCTTGGGCGCGGTCGGGCCGACGACGAAGTCCGGGCCGCCCAGGAAGAAGAAGTGCAAGGCGTGGTCCTCGATCATGAACGCGTCGTAGACCATCTCGCGGACCTTCTTGGCCGCGGGCGGCGGGTCGACGTGGAACAGGTCGTCGAGCGTCTTCGTACCGGCCATGTGGTGCGCCATCGGACAGACCCCGCAGATGCGCGAGGTGATCTGCGGCATGTCCTCGGCGCGCCGGCCCTGCGCGAACTTCTCGAACCCGCGGAGCTCGGGGATCTGCAGGTAGGCGTGGTCCACCGCGCCGCCGTCCCCGACGAAGATGTGGATCTTCCCGTGGCCCTCGAGCCGGGTGATGGGGTCGATCAGGATCTCGGTCACGACGCGCCTCCCGGGGTCGAGGCTCCGGCGGGCGCGGTGGCGTCCGTGCTCTTGCCGTTCCCGGAGCCGTCCGTGCCGACCCGCCGGTGCAGCAGCGAGGCGGGCAGCGAGTAGCGGTAGAAGGTCCCGACCGGGTCCACGATCTGGGCGGCGAGCGTCGCGATCTCGTCCTCGTCGTGGGACGCGATCAGCGAGGCGATCGCCGAGGCCGCCTTCGCGCCGTGGTCGATCACGCGGCCCGTCGGCCCCATGCACCCGGTGCACGGCATGTTGGCGTTGACGCAGACCGCGCCGCACCCAGAGCGCGTGGCCGGACCCAGGCAGACGAGCCCCTGGGCGAGCAGGCACGTCTCCTGGTCGGCCACGATCTCGTACGGCCGGTAGAAGCGCTCGATCTTCAGGTCCTCGGGCTTGCTGTCCGCGCGAGGGCACTCCGAGCAGAGCGCCACGTCCGGCGCGAGCACGGAGCCCTTCTCCGGCAGCCGGCCCTCGAGCAGCGCCATCACGGCCCCAGCGATG
>Ga0105100_10000156_pt1 | contig 38719 bp, 21 predicted proteins | sample PPLLak12cMay2015_2_FD_87033 | JGI IMG/M metagenome (GOLD analysis project Ga0105100, IMG submission 87033) | Freshwater sediment microbial communities from Prairie Pothole Lake near Jamestown, North Dakota, USA - PPLs Lake P8 Core (1) Depth... | ecosystem: Environmental > Aquatic > Freshwater >... | reverse complement strand
ACAATGAACCATAATTAGTTAAAGTACTTGGGTCTACAAAAAGCATATTGGTGGTTTTAATAAAACAAATTGAATTTGACCAAGAAGATCTATAAGTCAAATCATACATGTTATAAAAAGTTGCAGCTTTAACACCAGAGTACTCCCCACCAGCAGTGGTGTTTAAAATGGCACCTGTATATGCGTTAACTTCATGAAGTCTTCCACTAGGGAGGTCGTCAAAAACCCATAGTTTATGATAAGTAGAAACCGGGTCTCCGCTGTCATAACCATAATCTGTAGCAACAGTAACCCTTAATGAATCAACACCTAAAATAGAATCTATGGTTCTTTCTTCCGATTGGCCAGCTGAATTTGGCCCTAAGAAAATAGTGTCACCGGCAACCATTCCGGTAGTATCTGTTATACTTAAGTCGGTTTCCCCATCACCCTCGTCGGCACCAAATGTGCTGTGGTAATGCTCAACAGTGAAGGCCTCAGACTGAACACTGGAAATAGTGAAAGAGTTTCTTAGTTTACAAACATAATTATCCAGATACCATCTTCGTATGATCATGTTAAGACCAGAGTCTTCCATGCTCCAAAAATTTCGGCCGTCATACTCCAAACTAACAATTGCGGCCGCAATAGTGGTGTCTAGTGGATAGGAGAACGCTTGGGAACCATCGTCTGTTTTAACAATCAAACTGTCAGTATCATCATCCATCATATAATAATACCCATCTACCACAGTTAGATTTCGTTTTCTCAGTCTTATATTTTCGTAAGCCATTAAACATTACCTCCGTCTGTGTTTACATCAAAAAAATCCAATGAGTATGGTGGAACAAACATCGACGACCCAAGACTTTCATTTTCTATAAACTTCTTCAGGCGCTCCGAAAGTTCTTTCTTAGATAAAGTCACATTACCAACATTTTTATTGTCGCCCTTTTCTATGTTGATAAGAATTGCAACAGGCCCAATCAAATTACCAACCTTTTTCTTCATGTTGGATAAATCAAAACGACCCTCGAAATGTGGTGTGTAATTCAAAGAAATTAACCCCATGTTAAATATGACACCAGCCACGGAATTTAAAGATCTAAATATTGTAGGAGATCCTCCGGCTGATTGATAACAATCATTATCCAGAATTACACAGATTATATTCTTGCACTTACTTACTGCAATTTGTGCGTAAGATCCGAACTCCATCAAAAACTCGCCGTCTCCAACAAATAAAAATACCCTTTTGTTGCTATTCATAGCCATACCCAATGCCAATGACGCTGCAAGACCAGGTGAGTCTAGAACATAAAAATTACCGTCTCTGTCATTTTCAAATGCCTCTCTACTGAATTCCGGGCCAGAAAAAACAGCAACGTCGTTATCACTCAAACAATCTATGAAATGTTTAAGAACCCTAAATCTTTTCATTCTAATACTCCTTCCTCAATTATAGCGATGCCAGGCAAACCTAATTTATCCATCTTTTTTAAAAGGCTCTTTATGTCCTTTTCAACACTTACTAAAACTTTGTGTGGTATCCCATACGAGGCCAACGCGCTAATCATCTTTTCATCATATGAATCCCTATATGCTAAAATAAGAACCGGTACAGAATGCTCACAGTTGAATGATGTCAACCAGTCCAGCAGATTATAGAGTCTATCTAAATTCATAATAACTGCAGACTTTGTTCCGGCCAAATAAGAACCGTTTGCCAACCCTAACGCTATATTCTCCCTTACCGCCGGTATATAATGCATAAATCTTGGGCTCATACTGCCATACAATGTTTTAAACCCCATGCACGGAACACCAGCAAAAAACCTATACCCCATCTCCTCACACAAAAATTTCCAAAAATCTTGTGCTTTCATAAATCCTCCCTTCTATGTGTTGATTACAAGAGAAGGCCTCCACCTTAAAACATACTCATAAGGGTCTCCAGTAACACCAACCTCACTCGTAATATCTAAACCATTAACCGTAACTTCTATACTGCTTAAGTCTATTCCTGCAGATGGCAAAGACTCACTCAACTTTACCTCCACACCACTGTCGATATCCACATCAACAGCGTCATTTACAGGAAAAGTATATGTAACGTATGGCGGTCTTGCATCATTTAACAACGGAGACCAGTCTATTTGTTCACAAAACTCGGATGCTGCCTTTTCTATTTCTTGGTCTAAATTATTAAGTGTCCTAAGATGAAGATATTTAGATTTCATCCCAGTGCCACTTAAAGAGGGCTCAACAGTATTTATCTCGGCCGTCCAAATAGGGTCCCCATCACTACTCTTCAACACCTGCTGTTGAAGTGTAATACTAAACTTAACAGACTTATACGGGTTTAGAGAATTACGAATTATAAAATATGCCAACTGACTACTCCTTAAGAACTATAATCAATCTGATTTACAATCGACTTAATTCCAAAACGTGTAATAGCATCAATTTCTGAATAATACATCATGGGTACTGTGTCCGGATCTTGCCCTCTTAACAACTGAACCTTAGTTCCTGTACCAGCCGATGGGAGTGCGGATGAATAGCTGTGCGTAATACCTGTATAATTATGCCCAGCCAACGTAGGAACTTTTATTGCTGTGTCTGTGGTTCCAGAAACTGCCGTGAAATAATCGGTATTCGTTCCATCAGCTATCATCAGACAATCGCCTTCTTCCACGCCGAGACCACTATTTACGTTCAAGGTAGCCGCGTCTGCTGTGTAGCTAGAAGAAAGTGTAGTCTCTTTAACTGTCGAGCCGGCCAAATCCTCACTGGTTGTTGGAATATCAAAACCCAACATAGCCGCGCAACTATTTGTCGAACCAGCTGCAACCTGGACAGATGTTTTATTTGCGCCTGTGTAGTATCGTCCAACACTACCAGAAACAATCCAAAACTGGCCACCATTAAACTCTACGGAAGCGTTTCTATAAGCCAAATCAAAACCCGCATCTGCTGTGTTGAGGCTGTTTACAAGCGCTCTTATCTTCAACTCCATATCTTCTGCCACAGAAGCGCCTTCAATATATGCACCATCGTCGTGGTCCAAAGTTATCTCATACCACCCACTTCCATCCGAGCCACTAACGGTTGCATCCATCTTAATCTTCATTTTGTTGTGTGTCGAATCCAGAGCAAATCTCCCATTTGATCCAGTAAAGCCTGAGCTTTTACACCATCCAGTTTTAAAGTCAGTCACATACAAAGTCTGTATAGCTGTCCTATCTACGTTGTCGCTATACGCCGAAGTAGAAAAACTAATAACATACTTCTCGTCACCCTCGTTTCCAGTGGGAACTATAGAGTCCTGATCCACTGTAACTACCTTAACAGTCCCTGGGTAGTTCTCAAGGTCTTGTGTGTCAACTCTTATTGCCATTGCGGACCTCCTACGTATAAAAATATGGTTTTCCGTGGTAGTTCCTATACGGACAACCACTGAATGTACATTCAAAACCCCATTTAGTACCCCTACTTGCGGTACTCATATAAACATGTTTTTCTTCAGCATCGTCGTAATGCTCGATCTTTTGTGCGCTAGTAAAAGGCACTGTACCAGTTATCGTTGAATAATACGTATCTGGATCATAATGCGGATCCAAAAAATTTCCAGTCATGTGTTCTGTTCTAATGTCATTACACTCCGTATCATATGGACATCGTGCCCATTTATGTCCTATATGTAAGTGCTTCTTGTGTTGTGGAAGATTTCCATATGCCGTTGTACCATAAAACCGTTCCCATTTCTCCTGGTCTGTTCCACTAACAGTTGCACAACGTATCCTTTGGCCCCTTAACATGCTTCCTCCTAAAACTTATACAAATCCCCGTTTTCGTTTATAACAAAAGACTCATAAACTAAATGCAAGCGGTGTGTAGATGCTTCGTGTTTCTGTGTATCAATAACTATGTAATCTTTGTCCTTAAGTTTAGGAACTCTGTTCAACTCAGTGTCATGCAGTATTACAGCATCCTTTAGTGTTACTGTTCCATTTTGATTATAAACTACTTCGCCCCACCCAAACACGGCCACATAAACATCCTTAACCAATATAATGTATTGTTTATAAAAGTCAAGGTTTATGCTGTCGTTGCTCTTTATTTTTTCGGCAATTCTAAGTGCAGGCCCAGAAAAATACGCTCCCTCAAGTCTACAAACACCTTCTTTTTCATATACTGCTTTCTTCCAGTGAATTTCAAGCCTATACCTCTCTGAAAGCAAAAATTTTGACATATTACCTCTCCTTTACATCCATAATGGTGTATATGGCATACTAACGCTTCCTGACCCAGAGTGACCATATACCCAATCACTACCACCAACCTGAATAACCACGCCAGATTTTGTTTCATCTGATCTTCCTACTGCGCCGGCAGAAACACTACCCTGACTTCCTATATCGGTTATGCCACTGAATACTATTCCGGACTCGGGCTCAACTTCTACACTAACACTTCCTTCTGATATCCCTCTAATTATATAATCAGGTGCAACTATACCAGGGATGGATGTTCCTCCGCCAGTGTAAGCCCACCTTTGCAAACTCCATGATTCCTGTGCTGGGTTTTGTGGGTCGTCTTTGTTATAACCATAACTTGCTATAACCCAATCATCGTAATCAAACGGATCTACTGAGCCCCCACATGAAGCCGGGTTAACTGAAACCTGTACCTGGTTTGTTGTTACACAAGAGGTATCAGGGCTCGTATCATATATGGGTGTAAGCCCAGATGAATATAGTGTTAAACTCAACGAATAAGTAGGTTTCCTGATTGTTTTTTCTTCATCTGGAGTCCAACCACCCAAACAATAAATCCTCTGTACATTCGGGTTAAACGACCAGTTGACAGAAGTTATACACGAACCAGCAAAAAACCCACCAACCGTTGTCCCAGCACCAATTATAATTGCCATCTAAATAACCTCCCTATCGTTGTCTTCTAATAATATAGTGGTTACATTATTACTTATTTTTCTTACATTTTACGTAGTTCTCGTAATCACAGGTTGCCTTTTTTTCGCAGTTCTGGCAATACTGTCTTTTGTAAACCTCAAGCCTTGCCCTCAGTTGCCTATCATTTAGATATTTATGCTGCTCCATTATGTTAGAATTACTCCTAGCCGCGTTTTTCTTACCACACCCAGAACAACCCATATTATCCTCCTTATGATGGGCTCGTATCGCCAACAAATGTTATATGAGATTCGTACCAAGTTGTACTTGGTATTCTATTTAAAGACGCATTCAATATATACCCATAAAACGTCCTGTTTCCTATATGAAAAGAGTCTGTACCATAGTGGTGTATTCCACCGACGTCAGATACCACAGTATAGGTTATAGTAGCCAAACCATATACATCGTATGATATACTGACAGAAGTACAGTCTATAAATGTGGCCATTAAATGTCATCCTCTTCTACATATTCTATTTCATGTGTAATTTTACCTGAGAAACTCCGTCCTCCTATGTCTGGAAGCCTACTAAAACTCGCATTCATATATGTTCCACCCTGACCTCTAAACTCATCACTTCGTGGTAGTGTTTCAGTATAGACAATATGATCCACACGATTTTTTTCGGCCATAAATGTGTGCAAAATAAAACGACGGTTGCCCACAGGCATCGGAGCACCAGCCCTCAACCTATACTGTTCTCCAGGATAAACAATGTCAGCCATATTACCTCCTATAATGATCCAACAAAAACAAACGAATAAGAAGCCACGGGAATTTCGCCGGGCGTAAATTCTATACTAAAGTTTTGTAAATACATTGTCCCAATGCCTAAACCCAAACCCTCACCATCCCAGGTAACGCCGTCTGGACTGGTTGTAAAAGAAATTGGGCCCCCTGTATATGTAAGGCCATACCCATCGGTCTGTATTTCATCTGTGTATAAAGCTGCAGGCCCGGACGAAGATGATGCATTCACTATTCTATATGAACCTATAACCCTATGCAAACTTGCCCTGTTTTCAATATCACCAAAAACTGTAGACCGTCCTTCGCCCTGCGGAATAAAATACACGACGTTGTTATCACAATCCCATTTTCTTACCCAAGGGATCTGAACATTTGCACGACCGGGGCAACCAACGTGTATGTCGTTATGAGCAAAACCAGTCACTGAAACTGTACCTATAGTAGGCCCTACAATAAGCTCAGTTTCTAAAAGGCTAGATTCTGTACTACTACTAACATTTATAGAAGTAAAACACTTATCTGTGCTTATTGGAAAATTTCCTACTAATTTACAACAGTTAGGTGGCATAATTTTCTCCTATTAAACAACAACCTCGTCGTCACTGAAATACGTACCATAAGCAGGACCGCCTTGAACAACAGATGAATGGTCATGAATAGGTACGGACGATACTGTACAAACAGCTTTTTCGCCGGTGGCCGCAAAAAACCATATTCTATTTTCAGCAGCCTTCTTGTGATAGTATATAACAGATACCTCAGTTTCTGACGACAATTCTATAGTCCCAACATTCTCATCTTCAACTATAAAACCACGAAGTGGTGTTTTTAAACTATCACCTACATATTGATCCTCCGATGAAGGAAACCACCCTTGGCTCAGAGCAACATTAACAGGTGCTTTTATTTTTACCCTCATACCAGCCAAAAGATATACTACAGTTTCACCTATTTCGTCTATCATATCTTTACTCCGATTGGATCTCGGCCACTAATTTTGCGCCGGAAGTTGCTACTTGTGGTGCTAAAACACCCATCTCTGTATATTTCTTAGAAGAATTCGCTGTCGAAATAAGCTGCTCTGTTTCTTTAATATCGCTGTTGGTTATTAAAACAACAGGCTCTGTTCTATATTTAAACTTACTACTTTTTAAACCACGTCTTGTAACGTTGTCAATTGTAGCCCAAGACGTTTCTGTAGCAATACAACGACGGCTGTACTTCTTGTTTTGCAGAACACTTAAAACATCTGCACCAGATAAATTTACTAGAATAAAATGAGGATCATCAAAGCATGGACTCATGCTGACTTTTTTAACTATACCAGTAAATATTAAATCGCCGGCATATCCTGAGCCAGCATATATCTTTATTGGCCCACCAGTCATGTCTGCAACATCACCGTCCGCAATTTTTATTCTTGCGTCAAATGTTGAGATCTGCCCCCTCGTCCTATTGACATTGAACGATAAAATGAATGGTGTTTCAACATCAAAACTACCGATTTCAATCCTTGCTCTTATCTTTATTTTCTCTATCGGCATATTAATCCTCCACGGGGTTGTTATGAACAGAAACACTAACCCTGTCACCAACCCTTAAAACGGTTGGAACACAGTTTATGGCATATCTATCACCAAGGCCGTCTACACGTACCTTAAAATCAATATGGTTTCCTGCATCCTGTATTATAGTACCTTCTGCAGAAAAAGCTTCAACTTGTTTGTTGTATGGCCCACCAGTTATTCCTTCCAAACCACCAGTAACATATGGACCTTCGTTTACGGATATCATATAAGATCCTTGATCTGAATACGAATAAGAAATACCATTTATTACACCACCAGCATCACCAATGTCGCCTAATTCTACTCGTGTATCAGGCCCACAAGCATAAGTCGTTTCAACTATGTCTCCAGTATTCATATAATCGAACAAAGCCTTAGAAAGATTAATAACACCACTTTCATCAAGAAACGACAAACTCAAAGAAAACCCTTGCCCACTAGACATTTCTGATATTGCCCTTTCTAACGCAGTTTCCTGAAGATCCTGTGTTGTTGTTGGGTCATGATCGACTATACCATCAACAAGGTTTATTAATTCACCGTCCTTGGCCATGGGCGCGGGCTCTTCTGTCATAACAAGCGGCGATATATCTATTTTTAAATCATCAGCAATACTTTTGGCTTCACCTTTTGGATCAATTACCCTTACACAGGGAGAATCAAGAGAAAGAATAACAATTATTTGATGCACATATATACCTTTGACGCCACCAGTTGGTAAAATAGTTGCATTCCCCTCTCTAACTCCTGTTTGATAAAGTTTACTACCAGGCCATACTTTAAACGGAACATTAGACCCAAACTTTGCAAAATCATTAATCCTTGAATTGTTTGCAAAAACAAGTTTCACCTCTCTATTTGTAACATCTGTACCTTCATAATTTACAACATAGTGAATACCTGCATCAAGCCTATAGGCCTTCGACGAAAAATCCTCCGTTGCTATATATAGATCTGTACTTCCTTCCGAATTATCAAGTGCGTCTGCATCACTTCTTGGCATTCCTTTGCACACACACTCTACGCCCACTGCGTAAACAGCGTTGACACCCAACAGTTTATCAACCCGAGTGTTTCTAATTGTCTCAAAACGCAAAGAATCTGGAAGTTCTATTTCTATACCACCAGGTGCATTATCGCCTATATCAGTCCAGCACTCCTGGTCACCAACATCAACTACTGTCCTCTTTACTAATACACCTATATCAGGGATGGGCTTATTAAAAACAACGTCGTTACCAAAATCGGTAGTTCTCAACGGCGTTGGTACTTCAGATGTACTTTCCAAAGAAATACTAATATCGTCTCTGCCCACCACTCTGTCCGGCGGTGTAATTTTATAGGCGTAGCCCAAAACCCTGTCATACGGATTTTCTGGTGATATTTCATAAAGATTGTCAATACCATCGCTGTATGAAGTTGATAAATGTGGATCGTTATATGTAATAATAGCTATCCTACTAAACTCCGGCTTGTTACAGTTGTTTGTCATAAACTCACAATCATATACTTCCTTCCCACCAGCAGACTCAAAAAGATCTTGCCAAACAATCGGCTTTCTTTCGGCCATGGGCTTTTTACCAGTCACCATAACTCCGGCACATTCTTCCCTATGTGTATATGTTTGTGCTATGTGATAAATATCCAAACTGGGCCTATTAGAACCTACCTTAATAAACTCAACCTCTCCTTTATTGTTAACTATGGGCTCATAAAAAACACCGCTTTTAGCACCTTCCTCCAACAATGAAAGTCTAATAACAGTCATGGAATCCATATGCTTTATGTCTATACCATCAAGACTACCGCCTATGTCTGGTGTTGCACAAACAATACCATAGTCCTCACAAACGTCTGCTGCAAGGCTTCCTGTAAAATCACACGTTACGTCAGGCCTGTTTGCTTGCCCAAATGCTTCCCAAGGGTTCTCAGCCATTATGCCCCTCCAACATGTGTAGAAAGTCTATCTATATGGTTTTTAAGCAGCTCTAATCTAGCGCCGACATGCGCTTTAAAATTCGAAAGTTCACGTCTTACATCATCGCCCGTAGAACCACGCCTGTTTATTTCAGTAAGAAGTGGGTCGGCTGTATTTTTTATCATCTCAGTAATAGAAACCCTGTCTACAATCTTTCCGTCCAACATTTGAATATCTCTAGAAAACTTGTCATCTAGGTTGAAAACAGTCTCATCCAACTTGGTTATCATTTCTTCCATAGAATCCATTTTTTCGGCGCCAACAGCACCACCCGGACCCGCTGATGCATTCTTTATTGCGGCCTCTATATTTGCTATAGCCTCTGTAGCATCTATCGGAACGGACACACCGTCGGTATCAACACCAACTAAAGCACCTTCTGTATTAACTGGAACAGACACACCGTCTGTGTTAACTTCCATTTTTGGGAATTCTGCACTTTCTATAGCCTTCTTTATTGCTTCCTCCATCTTAGACGCTATTTCATCCATGTCTATTTCTAACGAAGACGTATTGTTTAATGTCTTCCCGACCATATCACTTTTAGGAACAACATATTCACCAGCATGAGCAAAAATGGGACCTGTTTTATCTACAAAACCACCATCATTGTATCTCTTCAATTCCTCTTCAGACTTGGCTTGTGTATACGGAACAGGAAGAAGCTCCAAAGTCGTGCCAGTTCGGATCAAATCATTTTTAACCTTCTCTATTAGTGCCGCTGAATTCTCTGGACTTGCAACTAGGTTTGGTGCTAATCTCTTCAACCAATTTTTACCATAAACAGTTTCTAAATCTTTGTAAAATAAACCAGTATACGCATTCGCGTAATGTTTCATAGACATTTTTATTTTACTATAATCTCTGTTTATATTTGGGTCAAGTGTTGATAGTGTGCGGTCATTAATACCAGACAACATAGACCCTGCTTGCTGTATATTAATCTCCATTTGTCGCAAAGCAGATTTTGCCTGGTCTGAAGTATCGTATGTTCCTGTTTCAAGCTGTGCTTTAGTTCTTTCATACATTTTTCTAGCTTGAACCCAGTCAAACCACATATTTACATCGCTACCAAAACGATCTTGTGCCTCTCCCAAAGACATACCAGCAACGGTGCCACCATTTGCAAATCTTCCTATGCGGCCACCAAAACCAAAACCAAGCTCTTTTAGTTGGCGCTCTTTTTCTTCCTTAGACGTTCTTACCTTTTCTGCTGTTTGACTCAACATACCTGTACCAAGTGGTAGATTTTCTAGTTTTTGTCCATCTATATCTTTTTTCTGTTCTGATCCAGCAAAAAATCTAATAAGTGAAGCAAAAATACCACCACCATCTTCATATCTTCTTTTTCTAATCATACCACCCGTAGCATAACCGGACATTAACTCTCTAAGACGATCACCCAACATGCTGCTCAGATCTTCGGAACCCTTAACACTACTTGCGCCTACAAAAGCATTATATGCCTCATCAGCCTCAGCAAAATCAAAATCTTTAAAATCAATATCTCGGCTAAAGCCGGTCTTTGGCATTTGCATTGTGTCTTTTATAGATTTTATAGCACCAATATCAAACGTCTCTGCCATGCCTTTTTTATTTATTCCAATATTACCCAGATGTGGGTCAGAAAATTCATAACCATATTTGTTAAGAAGATCTGTAAGTTGTGCTTTATGTGCTGTAGTTATACCTTCAGTTTGTAATTTTGGCATCAACTCTACTTGCAAATTACCATAGACCTTCTTATATTCTGCCTGTGTAACACCGGGAATCTGAGGCCTATCCATAGCTAAATCACCAATCCTTAAAACCTTACCATCTGGTGTTTCAAAAACAACAGCCTCTGCACCCTCGACACTCAAAACCTTACTTTTTGGAGGAATATTCGCCATAATTGCTTCTGCATTTTTTGATTCCAAAATGGCAGCTGCATGAGGATGTAGTGCTAAACGTTGCCCATATTCATTAAAAAATGCAGCCTGCTCTACTATTTTTCTAGCAGCATTTATATCTTTACCTACACTACCAATTTCAGACGTTGCCAACCTCGCCGCAAAACCACCAAGCCTTCCTGCTGCTTTATCAGCAAGCTTCCCTGTGGCTACCCCCGCAGCAATATTAAACGGTAGGGCCAAACCAGGTGCAACACCACCTATTTTTTCTGTGGCCATACCTAGTGGGTAGTCTACAGCCGCCGATGTAAGACCAGCAACAGCCGCTTTTGCTAACCCCTTACCCAACAAACCACCAAAACCACCAGTAAAAGCCATTGTAGGATCAATCCAAGGCTCAGCAAGACCTTCAAATTCTTTAACTATGTCTTTATATGGCATACCAGATTCCAACATTGTTTCATAAAAATTTCGGGCCGAATCTGTCATTAACTTTGGATCTAAACCCGACGTTTGAATTTTTCCGCCGTTGGCCATAGATGGTTTGATACCATACAACATAGAATCAATTGAATTTTTTCCAGTTCTAAACCTATCAGGAATTTCTTCTCTTTTTATGTCCTTTTCAATCTTTTCTTTTATATATTCAAATAAGTCTTCTTTTTTACTAAAAGAAATATTAGGTGCAAGTAAATTAGCACTTAATACCTTTCCACCTTCTTGCATCTTAGGAACTTCACCATATTTATTGATGTAATCTAAAGCACTATAACCAAGTTTTTTAGCAGCTGAAGCATTAACAACGTATTCACCATTACTTGCCCAAATTGGAATTTGATCATCTGTTGCACCACCACGACCAGACAACTTTCCGCCCGGAGCAAAATTTGCTGTTTCTTCTGTTGGTGCAAACATTCCTATCGTCCAACGCCTTACAAATGCTTGTGAAGAATCTGCAAAACGTTCAGAAGCAACCCTTATTGCAACTATAGAGTCTGCCATTACTTTTGCAGACGTAGATATCATACCAAGATCACCTTGCTCCCATTTCAAATCATGTTCTTCGGCAGATATTCCAGGGCCGCCTTTGTATTCATCCTCAGCACCAAGAAATTTTCCGGGCGATTTAAAAAATCTATAGGCTTGGTTAACCTGTTTGTTAATATAATCTGGGAACTCCATCCCAACTTCTTCGCCTTTAAACAAATCAACACCACCGTGGAGCAGACCCATTGGTCCACCGGCCGTCCACTTTGCAACTTTCTGCCACGTTGCAAGTTCGGGTGACTTAGCTTCTGTTTTAAGGCCCGGCATTAATGCTTCAAGATCTTTTGGAGATACACCAGTAGCCTTTGCCATTAATCTTAAGATTTCTGTTTGTTGTTCAAGACTAGAAACAATTGGCTGTGTGACCAAACTCGACAACGCGTTTCTGTTGTCCTCATTGAACAACTTTTGTGTTGCTATCTCGGCCTGCTCTATCTTATCTTTTAGCGTACCAAACAAACCCATATACTGTTGTTCACCAGCACCCTTTGTAACATCATATTGTTCTTGTAGATTTTTAAGTACCGATGGGTCTGTAGTTTTTTTCATCAGGTCTTCTATCATAGAAAGTTTTTCTGTTTTCGGAAGTTCTTTTGTAGACTCTCCTATGGCAGAATCCCAAGCGTTTACCAAGGAATTCACAGCCTCTAACTGTGTTCCTTCAAGTTTATGTGTCTCCCTAAACATAAGCAACTGTTGGAGACGTTGTTCCATATAAGACCTTTGTTGATTTATTCTTGCATTTTCTATGCTTTGGTTGTACGCCTCTACATCACGTCTTTGGCGTTCTGGAATATCATAAAGCTCTTGCAAAGAATCCACTAGTTGTTGGCCAGACATTTCACCAGACATCAGTTTCTGCGCCGCCATGGCACGTTCTTTCTCATAACGAGTAGATCTTAGACTCGTTAAACCGACACCGCCTAGCAAACCGGCTCTTTCTTCTGCTGGTGTAACAGCCTGTCTTGCGAGAGGATGTGCACCACCATACAACATACCAGCCATTTCCCTACCACGCGTAACACCAGGCATCGTTTCCAGCATCTCTGAGACACGAAGGTCTGTTAATGCCTGTGCTCCAGATTTGAGTATGTCCATAAAATCAGCAGCATTTTTAATAGCATACCCCATGGACTCTGCTTTGTTTCTTAGTGTTTCATACACATCTTTCGATTTACTTATTTCATCAGTATAGTTTTTATACTTTGATGTGGCGGCCTCTACCTCAGTGCGGCCTTCTTTTGTTGCTTTACTTGTACCAATTATTCTTTGATATTCTTGGTCTCTAAGACCAACAAGTTCCTCAATGCGGCCGGCCTGCGCCGAAAGAACATCTGTTAGTACTTTGTAACTCTCCATCGTCCCACGTATAGTTTCCCCGCCGCGGGCAAACAACATCTGTTGAGCAGACAAATCTCTGAAAAAAGACGGAAGTGCTAACTCACCAGTAAACCCCCTCATCTCTTTATTCAAAACGGTTGGTATGTCTGAGAAAAATCTTGCTATGTTGAATTTTTCTAGTTTTTCTGTAGTGCTTAGCAGCATCTCTCTGGACCTTTGAAGCTTTTCAGCAGATGCTATTTGTTTCTCTGCGGATATTGATAGTTCGTTCAAAGAACTAGTAACATCAATTAACTCGTTTTTAGCCTGATCTAAAGCATCACCCCATTGTTCTGCTGCTTCCGCATCGTCATCCAATTCGGCAGCTGTTATTCTCTTTTGAATTTCAGAAATTTTTTCTACTGTTTCAGCCTGCTTTGACAACGTCTCTTCGTAAGCACGCAGAGCATCTATATCTGCTGTGTTAATGCCTTTTAAAGCAGACCTTTCTCCAAGTGCACTAAAAAATGGGCCTGGGCCTGTCCCAGCTTTTGCACTTTCAGTAAGACCCGTTCTTATAGTTTCAATTACACCGGGTATCCTTACTTTTAATTCAGACTTTTTAAACGCCTCTTGGTAAGCAACCTGATATGCAGAAAGCTCTTTAAATGTTTTTGGCCCAAACTCTATAGACTTGCTAAGTATGGCGGGGCCTCCAGCAAAAAGCCCTCTTCCTGTTTTCAATTCAGACACCGTTCTTTCCGCGGCCCTAGCAATGGTGAAGTCTCTTTCTCTGGCTTGTTCAAATAGCTCTACTTGTGCCTTTATAACCTCAGTTCTAAGTCTTTCTTTTGCGTCAGCCATAGTTTCTGACAACTCTATAACTTCTGTCTTTAAATTGTCTATTGCTCCGCCCAGTAATTCATAGCGCTTTTCGTCCGCTGCAGATAACCCACCACCTAAAATACCACGACGTCGTGAAAGATCTTGTCTTTCTATCATCGCCTCTTCAAGTTTGGTTCTTTTTATTGTACGTTCTTCTTCGGCTCTAGCCAAATCTTTAAAAACATCCTCTATCAGTCTTTGGAACGGCTCTCCAGCACCAATCGAACCCAAAGACTCCATGCTAAATATACCCGTATTTGACAACGACTTCCTATTTGCAGTAGAAAATATCTCAGGTGCTATTCTTCTTTGTTTGTAAACCAAATACTCTTCTGGTGTCATCTCGGTTGTACTTCTCACACCAAAATCCAAAGCCTGTGGTCTGTATCTACCACCCAACTTTCCAGTGCCACCAGGGTACTTAGCTGTCTCCCCCAACGAAAGAATATCAAACACTCTTAGTGCTTTACGTACTTCATCATCTATACTTTCCGCTATTTTTAATTTACCAATGGATTTATTTAACTCTTCTATCTCCATCTCAAACTGCTTCGCTATTTCCAGTCCTGCCAATTTGTCTGCAGACTTACCCATCTCCTCAACAATTTTTTCGTGCTCTTTAATCATATCTTCTCTCATCTTTTCCATATCTGAGGTAATCTTGCTTCTTTCTTTCTCAGTATCTAAAACAAGAGACTTGGTTTCTGTATCAATAGCTGCTTTTGTAGAGGTGTCTTTAAAACTTTCAACACTAGACTTCATCTGATCTATAACTTTTTGTGCCTCTTCTGGGTATTTCTTTATTATATCAGCAAAAACCTCTGCCTGATCTTCTGCTAAACTATTCAATGTAGCAAGACGTGTTTCTGTATCTCTTCTTTCTGCTGTATAGCCAGCTGCAGTAGTAACAGCAAAAGCCAAAACCAATTGTCTAATACGTTTTGTACCTTCCGCACTCGTTATGGACTGGCCTATTTCTTTCTTTGTCTTTTCAACTTCTTGTCTTAAATCATCTATTGTACCTTTAAACCCAGGAGGTGTGGCTTCAACGCCAGCACCAGTGGCTTTACCAAGTTGGTCTTTGAATTTTTCGGCGCCTTCTTTTACTGTGTTTCCATACTCCTTCATAAACTTCGAGCCAGCGGATTTAATAGAACGTGCATCCATAACGCCTATATCTTCACCAGCTGCAACTTTCTTCATGGTGTCTTTCAATGTATTTCCAAATTCTTTTGCTGCGGCGGGCATTTCTTGTCCGGTAATAGAACTAACAAGTTTAACTGCTGCATAGAGGCCAATGGCCGCACCACCAACGCCCTTTATCTGGCCCTCTGTTAGCCCAAATGACTTAGCCAATGTCATTGTGCCCGTGCTCAATGCTGCAACAGACTGCACCATTTGGTCGAACTCTAATTTCGCCTTCTCTCCTTCTATGGCTTTTTCATATACAGCTTTTTGTTGTGATAATTTCTCTATGTCTTTGCCTTCTTTTTGTGCTTCGGCAATCTGTGAGTCCACACTCTTAAGTTGCTCATCCATTTTACCTATAGTCTTATTATGTGCCGACTTGCTAAAATGTTGAAATGCAGTTAAACCAGCACTGTACTTTATAAGATTTTTGGAGTCAAGAAGACCAGTATCGATAGTTTGTTTTTGTAGGTCTTCTAGTTTTTTAAGCTCATCTATATTTTCAAAGGCAGGCTTTGTTTGGTGATCCATCATTCTCCATGACCACCTTCTTTCCTCCTTCATGGCTTTTGACATGTTGTCTTTAAAAGCCTTATAATCCAAACCACCAAATGCTCTTTGGGCCAATTCTTCTGGCGTAAACTTCTTAGACAACAGCGTTGTATTATCCTCAACCATCTCCATGGCCTTTTTAATACCAACCTGTTCTACCAAATTTTTAACTAACACATCCAATGTCTTGTTAGTAGCAATTACGGCTTCTTCGTTGCCTTTCTCTGTAAACCTCTCTCTGGCCCTAGACACACGCTCCATTGCATTAAGTGTTTTTTGACTTGAACTCAAACCAAAACCAATGTAGTCTGTAACACTTGAAAGCATGTTTTCTATAGCATCTTGGTCGCCCATATTTTCCAACATTCTATCTAGCCTATCTACGGTCTCAGAAGTGTTCTTCTCTACCTTTCTTGTTTCAAGAACCATTTCTGCGACGCCGGTTTCTCCGGTTCTAGCAACAACCTCAGTATATTTTTGTAAATCCTCTGGGCTCAGTGTTGCACCAAAACCCTTAGCCACATCCCTTATACTCTCCAAAGCAACCAATGCCTTATCCACCGCATACACGTCTTCTCTTGTTGCAGTCCTTCTTATCTCTGCTTCCCTAAACAATGCACCAGTTTTTCTAAATTCAGGCATTTCTCTAGCAGCCCTCTGTCTGGCTGTCAATTCATTGAATCTCTGTACGCCCGTGTTGAGACTGTCAAAGCCCTCTGGTATACCCTTCATATAACCACTAAAACCCTGCTCTAACACAAGCCTGTCTTTCTCAACAGCCAAATTTTCTTTGGCCGTTCTCATGCTTTGTTCCATTGCTTTAGTTAAATCAACAAACACGGCTCTATATTGTATAACAACTTGGTTGTTTTTAAGTACATCTTGCAGCTTGGTTAGCTCTTCGTACATCCCTGTTGCTAATGTGGCTTGACCGCCTTCCAAACCCTCTAAACGTAATTTTTCAAGTTGCTCTGCTTTTGCCTTATACTCAGACATCGGCTTGAAGAAAAACTCCTCCATTGTGTTTTTCCATTCACGTTGAAATGGAGAAGCACCGAAACCCGCACCAGGAGCAAACCCCTTCTCTCCTTGTAGAATCGTAGTTGTTGGTATCTCAGAAAAGAAACGTTCGCCCAAACCGAACTCTCGTTTGAAGTCTTTTGCAGAGATTCCTCTTAGACCTGCTGCAGCTCCTGCCACAAACTCGTTAAACACCTCAATCCTATCAGAAAGCTCATCTTGCATACCCTTCATAGGGAATACATTATCTACAAGCTGCTGTAGGTTTTCAGTAAATGGTCTATCTTCAACCTTAAGTGTCTTTGTATTAAAGTATGTTACAACCCATTCAAACACACCGTCCGTTGTTTCTTTTAATGAAAGTATAGCCTGATTTCCGGCCATGCTGTATTTCTCTACAGCATCACCCCAGAAAGTTACAACATCTCCAGAAAGTGCTTTTCCGGCCCTTGGCTTCATGCCGGATGTTTCAAGTCTGGCCTCCGTTAAAGCAGATGTAACGTCCAATACTGGTGCTGTTTCCGGAAACACCCTTCTCAAAACCTCAGCACCCAACACATCTTCCCACTTTACTTTTCCTTTAACACCCTTTAATTGAAGTCTCGGCTCTACTTCAAGCATCAACTCGTAACCCTTTTTAAGTTCTTTTTGCCCAAAAAGATTAGCAATATCATCCTTATCTAAACCAGCAACTGGTAACTCAGAAAGAACTCTCTTAAAATCACTGTATGTCTTATTAAACCCGGCCCTTATTTCCTTCAAAGAATCTTGATATTTCTTTATGTCTTTATCAAAAGCTGTGGAAATAGGAAATTTATTTTTCAGTGCTATTAGATCATTTAGTTGTTTTGTAACATCGTCTAATGCTTTAGCTGGTGCAACTTGTATATTTTTACTAAGGACGTCTCCAAACATAGGAACGTTCTTTATGAAAGACTTGAGCTCCGACTTCCACTTCTCTGGGCCTTCTATTTGTGTCAAGTCCTCTATATACTTACCAAGCACGTCAGTTTCTGTTCTGGCTCTTTCTTGAACTTTAAGTTTGTCTAGTTGTTTTAAATAATCTTTAAAGTTTCCTACAGTTCTTAACACAGCATTGCCTAATTTATCATAACCAGAAATTAAGTTTATATTTGTTTCGGCCAATTTATTAGCTGTGTTGATAACCTCAGTTTGTAGGCTGGCCAATGCCAAAAGAGGGCTTTCGTATGTACCGAGCTCCATTCTTCTAGCCTTGGTTTCAGGCTTAGATGCTTCTTTTATGCCTTCTAATTTATCATTCAATGAATCATAATCTCTTATTAGACTTCTTATTGAGCCTAACTCCGAATCATTGGCCTGTCTTATTCCATAGGCAGCTTCTTCGTAGTCTTGTGCTGATTGTGTTATTCTACCATAGTAATCCATAACAGCCTTCATCACTGGTATTAAAGCTGCAAAGCTTATAATCATGGGTGCTGTAGCTTTAACTAGACCAGCATTTTGGCCGGCAAAATCCTTAACAAGCTTCTGTCCTGCAGTCCCAAGGCCCTTACCAAATACATCTATTGCATCGCCAACAACTTCTGTGGTTTTACCAGCCACGGCCGCCGTGACTCCTGCAACAACACCCAAAGATGCTTTTCCTATTTGTCCAAGTCCTTTTATTCCACCAGTCTTTAAAGTTTCTCTTATAGCTTCTTGTGTGAGACCTGCCTTTACAGGCGCTTCTAGTATTCCTTTAATTCCACCAACCGGGCTCAATGCTAGAACACCCTTACCAACAGAGGCTGTAGTTTTACCAACAGCAGAGGCAGCAGTTCCTGTACCAGAAATCACATCACCTAAAAATCTGTTCCAACTTTTGCCCATCTCAGATATCAAAAAGGCTGTTTTTCCTAGTGAGGAATGGAAGTCTTTGGTACTCTTTCCTTCTGTTATGCCCTTTAATCCTTCAAATTCCTTACCCTTTCCAAGGCCAAGGACTTCAAAGGCCGATACTTTTGAACCTTGTTTAAACGCTGCAAAAAACTCTGAAACCGCCTGGGACCCTTTACCCATACTGTCAACAAGCGCGTTTATAATTGAATCGCCTTTAGCAACATAAGTAACAAACAGGGCCATCCCAACAGCAGCGGCTTTTATGCCAACCGGGAGAGAAGTAATGGATTCTAATAGACCCTTCATTCCCTTCAAACTAAACTTAGCTATTGGAAGATATATTTTTCCGAACGCCATTTGAAGCTCTACAGCTGCAGCTTTTGTTTGCTCAAGTTGTTTTGCATAAGTCTTCATTATTACAGCATTTCTAACCTGTGCAGAACCTGTAGAGTTTACGCTTTCTCTCGTAGCATCAAGGGCTTCCTGCCAGTTGTCCATTAAAACTATAAGTTGGTTATACTGTCTAGTACCACCGATAGCCTGAGCCAAATTTAGTTTTTGTGCATTAGTAAGATCCTTCCAAGCGCCGGCTAAATCAGACAAAATATCAAAGCCCCTTCTTAAGCTGCCTTCTTGACTTAATATAGGTATTCCAATCTTAGCTAGTGCCTCAGGAGCCTTTTCTGTTGTAAGTCTTCTAAACATAAATCTAAGAGATGTTCCAACTTCTTTTCCTGTCTGTCTTGTAACAGATCCTATAGAAGCAATGATACCATTTAACTCATCAAACGTAAATCCAGCTGTTTTACCAACCGATGCAACTTTTCTAAGACCTTGTGCCATGTCGTCTGATGTAACAGCATGCTTTGCTTCTACCTCACTCCACGCATCAATAAAACGTACTGTACTTTCGCCTTCTTGCATAAAAATTTTAGAAGCAGCGGTTAAAGCCTCTGTTGCATCTTTTGCGTTTAGAGTTGTTACGTTTGCGGCCAAAGACGCTGTTCTTGTTCTCTCTATTGTCTCGGCCATATTCAAACCTTGTTGCGCGAAAATTCTCATGCTCTTTAAAACATCTGTAACGGGTATACCAAACTCTTTGGCGAATCCAACGGCTGCAGAACCCATCTTATCAAAATCTGTTTCTAGCGGGCTCATAACCATTCTAAGCTGAGCAATGCTCATCTCTATATCAGAAATGGTTCCGATCATGCTCTTTAACTGAGACACACCACCATAGACTAATGTTGACGCACCACCCCACATAACAACACGTCTGAGTGCTGAAGCAAACGTTCTGTTGGCTCCCTGTGTATACTCAATTAGATTTCTTTGGCCTTCTGTAAATGCACCAACGGCTTGTCCGGCAGAATTTACAAACTCGCCATATTTATGAAAATCATAAGCTGAATTTTTGATAACATTCCCTGTTTGATCCAGAATCTTCATCATGTAGGTAAATCTGTCGCCAACTTCTGGGCCGCCGGCCTCTTGTGTCTTCTTAAAATACTCACGAAGATTGGCAATATTTTGCGTATGAAGTGCTTTTTGTGCCTCTGGGTCTAACCACGGTAAAACCTTTGTTACACCGGTTTGACCCCATTGCCCACCAGCTTCTTTACCAAATCTTGAGAATGCTTTTTCGGCTTGTCCAAGGTAAGTGGATACGTCCTGCAGATTTTTCTTTTGTACTGTGGTAAAATCGTCTCTTACGTTAAACTGCATATAACTCTTCAATGCGGCTCGTAGTCTAGTAATATTTCCTACAAGCGGCTCAAAATTCCAACTATCCTTTAACTCATCACCCTTTCTTTTTACTAAGTCAGCATCAGTCAGTGTTTTTATTAAAGCAGCATCCATATCCGTGAGGCCGGAGATAACCTCTCTGGCTTTAAACACTGGTGCTTTCTCAGTCTCAACTATCATCTTAAAAAGATTTTTTAGGCGGTCGTCTTCTCCAAGAGGGCCTTGTGCTCTTTTTTGTATTTCCTTTGGCTCTAAATAAACACCAGCACCACGTGCTAATTCTGGTGAAACAAATTGTCCACCGGGTGCATATATATCCGTTTTCTTTCCTAAACCAGAAACTATTGATTCCTTAAATCTATTTATATATGCTTGAAATTTACCATATGCTTTACTTGCTTCAGTGTAATCATCCCCGGCAGCAGAGATTTCTTTTTTAGCGGCAGCCGCTTCTTTTATAAAGAAATCGCCCAACGCTATTCTATAAAGTTTCCAGGCATCCATTGATTGTTGGAAACTTATTGCACCCTCATCTTGAAGTGTCTTTACAACCTCAGCAAATTCTTGAGATGCGCCACCAGCGCGGCCTTGTTCCATTATTTTCTTTAGAGCGTCTTTTACAGGACCGGACAAACCCTTAAAAGCAGAATCAAAATCCAGCTTATTAACCATGTCTTGATATGCTTTAGCTTGCTCATGTAATGAAACTAGGTTTTTGAAAACAGCTTCTAAATCACCGCCCTGTTCTATTTTAGGTGCAGCTTCAAATTTCTCAAGACCTACTTTTTCACCAACAGCTTCCCTAATATTTTTTTCTTGTCTTACACGTTCCCTACCTGCAAAAATCTCCTTTGCTGGAAATTTTGTTGCTGGCATTCTACGCTCTTCAACAACAGAAGTGTAATATTCTTTGGCTGTTTTTGCAAAATCCGCTATCTGTTCTTCAGTAAGACCTTGTATTGTTTTACTTAAATTCTCAAGTTCCTCCAAAGACGCCGTAGGAGCAAATCCTGGTTTTTTACCGCCCAAACGTTTTTTTACTGACTCAACAACCTCTTTGTATTCTAGGCTTAATTCCTCTAAATTTCCTTCTTCAAAAATATATTTATTGATAAGCTCCCTGGCTTGTGCAACAGCGGACAAGTCACTTTTCAATCGTTCTGGGTCAAACTTCATAGTGACTGTAGCAGGGCCTTTTTCAGGCTCGAGCCTACTATAGAACTTAGCCTCACCCGTTAGATTTTCTACGGGCGTTCCTTCTTGCTGTGCAATGGCCGCCAAATATAAATTTATTTGTGACGCAGCTGCTTCCAATTTTTGTCTAGCATAAGCGCTTAGCCCCTTACTTAAAGCAGCGTCTAAATCTATTACGTCCCTACCAATCTCACCAACAATGTTTTCATTGACCGTCTTTATATCTGATACGCGTTCTATATTCCCAGCAGCATTTTTAAATGCGGCGTCTATATGCCCTGCCACAAGTCCTATAGCGTCGTCTTCATATTTTACAAATTTTTCAAACTCTACCTTCTCACCAAATTTCTTTTTTAACTGGTCTTGTATTTTGGAATGTAGCGCTGTTCCCAAGAATGCGGATGCTTCTAGCTCGGGGCCTTCTTCAACAAGACCCAACATTTGCTCTATTATGCCCTGAGTCTGCGACTTTCTTAGTTTCTCTACATCCACACCTCCGCCGGCCTCAAATATCCCCTTTCTTTGTTCGTACATACCACCAGAGCTTAAGGCACTAGCTCTATACATAGTTTCATATGTAGCACCAGAAAGTTTATTCAAATTGCCTGTTGCGATCTCTGAAAATTCTGACAGCTTGTCGCGTTGTGTTTTTAACACAGGCTCAATTGCATTCTCAATTACGTCTTTTATATTTGGTCTTTCAGCAGTATACGTTCCTGTGTCTGCGGCGCCTATTTTAACTTCGCCGCTTGCGCCAACTATAAAAACATCTAAAGGCTTACCACAATTTGTTATTGGAACACACTTTCCTTCAGCGATGCCACCCATAGCACCCGCAGCACCACCAGTTCCAGTTCCAGCCTCAATAGCCGCCCTGTGTGCTGCCAACCCACGCTCCATAACTCTAGCTTCACCACGAGGTGCAAAAGCAGCAACAAGCTTCTCTCTTTCTGTCCTAGAAAGTGTAGCTTCCCTCATTTGGTCTACAACAAATGGTTTTATATTCTCACTAGTAACTTTCTTTAGATCTTCTGGGTCTGGAAGTATGGCCCTCAAAACCATTGGCTCGTGTTTTTTAGATTTCAAAGTCTCCAAAACTTTGTCCATCTGTCTCAATGCCTTTGCTTTTTCTTCCCAAGCAAGTGCATACTTCTCAACATCAGCCTTATATTTTTCTGTATCAACTCCCTCTGTAAGAAATTCTTTTTCTGCTACTTGTCTAAAACCACCAAGTGCTTGTTTTTTTACATCAAACTGCTCGGCTTGTGTTAACATACCAACACCGACTAAATCAGAATATGATTCTACTTGCTTCCTCATATTCTCTAAAAATGCATCACTAATATCTTTTGGGTCGCCTATTATTTGTTTTGAAATATCAGCCACACCTGTACCAGACAAAACTCTTTCTACTAATGATTCTGCCGGCAGATTTTTATCAAACCCCTCAGGACCTATTTTAGCCACAAGCTCTTTATTTATCTTTTCTTGTGTATCATAAATATTTTGTATGCCACTCAACATCATATCTGAATACGCGCCACCTCCTATACCCTCCGTGGCTCTTTTCAAATCCCCAGCTAGATTTATTGCAGTAGCTTGAACTCTTTTATATTTTTCTATATACCTTTTGGTCTCTTCTTTGGACATACCACTAAAAACAAAATCTGGCTCTGGAATTTCAATACCACGTGCCTGTGCCTTTTTTAGTTCTGATTCTGGGCCGGCGCCAAAAATACGTTTCGTATAAAGTGGTTGCCTTTGTGCAATTATATGCTTCTTTACATTGATACCTTCTGTCCATTTTCTTTCGCCAGCAGCCTCTGCAGATATTTCTCTTTCTGCCCACGCCCTTATGTTAGCGGCGCCCCTTGTCTTTCTAGCGCGTTCTGGCGGTGGTAGCATCTCCATTTCTTTTACTAGACCTTCTATAGCTTGTTCTCTTATTTGCCTGGCTAGTTCAACTAAAAATCCTTTAAAACCAACCATCCCAACAACTTCCTTTTCTAATTCTGGCCTACCCATTTCCTCTATATCTACAGTGCGCATACCTCTAGCTTGACGTAGTGTCCTGGTCTCGCCTCTCAATTCACCCGTAGGCATCCTACCAAGTCTACGTTTTATTGCTATCTCGTTTTGCTCTGCAAACTCTCTTAAGTCTTTAAAAGACTCTTCTTCTTTACTTGTTATTCTGTCAAAAAATCTCTCGGCCGCTTTTTCGCCCTTAGACAACTCTCTAGCAATCTCGCCGGCCACAGGCAGCTCTCCTGCGTGCTTTACGTCCATACCCTTTTGAACACCAAACCTCAAAAGTTCGTTTATCATGGTTTGGAACTCAAATTCTGGTTTTCCTCCAGTAGCCTGAATTCTAGGCCATCTCTTTTTGAATTCTTCGGTGGCTCTAGATTCTGCACCTGGTTCTATTTGTCCACCACCAAAACCAGTAAAAGACTCGACTACCCTAGTAAGTCTATACAAAGCCTCAGTTTCTGGGCCTGTGTGAACCTTATAAAGTTGTGCTTCTATAGCATCCTTATACTTCTCTTCAAAAGACCTTGTCTTCACACCCTCTTTCACGAGCTTTTCTATGTCACCACCCAACTGCTCTATAGTCTTTATAAGAGAATCTGCACTTTTATCAACTGTAGCATCAATGGCTTGTAATGTTTTTTCTTGGTCTTCGGGTGTCCTAACAAACTCTGCTGCTACATCTTTCAAAACAGATTCTGCCGTTCTAGCACCAGGTCTTCCTGCTAAAACACCTAGCTGCTGTGCAGGTGTAAATGCTGCCATTTCTTTTTCAAGATAGGGTTTTTTGAGGAACTCAAATCCTTTTTCAAATGGGAACTTTTTCTCGTATGCTTTTGTCATCTCTCCAAGCACATATTTTCCAGATGGTGCTTGGCGTGCTTCGGAAGTAAAGAAATCCCTAAAGACGGCTCTAGTGCTGTCTATATCATCAGTCAAAGAATCAAAATGCTTTTTGATATCTTCCCTGGCTTCCTTTGTAGATGCTGAGTGTATTTCTATTGCATCACCATCAAAGTCAAGTTTTTGTTCGTGTGCAACGTACTTAGGCAAAACTCTAGATATGGCTTTATTAAGTTCATCTATTACAGACGTAAGTTCTTTTCTCTTTTCTATACCCTCTGTTGTGTCTTTAAGCCCCTCTCTTTGTGTCTCCAATGCAGATCTAATGTCTTTAACTTTTCCAACCAACCTATCGAATTCATCAAAATCCATTTCAGGCATGCCTGGTACAGCAAGTGCGTGTTGCGCTTTACCCTCAGTCATAAGTTTGGCTTTATATGGTTGCACGCTTGATATACCAGTAAATGGGTATCTAACACTCTCTATGTAAGGAACAAGCTCCTTTTCTACATAATTTCTTATGTCCTCAACAGAAGGTGGTTTCTGCTCTGCACCTGGCTTACCAACAAAAATACCAGATGTAAGAGTCTCAGCTTCTTTTAATATATCAAACAACGTGGTATTTACTTCTTCTCTCATCTTCTCCGGAATTTCTTCCAGCATGTTGCCCATAATTTTATACTTAGGTGTGTATTTTAATGGGATTTTCTTTGCAAAAGAAGGTGGAATACCAAGCTCATGTTGTTTCAAAACAGGTATACCTGTTTTCTTAACTTGCTCTATTTTTCCGGCGTGCTCCTCACTTAAACCAAGAACCTCTTGCGAAATACTCTCCAGTTCTTGTAAGCCAGAACCTACACCTGTGAATTGGCCATAGATTGTTTTTAAATCTTTACTAAATTTTACAAGGTCGTCTGTTTTATCCACTGTTGCGGCTATTGCTTTGCCCATTACAGCTGGTATAGTCCTGGACAACAACAGTTTCTCTAGCCCGCCACCTTTACCAAGTATCTCTTCAGAAAGTGTGTTATAATAATCTATTTTTGCTTTAGACAACGACACCAGAGCCCTTTCCATCTCTTTCTCGTCAGTCTTCATATCTACGCCGAGATTTTTGGCTAGTGTTGCAAGCTCGCCACTTTCAGCGGCTTTTTCTACTTTTGTTATATTACCAACACGCTGACGTTGTCTTTCTACAGCCTGCACTAGTCTTTTTTCAAACTCGCCAGTTCCAGGCTCAAACTCAGCAAAGTATTTTTCCTTACTTCTCAATGCACCAGTTGCAGGACCCTTCGTAATACCAGATGTTACTTCAGACAAAGAAGATTCTAATAGTCTTAAGTATTCTTTACTTTCGTCGCTCACACCTATTATTATATCAGACATCTTGCGAGCAGCATCAGCATACTCTTCGAAAGATGGTGCATTACCTAGAAGTTTTTCTATTGATTGCTTTTCAGAAAGTTTTGTGGATACACCCTTCACCCTAAAACCAGATGGTGGTGCTTCTGTTTCAGAAAGGGTGCTCAACATTTTACTAATAATATCTTCTATTTCAGACTTACCTGTTTTTTTGGCTGCCAGTTCTTGAACTCTTTTGAGCATGCCACCAACATTTGACACTATTTCCCTTTTTGTAGCCTCTACGCGCTCTGGCTGGGCATACGCAGACTTCAGCTCTTCAAACAAAGATGCTAGTTTTATGTTTAAACCCTCAAGTTCTTCAGGGTCTTCTGTTTTAGCTATTTGACTTTCAAGCTTAGAAATCTCCTCTTCCGTCTGTGCAGACCCGGACCTTAGTTTTTCAACTCTTTTTGCTGCACTAACTAAGTTTGCCAAACGCCTGGCCACCACTTTTGGAGAGCGCTCGCCTGCTACAAGAGACTCCTTATATGTACCTCTTGCCTCAGCACCAGGAACATATAATTCCTCGTATTCTCCGATTCTTCCCTTTTCTTGTCTTGGTATCTTTAGTTTAAACGGACCAGGAAATTTTTGTACATCTAGAATAGAATCTTTAAAATCCTCTAATGTTCCAGTAGCCTCAGTAAAGTCTTTTATTTCGAACAAATCCTCAGTCTTCAAAGGAGACATTAGGAGCTTCTTAAACTCTTGATTCTGATTATTTATTGTCTGTAATGCCTTTATGTATTCCCACGCTTCTTTGGAATCAATGGTAGATGCTTTCTTTAATTCTTCCATGAATGCAGACTGCTCACCAAAAATCGCAGAATACGCACCAAAGGCCGGAAGATTTAGACGCTCACCTTTTACACCTTTCTCTACTTCTCTTTTTGACCAATCCTCAAATATATGTGGCTCTTCTGCTATTTGCACAAACTTTTGGCCGACAAGGCCCTTCCTAGAAACACCTTTACTCAACTCGTCAATAACGTCTACATAGTAATTTGATATGGCCTCCAACTCTGCCATTCTAGATGCTAGATCTTCGGCTATTCCTTTGCCCATAAATTCTTTTTTGACTTGTTCAAAAACTACTTCCTTCTTCCCAGGAATTGCTTTTTCAAACCCCAAGGCCTCAGCATATTTACTCATCAAACCAGGCTCTAACTTTCCTTCGCCCTTCAACAGCTTTTCGTAATCTTTTATAACTGGCTTTACAGTAGCGGGTCTTCCACCTGGGGAGATACCCATTATATTGCCCATAACAGACTCGAGAACTTCGGTTTGCAGACCGCGCTTGCCGGCGCCATAGGCGCTTATTCTGACGTCTATAGCCTTCTCAGTAAATTGGGGCTTGCCTACCTTCTTGCCATGTATCTCCTTTATTTGACTAATACCTTCGATGTCACTGGCTAAATCTATATCAAGTTTCTTTAGTGCTGCTTTAAGATTATCAAAGATACCTTTTTCTATTTCTATTTCGTCTTCAGCCAAAATACCGGCTTGCTTGAACATGTCAATTATAAATCTATTTCCAGAGTCTACTAAACTACCTTTAAGTGCTTTTAGATCACCAGGCTCCATCCCCTTGGATTCAAGCTCCGATGCTTGTGATTCAATAAGTTCTGCAGCCAACTGTCCAATTGTTTTTGGGAGAACTGCAACACCAAGTCCAGCCTTTCTTCTCTCTGTCTTTGGCAGCACCTCCATCTTCTTCTCGCCATACTGCTCCAAAATTTCTTTCATATTTCTAGGAGCACTTGGAGTTAAAGCCACACCCTTAGAACCGTATCTGGTTGTTATTTTTCTACCAAAATAGTTTAGAAATACCTCAGCCAGCTTAGCAGCCTGAACTTCTACTTCCTTACCTCTTACTACTGTTATTGCCTTTGTTACTTCTTCAATCAGAGCCCTATCGGCTCTTCCCTTGTATCTTTCAGGTATACCAAGAACATCTTGTATTTTATCAGAAACGTCGCCAATATCTTTTGTAACGTCTCGTAAAAGTTTTGGTTCTACACCACTAACTCCAGCAGATGTTTCTTCTCTAAATTGTCTTAATCGACCGGCAACGCCTGGTTGTATAAGTGTTTTAGTAACGGATGTTAGTGCATCTGCTATTTTTCCAGATATAAGGACTTGGTCTTCAAAGGTAGATGTTGTGGTTCTGAGTTCTGATATTACATTAAAACCATACCCACGACGGCCATATCTTCCGCCGGAAATAAGCTCTCTTTCAGACTCAGTTCTTAAAGTAGGAAACTCTGTTCCGGTTCCAGATACAGAACCACCAAATTTCTTTAGGCTGTCTACCGTCTCATCAGTGGCCGATGCCAGTGCATTACTGGTATTCGCTATATTTCTTGCCCAGTTTTGAAACTGCTCTCCGAATGGAGACAGCTCTCTTAGGTTGTCTGTGTACATCTTCAATGTAGATGCTTGTAGTGTTGAGAGATGCTCTAATCCAGCTCCAGCATAACCAGGCCTAAGTTCCGTTATTTTACTAGCCAATGCTTCTGGAATACCAAGCGTTGATATCTCTTTTACGACTTCTGGTATATTTAATGCACCAAGTCTTTTTCCCGCAACCTCACCAGGTCTTTCTCTCAGTGTTTTGGCTTCTGAAACTAATTCCCCAAGCCTCAAGTTAAGGTCTTTTATAAGATCCTTCTGTTGTGTCATCTCCACCGGCGCGCCCTTAAAAGCCGCGGATGTCCTAGCCATAACTTGGACAACGGCCTCTTGGTGTGCGCCACGACGTGGTCTTCCTGGTTCTATAAGCGGTAAAAGCTGCTCAAGTTGTCTTGATGCTTCTTCGAAACCTCTTACAGATCTCTCATAATAAGGCTCTTTACCAACAGTGGCTAACGGCTTAGCAACTACCTTTTTTAATACATCATATACATTTTCAAAACTTATGGAGTCCAATGCTTTTACAGCGTCGTACGCAGAGATACCAACTTTATTCATGGAGTCTATAAAGCCGTCTATACTTCTCTCTGCTTCTGGCAAACTTGCAAATGTTTTTATTACATTTTCTACTTCTTTATCAAGATCCTCTACTGTTTTTACACCGGCTTTTTCTAGCTCCAAACCTCTTGGAGCAACAGCACCCTTATAGATACTTGTAACCTTACCTCTGAGTTCTGGTGCGCCAGCAACAGCCTTCAACATTTCTTTTGCAAGCTTCTCGGCCTCACCAACCGCAGCACCAGTCGGTTTAAAACCAATCTTGGATATTCCGCCTGAAAAGGTTTCACCGAGCGGCAATCTCTTTATAGCTAGAAGGTCATCATATATTTGTTCAAAACCACTTTTAAATGTAGCAAACTTAGGAAGTGCTCTTAGGCTTCCAGCGGCAGTTTCAAATGTTGTTGCGCCCGTCTCTGTTAGCTTAGCGGCCGGTATAGAAAGCGTCTTTATAACAGAGGGCTTCTTATTTCCGAAATCATCAACAAAACCCTCAATCATTTTACGCTCTGCTTCCAACGTAGCAAATGTATTTCTGAAAACTCTTTCTATTTCCTTGTCTGTCCCTAATATTGACTTTATGGCATCAATCATCTCAGATGAAGCTTCTACACCCTTGAATTTACCCTTTAAGTCTACAAGCGCCTCTTGTTGTGATTTAGACAGCGTGTCCATACCTTTTATTGTTTCATTAGACGCTGACTTAACCCACTTGGCTATTGATTGCGGCCTCAAAGCAGCGCTCTTTCCTACAACCTCTTGTTCTATAAGAGACTGTTTAAACGCCTCAACAACCTTAGTAGGAGAGGCCGCTTCAAAACCCTTTCCAAGATCCTTTCTTATTTTATCTATGTTTGCAATCTGAACCGCCCACTGTTTTCCAGAAGACTTTATGTTGCCTATTGAACCACCTGTGGCTAATTTAAAATATTCATTTACAGCCTGTTCAGAATTCTCTCTTACTATCTTCCAACCAGACGAACCACCCTCTAGTTGTTTTTCCAACTCACTTACCATGTAATCTTGTAGTTCTTTTAATGACTTAGCAAGTTCTTCTACATTTTTCTTTACAGAACCCTCTGCTTTCTTTCCAAAACCAACACCTGTTTTTTCTACTTCAGAAAATTCTAGCTCGCCAGGAGGTATAACTTTTCCTGAGTATTTTCTAATATTGTATGATTCAAGTGCAGATCTTGTAGCGACGAGAGGCCCCATGGTTCTTTTTTCTTCACGCTTCTTCAGCGCGTCCATAACACCCCTTGTTGCTGCTAATGTATCTGCTGTCTTATCTACTTCTGTAGCAAATTTCTTTTCGGACGCAACAATCTTCTTTGACGTTGTATCTACATCTTTTAGGCTTGACCCTAGCGCCAGGTCGTCCGCAAATGTCTTTAATGCGCTTGAAAACTCCTTGGCTTCTGGCATCTTTTGGATATCAAGTGCTATGTTCCTTACTGCGCCGGGTTTTCCTTCTTCAAATGCGCTCTTAAACTTCTTTACTTTTGACTCTAAATCCATTGACGGATAAAGCCCAATCGTGCCGGCCTTCTTCGTTAAATCTTGAACAATTTTGTCAAAAGAGGATTTAAACTCCTTCAAAACGCCTGCATCTAGTTTTACATCTGCTTCTACTTCTATTTTTGCGCCCTTTGCTGCGGATTCTATCTGCTTCTTTATATCTGTTTCATCCAAAACTACTTTTACGGTTTGTAAAAGTTCCTCAGTTTTGCTAGTAAACTTTTCTAACCCACTAAATACCTTGTCTGTACTTTTGTTGCCAAACGTCTTTGGTAAATCCTGTAAATTGGCATTTAAATTGCCCATTGCATCAACTAAAGATTTTGTATTTTCAGAATTAATCTTGCCGATCTGAATCTGGTTTTTTATTTCTTTACCAAGATCTTTTATAGCGTCGGCTACATCGCTTAAGTTCTCTACTTTTGTGCCCAAACCGGATATAGATTTATCCAATTGTGTTCCCTTTAAAGACGGAACACTGGCTACCAACTTTTGAAGCTCCTTAGAAACGGTTTTAGCAAATTGCTGTGGATCACCAGTTGCCTGTTCTTTTACCCTTGTAACTTTTTCCCGGGCCGCCCTCTTAACATCAGTTAATGCTTTAGATAGCTCTATATATGCGTCTTTTTCCGCCTTAACAAGCCCTTTTGCAGAATCTCGTCCTTGTTTTATAGCAGTCCCAAGGTTGTCAGCTTCAGAAAATAGTCTTTTAAGACTCTGGAGCATTGGCTTTATTTCTGTTATATCTACGCCGCCACCACTAGACCTCATCTTTCCAATAGATGTAGCAATGGAGCCAATCTCTTTCACTATGCCCTTAATACTACCAACGGCATTGGATAGCTCCCGGGCAGCAGCATCTAATTCTTTTGTCGGAATGGCCTTTTGTATAATGTCGGTAACACCTTTGGAAATAGCGGCCGCATTTTCCGGGCCTACTGCCCTACCAGTCTTTTTTTCTATTTGTCTACCAAGATCTTTTACAGCTTCTTGTATATGCTTATCTAAACCAGAAATAACATCAACTATTTTTTTATCGGACAAACCACCAGGACTAGCAGATGACGCTATCTTAGACAAAGAGCCCATTACAAACTGTTGTAATTGCTTTGTAAGTGTAGAAGTTGCATCACGTACAACTCTGTCCAGATCACCTTTGGACAAACCTTCTGACTTCTGTCCTTTAGCGGGTGACATTATTTTACTTATTTCTTTGGCAATTGAGTCGGATATTTTATCGAAGTTGAATGCTTTAAGTACTACTTTTTCGTAGGCTTTTTCTAGTTTTTGAATAGAGGCTGGTTCTAGCTGAGTAGTAACCTTCCCGCCGGCAGAAGGTCTAGCAGCAGACTTTGCAGATGTAGTGTCCTTGATATTGATATCAATGTTGTGGTCAGCCAAGATAAGCACCTCCAGAGTATTCTTTTCCTAAGTCCAGTCACCTGTAAACACAGCCTATCTATGCCTATCTCCGATGTTTAGACTTCTTCCTAACATCGGTTTTTTCCCTTATCATTTTGGCTTCTCTTGGTTTGTCGTAGTCTATGTCTTCGTATAGCTCATGAGACTGCGTTACAATTACTTCTTCACTATCGAAAGCCGAAAGCTTACCCTGAGTTCTTCGCTTGCTCCTTCGAGCAGCATCATCCCTATTCCTGTCCTCATAATAATCCTTCATATACGCGTCTAAAGAATCGTCGTCTTCGACGATTAAATCACTCGGTCTATCCTCAGGGAGCATATCATACACGTTTTGATAGAAATTTGACCAGTATGCCAAATTCATCATATCGTTTGTGTATTGTGATGTCGGAACACCAAATAATGGGTCTGACACTTTTTGACTAGTAACAAATCGTATTCTCCACAAACTATGTCTTGCTATGGCTCTTATAATCGATGTATCTATACCATTGTTGAATTTCAAAAACTCATTGAGAATTAAACTTCTAAGTTCTAAACGTTTTTCAGTCAAAAATTCATTATGTGTTTTCCAATACAATGAATTGTCATTAGCATCATAAACGCAAGCCCAGCACAGATATGAAGACCTCTCTTCTTCGGCCTTTGTTTCGGCTGACATAACAAGCTTTGAAAGTTTTTTATACTCTATTCTTCTAATCTGGCTTGACAAATCTGTTATAATTTCTTTTATTCTATCTGATCTGGCCTTCACTCTTGTTGTTTTAGACAAAAGTATTTGTTGGCCATGTAACTTGGAACGCAAGTCCTCCAACTGTCTCTCGTCTTTTTCAGTAAAAAGACCACGTTCTTTTATAAGAATTTCAAGATCCTTCATAGGCAGGATGCCGTCATCCACGGCATCCTTATACGACCTATCATGAATTGAATTTGCTTTTAGTTTTATAGAGTTGTCTGGTTGTTTAAACAGGAGACACACGCATTTATTATCATGTTCAATATTCACTAATTCGGCGCCTGTAAATATACAACACAGATATTTCTCTACTTCATCTATTGTTAAATCCATATCTATTCAGAGCTCTTTTTGGATCCCTTTTTTCCGCGCTTTTTCTCCACAACCTCAGTTGGTATATCCAAACCAGCCTCAACAGGGGGGTTTAATTTTTCCTCCTCAATGGCTCTAGCCAACTTAAGCGCCTCTTCTGCTCTTGCTATAAGATCTGCTTCAATCTCTCTCATAGCCATGGCTTCAGGAGTTCTCTCTAGAAAATCTGAATCAAGGCCCTGTAGATACAACATTATTTCAAATCTTGCCTTAAGTGCCAACGCCTGGCTTTTCTCTGACAAATACGCATCATAAGAATTCCATACTTTTGTACCGTCTTCCCTAACAACCATGCTGGAAGTTAAATATTCAAGTCTAGCATCGTCGGCCATCTGCTCACATGTATTGCTCATAGGTCCATTGAGGCGTTGATTCCACTGAAAAAGCTCTTCTCTTGCGTTTGCAACCTCAATAGCAAAATCCCTTTTTTCTTCCATCGTTTTGGCGGAATCTAACTTAATAATCTTATCATTCAAAATCTCAGTTAGTTCTCTAGACCGAAGCTCAAACTCAGGACCAACAATACTTCTTTTAGTAAGAATATCCATCATCTCAGCACTAGTAGTAATACCTTCTTGCAAGCATCTTGTATAGGTTTTGCTATAAACCCAATCAGCACCCCTAATAATTTCAGCGCCTGGTGTTTCAACATAATACTTCGTAACGCCGTCTTGCCCGAGAAAAAACCTTCTGTCTTCTGTAATTTCAGCCATATTAAACCTCCTCCTTTACCTTTGTGCCTAATTTTTTATTACTTTTTTACAATCTCAATAACTTCTTCTATGACGTTTGTGTATTTCACGTCATAGTTGTCCACTCTCTTTTTAACAGTCCTAATACAATTATTGCCCACCCTCAGGATTTTAGACCTTAAAACTTTAAACGTGTCCGGAGTTGGGCAAGCTACTTGAACATAGTCCAATATAGATTCAAACATTACTGTGATTTCCTGCGCCAGTGTTTCTTTCAGTCGTTCCTTACTTTTATCTACCATGTCCTATAACCCTCCTTATAAAGCAATAACCGCCCTTTAATTAATGGAAAGTGGGTGGCGCTAAAAGCACACACCACCCACTATAAAGTCAATTAACCATTCCTTCTGATAGTGAAACCACCCGTAACATTAGAAGCAGAAACATAACCCTTTACAACGTACAGATCGTTTGTAGATCTAAAACCAAACGTCTGTGTCATATTTGCTCCCATATCGAGCGTTGCACCTTCATCAGTAATTTTCAAATGTTCTACAATTATGGTCTTCAACGGAAATTCTTGGTTAGACGCTGAATATACACCTTCAACGCCATTATTCCAATAGTGTTGACCAATTAAAGGAGAGCCTGCTGCAACTGTTCTGTTAGCGCCAGTTCCGTCAGCTTCCTCATCGGTCTGAGCATAAACCATAACGATAAGCTTCAAATCCTCTTTGGCCATCAAGTCACCAAGGCTCAAATCATCTAGTGTGTCCGCATCAAACTCAGCAAGTTTACCAGATACTTTGGCCCAGTTTTCCAAATCACCGGCAGTAGAGTCTACCGTGACTGTGATCGGAATAGGCAATGTAAGAGGACGATCATATGGTCCAAGATGACCTAACTCATTGAGAGCCTCACGAGTTAGATCTGCTGTAATTGTACACCCAGTCAATCTCCATGCAATGTCATATGAAGGTGAATCAGGATCTACAATGTAAACTTCAACTTGACCTTGTCTCAACGCACCGAGCATGTCGGGGCGGTTAACACTGTCCAAAACATCAAAGTATTTATTTGCTGTTCCAGTACCATAAGCATTAGCAGCGTAAATGGCCTCAACTCTATCCCCAGCAACAAAACCAGCGCCGGTTGGGAAATAAAGTCTATGAGGGGCGGCTGCATTGTACACAAACGTATCAGCAGCAGCCACTGTACCAGCTACAACCTCAATGTTTGTAACTTCGTTGCTTCCAGTAGCATACCATGTGCATGCTTCTGTACCATCGGTGTCCTTTCTCAAAAATCCTAGTCCAAAAGAAAGCGTCGCGATGGTACCAGAAGCCAATGTTAAATCAACATAGCCAGCAGAAACGTCGCCGCCGTCCAATGTAAATGCATCGAAATTAACAAAACGGCCGTCATTAAGAAGCCACATTTTCATGTCAGTCTCAGCGCCGTAGTTCTCTGTGGCATTAGCTCCAGTTGTGTAACCAAACTCTAAACTGTTAATATAAAGCTCATCCAAAAATAGAGTCTGATCAATATTGTCTGCTAAAGTACCAAGTGAACATTCGTCCTGTACCGGTGCCCAAATGGTAACACCAGGTAGGTTACCGCACACAATTGCAAAATCGGCCAATGAAACACCGTGGAGATAAGGACCCGTCTCAACAAGATTCGTTCCACTAACAACAACGAGGTTAGCGTTGTCATTTGTGGCATCGGCATCCATTTCTCTTTTAGCTGGTGCAACCTGAGCCAAAAGTGCTAGAGTGCGAACATCACCGAAATCGTTGGTGTTAAGTGTTACAGCAACAGCTGGAACATCATCAACAACGTCAACAATATCCAAGTGACCAAGTTCAAAAATGTCTTCTGACGTAAAAGTAGAGGTGCTTCCAAGAGATTGTACTCTATAAAGAACCTCACCATTACACCATACACTCTGGCTGGCATAAATAATTCTATTTCTAGCCATAATTTCTCAGTCCTCCTAATCTATTATTACTTTCCTCAAATCATACTTCTTGTATTACAGCTAGGTTGGTATTTGAAACACAAAAATTCCTAATTACCACTACCAAATTGAGGCAAATTCGGTATTGGTAAGCCTACACCTTACGAACTTTTTATATCTCTCTATATATAAGGAGGTTAGTTTATTACGAATACTTCTAAGAATCTGTGTAGGAAACCAGGTCAAACGAGATTTTAGATCTATACGCATTTAGGTCGCTCAACATAATTTCATCTCTGTTTCTGGTCATTAATAGTGGCAGGCTAACGTGCCTGGCAGTAACATTATCAAATAACAAATTTCCAAGCACGCCTGATACTGTGGCTGTATTAAAAAACGTATCTGTGTTGTCTCTATCTGGATTCTCTTTTCTTCCATACCATGTTCCATCATAATCAAGAATTGTTCCCTCAGGAAAATCAAAAAGAGGGCAGCTTCTATTATACAAACCATCATAGATTGCTTCGACCAAATCATTACGTTCAGCAGGGTCTGTTGCAAATATGTGAATTTCAACTTTTCTTGTAACCTTTTTTCCGGGGCCAAGCTGGTATCCCATTTTATCTGTTCCATGCATGTCAATAACAACTACTGGTGGTTCTGCGGCTTGCACGGCCGCCCACTCATCAACTACACTTACATAGTTCCAACGGTATGTAACAAACTTCGGAGCACACGTACCAGACGTAACTATTCTACCATCAAGATAGTCTACTAAATACTCGGTATATGGTATTGGATCTATATTTAAATTTCCACTAGACGTTGTGCAACTAAACACCGTAACACTTGTCTTTTGTTCGGGTATCCCAGAAGTCGTTACTGGGCACCCAATATAGTTAAAACCACACCCCTCATCAAAATACACCCAACCACGTCCACGCTCAGTTGGGGATGGAATCATGGTGCTCAGTGCTTCGAAAACCAAACTTTTTTCACAGCGTGGATCTACTGGATCTGACGAAATTTCAGACATATAACTAAGAGGAACAAGTTCTTCTTCTTCTATAAAATCGCTTAAAACGACGTCTTTTATATAGTAGAACAAACTAAGATCTTCTTTTCTTATATGTTTCATTTCTGAGGACATTAGATTGCAAACTCCTTTTGTGATTTTTCAATTGCTTTATCAATCCATTTATCAATGTTGTCGGATACAAATTCATCCGCCCGGCCAAAAATATCTATTGGTGGTGTGTTTGAAAAAGCATATTCCTCAAATTTCTTTTTTAAATCCCTTTCCCAATTTCTAACTTCTGGTGTGTATTTAACTAAATAAACGACGTCCTTTTTACCCTGATAAGTCTGTTGTTTTGTTGCCCCAACATAGTCTTTGTAATCCACTTCCACATATCTTCCAACAAGACCCTCTAAAACAGTTTGTAAAGACTCCAAACCATTCTTAAAAGAAAAGTTATCCATATCCGGTGTCACAATTTTAACACCATCGGACTTTTTAACAACATAATCAAATAGATCTAGCCTTTTAGTAAACTCAGAAAAATAATTTTCTGGTGCAAGCTTACTTTTAGGATTGGAGATGTCCTTCAGATTAAAATCATAATCCTCCAGTATAATGGCTTTCACGCGTGGAATGGCTTCTTCATTGAGTATTTCCATTAGTACCCTTTGAAGTGCCCTACCCCATTCATATGTCTTTTTCTTTATGTACGTTGACATTATGTGTAGTCCTTTATTATTTCTCCACTGTCTATCTTTGGCTTATCTGTTGTAAATGCATAAACTATCAAAAGCGCCTGATTTCCTAAGCCGCGCAAAACCGGCGGACGAGAAATCTTACATTCTATACCATCAACAACAATCTTTTCACAGTTCTTAAATTCGTCGTAATACTTAGGATCGCACTTTAAACGAACCACAGTAGACCCTTCTGTTCCGGCCGGCGTGTAGGTTATCATGTTTCCTCCACCACGTTCTGATGGATCCCAACTAACAATACACTTTGCCCAGGTTCTTCTCTGCGTTTCTAAATACCCTTTACCAAAACAAATAGGACATCTTCCAAACTTAAACCATTTATATCGAATTGGGGCGCCATCACCCAAAGCAGTCTGTTTATTTTCGGCCTCTATAATAGAGCTACTAGTACATTTTCCTGTAGATCGATTTGTCATTTTATCGAAGTAACAGTTCGGGCACTCGGACTTAACAGACTGTTTATAAATCAAAACCTTCTGACTAAGACCGTCAACCACGTCTCTTATGGCGTGCTTGAACTTCTCTTTTGTTTTTGGTCTAACTCTACTTCGATTTCTGTTTGATGGCATAATCTACTCCGTGCTATTAATCAATGAGCACACCAGTAATTCCTACTAAAACCAAACCCTTAACTAAACCTGCAAGCTTCTTATTCAACATATCCATAAGATCCTTTCTGAACCTAAGCCCGGGCGAAGGATCATATCTTGTAGTTTCATCTGTAACAACAGCGCCGTCTTCTATGGCATCTTCCCAGTTTTCTTGATATAGAAGATTTATAGCTGTCTGCAAAATATATGACTCTACCGTAACATTGGCCGCCGTAAGACCGGGCGTTATAGGACACCTATCATACGCTGCCATAATTTCTCTATCGCTGTGTCTAAACGTATAATACCAAATATCAACACCGTGTGTATAATACTTAGTTTCACACGGTGTAGCAGGATCTACTATACCAGATGTTGTAGTTATATCAATAAAATTTATGAACCTGAGAAACCTATATCCATTTACTGATGGGTCGCTTGTGCTT